>WBZS01001304.1_pt1 | contig 20528 bp, 10 predicted proteins | sample 5204201 | NCBI WGS metagenome assembly WBZS01 (sample SAMN12344357, study PRJNA552823) | activated sludge metagenome | biome: Activated sludge suspended growth; feature: Nitrification reactor; material: Wastewater; isolation source: activated sludge from nitrification reactor of wastewater...
CGAACACCTCCGCGGAATCGCCCAAGGCTTCCGCAACCTCGACCACTACATCTTGCGGTCACTCCTGCACTCCGGTCAGCTCGCCGAACGGGTCAACGCACTCTGAAGTCCGAAGAGCCGGCAAACTCGTCGAATCCGACACCCCATCAACATCGCAAGAGGAGGCCGCCTGAAACAACCTCATCCACAGGTCTTGACAATATCTCCGATACGAAGGCGCCATTTGCACTGACAATTGAGACCGCGCTCCTCGTGGGAGTTATCACGCTGTCGGGCGAGGGGCGGGTGCTCCATGACCTTGGGGGCTGGGCCGTAGTCTGGTACGTCGTTGGCATCCTCCTCTTAGTAGCTAGCGTCCTATGTGCGGCCTGGGTTGTGCGTCCCCGGCTACGGGCCTCCAACCTCGAGGTTGAGGCGCCGGACAACTTTGTCTATTTCGGACACCTGCGGCACCTGACGCCCGAAGCCGTTCAGGATCGGCTCGAGGGCCCGACTCTTCTTCCGGTACTGTCGAAACAGCTCGTGGAGATGAGCAAGATAGCGTGGACAAAGCACCGGCTTGTGCAGTTGTCTATGAGCCTTTCTCCGATTGGCGTTATGGCACTTGGCATATGTGCGACATGCTGACTTGTGTGAGGCGATGCTCGGTCGTCAGAGCAGAGGGGTTGCCGCTGCATGGGCGCCGCAAGAGATCGATCTACGCCAAATGTTCGCCGAAAGTGACTTGGATGGCCGACCACATGGAGAATCAAAATTGACACGACTCATCGAGGCACGCATGTTCTGTCAGACTTCCGGGGGTAGCGCTGCTAATCTCCGCTGCATCTCGACACCCCCCCCCGCCGCCAGTCCGCGGCTGGTTTTGACCGCCGCACCGGGTGAACTCTACGCAGATCAGCGAGCCGTGCCGGAGTAGCGGAATCAGAAGGGCGGGTCGCCGTCGGATTCGTGTGCGAGGCGTAGTCGGCGGTTGGTGGCGCGTTCGGCTCGGCGTCGTGCGTGTTTGGCCTTTGTTCTGTTTCTGGTGCGGGTGATGCGCTGTGCGGGTGGCGGAGTGGTGTCGGGGCGGGGGGTGTGCCAGGTAATGGTTTCGAGTGCGGGGAAGAGGACGGTGTTGGTTTCGGCGGGGCCGGGGAAGTGGATTCCTTCGGGGGAGATGACTTCGGAGATGAGACGGCCGGTGTGGTCGCGGTATTGGTCGTCGAGCCAGCCGTTGTCGGAGGTTTTGAGGTTGTGGTGCAGGCGGCATTTGGTGGAGAGTGCATCGGCGGTCGTCTGGCCACCGGTGGTGGGGTTGGTGTGGTCGTATTCTTCGACGTGGTCGATGTCGCAGTGCCAGGCGGGTTGGTCGCAACCGGGGATGGTGCAGTAACCGTCGCGGGTCCGGATATAGGTGTCGAGGGCGGTTGAGGTGCGGTACGGATCCGATGCCAGGTGGGTGGGCAGCGACATCGGGGTGGGGTCGGCGGGGTGCGCGCGGGGGTGCAGGGGGCGCACACGGACGTCGTCGCGGTCGAGGAGTTCGCGCAGATGGGCGGCGGAGATGACGCCGTGTCCGTCCATGAAGGCGGGCTCGTCGTGGCGTCCGTCGATGGTTGCCTGGTCGGCGATGACGTGGACCAGGACGCGGCCGTTGGCTACCGCGGTGTCTTGGCGCTCGCGCAGCCAGGCGGTCAGGGTGTCGGGGGTGGGGATGGCCGCGGTGCAGGCGGGTTGGTGGCAGTCACATTCGAAGGCGGTGCCCGTGACTAGGGCGAAGAGGGCGTCGCTGGTGCGAGCGTCGGGGCAACGGGGGTCGGCGGGGCAGACCAGTTCGGCGAGCGATCGGACCGTTGTGTAGGCGATGGCGGCGTTTTCGGCGGTCATGGTTGCCCCGAGGGTGGCCATGCCGTCGGCGCCGGGCACGATCCACGCCGACCGGGCGTCGGTGGCTTTGTTGCGGCGGCGCCGGACTGCGTCGGGGTCGTGGCGGAAGATGATGCGGTCGACCATGTCGGTGAGTCGTTTGGCCGACCAGGTACCGGCGCCGGCGCGGCGGGCCAGGACAGCGGCGATCGCGGCATCGGTCTGGGGTGCCCACTGTTGCTCGTCGATCAATTCGGTGCGGGCCACGATGAGCCGAAACTGTCGCGGTGTGATGGTGGCGGTGCGCAACTGGTGGCCCACCCGGGGCAGCCGGTCGCGCATGGCGATGGCTTCGGACAGCCATTTTTCGGCTTGGTGTTGCGCTAGGCCCTGACTCATCGCGACGCGGGCCGCGCACTGCATTTCGATGTCGAGCATCCGTACCCCGCGCGCCGACGGTTCGGGTTTGCCGTGTTTGGCCAGGTAGGTGTGCATGGCCCCGATTTCGCGGTACTCGGTCCAGGCGATCAGCGCGGTGGCTTTCGCGGCATCGGTGAGCGTGTCCAGAGTCCACGCCGGTTCACCGACCGTTACCGCCATCGCCGCGTCCAGTGCGTGCGCCCGGTCCTGCCACACTCCGGTGTCGGTATCGGCCAGATGGGTGTCGGCACCGTCGAAACCCGGGTCATCACCCTCGTCGGGGATGACGAACGGTTCCCCCGCCGCCTCCCGCAGTGCAGCCGCCATCGCCCCGTCGAGATCGATCGGAAGTGCGATCTCGACGCTCGGATCGACAATGACTAACATGACTACACTGTAGTCGAACATGCTTGCTATAACAAGGGGTCACGCCACTTGAGAGCGAATTCTTGCCGAGGTTCGCGGTTGGTCGACCGGCGAGATGGACAGGCGCCACATTTGCCCTCGGGAGCCCTCTTCCAGCGCGGGCGTGGGTTCGGTGCCACCATTCTCGCCGGTCCACACTCGGCGGGCTCCCGGCTCGACGAGGACGGGTCCGAGGTCCGAGGTCCGGGGTCCGAGGTCTGGGGTCCGGGGTCTGGGGTCCGAAACGAGCACGCCGACCACTGGCCAATGATCCAATGGTCACTATCCGCACACCGCATACCGCAGGAGATCGCCATGCGCCGCGCCGTCTACAACGCCGACCACGAGGCATTCCGGGAGACTCTCCGGGCGTTCATCGAGGCAGAGGTCGTCCCCCACTACGACCAGTGGTACGAGGCGGGGATTGTGCCCAAGGAGTTCTACCGCAAACTGGGCGAGTTGGGCATCTTCGGCATCGAGGTGCCCGAGGAATTCGGCGGCGCCGGCGAAACGTCGTTCAAGTTCGCGGCCGTGCTGCACGAGGAATGTGCCCGTGCCGCAGTCTCTTTCGGTGGCAGCGCCGTGCACGCGGACCTGTGCCTGCCGTATCTGCTGCGGTATTGCACCGAGGAGCAGAAGCAGCGCTGGCTGCCCGGTTTCGTCGACGGCACGAATATGTTCGGGATTGCGATGACCGAGCCCGGCACCGGCTCGGACCTGGCGGGGATGAAGACCACCGCCACCCGCGACGGTGATCACTACGTGCTCAACGGCGCGAAGACTTTTATCACTGGCGGCGTCAACGCCGATCGGGTGATCGTGTGCGCGCGGACCTCGCCGCCGCGGGAGGACGACCGTCGGTTCGGGATCTCGCTGCTCGTCGTCGACACCACCTCACCCGGATATGAGGTGGGGCGCAAACTCGACAAACTGGGGTTGAAGACGTCCGACACCGCCGAACTCTTTTTCACCGATGTGCGGGTGCCCGTCGAAGATCTGCTCGGTGAGGAGAACCGCGGCTTTTCCTACCTCGGTCAGAACCTGCCGCGCGAGCGCCTGACGATCGCCTTCGGCTCCTACGCCCAGGCCAAGGCGGCGATCGACTTTGCCAAGGACTACACCCAGCAGCGCGACGTGTTCGGCAAGCCGGTCGCCTCATTCCAGAACACGAAATTCGAACTCGCCGCCTGCAAGGCCAAACTCGACGCCATGGAATCGGCCGTCGACCGCGGCCTAGACCTACATGACGCCGACGAACTAACCGCCGCCGACGCCGCCTCACTCAAACTGTTCTGCACCGAAGCCGCCTCCGACATCATCGACCGCTGCCTGCAACTACACGGCGGCTACGGCTACATGACCGAATACCCCATCACCCGCCTCTATGCCGACAACCGTGTGAACCGGATCTACGGCGGCACGTCTGAGGTGATGAAGACGATCATTGCCAAGGATATGGGTCTGTAGGGCAGCGATACGACGACGCGGAGCCGGTCAGCTCGGCGGATGGCGCTTCTCAAACTCGGTGCGGTGTCGCTGAAGCGCACCCGAATTCGGGTGCGACGATGAGTCCGCCGGGAGGTCGAGTGTTGTGCCGTTAAAGTTCTCATACTCGGTATTCCGGAGCCTCGGACTGACCAGCACCGCGTAGTCGTCGCCGATGGTCAGCAAGTAAAGGTCGAACAACGTGTGGATATCAGCCCGCAGCAGCAGGCCGTTCTGCAGGTGATGAGAATCATCGCCGCGGAATGGATCGATGTGTGCCGCCTCGAGAACAGACTCGACGGTGCATCCTGTAATCGCACATGCCCCTTCGTAGCGGTCCAATAGACCACGCCGGAACTTCTGCTGGCCTCGCCTCGTCGCGATTGACCGTTCGGTATGTGTGCAAAGGTCTTCGTCAGGTGCACGGTAGGGCTCGGCATCGCTGGCATCGTCATCAGTTGGATCGGCATCGCTGGCATCGTCATCAGTTGGATCGGCATCAGTTGGATCGGCACCGAACAGCGACAAGAGATATGCCTCACCGGCAGGATCATCAATCCGTGGCCGCAAGTGCGGAGACACGGTGATTCCGGTGTGGTCTTTGATCTGGGCCCACGAGGCCACCGGTTCTGCTTGACCACGCACGACAAACTCGACGCGCGTCACGTACTTCCGTTTATCCTCGGCCGACCAGGGGCCTGGAACCATGCGCAGGGGGTCGATGTCGACCTGATCTGCGGTGGCTTCGACCCAGCCGACCAGCCCATGCTTACTGTGCCAGAAGTAGACATAGTCACCAGACCGAATTCCTCTCCTTCCCTTGGTGAGATCCCAGAAGCCCTTTTCGACAGCGGAGTCCCAATGCTCGCGGTAAGCCTTGTCGATCGAGAGAATCCAACTGGTCACTTGTGCGCGCCTGTCCGAATGCTCGCATCGGGTGGAGGCATGTCCAGGTGGAAGCCAGTCGGGCCGTGCTCGTAGCTGTTGTTGTCTATTCAGTTGTGAAGCTTGCGCTCAGGACTCGTCTCGACCGACCAGCCGATGAAGCGCATCGCGCGTTTCCGGATCTGTGGCATAGATGACCGTGCCGACCATTCCGCGGGTGAGGAGCACCTTGTAGACGTTCCGAACCAGCCGGTCGAACCTAAGGTCAGAGACTTTCGTGGAATTCTTGAAGTCCGGATCCCGATTGGCTCCGCGGTCGGTGATGAAACCATCGTCGCGCCAGAGCAGGTCCGGCCCGATGATCACGCCATTCCAGTCGTATTCGAAGCCCTGCGCGGTGTAGATGCAGCCGACCTGGCCGAAGCCACCCTCAACAGTGGCCCACATGGCGGCGGGCGGTGCGTCGCCAACTCGCCTGTCACCCTTCACGTTCCACGGACGCGCCCAATCACCGACTGAGACGTCAGCAATCAATTCGCCGTCCTTAGTCGGATCCGACCACGGCCAGCAGTACCCGGCGGTCATGCGCGCCGAGTAGCCGTCGGCCATCTTCTCCTCGAGTCGACGTTCCAGTTCCCACGGACTGTCGACGATCTCGATTGCGAACGCCGGGTCCGGACTCCACGTCACCGGCCCATTCGTCTCATCCAACCCGAGGAGCCGCTGCACCCATTGCAGATACTCTTCGCTTCCGCCACAACGGAACTGGGCATCAATGGGGACGTGAATGACCTCGAGTCCACGTGACTTTGCAAAACCGGTGATCTGACTGAGCGATCCCATCTCGCCGGGCCGCACCACCTGATGCTCGTCGAGCAGGAACACCGGCACCCGTGCGGCGTCGATCAGTTCGTCGATTTGCGGTCGGCCGGTCCGGAACTCCGCGCGGGTGTACCGGTCGACGGAGGTTTCGCGGATGCGGTGCGCCTCATCCATGATCAGGACATCGAGGCCGTTGACCTCGGCCGCCATGAACTGGTTGAAATACTTGAACAGCTTCTGCACCCGCGGCGCGCGGTGGCCGGCGACCTTGCGCAAGGTCTGGGTGAACGATCGAGATCCGGTCGCGTGGATAACACTGCGCCCTTGGCGCGCCAACTCGCCCAGCAACTCCAGCGCGATCACACTCTTGCCACTGCCCGGCCCACCGGACACGACGATGACACGCTTGGAATCGGATACCCGCGCCTGCTCGACTTGGTGCAGCACCAGGTCGACGGCGAGTTGCTGATTGCCCAGCAGGTGGAACTGCGAGCGGTTCTTCACCTCGTCGGCCGCAACCTTGAGGAGCTGGCGCGACGGCGCGGCATGCGATTTCAGCAGCAGATCTGCCGACGCCCGACCACTCGACGACGCCAGCCGTGATCGCAGAAAACGCTGAAAGCCGTCCCGCTCCGCCGCGGTGAACAGTTGCCCCGACGTCGTGATCGGCACGCGACGTAGGTCGGCGACGAGCGCCGGGTCGACGGCGTTGTGCAGATAGGCGACGCCGGCCAGCGCATCGGGCTGATCTTCGAGCGCCCTCGCGAAATCGCTAATGTAGTCGCAGTAGCCGCGGACCTGCAGGATCGGGTTCAGCTTGGGTCCACCAGGCATCCCCGGGACATCGACGAGGTTCGAGTCTTCTTCGAACGCATACGCCGCCGACCACTGCTTCAATTCGACGACGACATAGGACGGCGCACCACTGTCGGGATGCACCCCGGCCAACACCACGTCGGCACGCTGGGAGGTCAGCGGCATCCGGTATTCGAGGAGCATTTCGACGTCGCACAGGTCGGCTTCGCGCAGTTCTGCGGCCAGCGCCGGCAGACTGCGCAGCCACGACTTCTGTTCCGCCGGACCGGCTCGGCTTCCCGTGGCGAAGAGCATCTGCTCCAACAACTGCTCGACGAGGGACTCCGGTTGATCAAAGCGCGGATCAGCGGCAGTGGTACGAAGCAGCGTCAAGACATATCCCCAGGGCAGCACGAATCGATTCGTGCGGGTGGGGACATGTCATGGCGTTAGGCGCGAAGTCCGTCGGGCCGCAATCCCATACTAGTAGGTCCGGCGTCATAGCTTGCCGGTAAGTCACGGCTCACTCGGACTCCGTTTCGTGTGGCCGCTGCACGAGCTAGATGGACTAGTCCCCTACGAAGGAACGCCACTCTTCGGTCTCTTCCAGACCGTTGGCTCCGGTTCGGCATATACTCAACCATTCTGCCGAATCGGGATCTTCCTCGCCCCAGCCTAGTGTGCGTTCGATATCTTCCGCGGTCAGCTCATTGCCGTATGTCGCAACCAAAACCCGAGGCTTTTCCTTCTTGCCGAGAAAGACGTTTGAGATCATCTGATTAATCGGCTGGTCACGGAACGAATATCCAACTATTAACCACCTATCACTACTCTCGAGAGACTTCTTAAACTGCGAATATGCCAGCTTGAATGGCGGCTGGTCTACATGCCGCGCTTTATCTCGATGATTGGCCAGGACCACAGAAGGGCGGAGATCGGTAGTTCTGGAGCGGACTGCGCCCCAAACCCCTAGATCACCAAGCCCGTCCCGCGGAAGCTTCACATGACGGTCACGGTCATGCCAGTACGTGAGCGATCCGTGTAACTGGAGAAGAAGTACCTTCGTACCCGCCGGGAAGTCGGCGAAAGTCCGAAGCCCTATCGCGGGGTGGTTCCTATTGCCTATCCGAACTGTGCATTTCGACGCACCATTACCCATATCTGCCAGCCTCGAATCACACACATGCATCAGGGCAGCTAGGAGCAACGTGTCATAGTTCAGATTTCCGAAAGTTACTTCATCGAAGGCTGAGGTGACACCTTCAACCAGACTGAACAGGTGGTCCGCTTCGTCGTGGCTCGCGTGGGAACGGGAATGGATCACCTCCAGCACGTGCGATATCCCGACATCCCTAACTCTGAGCGCAAATTCCGAGGTCTGAACTATCGCTGCCAGAAGGGCTTTATCCCCGGGATCCTTCAACTCAGCGAGTCGGCTCAACATTTCCAGCGTCTTCGACTCGGCACCGAATGAGTCCACTAGAATCTCGAAGTCTTCGTCACCCGAAACACCGTCCGGCAGCGCTCGTTCCGCTAGCTCCCGCATTGCAATCACTACATCATTGCCATCCTCCTCGCGAATCGCATCCACTACTGCTCGAGTTATGCTACCTAGTTCCAGATCCTCATTAAAGGCTATAGACAGACCGTTTCCGACCAGGGCTGCCAGTCTAGTGTTCATTGCAGTTGCCACCTCTCACGAGACACCCGACGTCATTTCTTAGTACCCGACCAGGTTGAGGAACTAATTCTCCCGATCGTTGGCACTCGCAACCACTGATTGCTTCACTACGCGGACTCCTGCTGAATCTGCCAGTCGCTCGCCCACCGTCCTCGCGGCGAGATCTACGGGCAATGCTGCCGAGAACTTGAGCCCCGCGACCGCGTCGGGATCAATCCGGGGAACAGCATCCGCGTTACAGCTCCGTATGTCCTTGATCGTCACCCACTCAGGCAGGAGAACGCTTTCGTTCTCCACACCGCTTGCCTGTAGTCCCAGACCTGCAAGGAGGGTGGCGTTGGCTTTCAAGCCAGCCCAGGTCCAGAACCGCGTCCCACCGACCTTACGTCGACGCAACACCAGTCCGTCCTCGCTGACATCGGCCTCTCGCTCACTTCGGAGCTTCTCGAGCGCAGCGGGGATTCGTTTGGAGAATTCCACATCAGGATCGGTACCGAGCAGCACTTTGCGCTTGGCCTGACACAGTTCAAACGATTGCGCCACCGCACTCGAGGGCCATTTCACATCGCCCTTCACGCCGATCTCTTCGACCCACACTGTGAATCGCTCCCAGTCGACGTGCTGAACGGACCATCCACGCCCGGCGAGAACGAGTGGCTTCGCGCCACGATCCTGAGGTGCGGGAAGCGCCAACGGTGAAACGAACCCGATCTCACGGGTACCTGCGACGACCCGCAGCTCAAGATCGGCAATGAAAGTTGAAGGCAGATCCATGAAGTGGCGCTGGCCAAACTCCTTCTCCGCCCGCGGGCCGATCATCAGCAGACCCGAGTCCTCGACGAGGAACTCCTCCGCCCGTAAGAAGTCGAGCACCTCAGCACCGTCCTCCATGAGCGGCAGGTCTCCCCACCACTGGTGCCAGTCCGATGCGCCGAAAGCCCCCTCCTGCAGCGCCAGTGCGAGAAATTGCTGGGCAGCCAGATGTCGCGGATGCGGCGGTGCGACGACATCTTCGACAAAGCCCCTCTTCCACAGAAGCATTACTGCGGCTGCATCGAGAAGTCCCTCGCGGCTAGTCGACAGAAACAGCGCATTGCGACTGGTACCCGGCCGCCGTCCGGTACGCCCCAGCCGTTGAAGGAATGCGGACACCGTCCGCGGGGCATCGATCTGGATGACGCGGTCGAGGTCGCCGATGTCGATTCCGAGTTCGAGCGTCGAGGTTGCGACGATCACGGTGTCTTTCGCCTCAGCAAAGGCCCGCTCGCTCTGTCGACGCTCATCTGCCGAGAGGGAGGAGTGTGAGACGTAGGTTTGGACTCCACGCTCGCGCAGCAAGAAGGCCAATTCCTCTGCGCTGCGCCGAGATTCGGCAAACAATAGCCGCTTCTCACCTCGATGCATCCGCGAGATCACTGTGGCCGCGTTTTCCATACTCCCGACGTAGTCGAGAACAACGTCCGGATCCACGGTCGTCGCAGAGTCTTCACGGACCACCTCGACCGGCCGACGGCCCGTGGTCGAGCCCTGCATCCATGCGCCGACGCTTTCCGGGTTTCCAACAGTCGCTGAAAGACCGACCCGTTGGATCTTCCGTCCCGCAATCCGCTCGATCCGCTCCAATACGGCGAGCAGATGCCACCCTCGGTCGGATCCGGCGAACGCATGCAACTCGTCGATCACAACAGCTCGAACCGACCCGAGGAACCGTTCGTGATCGACGCGTCTGGAGACGAGCATCGCTTCCAGCGATTCGGGTGTGGTCAGCAGGATGTCCGGGCGTTCAGCCAACATCCGCCGGCGCTCGGCCGGTCCGACGTCTCCGTGCCACAGGCCGACGGTTCTGCCGAGCCACGAGCAGTACGTCAGCACCCGCGGATGCAGATTGTTGAGGAGTGCCCTCAACGGTGTGACGTACAGGATGGTAGTGCCCGTCCATCGATCCTCGACCATGTCCGATAGCAAGGGGAACAGCGCGGCCTCGGTCTTTCCGCCAGCGGTTGGCGCAACCAGCACGCAGTCCGAACCACCTCTTACGGGTTCAACCGCTGCGGCCTGCAAAGGACGCAGCGCGGGCCAGCCCAACGAGTTGACGATGTGGTACTCGATCGCGCTGTCTAGGCCGGTTGGCGCTGACATGGATTAGGTGTCCAGATCTATGTCATCGACACTGTCGGCCGGTCGACGGTCGCCACGCCGGTGCGCTTCCAGTTCGACGGGGGTGAGCTCATCGGTGTTGATGGTGAGGTGGTAGTCGCGTCGCGGGTCGAAGTCCTCGAACAAGTCGACGCGGTCAAGCACGTCAGCGATCAACTTCTTGAGATAGATGCGCGGAGCAACTCCTGTTCGACCTCCGAGCTCGCCACCTACGGCAGCCGCGAGATCGCGCAGGTAGTCGTCATCGACAAGTCGCCGGATACGCTCTGGTGCGCCGGCACCGGCCGCATAGATGTCGCGAACGCGACTGCCAAGCTCCAACAGCGAATCCGACGTAAAGCCTGTAAGCCGCAACTGTGGAGCGCGCGGATTGTCGAACCGTGCCCCCGCAGTGAAGTCGGTTTGGAGCCGCTGCGCCAGAGGAGCGAGCCGCTGCACTCCCTGCTGCCCGTCGAAGAAGGCCGGGGTGCCGGTGAGATGTAGGTACAGGCCGGGGAACCGGCCCCCATCGATTTCGTCCATCAGCTGGCGGAGCGCATTGAGCGACTTCTCTCGGACGTCACTGCGCATCCGCTGGAGAGTCTCGACTTCGTCGAGGACAACGACGAGCCCCGCGTAATCCGAGTCACGCAGCACCGTCAGCAGTCCGCGGAGGAATCCAAGTGCACCGAAGTGGTCGAGGTCGCCGCGCACGCCGGCCGAACGTTTGACCGCAGCTGCGACGTGTGGCTGGCCACCAAGCCACGCCAACAGCCCATCTGCCGTCGCGGTATCCCCATTCGTCTGTGCCAGACGGTACTGGCGGAGCACGGCAGCGAAGGCGGGCGCCTCCTTCGATACCCCTGACAACCGGCGATCCAGCAGCTCCAGAGCGGCTTCCTGATCGGTCGGCGAGCCGCTGTCTCTGACGTCCTGGTCGAGGACGTAGAACCACCCGTCGACGATGTCACGCAACGCGCCGCTCTGGGTCGTGGAGGTCGACAGGTTCTCAGTTATCCGGCGATAGACCGTCTCCAACTTATGAAGCGGGGTTTCCGTTTCGCTGATCTGCACCTCGGCCGTCGCGAATCCTGCGCGTTTGGCGCGCTCGGTCAGCCACCGGGAGAAGAACGTCTTGCCAGATCCGTACTCTCCTCGGATCGCTTTGAAGGCTGCTCCCCCATCGGCGACGGCCGATAGTTCTTCGTCGATTGCCGCTTCAAATCGATCCAGACCCACCGCCAGGACATCAAGCCCCTGCTGAGGCACCGTGCCACGGCGAAGGGCATCAGTGATATCCCGCCGTCGGCGGGGACTGACGCCGGTCGACTCGCCCACTAGCCGTCTCCCAACTCGAACTGCTCGCGGAGGAGCCGCTCGTCGAGTCGGACCGTGACCCCGTCGGAATCCAGCTCGACCACCCCATACCCGTCGACATTGAAGAGCCTGCGCACGGCCGCGAAGACCTGACCGAGATCGGCCGCAGGAATACCAGCTGCAGCGGCGACCGTGTCGTGGTGCGCACGACCTCCTCGTTCAACGAGCGAGCGCAGCACTGCCCCAGCCGTGACGTCATCCAAAGCGGCCCTCCCGGCGCGCTGCTTCTGATCGGCATACATCGGGGACGCGAGAACTCGCTCCACGAGCCCTCCACCCGGCGCGGGCTGCGCGGGAAGGTCCTCAAGATCGAACAGCCCGTCGCCCATGCTGGGCGCTTTGGGCTTCTTGGCCTTCGTAGGCTTGGCTGCTGGCTTGAGGGAGGGCGCTACTGCCTCCCGAACGGGGTCGTTCCACCACAACGGCACCTGCGGAGCAGCAGGCTCCCAGCCCACTGCACCTTGCGTGAGGGCTGCGGCTTGGAAGACCAGAACGGGGATGGTGAGTTCGGCGAGGCTCGCACCACCGTGGTAGCCCGCGCACCTGGACCCGTAGTGCGCGTCCTCACGCCACAAGAGGATTGCTTGGTCATCAGGCGCGACGACCCGCCGTCCAGACACCAACACCTCGCCCGGACTGACTGGCCCCGTTGCCACTGGACGCCAACGAGACTCAGCGCCCCGGACGCTCATTGCTTCGGTATCCCGCTCCACGACATGTCCGTGATCCGAGGTGAGTATGACCGCTCGCCGAGTAGAGATCGCTGCCTCTAGTAGCGCTCGCAAAGGGTCGAGGGATCGAAGGTTCCATTGCCATGCGGAAGTGTCGCTCTTGTGGGTGGCGTCGTCGATGGCGTTGATGACGATGCCCACGACGGGCACCGACGGATCCTGAATGGCCGCTACTACATCTTGCGGGAGCGCAGCGCCTCCCTGCGACCGTAGGTCGTTCTTATGGAAGAGCTTCGCACCCGGGAATGCTGTCGCGAGACCCCTCTTCTCATCCTCGGCACCTCCCAAACGCACCTCACCACAGAACAGCGATGTCCGCGACACATTGGTCAACGACGGCAAGGCGGCGACTGCAGCCTGTCGTCTCTGGGTCGCCGAGGGCACCCACTCCACGAGGCCCATCCGACCAACCTCTGCCGCTAGCCCCGCCGCAATGGCACTACTCATTCCGTCCATCACCACCAACAGCGATCCGGTTGAGCTACGACGCCAGGGATCGACGACCACTTCCAAGATCCGTTCGACGCCAAGGGCTTTCGAGTCGTCACCGGCATTGACCTCCGCCAACCTCGAGCTCGCCGATTCATCACGCTTGCCACGCCGAGTCCGCACTCGGTCGAGAAGGTCCTGGTAGGAGGCCGCCACGGCGGGATCATCGGAGCCGTGCCAGACAGCGCCGACAGCTGCGTCAACCCAGGCGCCGTCGTCTATCTGCTGCTGCAGATCCGCCGCGAGGGATACTGCACCTCTTTCCTCAGTCGCCAACCACCGATGCAGACGGACCGCCATTGCGGGAGCGTGGGATATGGCGACGTCGCGGTGAGCATGGACCCGCGCCAACCCTTCTTCGACTCCTTCGCCAGCCGTCAGGCACGCCGCAAGATCGCGAACCCGCGCCGCGTAGCCAGGTTTCAAAACTGATGATTGCTCGGCTCCGTCGACCCAACCCAAGTCATCAAGGAGTGCTTCCGCCTGCTGAAGCGCGATACCCAGCTCGGGTTTCTCGTCGACCTCCAGGCGAAGAACCGCTGCTTTGGCCAAACGTGCGAGGCCCTTGGCTCCGTCGACCGGGACTGCCTTGCCATTGATGTAGCCTTCGGCGCGCACCCTCGCCGCCACCTGAGACTCGGTGGGCGGACTGCCATCTTCGGGCCACAGGACATCTAGAACAAGCCCCACAGCCAGCGGAGTTATGTGTTCATTTCGTTCGGCGATCATCAGCGCAAGGGCTGCCGGCTTGCCGACCTCCTTCTCCACCCAGTCGATCACATGCGCTCTCAGTCGCTCGTCCACTAACCGCCACGATTGACCGTGGATCCGCTGTCCGAGGGTGATCAAGAGCAGCACGTCATCGAGTTGCGTCGCGGCCCCCAGCCCCAGAACATGGGAAAGCAGTGAGCCAATCGCGTGTCGCGCAGTTACGGCAGGCGCTGGCGATCGTGGCCAACCCCCTGGAGGCTGGTGGTCGAGTAGCGCCGTCCCCGCCCAATCCAGTCGCCTCAGGTCTAATCCGACTTCGGTAGCGCCTGGAAACAGCCGTGGCACTGCCTGCCACTCGTCTGGTAACTCAACTTCCTGACGGTAGGCGCGGGCTAGGACCGCATCACCCAGGTCTTCCGCAACCCGGTCGGTCAACACGACCGCCTGCTCCCCCTCGCCGAGGGAATCAAGGATGTCCAGTACCGCTAGTTGAGACACCCCCGGCAGCACTCGGACGGTCGCATCGCCAACTGAAACGTCACCGTGGCTCCACTCCGGCCTGGCGCGAAGCAACAGGATCCGGGCGTCCGATTTGACCAGATCCGCCGCACGCTGCTGCACCATCGCGGGTGAGACCACGACGGCGCGAACCTGCTTGCTCACGACCATCGCCAGTCGACCCTCAGATTCTTGCCTTCGACTGGGCGGCGCAGCTCGTCAGCGAGTTTGTTGTGGAGGTCCTCGAGCTGGTCCACGCCCTCGACCGAGACACTGTGCTCTTGCTCTGCTCTTTCCTTTGCCCGACGCTCTGCCTGCTCAGCGCGGCGGCGGATCTCCTCTTCCTTCTCACGTAGCTGCCGTTCCCTCTCCGCTGCAGCCTCTTCACGTCGGCGAAGTTCTTCCTCTTCACGGCGCCGCTGCTCCTCGTATTGCTGACGAGCTCGGTCGTCCTTATCAGACTTCGGAGCAGGAGTCGGTTCCTGCGCGACGAGGATCCGAGTGACCTCGTCTGCGGTCCGAGACAATGCCGGCGCTAGGTCGACGTGCATCTGGTCGGCCCCTGCGTCGCGGCGCAAGGCATCGAGAGTCTCACTCGCGGCCTGCCCAGACAGGCTTGGCAGCCGGTTGAGCAACTGCCAGTTGGCTCCCTGAAGGGCGGCGGCCATCGACCGAGCCGTTGCCAGGGAGCGCGCCAGTGGCGGCAATTCGTCCGGGAGGTCGAACTCAGCCAGGACTTGGATCCGCTGGACCTGATCGGCCGCGTCCCCGAGCGCACTGACTAGCTCTTGGGTCCTACGCGCGGTCGTCAGGCGTGGACTCGTGTCCAGGAGACCGAGCACATCGTTGTGTGATTCCAACGAGGCAATCAAGTCGCCCGACGGCCGATCGAGTTCACGTACTTTGGCCAGCAGCTCATCACCGAATCGCTGCACGGCACTGCTCGACAAATGATGCTCGTTGGCGCCGATTCCGAATAGGCCTTTCGCACGAATCAGCGCACGGTCCCACTCCCCCTGTTCGGGAAGCACCGGGTCTTGGAGCATCGCGTCGTTGGCCAAGCTGCCGATTCCCGGCACCCCCATCGGCGAGCCATGGCGAAGCAGCTGTCGATCAGTGAGTGCGACCCAGGCGAGAATCAGGAGGTCCTGGGCATCTGCTGTCATTCCGGTCGATCCAAGCGCACCCCGCAGGGCGCCGGCTGTCTGCGCATCGTTAACCAGCGTCTTGGTGAAGAGATCGTGCCAGCGGAAGTGGGCTTGGTCGAGAACGTAGGTGACTTCGCTGAGTGTGCCGACACCAAAGGCGTCGACTACGCGTCGGACCTTGCTAGCGCGACTGCGCTCTACGGTATCGATCCGGCCGCCAAGGGCCATTGCCTCCCGTGCCAGTTCAAGGACCGCGACGAGTTCCGCGCGGCGAATCTCGTCACGGCCGCGGTCGGGTTTCGGATGCGACGGGAAGCGCGCATCGAGAGCTTCGCCGAGAACCGTCACGACCGCCTCGTCGAAGGTCGCAGCGGAAGGCTTGTGGGGATCGAGATCTGGGGCGAGGGTAACAAAAGTGTGACCCTCGGTCACTCGTTCGCCGAGGTGGTCGTCTGTGGCAGCATCGATGCCGTAAGCCTGCTTGAGTGCCAAGAGGATCTGACTGCGCAGGGCATCGCGCTGATTGCCCAGTTGCTGACGCGCGGGTTCACGATCGTTGACCGGCAACGACGTCGCGTACTGATCAAACCGGGCTCCGGTCAGGAGGTAGTCCAGGATGACGAGCTTGCCAATGTCGTCCATTCGGGAGGCGGTTAGGAAGTGCGGCAGCCAGGTGATCGTGTCGCTCTCCACCCGCTGGCGCTTGAGCTCGTTGAGCCTAAGTACGTCGTCTGACGGCGGATGGCCGGCATCGTCGAATGGGAAGTCGACGACGAGCTTCCACCGTCCGTCACTCGCCAGCAGTGCGGCGTCGGGGAGACTCCGTTGGTCCCGCACATTGCCGAACACGACATCTACCGCGCGCTTCTGCCCTCGCCACACATGGGTGAGGGAGTAGTCACTGCCGAGGGTTCCGCTTGGAGTCGCCCCGATGTGTTCGGCGATCAACCGACGTAGCAGGCTGCGCCGGTTCTCGTGTGTGTCTTCGTTCTGCACATGGGCGAGGACGGAGTCGTAATCGACGCCGGACAGCTGCAATGTGATCACCGGGTCACCAGCCTGGGCGCCGACCGCAACCTCACCGAATACAGCGTTCCAGTCGCGGGCGTGACGAACTACGTGGGCAGCCTCCTGTCCTGGAATCATCGAGACGACCGTGCCGAAGTTGAGCGCCGCGAGTTTCGAGGCGGTGAGGTTCTTCAACGACGTGGCGCCAGGTGCGATGGCAGCAACAAGCAGCGTTTTCGCAAGACGGTCTTCACGACGGAACGGGTGGTCACGCTGCAGTTCCTTGGCTTCTCCCTCGCTCAAGCTATGTCGGTCTAGCAGGTAAGGCCGCATCTTGCGTGTGTAGAACGTCCGCGCGGCCCGGAACAGGTTCTTCATGTCTTCGGTCAGTGGCTCAGCGTCGCCGAGCACTACGACATCGAAGAGGTCTCCTGCTGGGATGACGTCGCCGACTGTCAGTTCGTCGCGCCCACGCGAGAGCAACTCACTCATGATCTTCAGTGCCGTGCGTTCGCGCTGCATGATCGACGACAACGCGACCATTGCATCCACCAAAGCCGGGGTGAAGGGGTAGACCTGCTCGAAGTCGACAGCAGCCGAACCCACCTCGTCGGTAAGCAAGTGTTTGAATGCCACCGGGTTCGCGCGAACACGAGCTACCGCCGCAGCTAGCGCGGCCTTGCCGTCTTCACCGGTGGGCTGCAGGAGCCGCTTGTTCACGATCTGCGGCAAGTTCGCTGCCGCGAGGGTGATCTTTTCGAACCGCCCTTCCCACCACTGGAACGAGTCGTCCAATGCGACTTGTTCGGCGCCGACTGCTCCACCGCCAAGAAAGTCTTTAAGGTTGCGCTGGCGTGCGACAAACGATACGAGCGGGATCGGCAACGATCCGAGACCAGTCTCAACGAGTTTCGCGACCTTGGAGGTTTCAGTCTGGATGAAGGCGGTGTCGCGCAGACGGTTGGCCAACCACAGCACGAGTTCGTCGAGGAACAGGACCACGCCGTCGTATCCGAGCTTCTTCGCATGAGCGGTCATCGCATGGAGACCGTCGCTCATGTCCAGCCACGAGCCAGTGTTCTCGAAAGCGGTGAAATAGGTTCGGACCAGGTCGCCGACCACCCGTTGCCTGTCGGCGTCGCCGGCCGGTTTCGAGCGCGCGGATTCGTAGAGCTCAGGGGTGAGGGCACCGGCGAAGTCACCCCACCCGGATGCTCCCGATCCGCTGGCCTCAAACCGCGAGAAGAACTGCTTGTCGCCCATTTGCTCACGCAGCTGATCGGCGTTATCGAAGAGCGAATCCGAACGGTGCAGTACCGGCGGAGACACGTCAGCGTCCGGATGGCGTGCCTTCACTGCCGCTAGGTACCCACCGAAGAGCGCCGACTCGAACGACTCCGCCCCAATCAGGTGGTAGTCGATCGCCAGCAGCTTGCGGCTCAACAGCTCCTCGTGCTTGGCGACTTGAGCCTGCAGGCCGGTCAGAGCCTTGGCGTGAGGATTGCCGGTCAGCAGCAGATGCATGACCGCCATGTAGTGCGACTTACCTGATCCGAAGGAGCCATGGATGAACGCACCTTTGGACGAGCCGCTCGCGAGTGTGGACTGGACCAGCGTCAGTCCCTTGTCGAAAGAGTCTGCGATCGACTCGGTGACGACATAGTCGGTGAGCGTCTGCTCGGCCGCCTCCTGGGCGCGATGGATCTGGAGGACGAAGTCGTCATCGTGGACGGCTTCTGGGATGTCGATCGCATCCCGCAGCAGCATCGATAGGTCAGTCATCGCGACTTCCTCCGTCCTCGGGTGGCTGGAGGCGGCATCCAGGCCGTCACCTGACTACGGGTCTTCTCCATACGGGCAAGGTACTGGTCGACGACACCGCCGACGACTGCCGATGGGCTGGCGCCAAACTCGGGCTCGATCTCCGAATGCCATTGCGCCAGCCACGGCTCCAGTTCGACCAGGCCGGCGACCAGCGGTACGAGCGCATCGTCGTCGGCTCCAAGTGCCTGCTGGGTCGGGATCTCGCGCGCAAGAGCCAGCGCCTGATCGCGATGAGACCACCCTGACCACCCGAGTACCGGGGTCGGGTCGCTTTCGCGCGCGACTCCCGGGTAGGAGATGAAACGTTCTTTGGGAACGTCGAGCTTTCCCCGGGCGGTCCAGTATGTCGTTTTCGTGAAGTCCCCCTTGCCGTACTTCGGAGGCACGGGAATGGTGACCTTCTCACCGGCGTCTTCCCGCCGCTGCAGGCCCCACACGGACTGCCAGGACCGATACTTTTCCACGCCGGAGGGCTTGTACCGGTGGGCAGCGAGGTAGGGCACGGCTTGATCCGGAGCGAGCCCTCCGATGACGGCAGCAAGGTCTGGCTCCGCCGTGCCGACGAGAGCCTTTGCGAGTTCTTTCAGAATCGTGTCCCCTCGCAGGTGATCTGCCAGTTCTGCAACCGATCGCGCAACGGGGCCCTGCGTATCACGCCACAGCGCAGGGTCTTCCAACCGATCGAGAATCGCTTCCTGCAGAACAGAGTCGCGCTGCACGTTCCACGATGTTGTTGCCCAGCGGCGTTTGAACTCGGGCCGTTCTAGAAGACCTATCCCTCGATCGGCTTCGATGAGTTCGAGCCGTTGCCTGACCAGCTTCGTGTAGTCCTCGGGCCAAGCGGCCGGAAGCTCCGTGATCGGTGTCGAGTTGTGTCGCTCGAACCAGGCCGTCTCCTCGATCCCGTCCACGACCCGACGGGCGAGCGCAACTTCGAATGCTCGCTGGCCAAGCTCGAGGCCGTCGATCGTTGAACCGCTATAGGTCAACAAACCCTCCGTTAGGGCGTAGGCCTGGTAGACCTCCCAATCCAACTCCTCCTGCTCGAAGATCAGTCGCTCACGAAGTCTGCTCCACTCCGCCGCGGCTTCGTTCAGCACATCGGCGAGTTTCCGAGTCGGATCCGTGAGCCACTCCTCGAGGACTGCTCTAGGTGCTGCCCCTTGGACTTCTTGCGCCAAAGCGTCAAGGACGCGTCCTCGTTCCAGCGGCAGTGTCGAAGGCAAAGGGAACTGCTGAAGCTTTGTTCCTGTGAATTCGTAGAAATCTTCCCACGGAACCTGGGTCTGACGTGCCCCCTTCGTATCAACCGTGCTGCCCTTATTGTGACTCACCTGCTTCAGCCAGAAGCACGCCGTCGATGAGTTCAGGACCCCCAGTAGTTCGAGGTGCTGCTCCTCAGTAGCACCCTCCGGCAGCTTGATCACCGGCGCCGACTGCTTGAATACCTTGCCTCCGCGATCCAACACAAAGTGGTTGTGGGTGGCAACGAAGGCGAAGGTGATAGTGCGGGAAGACTCCAACTTGTCGCGATACAACTCCTGCCATTCCCACCACGCAAGACCACGATCAACCATAGGTGTCCCAAATCGACGACGCCTATTTATCGCATGCCTGAACGCACTGAAGAGCCTGCGAGAGCCGCTATCTAGCCTTTCGAAAGGCGTAACCTCAAGATTGTCTTCGTAAGGCCAGATCGCCTGGTCACTCTGCCCAATGGCATAGTCACGAACCGCGTCCCCTTCGACCAGATACTTCCAATTGTCAACACCTAACCTACTTGCCCCTCCACTAGCTCCGAGCATATACAAACTGTCTTCGCCCGTAACCGCGGTGATGCCGAGGTGCTCAGCGAAGCCTGCTAGCATCCTCGATGCGGCCAGATCGATTTCCTCTTTTAGCGCTCCGGCTCCGCCGCCGGCGAGTGACCACGGGTGCTCGGCGAAGATTCCGCGCTGGAGATTAGTCACCGTTACGAACTGGCCATCGAAGTTAATCGAATCGAAGTTCTCAACGATCTCAGTCCACACCAGCCCCTTTGCGGGATCGGCGGGCTGCCCAGGTTCACCACGCACGCCGAGCACAGCCCGAACCACATCTCCCACGGGGCGGCGTCGGCGCCCAACGATTATCACGGTGGGTGTGCCGTGACCCGGTATATAGGCTCTTCGGACTTCAGAGTGCGTTGACCCGTTCGGCGAGCTGACCGGAGTGCAGGAGTGACCGCAAGATGTAGTGGTCGAGGTTGCGGAAGCCTTGGGCGATTCC
>WBZS01001306.1_pt1 | contig 20500 bp, 17 predicted proteins | sample 5204201 | NCBI WGS metagenome assembly WBZS01 (sample SAMN12344357, study PRJNA552823) | activated sludge metagenome | biome: Activated sludge suspended growth; feature: Nitrification reactor; material: Wastewater; isolation source: activated sludge from nitrification reactor of wastewater...
ACCAGATCGGCGTCGGCAAGCTCGTCGAGACCGCCGTCAAGCTCGGCAAGCAGACCCGCCCCGACATCAAACTCGGCATCTGCGGCGAACACGGCGGCGACCCCTCGTCGATCGACTTCTGCCAGCGAGTCGGCCTCAACTACGTGTCCTGCTCGCCGTTCCGGGTGCCCATCGCCCGGCTCGCGGCGGCGCAGGCGGCGCTGGCCAACGGCTGATCGCTCGACCTCAACAACAGTCCAGGGCCCGGCCCCGCTTCATGCGGGGCCGGGCCCTGGACACTTATGTAAGTACGCTGTCGGGCGGCGGGCTGAGTGATCCGGCAGCACTCTGCTGAACCTCGGCCCGCGCGTCCGCCTCGCGCTTGCGCTACGGACGGTGCTAGCGGAGTGCCGAGACGACTCTCTTCGAGACCTGTTCCTGGCCCTTTGCCGTCAGGGCACCGGAGCGGAACGGCGGTTGCCCGACGTCGACGAACCGGCCATTGACTGCCGCTGTCGCGGCCTCGATGTTGTTGCGGTGCAGCCTGACCCAGCCGAGTTGTCCTTGGTTCGTCATGACTGGGGACAACGCGACGATCTTCGCCTTGGGTAGTGCCTTGCGGAGCGTCGTGAAGAACTCGCGGCTCTCTGGGCCGATGGGGTAGTCGCCGTCGGCCATGCCGCCGAACACGACGACGATATCGGGCTTGGCATCGACGATCGCAGGTATGACGCCTTTGAAGGCGGTGCAGCGGCTCGGGCAGTGGCTCGCGACCTTGGTGAAGCCCATCCCTGTCGCCGACAGATTGGTGATCTGCCACTTCAGTGTGCGCGCCGTCCGTTCGACCCAGCCGTCCTGCCCTCCGGAGAGAGAGCTCACGTCGCCTACAACGACCACGCTGGCCAGATTGACGCTAGGCATCGCCGACGGCGACTGGCTGGCGGACGCAGTCGTCAGCGGCGTCGTACTGGGGCTTGATGAAGGCGGCGGCGACGCCGTGGTCACCGGGGCAGGCACTGCCTTGCTGGTGCTGACCGCGGGACGGCCCTGCAGCAATGCGGCGACGCTGAGGCCCACGGTCAACAGTGCGAGCATGGTGAGGGCGGCGTACTGCGCGGACCGTCGTAGGGGAAGCATGGCGGGGTCTCTTTCTGCAATGCGGTTTGCCATGCGCATTCTTGCAGGTGCGCTGGCGTGTTGGTGGCCACCCCTACGACCTCGGCTGAGTTGTCGTCACGGCTGAGCCAGTCGTGCAGGGCCTCTTTACCCTGATTTTGCTCATCACTTGATGATATGCCAAAATGGTTCTAGCACCACCTCACCCCCGGAGGCTTGCAATATGTGGCGTGCGACGTCCCCCAATCGCACTATTAGGCAGACTGTTCGGCACTGCGCCGGGCTTCAGTCTTTGAGCACACGAACACAGATCTTTCGCGTCGAGTGGCGGACGCCCGCGAACCTTCAGCGGGAACGGCAAGGCCGGCTGGTCCGTCGCCGCTCAATCGGGGCGCGCTGATGCGCTTCCTCGAATCGCCCGTCGCGCAGCGTGCGCTGGCCGCGCTGGATGTCTCCAGCTGGCTACTGGCTGCCCTCGTGCTCCTGGCGGGCCGCTACGACTTCACGCTGAACGACGCCCAATGGTTCGGCGTCCTCTGGTATGCGGCCGTGGCGGTCGTCCTCCAGATCGCGCTCGGCCTCGGCATGCGGCTCTATCGAGGAGTCGGACGCGTCGGGAGCTTTTCGGAAGCGACACTCGCCGCTCGTGTCGTCGCATTGGTCGGTCTGATCGTCGGTGTGCTTTCCCTCCTGCTGTCCCGCGACCTCCCACGCGGTGTGGTGGTCAGCGTGCCGCTCGGTGCGCTCGCCCTGATGGGAGCAGTTCGCATCGCCGCTCGTGCCATCGTCGTTCGGTCACTGCGCCTGCAGCGGCAGGCATCCCGGGAGAGTGTGCTGATCTATGGGGCCGGAAATGCGGGACGCCAACTGGGCCACCTGATCTTCTCCGACCCCGACGCTCCCTATCACGTGGTAGGTCTCATCGATGACGATCGATCGAAGCGCCATCTTCGCTTTGACTTCGGACGCGTGCTGGGCGATCGCTCAGCGCTGATGACACTGCCCGACAGCCTGGATGTTCGAACCGTTATTCTAGCGATTCCCTCTGCGTCCTCCGCATTTCTGAAGGAACTCTCGGGCGAGCTAGAGCGAGCGGGGCTCAAGCTGCTGGTCCTTCCTCCGGTGCGAGACATCGTGGGCGGACGGGTGGAGTTGGGTCAGCTGCATGAGTTCGACGTGCTCGACATGCTGGGCCGCGATCAGATTGATACTGATCTCAGTGCCGTCGCCGGTTACTTGCGCGGTAAGGTCGTCCTCGTCACCGGCGCGGGTGGATCGATCGGATCGGAGATTGCTCGCCAGGTTCATCGGTTCGGACCTAAGGAACTCATCTGCCTTGATCGCGATGAGTCAGGTCTGCATGCGGTCCAGCTATCGATCTACGGCGAGGCACTGCTCGACTCTTCGGACATGGCTCTGTGTGATATCCGTGATCGGGAGGCGCTGACGCGCATCTTTCAGGAACATCGGCCCGATGTGGTCTTTCACGCCGCGGCATTGAAGCATCTGCCGATGCTCGAGAGCTATCCGGAGGAAGGCTGGAAGACGAACGTGCTGGGTACGCTCAACGTGCTTGAGTGCGCCGCCGAAGTGGGCGTGAGCCGCTTCATCAACATTTCCACAGACAAGGCCGCGGACGCGACCAGCGTGCTGGGTAGCACGAAGCGCAAGGCTGAGCAGCTCACCTCATGGTTCGCCAATCGCGGACAGGAGCGCTATCTCTCGGTGCGATTCGGGAACGTGTTGGGCTCTCGGGGGTCGGTGCTTCATACCTTTCGGGCGCAGATCCGGCGCGGCGGTCCGGTTACGGTCGTGGACCCAGAGATCACCCGATTCTTCATGACGATCCCCGAGGCATGCCAACTCGTGATCCAGGCCGGTGCGATCGGCGACCCAGCGGCCGTGCTCGTTCTTGATATGGGTGAGCCCGTGCGGATAGTTGATGTCGCTAGGCGAATGATCAAGGAATCCGGACGTCATATTGATATCGTATACACCGGATTGCGGCGTGGAGAGAAAATGCACGAGGTGCTATTCAGCGAGGCGGAGGAGTCCGTCCCCACCAAGCATCCCCTGATCTCTCGCGTGGAGGTGCCGGCCGTGGCCCCGGATGAGATCCGGAAGGCGGCACGCATGACCAGTAGCTCTCGCGCGCTGTCGTTGGTGGCCGACGGTGCGAACTCCGCTCGTAGGCCTCAGCCCGGCGGGGCGCGGCTCCTGGCCAAGGGGACGCCGGCGTGATCTATCTCTCTCCGCCGGATGTAGGCGATCTGGAGGAGCGCTATCTCGTCACCGCAATGCGCTCGGGGTGGATCGCGCCACTTGGCCCCGAGGTAGACGCCTTCGAGCGCGAACTCGCCGCCTACTGCGGACGTGCCTACTGCGTTGCCCTGTCGTCGGGGACGGCCGCCTTGCACCTGGGTCTGCTCGCCCTTGGCGTCGGCGCCGGCGACGTGGTGGTCACCTCGTCGATGACCTTTGCCGCTACCGCGAACGCCATCGTCTACACCGGGGCCGAGCCGTACTTCGTCGATTCGGATGCGTCCGGCAACATGAACCCCGATCTGCTCGAGGAAGCGCTCGACGATCTTGGCCGGCATGGCGTCACCCCGGCCGCGTTGGTCCCGGTCGACTTGCTGGGCAAGGTGGCCGACAATGACCGAATCGGCAAGATCGCCGCGGCCCACGGCATCCCGGTGCTCAGCGATGCCGCCGAATCGCTCGGGGCGACATGCCACGGCCGACCGGCCGCCTCGTTCGGTGTCGCCGCTGCGGTCTCGTTCAACGGAAACAAGGTGATGACCACCTCCGGTGGCGGTGCGCTGCTGACCGACGACAAGGAGTCCGCCGACCGAGTGCGCTATCTGGCGACGCAGGCTCGTCAGCCGGTCGCCCACTACGAGCACACCGACGTCGGCTACAACTACCGGATGTCAAACCTGCTGGCGGCACTCGGCCGAGCCCAACTCACCCGTCTGGACGACATGATCGAGCGTCGCCGGGCATTGCGGGTTCGGTACCAGCAGCTGTTCGCCGACGTGCCGGGAGTGACGGTGTTCGGCACCCCGGACGATCACGAGGACAACTGCTGGCTCACCGCGATCCTGGTCGACGAGCAGACGGCCGGCTGGGGCACCGCCGACCTGACCAAGGCCCTCTCTGCCGAGAACATCGAGAGCCGGCCGCTGTGGAAGCCGATGCACCTACAGCCGATCTTCGCCGACGCGAGGGGGCGGATCGACGGCACGTCACAGCGCCTGTTCGAAACCGGCCTGACACTTCCCAGCGGTTCGGCCCTCAGCGACGAACAAATCGACCTCGTCGTCGCCACCGTGCGCGCGTTCGCGGGAGCCTGAATGTCGCAGATCGACCATCGACCATATGACACGGTCAAGCGTGTCATCGACGCCGCGGCGGCCGGCGTCGGCCTGGTCGTGCTCGCTCCGGTGATCGCATCGGTGGCGTGGGCCGTGCGCCGTGAGCTTGGCAGCCCAGTGCTGTTCAGGCAGCAGCGCCCCGGACGCGGTGCCGAAGTCTTCGAACTAGTCAAGTTTCGCACCATGCTGCAACCGGACGCCTCGCGAGGTCGGGTGACCAACGAGGACCGCATGACGCCCTTCGGGCAATGGCTTCGCTCGACCAGCTTGGACGAGTTGCCCAGCCTTTGGAACGTCCTTCGGGGCGAGATGAGCCTGGTCGGCCCCCGACCGCTGCTGGTCAGATACCTGCCGCTGTACTCGAGTGAACAAGCACGACGACACGAAGTCCGGCCGGGATTGACCGGGCTGGCACAGGTGAATGGCCGCAACGCGCTCGATTGGGAGTCGCGTTTCGCGTTGGACGTCCACTACGTCGACAACCGTTCGCTAAGGCTCGACCTCGCGATCGTGTGGCAGACGCTGATCAAGGTGCTCCGCCGGGACGGCGTCGTGAGCGAGGGCCACGTCGTGGGGGCGCCCTTCGCCGGGACCACGCAAGTGGGTGCGGAGCGTGGGTAAGCGGCTGGTCATCGCCGGCGCGGGGGGCTTCGGCCGCGGCGTGTACGGGTGGATCGCGGGTGCGCCGGGCTACTGCGAGGAACACGGCATCGACGACATCGTCTTCCTGGACGACCGGTCGGCGGGCCGGGAGCTGCCGGCACCCGTCGTGAGCTCGATCGCCGACTATGCCCCCGAGGCCGCGGACGAGGTGCTCTGCGCGATCGGGGATCCCGGCACGCGGCGGTCGATCGTCGACCGTTTCGGCGCCAGCGGCGTGCGATTCCATACCTATGTCGATCCTCGCGCCGTTCTGAGCGAGGGGGTCCGGGTGGGGCTTGGCTCGATCGTCTGCCCCGGAAGCGTCCTCTCGTCCCGGGTTGTGGTCGGCGAGCAGGTTCACATCAACTTCAACTGTGCTGTTGGTCATGACACGACCCTGGGCGACTTCACCACCCTGAGTCCCGCGGTGAACGTCATGGGCGAGGTTCCGGTAGGACGGCAGGCCTTCTTCGGCGGGAGTGCCGTCGTGCTTCCACGCTTGTCAGTCGGCGCTGAAGCGGTGGTGGGTGCCGGCGCCGTGGTGACCGCCTCCGTCCCTGAGGGTGTGACCGTCGTCGGCAACCCAGCTCGAGTCGTGAATCGGAGGAACGAATGAGTGCGGTGCGCGGTGGAGTGCTGAGGTTGGCCGACAACTTGCGCGGCGGCAAGGTGGCGAAGGAACTGGCGGACATCGGCGAGCTGATGACGTCTGGCCGCCCCGGTGTGGCCCGATCATCCGGCCTGGAACGGATCTTGAGCCATGCGACGAGGCACGTTCCCTTCTACCAGCGGATCGGATCCACCCGCTTGTCCGAGTACCCCGTCATGAACAAGGTGCGTATTCGGGAGCACGGCGACGAGATGCTCGCTCAAGGTCTCGCTGAGCGTAGGGTGTATCCGGCCACGACGAGCGGTTCAACGGGCACGCCGTTCCGCATCCTCCGCGATGAGCACAAGCAGCTCCGCATCCAGGCCGAGGCCATCTACTGGGGCCGGCTGGCCGGCTATGAACTGGGCCAACGCTTGTTCTACATGAAGGTGTGGAGCGGGCGGAATCGGCTGAGCAAAGTTGCCCTGCTCTCGAGGAACGTGGTTCCGGTGGACATCGCACAGATGCAGACCGAGGACTACCTCGATCTTTACCGCGCCATGGGTCGTCAGCGGAGTCCGCTGAGTATTATCGCCTATTGCTCGGCCCTCGAGTCTTTCCTGCGCGCGCTCGAGAAGGAGTGTCCAATCGATCGCCCTAGCCCGCCCCCCCGGGTTGCCGCGATCATCGGTCAGTCGGAGGCATTGCCCTCGGAAGTTCGAACCGCCATCGCCGAGAGACTTGGTCGCCTTCCCTACGCGAGGTACGGGCTGGAAGAGCTCGGAATCGTCGGGCAGCAGGTGCCGGGAAGCGGCGAACGATACCTCGTCAACAGCGCGTCGCATCTGGTGGAGATCCTGGATCTCGACCGTGACGAGCCGGCCCCGGCCGGCGCAGTAGGTCGGATCGTGGTCACAGATCTGATCAACGCTGCCCAGCCAATGATTCGATACGACACCGGAGACGTCGGTGCGTTCGGTGTTGGTTCGGACGGCTCGATCGATGTGACCTGGTTGCAAACGGTCTCGGGGCGACGGCAGGACCAGATCTATGATTCACAAGACCGGCCACTCAGCCCGATGCTCATGTACAAGATCTGGTGGCGCCATCCTGAGATCGATCAATACCAGCTCGTTCAAAGGGCGCACGCCGATTATCTGCTCCGTATCAAAGGATACCTTTCCGTCGCGCGTGAAAGGGAGCTTGCGCGTGAACTGGCCGACTTGGTCGGCTATGATACAAGGATAGAAGTCGAGCGAACCCATGAGCCACTGGTCGTAGCCTCGGGCAAGCGAAAGATTGTCGTCAGTCACTATACGCCGGGGAGCCCGGAGAGATCTGTAGATCATTCTCTCTCGTCTTCCTCGAGACCGTGAAAACTCATCCACTACGAGGAGCCATGTTGTCGTCACCAGCTTGGAAGATTTGCTACGTGACGACGATCCTGCCGACATTCCGTGCTTTTGTTGCACCGGTGGCGCGAGAACTTCCCAAGTTGCTCCCGATCGAGATCAGCGCCATTAGCTCGGCAAGCGTTCCGGAATTCACTGAGCTCGGAACGAATCTCTCGTATCACGCGGTTCCGATGGGGCGTGGCATCGACATCCGCGCTGGCGGCGCAGTATTTTCAATGTATCGGGTCTTCCATCGAGAACGGTATCAGATTGTCGAGTACACCACTCCCAACGCGTCACTATATGCAAGTCTGGCAGCATGGTTGGCTCGCGTTCCTATCCGCATTTACAATCAAGGCGGCCTGCGGTATGTAGGATTCAAGGGCGGCAAGCGCTGGCTTTTCAAGATGTTGGAGAGGCTGACTTGTCGTCTTTCGACACATGTTGAACCGGTGAGTACAGGAAACCTGGAGTACGGCATAGCGGAAGGTCTTTATAAGCGTGATCGAGGCGCAATCATCTGGAACGGGAGCGCCTGCGGGGTAGATCTTGCACGCTTCGATCACACGCAAACTGTTCCGTGGAAGGACCAGATCAGGGCAGATCTAGAGATTCCTGACGACGCGTTTGTGGTAGGTTTTGTCGGACGACTGTCGCGGGACAAGGGTGGCAATGAGCTTCTGACTGCCTGTCGCCATGTGATGGACGTCCATGTCAATATCCACTTGATTGCCGTAGGTGGTCTCGGCGAAGCGCAGGACTTGGCGCCTGACCTGTTGGAGTGGGCCGAGTCCTCGGCAAGTGTCCATTTACCTGGCACTCGTCAGGATGTGGAAAGACATATTGCGGCGATGGACTGTCTCGTCCTTCCCAGCTATCGCGAAGGCTTCGGCCAAGTCCTGATCGAAGCTCAAGCCATGGGTGTCCCCATTATCACCACATCCATTCCAGGTCCCCTGGACGCCGTACTTCCAGGAGTGACCGCCGTGGTCGTGCCGCCAGGAGACGTGGAAGCGTTGACAAGGGCGATTGAGGCGCTGGAGATGGACAGGGAACTTTGCATACAGATGGGCCGAGCGGGAGTTTGTCATGCAGAGGAAAAATTCGCACAGGCGGAGTTTGTGGCGCAACTGGCGCAGGTTCGTCAAGCCCAGATAATTGCGGCTGGACTCGGTAATAGCGGCGTCCAGGTGTCAAGTGATGTCTTATGACCGAGCCCTTCTGCAGCGTCGTGCTGCCGACCAACCGCGTAGGCGAATGGCTAACCGAGGCAGTGCAGAGCATTCTGGCGAATCATGGCGAGTTCGAGTGCCTAGTGGTTCTCGATGGTATTGCTATACCAGACGAGGCCTGGGCAACTGACAAGCGCGTGAGGTTCCATACGCTCCTGCAATCCAGGGGCCTGTCCCATGCATTGAACGAAGGCATAGCGGCTGCGCAGGGCTCGTTGATTGCCCGCATGGATGGCGATGATGTCGCTTCGAGCCATCGATTGGCAACGCAGGCAAGGTATCTCGCAGGCCATCCAGAGGTGGTGGCAGTTGGCTCGGCGGCGCGTCTCATGCGTGAGTCCGGCGCGGTCACGGAGGGCCGGATTGGCTGCAAGGCGGGAGATGACGTACGCCGCGACCTGTTGATTCGCAACACAATGGTGCACCCCTCAATGATGTTCCGCAAGGAGCCGTTCGAAATGGTCGGCGGCTACAACGAGTCGGTAGCGACCATGGAGGACTACGATTTGTGGCTTCGCCTCGGGACAGTCGGCGCCTTGGCGGTGCTGCCAGAGGCGCTCCTCGACTATCGTGTGCACGGAGCCCAGATGAGCCGATCGGCTCCGGGTTTCGGTCCGCATGTGGACAGGATCGGAGAGTCTCGGCTGGCGCTTGCGCGAACCCTCGGCATCTCACCGGCCTGGGCGCGTTCTTGGCACAAGATATGGGCAATCCGGCAACAAGCCAGGTTCCGCGGCCTTGTCTCGGCGAGATACGTGCGCCGGTTGAGGGGGGCGAATGACTATTAAGGGGTTGGTCAGGCAGTTGAGCACGAGCCGTGAGATAGTCCGCGCTTCCATTTGGACGGTCCTTGGGAATGTTACTTCTCGTTCGTTCGGAGCGCTCTCTGCGCTCGCACTGTCAGTCATGCTGGGAGCCTTTGGGTATGGGCAATACTCACTTATCCTATCCACGGTCACTTTGTGCGCAGGAATTGGCCAACTGGGGTTGCAGTCAGTCCTCACCCGAGACCTCGCCAAGGAACGGTCCGACCGTCGGGCTGCGTGCTCAAGTACTGCTTTGCTACTGATAAGCATCGTTACAATTGCTACGGCGATCATGATGATAGCCGCAACATCGTTCCTGGGCTTCCTCCAGCCGCTGCGTGACGCAGCCGCCGGCGCAATTTGGCTGCTGGTCCCGTGGGCGGTCGCGATAGCGTTAAACAATCAGGTGACCGCGAGTCTGGTCGGGGTGTACCGCTTCCGAGCCTCAGCCGGGCTGGCAGCTACTCGTGGATTCCTCGTCGGGGGGTTGCTTGTGGCCTTGGCGCTCAGGGGATCGATTCCCGAGATGGTCCTGGGATCGCTCATCGGGGAATCTGCTGCTGCCGCCATTGCGCTTACTCTTCTCGCGCGCGGCAAATTGCTCACCCGGAACTGGGACCGCCGCTACTTGCGCCGTCTTGTCAGAGTTGGCGCGGGCGCGGGTGCGGCATCATTACTTATCCAATCCGTGGCGTGGGGAGCTCAAACCCTTCTTGCCAACCAACCCGACGGACTAGTGCAGGTTGGCGTAGTTGCTCTGGGCATGCGACTTGGCCTGGTTGCCGGCCTTCTCTCAAACTCGCTGGTTACCGTCCTTCTTCCGTACTTAAGTGCCAATAGGGGTACTGCCAGCACGCGGAGCGCGGTATTGTGGCCGATACTTGTGGCAGCAGCGTCCTCGGCGTTGATGGCTTTAGTGTTGCCCCTGATCAGGTGGTATTGGCCTTCGGTGTATGCGGAACACACCGATGTTCTCATTTTGATGATGGTGCTCGCAGTTTGTTCAGCGGCCAACACCAGTGTGGGCAGCCTCGCGGTGGCGCGAGGCCTATTTCGCGCATGGGTGCTCAGTGACGTGCTTCTCAGCGCGGTCATGGCAACGTTAGTGGTACTATTGGTGCCCTCTGCTGGCGCTCTCGGACTCGCAATTTCTCAAATTGCGGCGTACGCGTCGTCCGCCGTCTTTCTCGCCTGGTGTAGTCGTGGGGGTACTCAGTCATCATGAGGATTCTGTTGGCAGGCGGATTTCTTGGAAAGTCGCGTAGCGAGCAATCATCTCTGCAGCCCTCGCCTGAGGCGATTCTTCTCAAAGAGCTGGGTGCGCTTCATCAGGACGTCACTGGCATCGGCCTGAAGGATTGGCCGACCTTCTGGCATGCGCGAGCTGATGTTCTGCACGTTCACCACATGTCAAAGATGGCTGTCGTGGCTGCCGCCTTTCGCAGGCGAGTGATCTTCACGCATCATGCGGGCATCTACGCAGTGAGCGGGCTGCGAGCTTTCGCTGAACGTCTCGTCTGGCGCCGTGTCGCGTGCGTGGTCTGTCTAAGTAGCGCCGAAGAGGAGGAGAAGCTACGACTCTTCCCCTACTTGCGTGGTCGAACGTGTGTGATACCGAATGGGACAGTGCCGGTGTTGGTGGCCGCCACGGCGCGCTCATGGCGACAGGGTGGCGAGTTTGTGATCGCAACCGTTGGTCAGCTCATCGAACTTAAACGTGTCGATCTCGCTATCAGGGTGCTCGCATCGCTGCCGGACTTCTTTGTGCTCGAGCTTACCTATCACAATGATGAGTTGCTTGGCGAACTGCGCGATTTGGCCCAGGAATTGCATGTCGAGAATCGGGTTAGGTTTTTGGGTCGCGCATCGGGGACGGCGCTTGCCGAGCGATATCGCCGTGCAGACCTGCTTCTGCTTACGTCCCGGACTGAGTCTCTTCCATCGGTCGTGACAGAGGCGTTGATGGCCGGCCTACCGGTCGTCGCCACGGACGTGGGGGCTGTTGCGGAACAGGTGGGCACTGCGGGGATCTGCGTCGGCTTGAAAGACGGCAGCTATCGGGAAGCGATCGACGAGGTCGTGAGCCAGTACTCTCAATACGCTGTCGATGCGCTGAATCGGGGTAGGGAGCTAATGAAGCATACGCCAGTCACGATGGCTGCCATGCATCTGGAGTTATACCGTACGATCGGCCGACAGGGGCGAAAATGCGCATAGTCCATCTGGTGCCTACCGAGATAGAGGTACTCCATGCGCGGGGAGGCGCGGTGCAGCGTCGAGCCTTGGCCATGGCCACCGAGCAGAGTGCGCGCGGCCATGAGGTAACGATTCTCTCGCCCGCTGGTCTAAGCCAGTCATTCTCCGGCGTTTATGTGCAGGCGATCCGCTTGCGCTCCAGGCGCCCCGTCCGTGATCTGGAGTACCTGTGGAAGTCGCGCCGAGTGATTGCAGCCATCCGGCCGGACGTCATTCACTCGCACGGTGCGCCGCTTGCTGGTGCGGTCATCGGCAGGGGTAAATGGGCAAACGTCCATACGGTGGACTACTTCTATTACTCTGGATCGGGCAGTGCGGTCGGGCGGCGCATCTACGGCTGGCTGCTGAGAAGGTTCGACGCTACCGCGCCGGTCTCGGACTATTGTCGGCGAGAGTTCCTGCGCTACTACGACCGCTACGCGCCCCACAACGTAGAAGTCATCTTCAACGGCGTCGATCTCACCCACTTCCGTCCGAGCGACTCCGCTGCGTGTGCAGTCCGGAAGAAGTTCGCTCTGCAGAACTACGTGTTGTACGTCGGCCGGATCAACGAACAGAAGGGCTGCGACTTGCTCGCAACTCTGCCCGCACGACTGCCCGCGGGCGTTGATCTGGTCGTTGCTGGGCCGGCTGAGCAGTTTGGCAATGGATCCTCGAGCCCGCTCGTGGCCGGGATCGAGAAGGCTGGCGGTATCTATCTGGGCGCAGTGGACGAACACGATCTTCCCGGCCTGATGGCGGGTGCTTCACTGCTGGTACTCCCCACGAGGAGACATGAGATGTTCGGAATGGTCCTGGTCGAGGCTGGTGCCTGTGGTGTGCCGGCAGTCGCAAGCCGCATAGGCGGCATCCCGGAGGCCCTGGGAGCGGGAGGCCTGATGTTCGAGCCGGAGGACGCGGACGAGATGGCGAATGCTGTCGCCCACCTGCTTGATTCGCCGACGCGGCTGTCTGCGCTTAGGGTTGCGGCGCTCCAGAATGCTGAGCGATTTTCGTGGCCGCTGATAGTCGACGACTACGCACGGCTTGCGGCGAGGGTGGCGTCGTGAGTGGCCATTCGCTGTCTCTCCATATGGTAGGCGATCCGGCCGTCGAGTGGACTCGACAGCGACTGCCGGTAGTGGCGCTGGCGCTGGCGCTGACGTGCGTAGCCGTCAGCTCGTATGTGGGTACGCTGCCCAATGTTCCGGGTGCCTTCCCGTCGCTGCTCTTCTCTGCCCTCCCATTCATCGCACACGCTTTCGTAGTGTCGTCCCACCGTCTCCATCGCGGGCCCGGCTATTGGTTGATCCTTGCCTTTGGAGTGGTCAACCTAACAATCAACCCGATCCTGGGTGCGGCGCTGTCAATGAACCTGAAGGGTTTTGAGTCGGTGCCGACCGAGAGTGCGATGACAACCACGTCCATACTGCAAGCAGCTGTCTTTGTAGCGGGCATCGTGGGCTACCAGTTCTCTTCGGCACCTTCGCCCCGCGTGGACTTCGGCCGTCCGCGGCTCTCGTTAGGCGTCATGCTGCTCGGCCTGGGGCTCATGGGATCATGGCTTCGTATCGACTCGCTCGGCGGGATCTCTGCCTACTTGTCTGGTCAGAGCATCTTTGAAGCGGGGGAGGCCGGCGAGGCCGGATGGCTTGGCCTCGCGACAACGGTGTTGCCGCCATTTTGGGTGGCCGGATGGATGGTCATCTGGGAATGCAGGCCCGCCCTCTTCATTGGTTTGAGGCGATGGTTGCTGATTCTGTTAGCGATCCTGCCGATGTTCCTGTACTCCTTCAATCGGGCCGCGGTCGTGGTGACTCTGGTTAGTATTATCCTGGCGGCAGCTGTGACGCCGGAGAAGCCGATTCGCCGCGGCACCATCGTGTGCGCGGGCGTTGTGCTCGCCATCGGCACTTGGGTGTGGGGGGAGTGGCGAAGTGGATTCTGGGCGACCGCTGGCGGCCGACGCGTGATCATGCAGACCGACTTGATCGCTCCGGACCGATCGGTCTGGGACGTATGGCAGGTGTATACGGCGTCGCTTCCACGTGCGGCGTCTGCATTGGAGATCATGCTCACCAGGGATCCAACGCTGGCCAACTCGTTTCTTGCCGCGATACCGGGTCTGGGACGATCGTGGCGCCCGGGGTCAGGGCCGTTGATCTACAACGAGGCGCTGTACGGCTCGGGTGGCGCTGTAGACCAGATTCTGCCCGCATTTGTGGAGGCCCAGGCAAGTGCTCCGTGGGTTGCGCCGATTCTGTTGTTCATCGGGGCAGGCATCCTACTCAGGCGTTTTGAACCCACGGCGCAAAGTTCGATCGCACAATCCTATTTCGGGTGGTACGTCTGTATCTGGATTTCTTCCCTCTATGTGTTCAGCGTTTCGGTTGTGATGCAGATCGTTGTCTTTTTCCTCTGGCCAGCCGTGTTCTACTGGGCGTGGAGGCGGATAGGCCGCCGCTGACCCTTCGCGCCGGAGTCTTACGCATGTCGTGGCGCAATGGCTTCAGGCCGTTCCTGATCGAGGGCCGCATCCTCGCTTATCGGATAGTACAGCCAGCTCTTAGGGTCACCTGAGTCGGATGGACCATCGGGGTCGTCCGTACCTCGAGCGGGCCTAAGTCCTCGGCGTCCCCAACAAACGTTGCACCCACCGTCACCTTCGCCCCGCCCAGCGGGTTGACGGTCATGAACGAAGGTACCGGCCGACCGAGATCAGTGGTGTCGAACGGTCGCCAGTTCCAGGACTTGCCGGTACCGCGGTCGCGGATTTCTTTGTCTGCCTTGGTGCCCGGGGGGCCGTAGATGAACACCTGGGTGCGGAACGTCTTGGTGGATAGATCCCCTCCGGTGACGTATCTCGGAAGCGTCTTGGCCCGCTCTTTGGAGAGGTCGAGCCAAACGGTCACCCGGACGGTGTAGGTGACCGAACCGTCTGCCTTGCAGGAGGAGCTGACCGTCGATTGGGTTCGCAGATAGTAGTCAATCTTGGAGCCCAGCGACGCATCCCGGAAGAAGACGCCGATAGTCGTGGTTGGCTTGTTTGTGGGGGGCAGGATGCCGGAGAGGCGCCACGGGGTGATCAGCTCCTGGACGGCGGGGTCGGCGCTCCAGAACATGATGCTCCCGGCATTGATGCTGTCGTTGATGGCCGACAACAGGGCGCCCGCCTCGAAGTCGCCGCTGACCAGGCTGTCCATGGTGGCCAATGCGACCTGCTTGAAGATCTCGTCGGACCGGGCGGGCGTGTAGAGCGCATAGGCGTCGCTGAGTAGGAAGGACACCACGTTCTTGCTGGTCAACGTGTGGTGATCGACGGTCACCGGCCCGGTCGCGCGCATGATGCGGGCCAAGGCGAGCGGGTCCACCGAGATCACACCGTCCACCGGCTTCCGATCGATGTCCCGATTCCATAGGGAGACGATCGTCCGGGCGGCGGTGGGCCAGTCCGGGCGTCCGACACTGGTGTTGATGTTGTTGATCAGATACTCGTTGTAGAGGTCGATCGCACTCTTGTCGATGGTGACGTCGGCCGGTACACCCCACTGATATTGGCTGCTGTCCGCCTGCTTGACGATCTTGAGATTGCCGTCCGAGAACCGGATCAGGCTCTGTGAGGCGGCGCTCCCGCCAAGGGCGAGGGTCTCGGCGTTGCTCTGGGCGACCAGAAGGTAGTTGCGTTTGCCGTCGGCCCCCAACATGCCGGGCAGCAGGTTGAGGACCGGGTCGGCAACCGACACCACATCGGCCACCTGGTCGACGCCGGTGCGCAGCTGGGCGACCAGATTGGGGCTCTGCCGCAGCTGCTTCAGCTCGGTGTTGAGCGCCGTGATGGTGGGCGCCGACTGACGCAACACCGGCAGCAGGCGGACCAGCATCGGATCGCTGCCATCCGCGTGCAAGGCGGTCAGGGCGGGAACCGCCAGCCCGCCGGTCAGGCCGTCGAGAGCGTCGGCGCTCAGCCGAACAGCGCGCAGATTGTCGCCCGCCCAGGGAAGATACTCGGCCGCGGACCAGACCGGGTCGTGCGCAGCCTGGCTGGCTCGCTCGGCGTGCCCGGCGACCGTCTTCAGCGAGCCCATCAGGTCATCGCTGGTACGCAAGCCCGTGATGGCACTCTGTGCTGCCGTCAACTCATTGGCGACGGTGGCAGCTTTCGACCCAAGCCAGGCCGCGACGCCAACGATCGCGACCAGAACGCCTGCAACCGCCCACGGCCAGCGACGGTGTCGCCGATCGGGAGTGGGCTGCAGGGATGCTGCATTCTCAGACATCGCTATACGCTTCAAGCGTTGCTGCCGACGGGGTCTTGGGCGCACCCGACGGTCGCCGAAGCCGATTCCGCCGGGACGTGCCTTTGGCATCGGGTTCGTGCTTGTACTGGTAGTAATAGCCGTCGTTGTTGCCCACCTTGGCGCGGTTCAGAACGATGCCAAGCGTGGCGCCGTTGATCTGATCGAGGCTCGCGATGGAATCCTCGAGTTCCGGCACCGACACCACGCCGCTGCCTGCGACGATCAGGGCGCCGGCGGTTAGCGTCGAGAGTATGGCGGCGTCGGTAACGGGCAACAACGGCGCGGCGTCCAGGACGACGGTGTCATAGCTCTGGGTGGCTTCTTCCAGGAGCCGTTTCATCGCAGCCGAAGCGAGCAGTTCTGCTGGATTCGGCGGGATTTCACCGGCCGCGACGACATGGAAGCCGCCGGTGCCGATCGGCTGTACGACCTCCTCGAGGCTCGCTCGGCCGAGCAGCACCGTGGTGAGTCCGACGGACCCTTCAAGGTTGAGGTACTTGGCGACTGTCGAACGGCGCAGATCGGCATCGATCAGCAGCACCTTCTCGCCGCCCTCGGCCAGCGTGCTGGCCAGGTTGATCGAAGTGGTCGACTTTCCTTCACCGGCGATCGAAGAGGTCACCACGAACGAGTTCTTGTCACTGCCCTTGGCCACCTGGAGGAACTGCAGGTTGGTGCGAAGCTTGCGGTACGACTCGGCCCGCAGCGAGTGCGGGTCGGTGAACATAACGAGGGGATGCTCGGCGGCGTCCGAATCGAAGGGGATCTTGGCGATCACTGAATGATCGGTGGCGCGAGCGACATCGTCTTCCGTGCGAATAGACCGATCCAAGGTATTGCGCAATACAGCTTGCCCGAAGCCGAGCAGCAGGCCGGCCAGCAGGCCGAGGGCCAGGTTCAGGCTGGCGCGCGGCGTGGTCTTTTCCAGCGGGATTGTTGCCGGGGTGACGATAGTGGCGACGACCGCTCGCTTGCCATTTGCGTCAGAGGGCGAAAGTTGATCAACTGTCGAGACGAGCTGCTCGCTGGTGGCCTGCGCGATCCGCGCGCTCAGCTCGGCGTCATGGTCAACGACCGCGACCTCAACAAGCGCGGTGTTGGTGGGAATGGATGCGGTAACTGCCTCGGCAAGTTTGGCGGGCGTGATCTGGAGACCCAGCCTGTCGATCACCGGCTGCAATACGGTTGGGGTTGTAGCAACCTGGGCGTAGGAGCGGACCTGGTTTGTCGCATAGTTGGCGCCCTGCAGAAGCTCACCGGCGGAGTCGCCACCTCGCACTGAGATGAACACCGCACTTCGAGCGGTGTAGGTCGGTGGAGTGGCCATAGTAACGATCGCGGCGCCAGCGACGCCGATGAGGGCGACACTAGCGATACTGATCCAGTATTTGCGCAGGACAGCGACATAGTCGCGCAGTTCCATCTTGGAGTACTCCTCGGGGTGGTCCGCATCGGTGTGGCTAGCGGCCTTGAAATTCTACCGCCTCGGGCGTGTTCAGCCGAATCCGTGAGTCGAGGTGCCTGGCGCAGCCCGGGAGATGGAAGGCATGATCTGCCCTATGACTAGCGAGGATCGGGATCGGCTTCGAGTGTTGAGCGTCTGTGTGGGCAACATCTGCCGCTCGCCTGTCTCGGAATTCCTGCTGCGCCATGAACTGGGCGACCGGGTCGATTCGACCAGTGCGGGTACCCATGCGCTGGTCGGAGATCCGGTCTACCCACCGATGGCTGCCCGGCTCGACATGCTCGGCGTCCATCATGTGGGTGGCGCCCGCCAGATCAACGCGATGATGCTGCGTGAGTCCGATCTGGTGCTGACGATGACCCGCGCTCTGCGCTCGCGAGTGGTCGAACTGGCGCCGGCAACCGTCCGCCGCGCGTTCACCCTCGCGGAGTTCGCCGCAATCCTGGGGGCGGCGCCTCGACCGCCGGTGCCTCCGGCCGGCCGGTCCGAACTGACACCGTTGATCGCAGCAGCTGCGGCGGGACGATCTGCTGTCGCGAGTAGAGGCGTGGACCTGGATATCGCGGATCCCTACCGACGTGACGACGCTGCCTACGCAGCAGCCTTCGATCGAATTCTCCGCTGTGTGTCGGCGATTGGGGCCGCCTGGAACTGAGCCGACGCCGGGCAAAGCGGCCCTCGCAGCGGCAAAGCGGCCCTCGCAGCACAGTGTCGTCGGCGGCGAGGTTGCATGGCGTCCCTCCTCACTCGGGAGGCCTCTACCTATAGGGTCAACTATGGCTATCTTGGTGGTCGGCGGCGCCGGCTATATCGGTGCGCATGTCGTGGCATCCTTGGCTGGACATCTGCCGGTCGTTGTAGACGATTTGTCCACCGGGTCAGCGGAACGGATTCCTGGGGTCGAGTTGGCGGTAGCCGATGTGGCGGCGCCCGATGCGCCCGAGTCGCTGGCTTCGTTGATGCGAGATCGTCAGGTGGATGCAGTGATCCACCTTGCGGCGCGCAAGCAGGTGGATGAGTCCGTTGCCCGCCCTTTGTACTACTACCAGCAAAACGTCGCGGGCTTACGAAACGTGCTAGATGCGATGAGCCGGGCGGCGGTGCGGCGGCTGGTGTTCTCGTCGTCGGCGGCAGTCTATGGGGAGACAGAGGCCGAGCGGGTGCTTGAGTCGGATCCGACGCTGCCGGTCAATCCCTATGGCCGGACGAAACTCATCGGCGAGTGGCTGTGTCGCGATCTGGTCATGGCCGGCGAACTCGACGTGGTGGCATTGCGGTACTTCAACGTCGCTGGGGCAGGAGATCCCAAGCTAGGCGATCCGTCCATCATGAACTTGGTGACCAGAGTGATTGATCGTCTGCGGCGTGGCGAGGCTCCAATGATCTACGGCGAGGACTACCCGACACCGGACGGCACCTGCGTGCGGGACTTCATCCATGTCGCGGATCTGGCCGATGCGCACCGTGTCGCCGTAGAAGCATTGGCCGATGGTTCGGTGTCGGGGTTCGAGGTGTTCAACGTCGGGACTGGCCAGGGCGCATCGGTGCGCCAGGTGGTTCGAAGTCTCGTTGCCCTCTCGGACATGGAGATCGAGCCGAAGATTGCGCCACGGCGCCCGGGGGACCCCTCGTCAGTGGTGGCCTCCGCCGACCGAATCGAGCGACGTTTACGTTGGAAAGCGCGGTCTTCCCTTGAAGACGTCCTGGTTAGCGCCTGGGAAGCTGGCTGAGTAACGGCAGCGGTTTGTGCCAGGCGATGCTGCAGGTCTGAGCGACACGGTGAACCCTCGGTGGAGCGGGTGATCACGTGTCCGGTGACCGCAGTCCGGATCGGGAGCGGTCTGTGGCTTCCGGGGTGTGCCGTTGACAGACCGCTGGGCAGCACGGTGGCAGAGTGGGCGCAATGAAGCGCTGGGCGGTTCTGCTACTCACGATCATGCTGACCCTGGCGGCGTGTGCTCGGCAAGCGCCGACCACGACGTCCGATCCGTCGGCGAACCCGAGCGTGGTCCCGCTTCGGGTGGGGGCGACGTCCGATCAAACCGTCCAGGTGTTGGCCGAGCTGTACGCGCAGGCGCTGGTCGCGAAGGGGCGTCCGGCGAGCGTCGTCGAGGTCGGTGACGACGTGAACACCCAGGTCAGCCGCCTGATGGCCAACGAGCTGGACGTCGTGCCCGCGTTCGCCTGGAGCGCGGCGCAAGGGCTCGAGGTCGACACCCTGGACCCGCAGACCCTGGTGCCCGACCTGGCCGCCACACTCGACGGCGAGGTGGCGGTGCTGCAGCCGTCCAAGGTCAACCGGGCCTGGAGCTACGTCTCCACCCGAACGGGCGCCTCGCTGCTCGACCTGGGCAAGAAGACGGCGATCGTGGCGCCCGAGCGCTGGACGAGCTCGCCCGACGGGCCCTCCGGTCTCGAGACGATCTACGGGGCCAAGCCGAAGGTCACGGTCGTCGCGGACGCCGCCCAGCGCCTGGCCCGGGTCAAGGCCGGGGCCATCGGGGTGTTCGACAGCACCGAACCCCAGGCCACGGACGCCGCGGTGAAGCCGGTCGACGATCCCAAGACCATGATCGCCGCCGACCCGCAACTCGCCCTGCTGCGCCTGGAACTGGCCGGCGACGACACTGTGCTCGACGTCATCCAGCAACTGCACGGCATGCTCGACAACGCGGCCATCATCGGCATCCGGACGCGCGCCGTCGCCAGCGGCGTCCCGGCGGCCGTCACGGAGTGGTTGAAGGCGCACCCGCTGCGCTGACCGTTGAGGTCAGGGACGAGATCCCGGCGTCCGCCGCGATGACGAAAGGTCGCCAGGGGCAGGGACCTTCTGACCTCATCCCGGCCGGACAACCGGGATCTCGCGGTTCGACGGACTGAGTGGTTTCGACAAGCTCAACCAGCGGGTCAGCCGAAGAGCTTGCCCCAGGTCTTCACCGACACGATTCCGGTCTGCGGCAGCTTCGTCTTCTTCTGCAGCGACTTGACCGCCTTGAGGGTCTTGGCGCCGAAGCTGCTGCCGGCGTTCACCTTGTAGTGGCGCAACTTCAGCAGGGTGTGCACGGCGGTCACCTGGGCGCCCTTGGCTCCCTTGCGAACGTCCGGGGTGAGCCGGGTCAGGGTGAGCGGATCGGCCTTGCCGGTCACCGAGAGCTTCCGCTTCTTCTGATACGCCTTGACCGCCTTCACGGTGTCGGTGCCGAAGTAGCCGGTGGCCTTGACCTTGTGCCCGGCCTTGATCAGCAGATTCTGCAGCGCGGTCACCTTGGCGCCGCTGTTGCCCTGCTTGAGGGTGGTCGAGATCAGCAGGTCGTATTTCGTCAGCCCGTACTTGGTGATGAGCGCGTACACCTTGGTGGCATACGAC
>WBZS01001307.1_pt1 | contig 20448 bp, 19 predicted proteins | sample 5204201 | NCBI WGS metagenome assembly WBZS01 (sample SAMN12344357, study PRJNA552823) | activated sludge metagenome | biome: Activated sludge suspended growth; feature: Nitrification reactor; material: Wastewater; isolation source: activated sludge from nitrification reactor of wastewater...
AAATATAGCTATAAATCCAATGCCATCAAGCGCTGGGACCGGCATTCTTGAAAAATTCTGTCAGCGCCGCGCCGTGAGCTGCTGCACCGCCTTCAGCGTTTCTTCGACGTGTCGCAGCGGGTTGCTGCCTTCGTGCGTGAAGGCCACCTTGCCGTCCTGCCCGATGACGTACGAGATGCGGCTGGCCATGCCCGGCATCAGCGAGCCGGCGTCGTAGGCCTTGATGGTTTGCGCCTTGGGGTCGGACGCGACAGCAAAGCGATCGCGGCATTCCTCGCGCGAAAATTTCTTGAGGGTGTCGATGTCGTCGTGCGACATGCCGATGACGGTGGCGCCGGCCGCCTCGAACCTGGGTGTCGCTTCGGCGAAGGCGTTGGCTTCCACCGTGCAGCCGCGTGTGAACGCCTTGGGGAAGAAGTAGAGCACCACGGGCCCCTTCTTCAACGCGCCGGCCAGGTCGAAGTCGAAGGCCTGACCACCCAGTGCGGCGGCGGTCTTGAAAGGCGGTGCCGCGTCGCCGGGTTTCAGTGCCGCCCACACGGTGGCAGGCAGGGCCAGCGTGGCGGCCAGCAGCAGGGTGGAGGGCAGGCGGGTCATGTCAGGTGTCTCCGGCGCGAAGGCGCAGCACCCCCATGGTAGCTTCGCGCGGCATCGCCCGCTGACGGCGCGCGTCACGCCGCCGCAGCCAGGATCGGCGGGGCACCTGCACCCGCGTTCGACGCGTCGTCCTCAAAGCGGAAGCCGCCGGCCTCGTGCAACCGCCAGCGGCCGCCGCCGGTCAGCTCCAGCACGTGGGTGTGGTAGTCGAGCACGGCGGCGCGGTGCGCGATGCTGATGAGGGTCACATCGGCGTCCAGCAGGCGCTGGTACAGCCGCGCTTCGTTGGCGCGGTCCAGCGCGCTGGTGGACTCGTCCAGGATGACGAAGCGCGGCTGCGCGATCAGCACGCGCGCAAACGCCAGGCGCTGCTGTTCGCCGAGCGACAGGGTCTTGGCCCAGTCCACCTCGGCGTCAAGCCCGCCGCTGCGCTCGGCCAGGTCGGGCAGGTTCACTTCGTGCAGCGCCTGCAGCAGCGCGGTGTCGTCCACGTCGCGGTCGAACTGTGGGTACAGCAACTGGCTGCGCAGGCTGCCCACCTGCATGTAGGGGCGCTGCGGCAGAAACATGCTGTCGGCCACCGGTGGGCGGCGGATGCTGCCCTGGCCGGCGCGCCACAGGCCGGCGATGGCGCGCAGCAAGGAGCTCTTGCCGCTGCCGCTTTCGCCCACGATGAGCAACCCGTCGCCCCTTTGCAGCGTAAAGCTCAGGTCGCGCACCAGCTCGCGCTTGCCATCGGGCGTCTGGAGCGTCACGCCCTGCAGGCTGAGCTCGGGCGCCTCGCTGGTCTGGATGGTCTGCCGGCGACGTCGCGGCAGCGGCGCGGGTTCGGCGCCGGAGGCATCGCCGGCTTCATCGGGTTTGGGCGGCAGCGCCGTCAGCAGGCCGTGGATGCGCTCGATGCCTGCCGTGAAGCGGGAGAGGCCTTCGAAGTTGTCGATGATGACCGACACCGCGCCCAGCACCGCCAGGAACGCGCCCGCCGCCTTGATCGCCTGGCCCACTTCCAGGTCGCCCGACAGGACCAGATTGGCGATCAGCACGTTGGGCAGGATGATGGCGATCTGGTTGTACGCCTGCTGGAAGAAGTTGAGGTTGAGCTGCTGGCGCAGCAGGCGCTGGTAGTTGCGCAGCGCGCCCCTGAAGCGGCCGCGCACCTGCTTCAACTCGGCCTGCTCGCCGCGATAGAAGGCAATGGATTCGGCGTTCTCGCGCACGCGCACCAGGCTGAAGCGAAAGTCTGCCTCGCGCTTGAGCTGAAAGAAGTTCAGCCGCATCAACGGTGCGCCGAACACCTTGACGGTGAGCCAGGTGCCGATGGCGGTGTACGCCACCAGCACATACACCAGCATGTGCGAGATCTGCCACAGCACCCAGCTGAAGGCCACCAACTGCATCAGTGAGCCCAGCCCGATCAGCAGGAAGTACAGTGAGCGCTGGGTGAAGGTGTTGACATCCTCGGCGATGCGCTGGTCGGGGTTGTCGACGCTGTGGTCGGCCGTCAGCTCGTAGAAGCGCTGGTTGTGGAAATAGCGGCCCAGCAGCCGATCAGACAGCCAGCGCCGCCAGTGGTTGCCCAGCGTGTCGCGTACGAAGTAGTACAGCGAGCGTGTCGGCACGAACACCGCCACCACCATCAGGCAGACCATGATGGCGTGCCAGAAGCGGTCGCTGTCGCGCGCGGCCAGGGCGGACGTCATTTCGCCCGCCTGGTCGTTGAGCATCACGGAGATCTGCGTCTCGGCCAGCAGCATGACGATCAGCACGATCAGGAAACCCCAGGCCTTGCGCCGCTCGCCCTCGCGCCAGTAAGGCGATGCAATGGCCCAGAAACGGCGCCATACATCGGCCGAGAAGAAGTCGAAGCTGGGGCGCTGGCGGTCGCGCGCGGGCGGGGCGGTGCCGGTCTGCACGGGGGCAGCCGGGTTCTGCGGCGTGGCGTCGGGGTTGTGTTCGATCTGACTCATGGTGGGCAACGGACCCTGGCGCTGACGGGTGTGACTGAATGTCACCGAGCTTAGGCAGGTGAACCCATGTTCGCTGTCAGAAAAGTGCCGCTCTGCTGCGTAGGCAGAAGCCATGAATCCGGCGCGTGCGAGCGCAGCCGCCCCGATGGCAAACGGGCAAGCACCGGCACCGCCGTCAGACGCGGTGATGCGCAGGGGCGCCGTATAAGGGGGCGAACGCCCGTGCCGCAATGCCGGGCCGCTGTCGGCCTTGGGGCCGTTTACAGCTTCAGTTGCGGTCGACGCGCGGGCGCAGCCGTGGGCAGTAGGCGGGCGCGCAAGGCAGCGTCGGCGCGGCCACCAGCGCGTAGGGGCGAGGTGGCGGCGCATCGATCACGATCACTGGCGGGTAGTAGGTCGCAGCCGCGGGCGCCGCGCGCATCACCACGTCGGTGCGCAGCGCGCCGTCGTCGTTGGGGTTGAACTTGCCGGCGTCGGGAAAGCCGCGCTCTTTCAACGGCGAATTGGGCGGCACCAGGTCGGAGTTTTGCGCGCTGGGCGCGGCCCATGCGCCACCGCCCAGCAGCAGGCCGGCGATCAACAGGACGGAGGGGAGCTTGTGCGTCATCTCGTGGTGCCGAAGAAGGTGTGTATCGGAGTGTAATCAGCTTGGGGCGCACGTGGCAACCGCCTGTGGGCTGGCCGCGCCGTGCACGACAATGGGCCCATGACGACACATGAAGGCCGCCCCCGCATCGTTCTGGTAGGCACCGGGGGCACCATTGCCGGCGCGGCGCCGGCGCAGGCGGGCGACTCATCGGCGGCGTACCAGTCGGCCGTGGTGACGGTGGCCGACCTGCTGGCCGCCCTGCCGGGACTAGAGCGGGTGGCGACCCTGCGCGCCGAGCAGTTGTTCCAGATCGATTCAGCCGACTTTACCGACGACCACCTGTTGCGCCTGGCACGCCGCGTGGCCGCGCTGTGCGCGCAGGACGACGTGGATGGCGTGGTCATCACCCACGGCACCGACACGATGGAGGAGTCGGCGTACTTTCTGCACCTGACGGTGCATAGCGCCAAGCCCATCGTGTTCACGGGGTCCATGCGCCCCGGCACCGCGCCCGCAGCCGACGGCCCGGCCAACCTGCGGCATGCGGTGGCGGTGGCGGCGCACCCCAGTTCAGCCGGACGCGGCGTGCTGGTGATGATGAACGAGGAACTGCACAGCGCGCGCGACGTCGCCAAGGTGCACGCCATGCGGCTGGACGCGTTTGCGTCGCCGCACGGTGCGCTGGGGTTGGTGGTGGAAGGCGCGCCGCGCTGGTACCGCGCCGTGACGCGGCCGCACACGCTGCAGAGCGAGTTCGACATCGCTGCCATTGAAACGCTGCCGCTTGTGGGCGTCGTCATCAGCCACGGCAACATGCGGCGCGAGATTTACGACGCCTGGGTGAGCGTCGGTGCGCGCGCCATCGTGCACGCGGGCTTTGGCGGCGGCACCGTGCCTGACTACCTGAAGCCCGTGTTTGCCGAGCTGTGCGCGGCCGGCGTGCCCATCGTGCGCGCCTCGCGCGTGGGCGACGGCCCGGTCATCCGCAACGCCAGCTTCGACGACGACGCCTGCGGCAGCGCCGTGGCCGACGACCAGAACCCGCCGCGCGCGCGCCTGCTGGCGGCGCTGGCGCTCACGCGCACGCAGGACGTGGGCGAGCTGCAGCGCGTGTTCAACCACTACTGACGCAGCGCGCTCAGGCGGCGCCCAGCTTGTCGAACGCCTGCGCCACGAAGTCCACGAACACCCGCACGCGCGCGGCCAGCTGGTGGCGCTGCGGATAGACGGCGTAGATGTCGGCGTCCGGCGTCACGTACTGCGGCAGCACCTGCACCAGCCGACCGCTTTGCAGGTAGGGCGCCACGTCCCATTCGGCGCGCAGCAAAATGCCGTGGCCGTCCAGCGCCCATTTGACGGCGATCTCGCCGTCGTTGGTGCTGAGCGGCCCCCGCGTCTTGACCGATTCGGCACGGCCCGTGCGGCCCTTGGCAGGGCTGAGGCGCCACAGGCCATAGGCCTCCTCGCCCTGGCGGATGCCAATGCAAGCGTGGCGCGCCAGCTCGCCTGGCGTCTTGGGTGTGCCGTGGCGCTTCAGGTAGGCCGGCGCGGCGCACAGCAGGCGCCGGTTGGGCGCCACGTAGCGGGCGATCACACGCGCGTCCGGCGGTGCGCCAAAGCGGATGCAGACGTCGAACGCATCGTCGGTGATGGGCGGCGGGTTGACCGACAACTGCAACTGCACCTCCACCTGCGGAAAGCGCCGCGCAAAACGCGAGATCAGCGGCGCGATGTGGCTGCGCCCAAAGCCCAGCGTGGCGTTGACGCGCAGCAACCCTTGCGGTGACGACTGCGCGCCACCCAGCAACTCGCCCAGGTTGTCGATGTCGCCCAGGATGCGGCGCGCGTGTTCCAGGTACACCTCACCCTCGGGCGTCAGGCCCATGCGGCGCGTGGTGCGGTTGACCAGCAGCACGCCCAGGCGCTTTTCCATCTGCGCCAGGTGGCGGCTGACGGCGGCCGTGGTCACGCCCATATCGCGCGCGGCGGCGCTCAGGCTGCCGGCGCGTGCCAGGGCCGAGAAAAAGCCGAGATCGGCGGGCTGGATGGCGGGGTTCATGCGGGCGGCTCCTCCAGACTTGGGTGCTTCGTATTGTTAACTGAAAGTCAACGCTGGTTTGAGATTGGGCGTGATCTGAGCAAACGCCGTACTCCTAAAGTTACCCCATCGAGCGACCCACCCCACACGAGGAGACACATGCCCCACGCCGAACTGACCCCCTTCACGCGCCGCAACGCGCTGTACATGGCCGCGCTGGCGCTGGTGACCGTCGCCGGTGCCGCACACGCCCAGGCCTGGCCGAGCAAGCCGGTCAGCCTGGTCGTGCCGTTCCCGGCGGGCGGCACCACCGACGTCCTGGCGCGCGCGCTGGCCGAGCGACTGTCGCCCGCCATCGGCCAGCCCGTGATCGTGGAGAACAAGCCCGGCGCCGGCGCCACCATCGGCGCCGACTACGTGGCCAAGGCCAAGGCCGACGGCCACACGCTGCTGATCGGTGCCGTGCACCACACGATCGCCACCAGCGTGTACAAGAAGCTGCCCTACGACTTTCAAAAGGGCTTCGAGCCCATCACCGTGATCGCCATGGTGCCCAACGTGCTGGTGGTCAATGCCCGCACGCCGGCCAGGAACGTGAATGAATTGGTGGCGCTGATCAAGGCCAAGCCGGCCGAGGCCAGCTACGGCTCCAACGGCAACGGCACGGCGCAACACCTGATCGGAACGCAGTTCCAGCAGCAGACCGGTACCAGGCTGCAGCACATTCCCTACAAGGGCAGCGGCCCGCTGGCGACCGACCTGCTGGGCGGCCAGATTCTGATGTCCTTCGACACCATCACGCCGGTGCTGCCGCACATCAAGGTCGGCAAGCTGCGCCCGTTGGCGGTGACCACGGCCAAGCGCTCGCCCGCGCTGCCCGACGTACCCACGCTCCAGGAGGCAGGCCTCAAGGACTTCGACATCGGCACCTGGTTCGGCGTGCTGGCACCCGCAGGCACGCCCAAGCCGGTGCTGGACCGCCTGTCTGCCGAGGCGACCAAGATCATCCAGTCGCCCGACTTCAAGAAACGCATGGACGACATCGGCGCGCAGCCGGTGGGCAACAGCCCGGCGGAGATGGCGGCGCAAATCCGCTCGGAGACGGACAAGTTCAGCGCGCTGGTCAAGTCCGGCAACGTCACGGTCGAATAAGGCGCGATAGGAGCACCGCATGAACAAGGAACAAGCCGTAGCGGATCTGACCCACGTCATGTCCAAATTCACCGCGTACATCGGCAAGCGCCTGCCGACCGATGTGACGCAAAAACTGGGCGACCTGCGCGAGAAGGAAGTCAACTTCCTGGCCAAGGAAGTCTATGAATCCATGCGCCAGAACCAGGAAGCGGCCGACAAGCTGGACCGGCCGAGCTGCCAGGACACCGGCGTTATCCAGTACTTTCTGACTGCCGGCGCCAACTTTCCGCTGCTGGGCGAATTGGAAGAAGTTCTGCAGGAGGCCACGGCCGGCGCCACGCGCGAAGGCCCGCTGCGCCACAACGCGGTCGAGACCTTTGTCGAGAAGAACACCGGCACCAACACGGGCTCGAAGATTCCGTGGCTCGACTGGGACATCGTGCCCGGTGACGACAGCGTGACGATTGACGTCTACATGGCCGGCGGTGGCTGCACGCTGCCCGGCAAGGCCACGGTGCTGATGCCGGGCCAGGGCTATGAGGGCGTGGCCGAGTTCGTGTTCGACGTCATCACCTCGCGCGGCGTCAACGCCTGCCCGCCGCTGCTGGTGGGCGTGGGCGTGTCCACCTCGGCCGAGACGGCGGCGCGCCTGTCGAAGAAGGCCATCCTGCGGCCGGTGGATTCAAGACACCCCAACGACAACGCCGCGCTGATGGAGCAGTTGCTGACCGACGGCCTGAATGAGCTGGGCCTGGGCCCGCAAGGCCTGACGGGCAACAACAGCGTGATGGGCGTCAACATCGAATCGTCGGCGCGCCATCCGTCCACCATCGGCGTGGCGGTGTCCACCGGCTGCTGGGCGCATCGGCGCGGGCGCATCAAGATCAACGCCGACATGTCCTACGAAGTCATCTCGCACCAGGGGTTCAAGCTGTGAAAAAAATCCTCACCACACCGATCAAGGACGAAGACCTGGAGTCGCTGAACGCCGGCGACGTGGTCTACCTGACCGGCACCCTGGTCACCTGCCGCGACGTGGCGCACCGCCGCCTGATCGAGCAGGGGCGCGAGCTGCCGGTGGACCTGAAGGGCGGCGCCATCTTCCACGCCGGCCCCATCGTGCGGCAGAAGGACGATGGCGAATACGAGATGGTCTCCATCGGCCCCACCACCAGCATGCGCATGGAGAAGTTCGAGAAGGACTTCATCCGGCAGACCGGCGTGAAGCTGATCGTGGGCAAAGGCGGCATGGGTGCCGAGACGCAGGAAGGCTGCGTCGAGAACAAGGCCGTGCACGCCATCTTCCCTGGTGGCTGCGCCGTGCTGGCGGCCACTCAAGTCGAGAAGATTGAAGGCGCCGAATGGAAGGACCTGGGGATGCCCGAAACCCTGTGGATCAACAAAGTCAAGGAATTCGGCCCGCTCATCATCTCCATCGACACCAAGGGCCGCAACCTGATCGAGGAGAACAAGAAGGTCTTCAACGAGAAGAAGAAGCCGATCCTGGAGCGGATCAACCAGCAGATTCGCTTCATCAAATAAGCGGCTCGCCTGCTTGATCATAGCCCCGCAGCGCCGGGGCTTTCTTGCTGCGTGCCGCCTGCGTCAGGCTGGCCGCTTGGCCAGCAGACGGCGCCGCACCGCATCGATGTTGTTGCGCAGCGCGAACAGCTCTTGGGCGTGCGCCAGCGGCACCGTGATGCCATTGGCCACACGGTCCAGTTCGTCCAGTTCGTTCAGCAACTCATTGCGCTCGCCCAGACCTTCGTCCACCTTGGCCTCGATGCCGCGCAGCCGCGCGTACCAGCGGAACACGCGCCGCCGCACGCGGAAGGTGTAGAGCGGCGGCACCACGCGGCTCAAAGGCAGCAGCAGCACGATCAAACCGCCGATGACCAGCCACATGCGTTCGAGCAAATTGCTGGCCCAGAACGGCAGATAGCGCTGCCAGAACGGCGGCGTGCCGTTGATGGCGCGGTCGCCCTCCGGGCTGACGGGCAATTCGCTCGTGCGGGTGTTGGGAAAGTCGCGCGCGCGGTTGAACCAGCCCGCGCCGCTGTGCAGCCCCTGTGCTGCCTGCGCAAACAACTGGCGCAGCGCGGGGTGTGTCTGCTCGCGCGTCAAGAGCGAGGTGGTGGTGGCCAGCAGACTGACGTCGTGCGGCGGAATGTCGGCCGCCAGGTCGACCACGCCGCGCGGCAGCGTGACCGGCTGCAGGAACGGAAAGCGCCGCGCATAGGCGTCGGCCTGCGCCACGTCCATCAGCGCGATGCCCGGCGCGCGCAGCAGCTGGCGCACCACCGGCGATTCGGGCGCGGTGACCAGTGCCATGGCATCGATCAGGCCGCCCTGCAACGCCTCGGCGGCGGCTTCGGGCGCCAGCTGACTCAGCACCAGCGTGTTCGTGTCGAGTCCGTTGGCTTGCAGCAGGCGTTGCAGCATGTCGGGCACGCCGCTGCCCGGCTGGTCGATGTTGACGCGCAGGCCCTTCAGGGGCAGCAGTGTGGTCAGAGGCGGTGCCGGGGCAGGTTTGCGTGCGTCAGCGGCCAGGCGTCTGTTTGCTTCGTTGTTTGTAGCTGCTTGCGCAGTCTGGGTCAGCGCATCGGACCGATAGAACACCCAAAGCGGTTCATAGAACAGCGCGCCCAGCGAGGTGATGCCGGCTTCGCCGTCGGCTTGCGCGTCGGCGCTGCCGCCGCGCACGAACGCGGCGCCCGCGGTGCCTTGGCGCAGCGCCTGCAGGTTGGCCAGCGAACCTTGGGTGGGCAGCAACGTCACTGCAATGCCGTTTCGAGCCAGCGCCTGCGCGTAGCGTTCGCCGAACTCGGCGTACGCGCTGCCCGCCGGGCCGGTGGCGAGCGTGACGGTGCGGGGCGGTTGCGGGTCGAGCCACCAGTACGCGGCCACCAGCACGCCCACCGCCAGCAGCACCACCGGCCCGGCGGACACCAGCATGTCGCGGACCGACAGGACGATCAGCGTCAGCGTGCGGCGGATGGGGCCGATCATTGGGCAGGGGCGCGTTTTCGAGCGCTTGTCTTGGCCGTGACAGCGGCGCCGGCCATCAGGTCGGCGGCCGAGGGCAGCGCCAGCGTGGCGGTGGTCATGCCTTGCGCCGCCATGACGGCGTTGACGCAGGCGCGCGCCACGGCTTCGCCGGCCATGGTGCACAGCACGTTGAAGTCCAGCGCACCCGACATGCCGGTGGACAGCGCGAACAGCGTGTCGCCGTCGCTCATCGTGTGCACGGGGCGGACAGCCCGCGCCAGGCCGTCGTGCCCCGCACCGGCCAGGCGCTGGCACTGCGCCTTGGTCAGCGGCGCATCGGTGGCGATGACGCCGATGGTGGTGTTGGTACCCGCCAGCAGCGACAGCGGTGGGTCGCCCGCCAGCGCGGCCGACACGCTGTTGCGCAACCGCCGGCCATCTTCGGTGCGCGCGCCCGCGATCGGCTGGCCCGTGGCCGGGTCGACCACGTCGCCCAGCGCGTTCACGGCTATCAAGGCGCCCACGCTCACGCCGTCCAGCGTGACGCTGGCGGTGCCAATGCCGCCTTTCATGGCGTAAGGCATGCCGAACAGCTTGCCCACCGTGGCGCCGGCCCCTGCGCCGACGTTGCCCTGGCGTGGCGGCTCGTCGCTGGCGGCGCGGCAGGCCGCATGACCGGCTTCGGCGCCCGGCCGGATGCGCGCGTCGCCCAGGTGCAGGTCGAACAGCACCGCCGCCGGCACGATGGGCACGATCTGGCCCGGCGCGCTGCCGACGTACAGGCCAACGCCTTGCTCCTCCAGCCAGCGCATCACGCCGCTGGCGGCATCCAGCCCCCAGGCGCTGCCGCCCGATAGCAGCACGGCGTGCACCACGCCGACCAGGTTGGCGGGGTCCAGCAGATCGGTCTCGCGCGTGCCGGGCGCGGCGCCACGCACGTCCACCCCGCACGATGCGCCCGCGGGCGTCAGCACGACGGAACACCCCGTCGGGCGCATCGTGTCCGTGAAATGACCGACCTCGAGGCCACGCACGTCGGTGATCGCGCCGGCGTAGGGCAGCGGCGTGAGCGCGGCACGGGAAGAGGGGGCTTTGCGAGGCATGCGCTTCGAGCGAAGTGGCGATGCAGGCATGTTAGCGCCCGCAGGCTGGGTACTTTCAGCCCGGCTTACGCGCGGTGTGCGAAGTCGCGACAATGCGCAGATCGCCGTTTTCGCCGCCATCTGGTTGGATCTTTGCCGTGCCGCTTTCGTCACCCGTCGCCCGCACCCACCTGCATGACCGCCGCACCGTCTATCGCGGCTATCGCCGTGCCGACGGCCTGTGGGACATCGAAGCCGAACTGCACGACAGCAAGACCGCGCCTTTCACCATTCCGGATGAAGGCCAGTGGTCGGCCGGCGAGCCGATCCACGGCATGGCGATTCGCCTGACCGTGGACGACGAGACGGTGGTGCACGCCATCGAGGTGGCGATGGACCACGTGCCCCACGAGCCCTGCCCGAAGGCCATGGCGCCGATGCAGCGCATGGTGGGCTGCCGCCTGGCGCGTGGCTGGCGGCGCTCCATTGACGAGCATCTAGGCGGCGTGGAGGGCTGCGCGCACCTGCGCGAATTGCTGTTCAACATGGCGACGGCCGCCTTCCAGACCATGGTGCAAAGCGTGGTGCCGATCGATCCCGAGCACCCGCCGCCGCACCTGGGCAAGTGCGTGACGTGGGACTTCAACGGGCCGGTCGTGGCCAAGCGCTATCCGAAGTTCCATCGGCTGCAGGTGCAGGGCGCGCCCAAGCCGGCCAAGTGACGCGCCAGTCCGGGTGCGCCAGACAGGCCATTGCCATCACAGTCTGTGTGGCGAATGGCGGCGCGATTGCCTTGTGCCGCGGACGCACCTATGGTGTGGGTCATGCCGACGGAAACGCTCTCCTCGCCCAACGCAATCGACCGTGAGTCGATTACCGAACTGGTGCATCGCTTTTACGACGCCATTCGCGCGGACGCCGATCTGGGGCCCGTGTTCGAGGCCGAACTGCATGGCCGCTGGGACGAGCACCTGGAGCGCATGGTGGACTTCTGGTGCACGGCGATGAAGGTGTCGCGCTCGTTCCGCGGCAACGTGTACGGCAAGCACATGGCACTGCCGCGCATCGAGCCGACGCACCTCAAGCAGTGGCTGTTGCTGTGGAAGGCCAGCACGCAAGCGCTGTTCGCGCCGGCCGTGGCGGCTGAATTGCAGGCCGTGGCCACCGGCGTGGCGCGCGTCATGCACCTGGGCTGGTTCGAACACCTGCCGCCACCCGGGGCACTGGAACGCTGGATAGAGACCGAGGGTGCGCAGGCTTGCGCCTGAGGCGTGGCGCGGTAAGCGCCTACAACCACTTCTGCATCAACAGCGCGTGCCCTTGCGCGGGGTCCAGCACATAGGGCGCAAAGCCAAAGCGCTCATAGCTGCGCAGCGCGCGGGCATTGCCGCTCAGCACTTCCAGCGTGAGCTTGCAGCAGCCGCGTTCACGCGCGTGGGCTTCGCAAGCCGCCAGCAGCGCCTGGCCCACACCGCTGGCGCGGTGCGTGGGCAGCACGACGATGTCATGCACGTTGAGCAGCGGGCGCGCCTTGAAAGTGGAATAGGTCTCGAACGTATTGACCAGGCCCACCGGCTCGTTGCCGTGCCAGGCGATGAAGCTGGCGGCCGAGGGAAGGGCCCCCAGGTCATCGCACAGGCGTGCACGCACGTCGGCGGGCAACGGCGTTGCGCCGCCCATCGGATCGCGTGCGTAGGCATCCAGCAACGAGATGAGCGCGGCGCGGTCCGGGCCGTGGCGGTAATCGACGCGACGGACGACCAGCGGCGCGTTCACTGCGCGGTTTCCGCCGGCTCGTCCGCGAAAGCCTCGATGGGCACGCAACTGCAGAAGAGGTTGCGGTCGCCGTAGACGTTGTCGACACGACCGACCGGTGGCCAGTACTTCACGCTGCCGGGCAGGCGACCGGCGAGTGCGCCGCCTACGTCGCGCGCGTAGGGGCGCGGCCATTCAGCGGTCAACAAGCTGCCGGCGGTGTGCGGGGCATTTTTCAGCGGGTTGTCGTCCTGCGGCCACTCGCCTTTTTCGACGCGGCGGATTTCTTCGCGGATGGCGATCATCGCGTCGATGAAGCGGTCGATCTCCTCCAGTGTCTCGCTTTCGGTCGGCTCGACCATCAGCGTGTTGGCGACGGGAAAGCTCAGTGTCGGCGCGTGAAAGCCGTAGTCGGCCAGGCGCTTGGCCACGTCCTCGGCCATCACGCCGCTGCTGTCTTTCAGGTCGCGCAAGTCCAGGATGCATTCATGCGCCACGTGGCCATTGGCGCTGGCGTACAGCGTGGGGTAATGGTCTTTCAGGCGCTTGCTGATGTAGTTGGCCGACAGGATGGCGGCTTCGGTGGCGTGCGTCAGGCCCGCGGCGCCCATCATGCGGATGTACATCCACGAGATCGGCAACACGGCCGCATTGCCCAGCGGCGCTGCGCTGATCGCTCCGATTTTGCGAGCGTCCCCGGCAGTCCCATGGCCGGGCAGGTACGGCACCAGGTCTTCGACCACGCACACCGGCCCGACGCCGGGGCCGCCGCCGCCATGCGGAATGCAGAAGGTCTTGTGCAGGTTGAGGTGGCTGACGTCGCCACCGAATTGGCCCGGCGCAGCCACGCCGACCATGGCGTTCATGTTGGCACCGTCCAGGTACACGCGACCGCCGTGCTGGTGCACCAGCTGGCACACCTCTTTCACGTGCGTCTCGAACACGCCATGCGTGCTGGGGTAGGTGATCATGATGCAGGCCAGCTGGTCGGCATGCTGCTCGCACTTGGCCTTGAGGTCGGCCAGATCGACGTTGCCGTTGTCGTCGCACTTGGTGACGACGACCTTCATGCCCACCATCTGCGCGCTGGCCGGGTTGGTGCCGTGCGCGCTGCTGGGAATCAGGCACACGTCGCGCTGCCCCTGGCCGCGGTCGGCCTGCCAGGCCCGGATGGCCAGCAGTCCCGCGTATTCGCCCTGGCTGCCAGCGTTGGGCTGCAGGCTCACGTCGGCATAGCCGGTGATGGCGCTGAGCCAGGCGCGCAGTTGCTGGTCCAGCTCGGCGTAGCCGGCCAGTTGATTAGACGGCGCGAAGGGGTGCACGTTGGCAAATTCGGGCCAGGTGATGGGGATCATCTCGCTGGTGGCGTTCAGCTTCATGGTGCAGCTGCCCAGCGGGATCATGCTGCGGTCCAGCGCCAGGTCCTTGTCGGACAGCTGGCGGATGTAGCGCAGCATGCCGGTCTCGGAATGGTGGCTGTTGAAGACCGGGTGCGTCAGGAAGGTCGATGTGCGGCGCAGTGCGGCCGGGATCAGCGCTGGCGCGCTGGCTTCAAGCTGGGCGAAGTCGGGCTGCGGCTTGCCGTCGCCGAAGATGGCCCACAACCTTTCGACATCGGCGCGGGTGCTGGTTTCGTCGAACGACACGCACAGGTACACGTCCCAGGTTTTTCGCAGGTTGACGCCCATCTGGACTGCGCGAGCAGCTATTACATCGGTAGCGTCATCGGTCTTGAAGCTGACGGTGTCGAAGCCCGAGTCGTGGTGCGTGGCGCTGAAGCCCAGCGCCTGCAGGCCAGCGGTGAAGATGCTGGCCAGGCGCGTCACCCGTTCGGCGATGCGCTTCAGACCCTGCGGCCCGTGGTACACCGCGTACATGCTGGCGACGATGGCTGGCAGCGCCTGCGCGGTACAGATGTTGCTGGTGGCTTTTTCGCGGCGAATGTGCTGCTCGCGCGTCTGCAGCGCCAGTCGGTACGCAGGCTTGCCGTGCACATCCACGCTGACGCCGACCAGACGCCCCGGCAGGCTGCGCTTGAAGGCGTCCTTGCACGCCATGAAGGCGGCGTGCGGACCGCCCGCACCCATCGGCATGCCAAAGCGCTGCGAATTGCCGACCACGATGTCGGCACCCATGTCGCCCGGCGACTTGAGCAGCGTCAGCGCCAGCAAGTCGCTGGCCATGATGACGGCGGCATTCTTGGCGTGGATTTTTTCGCACGACTTCGACCAATCCATCAACCAACCGCTGCTGCAAGGGTACTGGATGAGCACGGCAAAGTAGTCGTCAGCGCCGGTGGCGGCTTCCCACTCCTCGGCCGAGTTGGCCAGCTTGACCGTGAACCCCAGCGGCTCGGCGCGGGTCTGCATCACCTCGATGGTCTGCGGATGCGTGTCACCGCTGACCACGATCACGGCGCCCTTGGCCTTGACGCTGCGCTTGGCCAGCGTCATGGCCTCGGCGGCGGCGGTAGCCTCGTCCAGCATCGAGGCGTTGGCGATATCCATGCCCGTCAGGTCGGCCACCATGGTCTGGAAATTCACCAGCGCCTCCATGCGGCCTTGGCTGATCTCGGCCTGGTAGGGCGTGTACGAGGTGTACCAGGCGGGGTTCTCCAGCACGTTGCGCAGGATGACGCCCGGCAGGTGACAGCCGTAATAGCCCTGGCCGATGAAGCTCTTCATGTCATGCCGGTTCTTGGCCGCGATGGCCTTCAGTTCGGCCAGCGCATCGACCTCGGTTGCAGCGGGGGGAAGATCCATGGGCGTTCGGCGCGCGATGCTGCGCGGCACGATGGATTCGACCAACGCCTGGCGAGAGCTTTCGCCGATGACCGCAAGCATCTTGCGCTCGTCTTCGGGCGTGATGCCAATGTGGCGGGCAACGAACTCGTCGGCGTTTTCCAACTGGGCAAGGGAGATGGGATGGGACATGTCGAGCGACTCCGGACAAACCTCGGGCAAGGCGCAGCGTCAGTGACGCGCCTTGCACCATGCACGGTGGGGAGAGGGGGTCAGGCGGCGAAGGCCTTGTAGGCGGCTTCGTCCATCAGCGCCGTCACCTGGTCGGGCTGGGCGAGCTTGACCTTGAAGAACCAGCCAGCGCCTTCAGGGTCGCTGTTGGCCAGGCTCGGCTCGTCGGCCAGCGCCTGGTTGACTTCGACCACCTCGCCGCTGACCGGCATGTACACGTCGGCGGCGGCCTTCACGGACTCGACCACGCCGGCGGTGTCTTTCTGCGCGTAAGTCTTGCCGACCTCGGGCAGCTCGACAAACACCACGTCGCCCAGCGCGTCCTGTGCATGGTGCGTGATGCCGACGATGGCGATGTCGCCTTCGACTTTGACCCATTCGTGGTCTTCGGTGTATTTGATGGTCATGGCTGCTCCAAAAGGAAGAGTGGGTTGCGAAAGTGGGCGGGCGTTGCAGGCCGGTTTGGCTTGCAATCAACCGCGGTAATAACGGGTGGGGACGAAGGGCGCGCTACTCACGACCATGGGCACCGGCTTGCCACGCACCATGGCGAACACTTCAGTGCCGAGGGTGGCGTAGTCAGGCTGCACGTAGCCCATGGCGATCGGCTGATTCAGCGTGGGGCTGATCAGGCCGCTGGTGATCTGGCCAATGGCCTGGCCATCCATGTTCTCCAGCGGTGCGGGCTCGCGCACCGGCACGCGCTCCTTGGCCACCAGCGCCACGCGCTTGCGGGTGGGCTGTTGCGCAGCCGGGTTGCCCGCGGCGTCTTGCATGAAGGGCAACACGCTGTCCGCGCCCGGAAAGCCGCCCGCGCGTTCTCCACCGGTGCGGCGCACTTTTTGAATGGCCCAGTTCAGGCCGGCTTCCACCGGCGTGGTGGTGGTGTCGATGTCGTTGCCGTACAGGCACAGGCCGGCTTCCAGCCGCAGGCTGTTGCGCGCGCCCAGGCCAATGGGCTTGACCTCGGGCTGCGCCAGCAGCGCCCGCGCAAAGGCTTCGGCCTGTGAGCCGTGGATGGAGATTTCGAAGCCGTCCTCGCCCGTGTAGCCGCTGCGGGTGATGTACAGGTCGGTGCCGTTCCACGCGAAGGCGCCGCCGGTCATGAAGACGAGTTGCTCGACGGCCGGCACCAGCCGCTTCAACGCGTCGACGGCCTTGGGGCCTTGCAGGGCGAGCAGGCCGCGCTCGGGCATGGGCAGCACCTGGCAGCGGTCACCGATCCTGGCTTGCAGATGCGCGATGTCGCCCGTCTTGCAGGCCCCATTGACGATCAGGAAGAGCTGCGGCCCCTCGCGCTCGCCCGAGGCGCGCGGGCGACTCTCGCCCGTGGCTTGCGCCGGGTCGCCCCAGTTGACGAACATCAGGTCGTCGATGATGGTGCCTTCGTCCGTCAGCAGCAGGCCGTAGCGCTGCTTGTCGATGCCCAGGCCGATCACGTCCACCGGCATCAGCGATTCCAGTGCCTCAGCCGCATCCGAACCCACCAACTTGAGCTGGCCCATGTGCGAGACATCGAACAGCCCGGCGCTTTCGCGGGTGTGCTTGTGCTCGGCCATCAGGCCTTGCGGGTATTGCACCGGCATGCTGTAGCCCGCGAACGGCACCATGCGCGCGCCCAGCTCCACATGCAGGTCGTGCAGCGGCGTTGTCAGCAAGGGGGTATCGGCGGTGGACATGAGAGGGCTCCTCGAATGCGTTGGTCATAAGCATTGCTCGGCCGACGAACGCCGAGCGTGGAACCCTGCTGTCCCCTTTACCTGAGAGATTCAACCTGCGCCAACCGCGCGGGCCTTGCCCCTTCGGTGGGCCGCCAGGCGTGCGCCGCGGCCTCTCTCCAGCAGAATCGTGTTGTGTCAGTCCTTTTGCCTGAGCGTTCAGCCTTCGGCGGCGCGTGTGACGGCGCTCTCTCCTGACCCCTTGATTCTGCCATGACCAGCACCGCCATTCATCCGTCAGCAGGCCACGGGAACGCCCTGGCCGGAGTTTCTCCGGCCGCCAGCGTTGTACCCCGAGGGATGAAGGCGCGCGGCGCCACTGGTGGCCTTATCTGTACACCAGATCGCGCAAGCCGAGCGAAAGAACCGGCACGTACGTGATCACCATCAGGCACGTCAGCACCACGCACACAAACGGCACCAGGTGCCGGATGATCTTGTCGAGCGAGATGCGCGCCACGGTACAGGCCGCGAACAGGTTGACGCCGAAGGGCGGGGTGATCATGCCCAGCGCCAGGTTCACCACCATCACCAGGCCGAAGTGCACCGGGTCGATGCCGAAGCGTTGCGCCACGGGTGCCAGGATCGGCGCCAGCACGATGATGGCGGCGCTTGTCTCGATGAACATGCCGATGACGAACAGCGCCGCGTTCACGCCCAGCAGGAACATGGCAGGGTTCTTCAGCACTTCTTCCAGCCAATGCCCGATCGCGTCGGGCACGCCGGCGCGCGTGATCAGGAAGGCGAACAAGCCCGCGTTGGCGATGATGAACATGATCACCGACGACGACACCACCGACTTGCGCAGCACGGCGATCAAATCCTTCACGCTGATCTCGCGGTACACCAGCATGCCCACCACCAGCGCGTAGAACACCGCCACGGCCGATGCCTCGGTCGGGGTGAAGATGCCGCCGTATATGCCGCCCAGGATGATCACCGGCATCAGCAGCGCCCAGGCGGCCTGCCGCGTGGCGGTGAAAAAGCTCAGGCGGCCGTCGCCGTCGGTCTTGCCCCAGCCCTTCCACTTGCAGTAGACCCACACGAAGACCATCAACGCGCCGCTGATCAGGATGCCGGGGCCGAACCCCGCAATGAACAACTCGCCGATCGACACTTCGGCCGCGACGCCGTACAGAATCATCGGGATCGATGGCGGGATGATCACGCCCAACTCGGCGCTGGTGGCCTGCAGCGCTGCCGCCCACGACGTGGGGTAGCCGTGCTTGATCAGCGCCGGGATCAGGATGGCGCCAATGGCGAAGGTCGTCGCCACCGACGAGCCCGACACCGCCGCGAAGATCATGCAGGTCAGCACGCAGGTCATCGGCAGGCCGCCCTGCACGCCGCCCACGATGCTCTTGGCAAATTCGACCAGCCGGCGCGAGATGCCACCCGTTTCCATCAGGTTGCCGGCCAGGATGAAGAAGGGAATGGCCGCCAGCGGAAACTTGTTGATGCTGTTGAACATCTCCTTGGTGGAGATCAGCATGTTGGCGTTGGTGACCTGAATGCCCACGATGGCCGCCAGGCCGATGGATACGGCAACCGACACGCTGAGCGCGAAGCCCAGGATCATGGTGATGAGCATGGCGCTGGTCATTGCGCGGTCTCCAGTTCCATGCGGCGCGGATCGAGGTAGTTGGCCACGATGCCGAGAATCGCAAACACGGCGCCCACGGGCATCGCGATGTAGGCCCAGAACATGGACAGTGACTCCAGTCCGGCCATCGTCTGCACGCTGCCGCGCAGGGCGTAGTCGTAGCCCCACCACAAAATGACCAACATCAGCGTCAGCGCGGCCAGTGCCACCAGCAGGTCCAGCAGGCGCTTGGCGCCGGTCGGCACCGCGCGATACAGCGCGTCCACGCTCACCATTGCGCCCTGGCGGAAGGCCATCGGAATGCCCAGAAACACCATCCAGATCAGGCTGAAGCGGATCAGCACCTCGCTCCATTCGGCGGGTTGTTCCAGCACGAAGCGGGTGATGATCTGGAATACGCCCAGCGTCGAGGCGATGGCCAGCATCAGGCAAGCCAGGGCCATCGCTATGCGGGTGGTCCAGCTTTCAAGGGAGAGGATCAGGGCTTTCATGGCCAACCAGTGGGTTCAATAAAAAAGGCCCGTCGCGCAGGGCTGACGGGCACTTTAAGCTATTTAATAAATAGCAAATGGATGATCGACCTTACTTGAAATTGCGGATGCGATCCAGGTTTGCCTTGCCGAAGTCCTTTTCGAACTGCGCGTTGACATTGGTCAGCGCGGCCACGAACTTGGCCTTGTCGATGTTGTCGATCACCGTCATGCCCTTGGCGCGCAGGTCGGCCACGCCCTTGGCGTCGTCCTCGTCCACCTTGGCACGGTTGGCCTTGGTGCCTTCCCGCGCCGCTTCGATGAAGGCCTGCTTGTCGGCGGCGCTCAGTTTGTCGAATGCGCCCTTGTTCATCACGAAGATGCAGGGCGAATACACGTGGCCGGTGAGCGACAGGTGCTTTTGCACCTGGTCGAACTTGGCCGAGATGATGACGGACAGGGGGTTTTCCTGCCCGTCCACCGTGCCCTGCTGCAGCGCGGTGAAGACTTCCGGGAAGGCCATCGGCGTGGTGATGATGCCGAAGCCCTTGTAGGCGGCCACGTGCACCGGGTTCTCCATGGTGCGCATCTTCAGGCCCTTCAGGTCGGCGGGCTCCTTCACGTCGCGCTTGCTGTTGGTCATGTGGCGGAAGCCGTTTTCGGCCCACGCCAGCGCCTTGAAGCCCTTGGCGTCGAACTTGGTCAGCAGTTCCTGCCCGATAGGGCCGTCGAGCACGGCGCGTGCATGCGCCTTGTCGCGAAACAGGAAGGGCACGTCGAGAATCTTCGTCTCGGGCACGAAGTTGGGGACCGGGCCGGTGGAACTGAAAGCCAGTTCCTGCGTGCCCAGTTGCACCGCTTCGATGGATTCGCGCTCGCCGCCCAGCGCGCCGTTGTAGAACGTCTGCACCTTGTAGCGGCCGTTGGTGCGCTTTTCGACTTCCTTGGCGAAGGTGTCGATGGCGATGCCCTGGTGCGAGCTTTGCGAGGTGGAGATGCTGATCTTCATCGTGGTCTGCGCGGCGGCTCCCGCCACCAGACCGAACGCCAGGCCCATGCCAAGCACAAGTTGATGCAACTTCATCGTGAATCTCCTGAAATCGTGGACAACGGACGGACGCCTGCCGACGCCTGAAAGCGCGCCATTATGGGCGTTGCCTGCGCAGCGCGCCACGGGGTTTTCGCGCATGGCCGGCGCGTGTGGGGTGGCTCGCACATGACCGCACAGGGGTGCTGCACTCGCAGCGTCCAGCGGCGATCTGAAACGGGCGTGTGCTGACCCAGGCGGTGGCGCCCGGATTGGCTGCTCGACCGGTCGAGCGTGCTGATCACCCGACCGTTTTGCTATTGAATCAGTAGCTTGAAAGCAGCTATGAATAAGCGCTGGAAGTGTTTTTTGTCAAGCGTAGGTCACATACCCGAATAGTTTGGCCCGCCCCCGCCTTCGGGCGTGACCCACACGATGTTCTGCGTCGGGTCCTTGATGTCGCAGGTCTTGCAGTGCACGCAGTTCTGCGCGTTGATCTGCAGCCGCT
>WBZS01001308.1_pt1 | contig 20413 bp, 17 predicted proteins | sample 5204201 | NCBI WGS metagenome assembly WBZS01 (sample SAMN12344357, study PRJNA552823) | activated sludge metagenome | biome: Activated sludge suspended growth; feature: Nitrification reactor; material: Wastewater; isolation source: activated sludge from nitrification reactor of wastewater...
GATCGACGTCAACGTCATCCGCAGCGTGCCGGCGCGCACCTTGTCGTGGGCGCGCATCGCGTCGTGCAGGTCGTGCTGCAGGCGGGCCTTGAGGGTCGCAGGGGTCGTGGTCATGACGGCATCCTCTCGCGGATGCCGCGAACGCGCCTCTCGCTTTCGGCCGGCTGGCGATCCGGGAGGCGGGCGGGCGCGAGGATTTCGACCTCGTGGCGCCCTCCCGGACAATGGTGCGATGCATCCGATCACGCGGGCCGTCGGCGGTCTCACCCTGGCGGGTGTGGCTGGCGTGACCTACGGCGTGATCATCGAGCGCAACTGGTTCGCGCTGCGATCGCTGTCGGTGCCCGTGCTCCCCGCGGGAGCCCGTCCGATCCGGGTGCTCCAGGTCTCCGACCTGCACCTCGTGCCGCGGCAGGAGCGCAAGATCGCGTGGGTGCGGCGTCTCGCCGACCTCGACCCGGATTTCGTGGTCAACTCGGGGGACAACTTCGCCCACCTCGAGGCCGCGCCCGCGATCCTGCGCGCGTTCGAGCCGCTGCTCGAGCGACCAGGCGCCTTCGTCATGGGTTCCAATGACTACTGGGCGCCCGGGCTGAAGAACCCTGCGGCCTACCTCACCCGCGACTACGCCAAGGCGCCGAAAGACCGACTGCCGTTGCCGGTGGCGGACCTTGTGAGCGGCTTCGTCGCCGCGGGCTGGAGCGACCTCAACAATGCACGGACGATGGTCGAATGGGGACCGGATCGGCTGCCCGTCGAGCTGGTCGGGGTCGACGACCCGCACATCCAGCGAGACCGGTACGCCGAGGTCGCCGGGCCCTCGTCGAGCGACGCGGCCCTGACGGTCGGTCTCACCCACGCCCCTTACCAGCGGGTCCTCGACGCGATGACCGCGGACGGGGCAGAGCTGGTCATCGCCGGCCACACGCACGGCGGGCAGTTGGCGGTCCCGGTGTTCGGGGCTCTCGTCACGAACTGCGACCTCGACCGGCGCCGCGCGAAGGGGCTGTCCCGCTGGTGGCCCGGTGCCGGTGGGCCGGGTCAGCCGACGGCGGGGTCGGGGGACGAGCCCGACGACGCGGCATACCTGCACGTGTCCGCCGGGCTGGGCACCTCACCGTTCGCCCCGATGCGCTTCGCCTGCCGTCCCGAGGCCACATTGCTCACCCTGATCCCCCGCCCCTCCTGACTTTCCCGCCCAAAGCTCCTGGCTTTCCCGCCCAAAGCCACTTCACCTATGTTTGGGACGCTCGTTCGTGACCCAAACTTGGGTCTTCCGCCACGAAGCTCGGGGAGCGTCCGTCGATTTCGGCGTATGCCGGGGGGTCGGCTATCCTCGGGTGGCTGCCCTGCCGGGTGGCTTGCCACGGGGTGTGGCGCAGCTTGGTAGCGCGCTTCGTTCGGGACGAAGAGGTCGCAGGTTCAAATCCTGTCACCCCGACCAAGAGAGTCACGTGAGAACCCTGGCCCTCGGGCCAGCTGCGATTCGCAGGTCCATCCGCGCCGCGCGATTGGCAGGTCCACCTCGGGAGCCAGCGGATACCCGCAAGTCCATCTCGCGCCGCTCGGCGATTCGCAGGTCCATCCCGCGCGGCGGAGGCCAGCGTGAATTTCGCAGGTCCATCTCGCGTCGCGGAGGCCAGCGTGAATTTCGCAGGTCCATCTCGCGCCGCGGAGGCCCCAGGCGACCTCCTGCACGCGAGATGGACTCCTCAATGCGAAACGAACCTGCGCCGTGGCCTGGATCTGGGCCGAGGCCCGATGTCTAGATCCGCGACCCGATACCCGGCGCCCCAGGGCCGAGGCCCGGCGCGCTAGACCCGGGGCCCGGCGGGAGCGGACACTCCCTCAGGTCAGGGCCTCGGCCAGACGGAACTGCTCGAGTGTGGCGCGCACGACATCGGGCACGGACTCCGACAGCGGGCGCACCCGGTGGTCACTGGAGAGCATCTCGACCCCCCACGGGCCGTTCCATCCCAGGTCCTGCAGGATCCGGATGGCTCGGGGCACCGGCCAGTCGCCGTGACCGGGCAGCCGTCGCCGAAGCACCGCACCGAGGACGTCACAAGTCCGTAAGCCGCCGACCTCTGGTCGGAGCGCGGCCCGCTGCCTAGCCTCGAAGACCACACCCATCCCCCGGATCTGGGAGGTCCGACGAGTGCCCTGCCCTATCCTGCGCGCGTGACCCACATCCTGGTCGTCGAGGACGACGCCACCGTGCGCGAAACCCTCGCGCACCGGCTCCGAACGACCGGTCACGAGGTCACCGAGGCGCTCGACGGGCCGTCGGCCATCGCGGCCTTCGCCTCCCGGGGCGCCGACCTCGTCCTGCTCGACCTCATGCTCCCGGGGATGGGCGGGCTTGAGGTGTGTCGGCGGCTGCGGACCCTCCGGGTCAACCTCCCGGTCATCATGGTGACCGCCAAGGGCCAGGAACACGAACGGGTGCTGGGCCTGCAGCACGGCGCGGATGACTACGTGACCAAACCGTTCTCCTTCGCCGAACTCGACCTGCGGATCCGATCCGTGCTGCGTCGGACGCAGCCCGTGCCGGCAGAGCCGGTGACCACCCTGATCACCGACGGCGACCTGACCCTCGACCGGCTCAAACGGAAGGCCACCCGAGCCGGGGCCGAATTGGCACTGACCGCAAGGGAATTCGATCTTATCGACTGGCTGATGACCCATCCGGGGGTCGTCTGGTCACGAGACGACCTGCTCCGCGAGGTCTGGGGCTGGCAGATCGGGGACCAGTCGACCGTCACGGTCCACGTCCGCAGGCTGCGCGAGAAGATCGAGGTCGACCCGTCCTCCCCCGCACGCCTGATCACCGTGTTCGGCAAGGGTTACCGCTGGGAGCCGGCCGATGGGTGAGGGACTCGCCGCGGTGACGACGGCGGTCGCCGTCACCGCCGGGGCCGGCGGCGTCGGTGCCCTCGCCCTGGCCAGACTCGGCCGACGCCGCCCCAGTCTGGCGGCCGTCGGGGCCCCGATCGTGGTCGTCCTTGCCCTCGCCGTCGGCGTGGCCGCCGCGAGTCGGGCCATGCTCATCTCCGAGACCGACTACCGCGGCCTGCTCGTGATCCTGTTGGCCGGCGCGCCGATCGCGGTGGCCGTCGGGCTACTTCTCGCCCGCCGCGTCTCGGCCCTCGAGACCAGGGCCGCCATGGAACGCGCCGAGGCCGCCCAGGCCCAGGCACGGGAGGCCAGTCGGCGCGAGACCATCTCCTGGCTCAGCCATGACCTGCGGACCCCGTTGACCGGGATCCGGTTGCTCGCCGAGGACCTCCAAGGCCCCCCGGCACCCACGGAGCGCCGCGTGCGGGGAGCAGCCGAGCGCATCACCCGAGAGGTGGACCGCCTCGACGGGATGGTCGGCGACATCGAAACCCTCTCCCGGCTCCACGACACCGTCGCCCCGTCCCGGACACAGGTGGCACTCGATGACCTGGTCTCCGACGCTGTGGCGTCGTTGGCTCCCCTGGCCGAGCGGGAGAGGGTGGACGTGGTCGACGGCGGACTGGCCGGTAGCACCGTCTCGGTCGACCCGCAGCAGGTGTCCCGGGCCCTGAGCAACATCCTGCGCAACGCCCTCCAGCACACCAACGCCGGGCACGCTGTCGTGGTGACCACGCGCGGGCGAGTCGTCACGGTCGCCGACGGCTGCGGCGGCATACCGGAGGCCGACCTTCCGCACCTGGCGACGCCCGGTTGGCGCGGCGACGCTGCTCGGGCGGGCGGGGGTATGGGGCTGGGGCTGGCCATCGCCGACGAGGTCGCGCGGTCCCACGGCGGCTCCCTGGCCGTGCGCAATGCCGACGACCCGCGGGGCTGCGTCGTCACCTTCGAGCTCGGCTGAGCGACCCTCGCCCTTCTTACCGACCCCTTTCGGCCGGTCATCTGGCGTGGACGGGACGAGGTGCGCCGCGATGGAGTGAAGCCACCCAACCGCGAAGGAACCCCTGATGCCCACTCACCCCGCCCGCTCGGCCCGGACCACCCTCACGCTGACGACCCTCGCCCTGACCCTGGCCCTCTCCGCCTGCGGGTCGAGCACGACCGTGACCCCGGGCTCCACCACGGGCTCGACCGCGACCGCCTCCAGCCAGACCTCCCCCACCCCGTCGATGAGTGACCACATGACCAGCCCGTCGGCCGACTCGAAGGCGATGGCCGCCGGGTCGTACCTCAGCCTGGCCGACTACCAGTCGACTATGGCTCAGCACTCCGGGACCAAGGTGGTCTACTTCTTCCACGCGCAGTGGTGTCCGGACTGTCGAGCCACCGAGAAGGCCCTCCTCAGCTCCGGCGTGCCCCACGGCCTGACCGTCGTGAAGGTCGACTTCGACACCGAGACCGCGCTCCGCCAGAAGTACGGCGTGACCCAGCAGCACACGTTCGTCCAGGTCGGCACCGACGGCGCCGCGCTCGGCAAGTGGACGGGATCGCCGGACGGCGCAGCCATCCTCGAACGCACCGTCTGACATGCTCGTCGCCCTCGCCGGCGCCCTGCTCGCCGGGGCGCTCACCACGCTGGCCCCCTGCGCCTTCACGCTGCTCCCGGTCGTCATCGCCGGCAGTGCCGCGGGGGGCCCGGCCGGCCCCGCGACGTCACCGACCCCGCCGCGCACCCGCGCCCTGGTGGTCGTGGCCGCCCTGGCGCTCTCGGTCGTGGTGTTCACCCTGCTGCTGCGGGCCAGCACGGTCCTGATCGGGGTGCCGCCGAGCCTCTGGCGCTGGGTCAGCGGCGTCGTGCTCGTCGCCCTGGGTCTGGCCTCGCTCTTCCCGGGCCTGTGGGACTCGGTGAGCACGAGGTCCGGCCTCGGCCACCGCTCCGGGGCGGCCTTGTCGCGGGCGACCCGGCGCCCGGGTGTGCTCGGGGCGGCCCTGACCGGAGCCGCCCTTGGCCCGGTCTTCACCTCATGCAGCCCGCTCTACGCCTACGTCGTCGTGACGGTCATTCCCGCCGAACGCGCGCGGGGGCTGGCGCTGCTTCTGGCGTATGTCGTCGGGCTGGCGGGGGTGCTGCTGGCCGTCGCCCTCGGCGGGCAGCGGGTGATCGGCCGATTGCGTGGGGCGTCCGACCCGCACTCACGGCTGCGTCGCGGACTGGGCGTGGTGCTCGTCGTCGTCGGGGTGCTCGTGCTCACCGGGCTGATGCAGACGCTCGAGATCTGGGCGCTGGACCACCTTCCGCTGCCCTCCCTCTAGCCCTGGGGCTCGGGCGGGGAGGGACGAGCGTCGACGGCCCTCACCCGCGGGGTGCGCCGCGACCTCATGAACAATCCCTGAACGACGCCGAACTCGGGATGCGAAAACGCTTTCGCTCGGAGCACAATGGACTCGTGACCGCCTCGCTCGTCTCCGCAGTCAACCTCCGCCTGGCCCTCCTCGGGCTCCCCCGGGTCGCCGCGACCGCCCCGGACGAGAGTGCCGACGACGACCTCGTCGCTCCCCTGCTCGAGCGCCAGCGCGAACTCTCCCGCCGGTTGGCCGACCGCCTCCCCCCGGTCGACGAGCGGATCGAGGCCTTCCTCACCTCCTACCTGGCCGGCCTGGACGACATCCCCACCCTCCCGCACCGCACGTTCACCCTCGATCTGCCCGGGCTGGCCCGCACCCTGTCGCTGCCCGTCGACTCCGACCGCTACGAGTCGGAGCTGCTCACCAGCTACCGACTGGCCAACGGCGTCCTGCACAACCCGCGCAACGACCGACGGACGACGGCCGGCGTCTTCCACATCGCCGAGGGGGGCCTGCCGATCTCCGACGACAAGCTCGCCGTGCCGCGCGAGGTCTTCGCCCGGCTCCTCGCCCGGGCCTTCGCCCCGCCGACGGCCGCCCTCGAGTTGCCGATCACCTCGACCCAACCGGAGCAGGCCTCCTGCTTCGTCTCGCTCCTGCTCCGCCCGCTCGTCGTCGTCGGCGTGCCCGGCCGCAGCCGCGAGCGCCGGATGGAGACCCGCTTCATCGTGCCCGGCTCGATGGTCGCCAACCTCGACTTCGTCGAAGGCATCTTCGGCAACGCCGGCGACCCCTACCTCCCCGAGAACGACGCCGCCCTCGACCCGCTGGGCTGGACCGGGCACACCGGTCTGGTCGTCCTCGCCCCGCACCTGACCTCGGTCACCAAGGCCTCCCTGGGGCTCCCCCACGTCTCCGAGGCGACGCCGCGGCAGGTCCGTGACGGCATGTGCTGGACCGACCCCGCCGAGCGCTACAACGACGGCAAGGCCTTCAAGGTGACGGCCCGGGACGAGCGCGGGGTCATGGTCACCGTCATCGCCGACAACTACTTCGGCTACTGCAAGAAGGAGGTCAAGACCCAGATCTCCATGTCCGCCAACCTGTTCGGCGGGGCCGAGGAGGAGCACAGCGGCGGCGCGATGGTCTTCCCCTCCTGGGACGAGGGCGAGGACTTCACGAGCCGGTATGCCGGCCAGCCGGGCGACATACCCACTGTCGCCGAGGTCGTCGCCCGGGATCCGGAGCACTGGATCCAGGCCGACGGCTGGGCCCGGGTGGCCGACGATCCCGCCCTGGTGCTCGTCCCGGCCGGTGCGCGCTACCGCCTCGACACCCGGGCCATCACCTGGGTCGGTGAGTCCGGGGCGCCTGCCGGCATCCCGTTCCGGGCAGACACCACGTACCTCGACCCCACCGGCTTCCGGGTTCAGATGAAGCAGGTCCGCACCGACCCGCCGCAGTGGACGATCATCGGCACCTCGGCGCGCACGACCGTGTGCCACAAGCCCTCGACCGTCTCCGGCGGCGGCAAGTCCGAGATCTCCAAGTCCATCGCCGACGCGATCACCCTGGGCACGACCTACGTCGCGGACTTCGACGCCGACCTCGACGCCGTCGCCGCCATCGTGGCCCGCGACTACGCCGACCGCTACGCCGAGCCGTCGTGGAACGGCCGGGACCACCGGCTGATCCTCTCGCCCGATCGGAGCATGGGCAGCGTCATCAAGCTGCTCACCCCGTCCAAGGAGTTCAGCGAGGCCCACAACGCCTTCATCCGCTCGATCCCGGCCCACATCCTCGGGCTGGTCTACGTCATCAAGGAGGCCTACCAACCCGAGTGGGGGGAGGACTGGCGCAGCCACTTCTCGGTCAGCCGGGTCAACGGCAGGCCCGGCAACCGGCTGCGGCTCGACGGGCAACAGGTGCTCGTCGACATGCTGCGGGTCGGCTTCGAGTCCGATGGTTCGTATCGGCTCTTCAGCCTGCGACCGGACTTCGCCCCCGCAGCGAAACTCCAGACCGAGGACGACATCACGGCCTCGGTCGTGACTCCGCCGCCGGCCGCCCCCGCCGGGGTCGCGTCGGTGAAGTACGTCGAGAACTGCGAGCGCCTGCTCTTCCAGCGACCCGACGACGCCATCCACCCCGGCTACGACTCGACCGCCGAGGCGGACATCGCCCGGCCGGACACCTTCGTCTCCAACTTCGCTCCGCTCGACCACGACGACGCCCTGGCCATGCGCGACGACGCGATCAGCCTGAGCGAGTTCACGCCCCCCATGCGCGAGCTGATCACGAGGTTCGCCGGCGACAGCGCGGACGGCGGCCGACCGGCATACGTCGTCTGCTCGGCCCGTCCTCGGATCGTCGACGGCAAACCGTCGAAGAACCCGCGCTACCTGCAGGTCCGACCCGACCTCGCCCAGCCGCGGCTGACCGCGGCCGCGCTGACCGCGGTCCGACTGCGGCAGGGCTGGCCGATGGATGCGCCGGTCCCGATGGGGGTCGACGTCGTCGCCGCCGGCCGCCGAAACAACCCGCCCGAGCCGGGTGTGCCGGCCCTGTGCGCGTTCGGTCCGCTGCACTACCTGGAGCTGCCCGAGCTGCTCATGGAGTTCATCTCCTCGATGACCGGCAAGTCGCCCTCGACGACCGGCGCGGGCAGCGAGGGCGCGATGACCAAGGCGCCGTTCAACGCGCTGCCGACGACCTACGACCTGAACTCCGCCTTCCTCTCCTTCGTCCTCAGCGGGTATGACGGGTGGCTCTCGGCCGCGGGCTTCGTCGGCCCGCAGGTGCGGGTGGACCACGACGTGTCGCTGCTGGTGCCGGAGATCTTCGCTCGGATGACGCCGGAAGAGCGCTCGGCGGACTGGCTGATCGAGCACGGCCACCTCGAGCCGGTGCCCGACCTCACCGTCGACGGAGTGCTGGTGCCGGCCAGTCGGCTGGGCCACCGGATCACCGAGACGTTCGCCCGCACCTTCCTCGGTCGGATCTTCATGCTCCCCGACTCGATCTTCACCGAGGCGATCCTTCGGCCGGAGACCCAGGATGAGGCGGTCTTCGCCGAGTCCGTCTCGGTCATGGCGGCCACCCATGAACGGGTGGCACGGGCCTACCTCGCGGACGGCACGATCGGCTCCGCGGTGCCCCCCGTGCGCGCCCTCCTCGAGATCATGGCCAACGGGACGTCGGCCGAGGGCTGGACGCTGACGAGTGCGGAGTTCCGCGCCCTCTTCACCCGCGAGTCGGTGCTGGCGAGTCCGTGGTATGCCGCCCGGCTCGACGCGGCGCAGGCGCAGGAGATCGCCTCCGCCGATGCCGGGATCGCCGCGTTGACCGCCTTCCTCGCCGACGCGGCCGATGGGGATGCCGTGGAGCGAATGTCGTTGCGGGGCAGGCTCGCCGAGGTCCAGGCTGCCCGCGATGAGGCTGCCAGCGGGGCTCACCGGGAGGCGCTCGTCGGCACCCTAGGGCGGCAGGTGACCTTCCGCTGACCGACCGGATGAGTTCGCCCGGTCGGCTAGTATCCGCACCCGGGACCCGCGGCGCACGAGTCGCCGAACGCGGCATCCACCCGACCCAGGGACCCACCGCCCGCGTCGGCCGCCGCACAGGCCTCGGTATGGCCGGTGGATGAGCGGCGAAGGAGAACGTTCCCCCACCGCACCCCCGGCGCGGGGGCTTCTCCCGCTCAGTGAGAAGGGCCGATCCGTGTGCCTGTTGCGGGAGGGTTGTCTGACCCTCATGGCCAAGCAGCAGATCACGGAGGCCGACTACATCGTCGTCGGCGCAGGGAGCGCGGGGTGCGCCCTGGCGGCCCGACTCGCCGAGTCCGGGGCCGAGGTGCTCCTGCTCGAAGCCGGCGGCAGCGACCACCGCAAGGTGGTGCAGGTGCCCGGCGGCATGGCCGTCATGCACTCGGTCCCGGAGTTGCAGGCGACCCTCGACTGGGGATTCACCACGGTGCCCCAGCGCCATGCGCTGGGCCGCACGATCCCCCAGACCCGCGGCAAGATCCTCGGCGGCAGCAGCAGCGTCAACGGCATGATCTTCGTGCGCGGCAACCGCGCCGACTTCGACGGGTGGGCCGCCGACGGCGCGACCGGCTGGTCGTATGACGAGGTGCTCCCCTACTTCAAGAAGATGGAGGACTGGGAGGGCGGCGCGACCGCATACCGGGGTACCGGCGGCCCGGTCAAGGTGACCCGCCACCACGCACCCACCCGCGCGACCCAGGCCTTCGTCCGGGCGACGTCGGAGGCGCTCGGCGTCCCGATCAACGACGACTACAACGGTGAGGCGCAGGAGGGTTCGTCCCTCACCCAGCAGAACGCCTCCGACCGCACCCGCTACAGCACCTCGCGCGCCTACCTCGACGGCCTGCACCGACCCAGCCTGCACGTCCGCAGCGGGGTTCAGGTCACCCGCGTCGTCATCACCCACGGCAGGGCGACCGGGGTGGAGATCGTCGCCGCCAAGCCGGCCAAGCGCGGCAAGGGCGGGGCGGGCGGCACGGAACGGTTGAGCGCGCGACGCGAGGTCATCGTCTCCGCGGGCGCCTACCAGTCACCCCAGGTCCTCATGCTCAGCGGCATCGGCCCGGCCGAGCACCTGGCCACCCAGGGCATCCAGGTCCTCGCCGACCTCCCGGTCGGGGACAACCTCCACGACCATCTCTTCCTGCCGTTCACGCACCGGTTCGAGGAGGCCGAGCACCTCGGCACGCCGGGCTACTTCGCCAAGTCCCTCGTCAAACACGCCCTGGGGCGACCGACCTGGACCGGGTCGACGCTCTTCGAGTCCACCGCCTTCGTCAAGACCTCGTATGCCGCGGGCCACCCCGACATGCAGATCCTCAACCTCGCATGGGCCTACCCCTCGCCCAACCAGGACGAGAAGAAGCGGCACGAGGTCGACCCGTGGCCGGCGCTGACGATCATGCCCACGCTCATCGCCCCACGCAGCCGCGGCACGATCCGGCTGCGGTCGGCCGACCCGCTCGCCGCACCCCTGATCGACCCCAACTACTTCGCCGAGCCCGACGACGCGAAGGTCCTCCTCGAGGGCTGTGCCATGGCCCGCGAGATCATGGCGCACGAATCGTTGGCGGGTCGCGCCGAAGAGGTGCACCCGGGCCTGACGTTCCAGGGCGCCGGGCTCGCCGAGGAGATCAAGAACCGGATCACCACGGTCTACCACCCGGTCGGGTCCTGCCGGATGGGCACCGACGAGCGGGCCGTCGTCGATCCCCAGTTGCGCGTTCTGGGCATCGAGGGCCTGCGGGTCGCGGACGCCTCGATCATGCCGTCGATCACCTCCGGCAACACCAACGCACCTGCCATCATGATCGGCGAGAAGGCCGCTGACCTGATCCTGAGAGGCTGAGCCCGTGACCGCCACGAGCACCCCCCGTCCCAGGTCCCTGTCCTCCGAATGGTTGACCGGCCTGACCGCCGGGGTGCGTGCCTCCGGCGATTCGGTCGTCGAGGTGCGCGAACCGTGGACGTCTGACCTGCTCGCCACGTTGCCGCAGTCGACGCCCGCGGACGTCGGGCCGGCCTACGAGGCGGCGCGCGAGGCGGGGAGGCGTTGGGCGAGTTGGTCGCTCGTCCAACGCAAGGCCGTCCTCAGCCGATGGCACGAGTTGCTCGTCCGTGACCAGGAGGTCCTGCTCGACCTGCTGCAGGCCGAGTCCGGCAAGGCTCGTCGGACCGCTTTCAATGACCTGGTCGACGTCCTCTTCGTGACCGGCCACTACCTCAAGACGGCCTCGAAACTCCTGGCCCCGAAATCGGTCTCGGGCCCGGTGCCGGTCGTCACCACCTCCACGATCCTGCGCCGGCCACTCGGTGTCGTGCTCGTCATCGCGCCGTGGAACTTCCCGATGGCCACGGGCCTCGGCGATGCGGTCCCGGCGCTGCTCGCCGGCAATGCGGTCATCCTCAAGCCGGACAACCAGACGGCGCTGTCGGCGCTGTATGCCGTCCGCCTCCTCGTCGAGGCGGGCCTGCCGAGCGACGTCGTCCAGGTCCTCTGCGCCGACGGCGGCGCCCTCGGTGAGGACCTCGTCGCCGGCGCCGACCACGTGATGTTCACCGGGTCGGCCGCGACCGGCCGGATCATCGCCCGCCAGGCCGGCGCGGCCATGGTCCCCTACACCCTCGAGCTCGGCGGGAAGAACCCGATGATCGTCCTCGCCGATGCGGACGTCGAGGCCGCGGTCGCCGGCGCGGTGATGGGGTGCTTCGACAATGCGGGCCAGCTCTGCATGCACATGGAGCGCCTCTACGTCCACGACTCGATCTACACGACCTTCCGTGACGCCCTCGTCCGGGCCGTCGGCGGGATCGAGCAACGTGCGGGCTACGACTACGGGGCCGAAGTGGGAGCCCTCATCTCGGCCCGTCATCTGGTTTCGGTCGACGCGCACGTGCAGGACGCCGTCGCCAAGGGCGCGAGCGTCCTCATCGGCGGTGCCCCGCGCCCGGAGCTCGGCCCCACCTTCTATCCTCCGACCGTCCTCGAGGGTGTCACCGAGGACATGGCCCTCTGCCGCGAGGAGACGTTCGGCCCGGTGGTGGCCCTCGAGCGGTTCGGGTCGGTCGATGAGGTCATCGCCAAGGCTAACGACACCGCCTACGGTCTCAATGCGTCGATCTGGGGGCGCGACCCGGCCGCGACGCGGGCGGTGGCCGAGCGGATCGACGCCGGCACGGTCAACGTCAACGACACGATCGCCGTCGCCTACGCCAGCAAGGCGGCACCCCAGCAGGGCCACAAGGGGTCCGGACGGGGCGCCCGTCACGGCGACGAGGGTCTGCTCAAGTACACCCGGCCGCAGGTCATCGGGGTGGCCAAGAAGCAGGTGCTGGCCACCGCGCCGGGCACGACGCACGAGGCCTTCGCCAAGCAGGTCGGGACCACGTTGAAGATGCTCGGGGTCACCAAGCGGCTCGGACTCTGACCGGTCAGCCGACCAGGAACTCGACGGCCTGGGCCCCGGACCAACCGGGTCCGCGCTGGGCCAGCAGGCGAGCCGGGCCCTCGAGGTCCTGGCCGAGGGTGACGATCGGCTGCTCGGTGTAGCCGTCACGACGGGTCTGCGGCAGGCCGATCGTGGCCGTCAACCCGTTGCACAGGCAGCTCCGGCCCTCGGTGTCCTCCGGCGCGCCGCCCTTGGCGACGTAGACGTCGGCGGGTTCGGCGGAGCAGCGGTAGCCGATCCGGTCACCGGCGACGTACGGGCGACGAAGGTAGCCCAGGTCGCACAGCCGGGGCCGGGCGGCATACACGGCCTCGTCCGACACCGTGCCGGCCACCTGGGTGACCTTGAACGGGAAGCCGGTCGGTGAGGCCAGGGCGCTGGTGCGCACCTCGAGGGTGGACGAGGCCAGCTGGGTCAGCAGCTCGGTGCGCATCGACTCCGGCAGCCCCGACTCCCGGGCGAGGGCGAAAAGGGTGCCCACCTGGACCCCCGCCGCGCCGAGCGCGACCGCCTCACGGACCCGTTCGGGAGTCCCGTACCCACCGGCCAGCCAGTAGGGCAGGCCGACCGCGGCCACCTTGGGCAGGTCGGCGAGATCGCGCGGGCCGAAGACGGGTTGGCCGACCTCATCGAAGGTGGGCCGCCCCCGCGGCGGGGCGTTGTGCCCGCCGGCGGTCGGCCCCTCGACGACGAACCCGTCCGGGCGGGTGGCATCCTCGCGGGCCAGGTAGGCCGCGAGGACGTGAGCGCTGACGATGGCCAGGAAGTCCGGGCGCGGCAGGGGCGCAAGGGTGGTGCCGAGGACCGCCGCCGGGTCGAGGGTGGCCAGGTGTTCGTCGGTGGCGCCGACGACGTCGACGGAGAGCGCCGCGGGTTCGTGACGGGCCAGGCTGTCGAGGAGACGAGGGATCTCGGCGGGGATACCGGCCCCCATGAGGACGTAGTCGACGCCGGCGAGCACGGCGCCGTAGGCGGCGGCCGGGGTGGCCATCTGCAGCTTCTCGAGGAAGTTGACCCCGATCAGGCCATCGTGGCCCTCCTTGGCCAGCCACACCTCGACGAAGTTGGCGACCACCGACAGTCGTTGGTTCTCGGGCGTCGCCCGCAGGCTGGGTTTGGGGACCGGTTTGTAGGACGCCCCGGGGGCCCGTCCCTCGGGCTGGAAGTAGGACTCGAGAACCTGGGCGGCAAGGGCCGGGACGGGGAAGGCGGCGAGTGCGCGCCGGATGTCGCCGGTCGAGTCGCCGTCCTGGAGGCGGCGGGCGATGACGACGTCGAGGGCGGTGCCGGAGACGACCCCGAGCTGACCCGCGCGGGCGACCTCCCGGGCCAGTTGCCAGGACGAGACCGCCACGCCCATCCCACCCTGGATGATCGTCGGCAGTTCCCGCCCCCGGCGGTCCCTCGGGCGCGACCCGTGCTCGGCGGAGACGGGAACCTCGGGCGCGGCGGCGATGGGCATCGGGCTTCCTCACGTTGACTGAAACCTACGCTACCGTAAGTTTCGCCACCGTAGGTTACGGATGCCCGGGGAGCATCTCCAAGGCTGCGGCGATGGCTTGGCGGTGGTCGTCGGCGCTGCCCCATGACGCGGCCAGCGCCCAGGCCCGCTTGGCGAACAGGTGCAGGTCATATTCGGTCGTGTAGCCGATCGCCCCGTGACACTGGATGGCGTGCCGGGCGGCGAGCCGGGCGGCGTCCGAGGCGAGCACCTTGGCCGCGCTCACCTCGGCCCGGACCGGATCGGGGAGGCGCCCCGCTCGCCCAGAGACCGCGAGCATCGCGGCCGCCGAGGCCACGACCGGCGCCGCGAACTCGACGGCCAGGGCGACGTCGGCGAGGTGGTGCTTGACCGCTTGGAACGAGCCGACCGGCACCCCGAACTGGCGGCGCTCGCTGACGTAGGCGGTCGTCAGGTCGAGCATCCGGCGGGCGAGCCCGACGAGTTCCGCCGATGCACCGAGCACGCCCCGGTGCCAGGCCAGGTCGACGGTGGCCGGGTCGGTCACGGTGGCCAGGGTCGACCTCGTCGACAGCTCCGCGAGGTCGAGGCGGTGCAGGTCGGCGCGCGGGTCGACGGACGGCACCGGCGTGACGTCGGCGCCGTCGAGGGCGAGGATCCGCACCGGCCCCGACCCGCCGAACCCCCCGACCAGGAGGTGGCCGGGTCGACCGGCGGCGTCGATCACCCCTCGGCCGGCCGGATCGGCCACGACCCAGCCGGTCACCGCCACCCCCGCGTCCGCCAAGAGGGCGGGGGCGAACGCCATGGTGTCGATCGCTGGGACCGGCACCCCGGCATACCCGATCTCGGTCAGGGCGGTGGCGAGCAGCGACTCGTCCCCGCCGTCGGTCAACAGCGAGCGCAGGCCCATGTCGACGAGGCTGGCCGCGTCCGACGGCCCGCCCCCGCCAAGCGCCTCGCGCAGGGCCGCGGCGAGGTCGAGCTGGTCATCCGTGGGAGCGAATCGCATGGCGCACCCTCACTTCCGCGGCAGGCCGAGGACCCGCTCGGCGATGATGTTGCGCTGGATCTCGTTGGTGCCCGCGTAGATCGGACCGGACAACGAGAACTGGAACCCCCTTGTCCAGGGCCCGTCGAGGGCGGCGTCCGGCCCGAGCAGCCGCATCGCCGTCTCGTGCAGGTCGACGTCGAGCTCGCTCCACCACACCTTGTTCAGCGAACTACGGGCTCCCGGCGACCGGCCCTCGACGATGTCGGTCACCTGGGCCAGCGTGAAGTCCTGATAGGCACGCGCCCTGATCCAGGCATCGGCGACGGCCAGCCGATCACGCTCTCCCGTCCCACGATCGCGGGCCAGGCCGGCCAGCCGGTCCGCGGCGGCGAGGAAGCGTCCGGGCGAACGCAGCGACAGCCCGCGCTCGGAGCCGGTCGTCGACATCGCGACGGTCCAGCCCCGACCGACCCCGCCGAGCACCGCCGAGTCGGGCACGAAGACGTCGTCGAAGAACACCTCGGCGAAACCCTCGTCCCCGTCGAGCCGCTCGAACCCGCGCACGGTCACGCCCTCGGCGTCCAGCGGCACGAGGAAATAGGTGAGCCCCTCGTGTCGTGCGGCCTGCGGGTCGGAGCGGAAGAGCCCGAAGAGGTGGCTGCAGAACGCCCCGCGGGTCGTCCACGTCTTCTGCCCGGACAGTCGCCACCCCGGGCCGTCACCGGTCCCGTGCTCGTCACGCACCGCCCGCGAGCGGATGCCGGCCAGGTCGGACCCGGCCCCCGGCTCGGACCATCCCTGGCACCAGGTGTCCTGGGCGGCCGCCATTCGGGGCAACAGGGTGTCCTGCTGGGCCCGGCTGCCGAAGGCGAAGATCGTCGGGGCGAGCAGGAAGATGCCGTTCTGGGTGACCCGCTGCGGGGCCCCGGCGCGGTAGTACTCCTCCTCGAAGATCAACCACTCCCACAACGAGGAGTCCCGACCGCCGTAGGCCGCGGGCCAGGACACCACCGACCAGCGGTCCGCGTGCAGTGCCCGCTCCCACTCCAGGTGCGCCGCGAACCCCTCCCGGGTGTCGCCCGAGGGCAGCGGCTCGCGGGGAACGTGGCGCGCCAACCAGTCCCGGGCTTCGGCTCGAAAGCTCTCCTGCGCGGGGCTCCAGGTCAGATCCATGAGGTATGCCGTCCGCTCAGCTCGCGCCGCCGGCCGGGTCGCCCGCGCCGCCGGCGGCCTTGTCGGTCCCGGCGAACTCGTTGCGGATCCGGTCCGAGACCCCGGAGAGGTTGAGCTCGAAGGTGTAGCCCTGCTCGTAGCGGTAGGACCGGTTGACGTCGATCGGGTCGATGCCGTTGAGGCAGGCCTTCGCGGCCCGGATCACGCTCGGGTCCTTGGCCGCGATCTCCCGGGCCACCTCGAGTGCCTTGTCGCGCAACGACTCTCGCGGCACGACGGCATACACACTGCCGTACCCGAGGAGTTCGGCGGCGGTGATGTTCGCCGCCGTGTAGACCATCGCCCGCATCCGGTGTTGGGGCACCAACCGGGCCAGGTGAGTGGCCGCACCGAGCGCCCCCCGATCCACCTCGGGCAGCCCGAAGACGGCATCGCCGGAGGCGACGATGACATCCGCGTTGCCCACGAGGCCGACGCCGCCCCCGACACAGAAGCCGTTGACCGCGGCGACGACCGGCACCGGGCACTCGTAGACGGCCTTGAACGCCGCGAAACAGCCACGGTTCGCCCCGAGAAGGGCGTCGAAGCCCGACGTGCGCTGCATCTCCTTGAGGTCGACGCCGGCGTTGAAGCCCCTGCCCTCGGCCCGCAGGACGACGACCCGGGTGGCGACGTCCCAGCCCGCCGAGTCCAGGGCCTCGGCGACGGCGAACCACCCGGCGACGGTCAGGGCATTGACCGGTGGGTTGTCCATGACGATCTCGACGATGCCCGCGTCGGGCCCGTCGAGCCGATGGGTGGTGATGCCGGTCATGGGTTCTCCTTGACGTGTGGGCGCGGACTCAGGCGCGTTGGCTGCTCACCGACACGACCTCTCCGGTCATGTAGGTCGAGTAGTCGCTGGCGAGGAAGACGATGACGTTGGCGATCTCCCAGACCTCGGCCGGACGCCCGAAGGCCTCCTGGGCGGCCAACTGTGCGAGCAGCTCGTCGCTGGTCACCTTCGCGAGGAAGGCGTGCATGGCGATCGACGGCGCGACCGCATTGACCCGGATGCCGTGCTCGGCGACGTCGAGCGCCGCGCAGCGGGTGAGGGCCATGACGCCGGCCTTGGCCGCGGCGTAATGCGCCTGGCCCTTCTGGGCGCGCCAGCCGAGCACCGAGGCGTTGTTGACGATGACGCCGCGGCCGGCCGGGATCATGTGCCGCAGCACGCTGCGGGTGGCCTTGAAGGTGGACGTCAGCGTCACCGCGAGGACGGCGTCCCACTGCTCGTCGGTCATGTCCTGGACGGCCGCGGTGCCACCGAGCCCGGCGTTGTTGACGAGCACGTCGATCCGGCCATGGGCGGCGACGGCCCGGTCCATCAGCGCGTCCAGTTGGCTGTTGTCGGTGACGTCGCAGACGACCGCCAGGGGCACCTGCCCGGTCTCGGCCTCGATGGCGTCCGCGGCCTCGGTGAGTCGGGTCTGGTGCCGGTCGCTGATGACGACGGTCGCACCCTCCTGCGCGCACCGCAGCGCGGTCGCATACCCGATGCCCGTGCCGGCTGCAGCGGTGACGACGACGACCCGGTCGCGGAGCAGGTCGTGCGCCGGGGGCTGGGGCGGCGGCGCGGCCACCGCCTTCGGGGGCGGGACGTCGGGACGACTCATCGGGGCAACCTTTCGAGGACGGTGTGCGCCTGCTCCATGATCCTCGCGATCAGCTCGGCCACGGTCGGGATGTCCTCGATCATGCCGACGACCTGGCCGGTGGCCATCACGCCGAGGTCGGCCCGGCCGTCGCGCAGGGCGGCCATGTAGAGCATCGGGGCGTTGGCGGCCATCACGACCTGGCTCCAGGTCCGGTCCTGGCCGTGGTGCATCGCCAGGCCCTCGCGCACCATCTCGGTCAGCGGGGTGCCGGTCATCGAGCGGAAGGCGAGCGCGTTGCGTCCGGCCCGGGCCAGCCGCCCGACCGAGGTCGCGCTCTCGAGCTCGGCGATCGTGCCGCGACGCAGCACCCGTTGCGGCACCCCGTCGATCTGGGTGGTGACGACCGTGTCGGTGAGCGAGGACTCGAGATAGACCCGCTTGACCGACTCAGCGACCGGGGACTCCGCCGTCAGCAGGAAGCGGGTGCCCATCGCGATGCCCTCGGCGCCGTAGGCGAGCGCGGCGACCAGTCCGCGCCCGTCGAAGAAGCCGCCGGCGGCGATGACCGGGATGTCGACGGCGTCGACGACCGAGGGCAGCAGCAGGGTCGTCGGCACCGGTCCGGTATGCCCGCCGCCCTCGCCGCCCTGCACGATGACGGCGTCGGCGCCCCACCCGGCGACCTTCTCGGCATGCCGGGCGGCCCCGATCGAGGGCACGACGACCATCCCGCCGTCCTTGCAGCGCGCGATCAGGTCGGCCTTGGGCGCCAAGGCGAAGGAGGCGACCCGCACCCCCTCGCGGACCATCAGGTCGATCCGTTCGACGGCGTCGGCCTGGTCGGCGCGGATGTTCACCCCGAACGGCCGGTCCGTCGCGCTCTTGATCGCCGCGATGGCCGCCGCGAGGTCGTCATACGACAGCAGGGCGGCGGAGAGGATGCCCAGCCCGCCGGCGGCGGAGGTGGCCGCGGTGAGGCGGGCATCGGAGACCCAGCCCATGCCGGTCTGGACGATCGGGTGCTCGACCCCGAAGAGTTCGGTGACCCGGGTGGACAGCCTCCACGGACTCTCGCTCACGGCTCCGGCACCTCGCGGCTGCGCAGGTCCCGCGGATCGAAGACCTCACGGATGAGCCGGAGCTCCTCGTCGCTCGGGTCGCGGGTGACGGCCACCGCGTCGGGGATCTCCACCTCGAACCCGGTGGCCGCCCGCACCTCGTCCACGCAGACCCCCGGGTGCAGCGAGACCACCCGCAACGTCGCTCCGCCCCGCGGGCCGACGGCGCCCCCGAGGTCGAAGGCACCGAGGTTGGTCACGACGACCCCCGGGCGGAAGTGGCGCCCCACCGACTCATCGGCGGCCGCCTTGTCGGTGCCGATCCCACAGACCAGGTCGACGGACTCGACGAAGATCCGGTTCGAGTGCTTGGGCACCCAGTAGGAGGACCGGTGACTCACCGAGTTGCCCGGCGCACCCCGGACCCCGAGGAGTTGGACCGTGGGCCGCGCGAAGTCCCCGATCGCCGAGATGTTCGCGTTCCCGTAGCGATCCATCTGGCTCGGCACCATCATCACGTGCCGGCGACCGGTCCAGAGCAGGTCGAAGATCGTCCGGAACGGCGCATACGCCTCGACGGCCCCGGTCGGCGGCCGGAAGATCGGCGAGTCGCCGGTGACCATCGAGGCCTCACCGTCGCTGATCATCAGATCGGGCGAGAACGTCGCGCGAGCCAGGCGCACCCCGATCGCCGGGATGGTCCCGAAGGCCGACCCGATGATCTCGCCGTTGTCCCGGAACGCCTCCGCGCAGGCGATGACGCAGTGGTCGGCACGCGTGGGGCGGGGTGCGCTGTTCACGGACGAACCCCTTCCCTCGGGATGCTCGATTGGTATGCCGTCTCGTCGCCTTCCAGGTGCGTCGCGCGGAAGGCGGCCCACGCGTCGGGGTCGGCGGCGGCCACGGCATACGCCTTCTGGAAGGCCTCGTCCCGGCCGTAGTCGGGGTCGCACGACGTGAAGTGGGCGCCGCCGGGGGCCTCGACGACGCCGGTGACGAACATCCGGTTGATCCTCAGGATCGCCGGGTGGGCTCCGCCGGCGAGCAGGTCCTCGGTGGCGACGATCCGCTCGCACGACATGAACGTCTGCTCGGCGGCCATCGCGTAGAGGTCGTCGAAGTAGGGGTCGGGGCCGAGGAACTGGCCGTTGCCGGTCGCGTCGGCGCGGTTCATGTGGATGAGGGCCGCGTCGAGGTGGATCGCGGGCATCGCGACGACCGTGTCGCCGCCGTAGGGATCGGCGACGGTCCGCAGGTGCGGGTTGACCCGCAGCACGTCCGAGCCCAGCCCCGCTCGGGTCGGGAGGAAGGGCAGCCGCAGCCCCGCGGCATACAGGCCCCACTGCAGCATTCCCTCGTCGTACTCGGCGACCTCGATCGCACCGGCCTGACGCGCGGCCCGGAAGTGCGGGTCGAGCGGGATGGAGTCGAGCGAGACGAAGCCGTAGACGGCCTTGGCCACCTTGCCCGCCGCGCAGAGCAGACCGAGGTCGGGGCCGCCGTAGGTGACGACGGTGAGGTCGGTGAGGTCGCTGCGCAGGATGGCCCGGACGAGGGACATCGGCTTGCGCCGCGACCCCCAGCCGCCGATGCCGATCGTCATGCCGGAACGCAGTCGGCCGATGACCTCGTCGTGGGTCATCCGCTTGTCAGCCATCGGCGTCCTCTCCCGAGGTGAGCTTGAACTTCTGGACCTTCCCAGAAGGGTTGCGCGGCAAGGCCCCGGTGAAGGTGACGCCACGCGGGACCTTGAAGTTGGCGAGGTTCGCCCGGCAGTGGGCGATCAGGGCTTCGGCGGTCTCGTCGGTGGCGTCGACGCCCGGGCGGAGCACCACGTGCGCCCACCCGACC
>WBZS01001309.1_pt1 | contig 20394 bp, 17 predicted proteins | sample 5204201 | NCBI WGS metagenome assembly WBZS01 (sample SAMN12344357, study PRJNA552823) | activated sludge metagenome | biome: Activated sludge suspended growth; feature: Nitrification reactor; material: Wastewater; isolation source: activated sludge from nitrification reactor of wastewater...
CAACAGCCGGGCGGCGGCGAGAATCAGGAAGGTGATGACGAACAGGAGGAGGCCGAGCGCGATCAGCGACGCGGTGTAGAGTTCGCCATCGGCCTCGGTGAACTCGTTGGCGATCGAGGCCGAGATCGTCGTCGCCGGGGCGAACAGCGAGGCGGACACGCGGTGCGCATTGCCGATGACGAAGGTGACGGCCATGGTCTCGCCGAGGGCGCGGCCGAGCGCCAGCATGACGGCGCCGAGAAGGCCGGCCCTGGCATGCGGGATGACGATGTGGCGGGCCACTTCCCAGCGCGTCGCGCCGATGCCGTGGGCGGCCTCGCGCAGCGATTTCGGCACCGTGGCGAAGACGTCCCTGGCGATCGCGGCGATCAGCGGCAGGACCATCAGCGCCAGGATCAGCGCCGCCTGCCACTTGTAGCGTTTGAAGAAATCGGCGAAGGGCTCCACCAGCGCCGAGCGCAGCCATTCGCCCGCGTTGCGCGCGCGCGGCAGCGGGCGCGGCGCCGGCTCGGGCGACAGCAGCACCGTCAGCACGCCCACCGCCATCGACGCCGCCATCACCGTGTACGCCATCTGCCAGGCCGCGTTGTCGTAACCCGCCGCGCCGCCCTGCGCGCGCGCCGCCAGCCACAGCACGCCCGCGCCGGCCCAGATCATGGCCAGCCGGTAACCCGTCTGGTAGGTGGCCGCCAGCGCCGGCTGCTGCGCGGTGGGGGCCGATTCGATGCGGTAGGCGTCCAGCGCGATGTCCTGCGTGGCCGAGGCAAACGCCACCGCCAGCGCGCACCACACCACCGCCGTCAGCGACACGCGCGGGTCGGCCAGCGCCATGCCCACCAGCCCCGCCGCCACGCCCAACTGCGCCAGCAGCAGCCAGCCGCGGCGGCGCCCCAGCCAGCGCGTCAGGCCCGGCAGCGGCAGCCGGTCCACCAGCGGCGCCCACACCCACTTGAAGCCGTAGGCCAGCCCGACCCAGCTCAGGTGCCCGATGGTGCTGCGATCGACGCCCGCCTCGCGCAATCGAAACGACAGCGTCCCCAGCACCAGCAGCAAGGGCAGGCCGGCCGAAAAGCCCAGCGCCAGCATGCGCAGGCTGGCGGGCTCCAGGTAGACCTTCAGGCTCTCGACCCACGAGGGCTTGCGCGCTGCGGTGCCGGTCGGGTCGGGCGACGCGTCAGTCATGGGCCGCCTCCGTGCACGTCATCGCGGCGCCGAACCGTGCAGGCGCCGCCCCCACCATCTTGTCAATCTTCATCGGCTGCATTATTGACGCGGCGCTGGCTGACCGGCGCGCGCTGCGTGTGGCGAACGGGCCGCACCGGTGGAATCAACGCCACCGTACGGATTGCATTTGGTAGCCAACCAGATCGGCCCAGCGCACAATAGCGCACCCCATCTCATCCGCCCAGGGTATGACGCCATCCGCGCCCCCCACCGACACTGACCTGACTGGCGCTTCGACCGACGAAGCGCTGCTGGCGGACTTGCCGCGTCGGCAGAAGGTGGTGCTGGTGATGGACCTGGTGGAATCCGTACGCCTGATGGCTGCCAACGAGGCGGCCGTGGTGCAGCGCTGGCACGCATTTGTGCAGCACGCGCGCGCCCAGGTGCTGCCGGCACGGCACGGCCGCCACGTCAAAAGTCTGGGCGATGGCCTGCTGGCCGAGTTCGACTCGGCGCCCGAGGCGGTGCGCGCCGCGCATGACCTGCACCACTACTTCGACGACAGCAACCGCGCGCTGCCGCCGGCGCAACAGCTGCACCTGCGCGCCGGGCTGAACGCCGCGCAGATCTACGTCGACGCCATCGACATCTACGGCGCGGGCGTCAACCTGGCGGCGCGCGTGGCCAGCCTGGCCGGCCCGGGTGAAACCACCGTCACCACCGACGTGCGCGACCTACTCACCGACGGGCTGGATGGCGAGGTCCAGGACATGGGCGAGTGCTACCTCAAGCACGTGCCCGAGCCCGTGCGCGTGTGGCGCGTGGGCAGCGCCAGCAGCCAGCCGGTGCTCACGCCCGTCGCCGAACAGTCCGCCGCGCTGCTGCCCGGCATCGCCGTCATTCCCTTCGTGGCGCGCAGCAGCGAGCCCGAGCACTTCGCCGTGGGCGAGCTGATTGCCGACGCCGTCATCAGCCTGCTCAGCCGTTCGCCGCACCTGCGCGTCATCTCGCGCCTGTCGTGCACCGCCTTTCGCGAGCGCGATGCGGCGCCGGCCGAAATCAGCCAACGGCTGGGCGCGCAGTTCGTGCTGTCGGGCGGCTACGTCGTCATCGGCAGCGCGGGCGGCGGCAAGCTGCTCATCACGGCGGAGCTGAGCGACGCGCGCTCCGGCCGCATGGTGTGGACGGAGCGCTTCCACGCCGAGGTGGGCGACCTGCTGCAGGCCGAATCCGAATGCGCGCACCGCATCGCGCTGGCCGCGTCCACCGCCATCCTGAATTCAGAGACCGAAAAGGCGCGCGTGCAGCCCGTGGCCACGCTGTCGGCCTATTCGCTGCAGTTGAGCGCCATCAACCTGATGCACCGCTCGCACGTGGCCGACTTCGAAAAGGGCCGCGACATGCTGCTGGCGCTGTGCGATCGCCACCCCCGCGCGTCGGAAGTGCGCGCCTGGCTGGCCAAGTGGCACGTGCTGCGCGTGATTCGCGGCATCAGCACCCAGCCGGCCGAAGACGCCCGCCGCGCCATGGACGCCTGCCGCCAGGCGCTGGACCTGGCACCCGAAAACCCGCTGGCGCTGGCGGTGCGGGGGTATGCGCTGAGCCAGGTGATGGGGGATCAGGAAGGGGCGCAGCAGGATATTGACCACGCGCTGGCGCTGGCGCCGAACGAGATGCATGGTTGGATTTACCGCAGCGTGGCTCTAGGACACGCCGGCCGATACGATGAATCCGTGGCGGCCGCCCTGCGTGCGAGATCGTTGTCGCCAGTCGATCCACATGGCTACTTTCTTGCCACTGTCCTGGCCAGTGCATACGCAGCGCGCCAGCAATTCAACGAAGCCATCGCGGCCGCGAATCAGTCGCTGAGGTTGGATGGCCTTCACTCCCCAACGCTGCGAACGCTGATGGTGTGCCAATGGGAATCTGGCGATGTCGACGGCGCGCGCGCGACGCTGCAAAGGCTGAACGCTGTCAGTCCAGGCCTGACCATTCGCACCTACACGCAGATGGGCAACGCCCAAAGCCCCATGCGCCAACGATTGGTAGACGCTCTGCGTGGCTTAGGCGTGCCTGAGCAGTGAGGTTGATTTAAACGGCAACGGAGGTAGACATGATGAATTCGAATTTGCCACCAATGAAAGCGGCGGTCGCTGGTGGTGGTTTTGGTGGCGGCTTCGGTGGTGGTTTCGGCGGCGGATTTGGTGGTGGTTTTGGCGGCGGTTTCGGCGGCGGTTTCGGCGGCGGATTTGGTGGTGGCTTCGGTACCACCGACCCCGGCAGTGCTGAAGCGCTGGCCAGAAGCCGCGCCGCTCTAGCCAACCCCGCCGACACCGGCCACTACACCGGCTGGCCGTTCTGGCCCGACTTCGTGCCCGACTACCCGCCCGACCCGGATGGCGCGGGCCGGATGGCGCGGTGGGACGGCTGGGTGATTCCCTACATCGTGCTGCCCGGCCTGCTGGGCGGGCTGCGCGTGCAGCCCTCGGCCGACCGCACCACCTGCACGCTGCTGGTCGGCAACCAGGTGGTGCTGACGGTGCAGCGCCCCAGCGTCGACCTGTTTCGCGCGCAGCTGGCCGACGTGCTGGCCGACGCCGAGCTGCGCGAGGACCGCGCGCCCGAAATCCTGATGCAGTCGCAGAACGCGCTGGCCTTCTTTGCCACCGTGCTGCCGATCACGCCCGCGCGCACGCCGGCCACCTTGCGGCTGCTGGGCATTGCCAACCAGCTGGCGCTGTTTGCCGAGATGCAGATGAAGCACATGTTCGCCTGCGCGCGGCCGGTGGAATATTCGCCCCAGGTGCAGCCCATGATCACCACGCCGGGCCACGGCACCTACCCCATGGGCCACGGCTGCGAAGCGCGCGTGACGGCGCGCCTGCTGGCGGCGTTGACCGCGCCCGCCATGACCGACCCGACGTGGCTCAGCCTGCAGGACCAGTTGAACCGGCTGGCCGAGCGCATCGCGGAAAACCGCATCGTGGCGGGCGTGCACTTCAAGGTGGACCAGTCGGCCGGTCGGGCGCTGGGCGACACGTTGTCGGACTACCTGATCGCCTGCGGGCAGAACGACGTGGCCGGCATCGTGGCGCGCGTGTTCGACCCGGCGGTCGACGCCGACAAGGCCAGCGAAGCCGCGCTACCCGCCGCCAGCACGATAACGCTGCCAGCCGATCGCCTGGCGGAGCTGCGGGCGATCTGGAAGGCCGCGCGGGCCGAATGGCGCTGGATCAACAACCAAGCCCCCGACCTGCCATGAGCGCCGCTGCCGCCGCGCCACCGGCCCCGCCCACGCTGCCCGCCGCCGCGCAGGCCAAGTTCGACCCGTACCTGCTGGGCGCGCTGCTCAACCAGTTTGCGCATTACAACGACCGGGCCGATGGCGGCGCCGCGCCGCTGGTGTCGGTGGGGTTCACCATCGAGCTGCCGGCGGCCAGCCCGGCGCCAACGTCCGCGCCGGTGGCCGACGCCGCCGCCACCGTGGCGCAGTGGTTCGCCGCGCACCCCGGCAGCCGCGTGACCGACGCGCACCTGCGCCCGCTGGCGCACGGCGCGCGCACCGCCTACGTGACGGCCGACGTGACGCCCGCCCTGCTGCTGCTGCTGGGCAGCGCGCCCTGGGTGACGGAGGTTCAGCTGTGCGCCGACCCGCTGCCGCGCCGCCCGCTGGCGCCGCGCGCCGCCACCCCGCCGTCGGCCGCCGCCGCGCCGCTGCGCACGGCCAGCAAGCGCATTCTGGCCACCATCGACCACGGCTGCGCGTTTGCGCACCGCATGCTGCAAAACGCCCAGGGCACGCGCGTGTGGGCGCTGTGGGACCAAGACCCGCGGCCCGACTTTGGCGCCTTGCCGGGTACTGTGCCCAGCGGCTATGGCTACGGCCGGCAGGTGGGGCGCGCCGCGCTGAACGCGTGCATCGCCGCCGCGACCGGCCCCGGCGGCGTGAACGAAGACCAGTGCTACCAGCGCGCGCCCTACGGCGCCCTGCGCGCCCGCATGACGCACGGCACCTGGGTGACCGGTCTGCTGGGCGGCGCCATGACGTCGCCCAGCCTCACCGACGACGGCAAGGCCCGGCCCTGCCCCGACGCCGCGGACGCCGACCTGATCTTTGTGCAGTTGCCGCGCGCCATCCCCATGCTGCCGGGGCTGGGCAGCATCGACCGCGCGGTGCTGGACGGCCTGCGCTACATCGGCGATTGCGCGCCCGACGACGCCGAGATTGCCGTGGTGATCGACTACGGCACCGACCTCGGGCCGCACGACGGCAGCTCGTGGTTCGAGCGCGCGCTGGATGCGCTGGTGCACGAGCTGCTCGGGGCGCGCAATGTGCAGCTCAACGTCTTTTATGCGTCGGGCAACGCGCACGACGCGCGGCGCCACGCCGTGGTTTGGGGTGACGACAGCGCCGCCCCGCAGCCCAGCGCGCGTCTGCCGTGGTGGCTGCCCATGGCCAACCCCGCGCCGGTGGCCATGGAGCTGTGGTTTGCCGAAGAAGCCCCCGCCTGCACGCTGACGCTGCAGCCGCCGGGTGGCGGCGCGGCGCTGACCGTTGCACTGTCGGGCGACTGGCTGGGCGCGCCACCGGGCTTGCGGGCGTCGCAATGCGTGGTGGTGAGCCAGCGCCGTCGCGGACCTGCGGGCGGGCCGGCGTGGCAGCGGCAGGTGCTGATCGAGGTGGGGCCGACGCAAGGGCCGGATGCGCCCGCTGGCGCCCCGGCCGCCCCGGCCGGCGTGTGGACGCTGACGCTGACGCCCACTGGCAGCGCCGCCGTTCAGCCGGTGCACGCCTACACCTGCTGGGGCGGGCAGAACCCCGGCATGCCGCAGCGCGCCTGGCCCACCCGCTTCGTCGCTCCGCCGGACGACATAGCGCAAACGGGGCCGGTGCGCGTTACCGGCGGCGGCAGCATTCTGGGATCGGGCTGCGGCGCGTCCAACCAGGTGTGGATGGTGGGCGGCTACGAACGCTGGGGCCGGCAGCTGCGCGCCCGTTACGCCAGCGGCGGCGCGGTGCGCGGCGGCAAGCGCGCAGCGCCGCTGGGGCCGCCGCCGCACCACGGCGGCGCCGACTGGCTGGCGCCCACCGAGCAATCACCCGCATTGCCCGGCCTGCTGTGCCTGGGCACCCGCAGCGCCAGCCGCACCCGTGCGCGCGGCACCAGCTTTGCGGCGCCGCAGGCGGCACGCACCTGGCTGGCCGGCACCTTGAACACCCAGCCCCCGCCCACGAACCCGAAGCCTGGCCCAAGTTCTGTGCGACGCCCACGCGCCGAATACGGTGAGCCGCGCATTCTGCCGCGGTGATTGGTTCGCATGAGCGGTCAAAGTTGCGGCAAGACTCATCAAGAGTCCGACAGCCCATCATCCGTTCGGGCTGAGCCATTCGACCACGCTCATGACAGGCCATTCGACTGGCTCATGACAGGCCTGTCGAAGCCGCTGACGGTGCATGCACTTCGACAAGCTCAGTGCGAACGGTTTCTAAACATTCGAACGCCAGTGGATATGAAACGATAAGAACCGTTCGGGCTGAGCCATTCGACCTCGCTCATGACAGGCCATTCGACTGGCTCATGACAGGCCATTCGACTGGGCCCATGACAGGCTTGTCGAAGCCTGGGGTTCTCGCACCAAGTCCTTCGACAAGCTCAGGACGAACGGTTTTGAAGCATTCGAAGGTCGATTGGCATTAAGGAGCCAAAACTGGCGCCAGCGCTTATCCATCAAGCGCAAGCAGCTATCTATTTGATAGATTTCACCAGCGCGCCGGCAGCGGCTTGAGTAACACCAGCCGCCGCTCCAGCGTCTGCACGTAGCCGCCGGTTTCCAGGTCTTTCAGCAGGCGGCTGACCATCTCGCGCGAGCACGCCAGGTGGTTGGCGATCTGCTGGTGGGTGATGCGCTCGCGCAGCAGGCGCTGGCCTTGCGCGTCGGGCGGGTCGGCCAACTGGTCGAGCAGGCGCGTGAGCCGGCCGTAGACGTCGATCAAGGCCATGCTGCGCGCGTTGTCGGTGGCCAGGCGGGCGCGGCGGATCAGGCGCGACATCAACTCCAGCGCAAAGCCGGGCTGCTCGGCGATGTAGGCGAGCAGCACGTCGCGCGCCACCACGGCGCACACGGTGGGTTCGCACGCTTCCACGCTGGCCGAGCGCGGGCCGCCGTCGAGCGACATCTCGCCCACGTATTCGCCCGGGCCGTAGAGGCCGAGCGTCAGCTCCTTGCCGCTGGCGTCCGCCACGAAGGCGCGCAGGCGGCCGGCACGCACGATGTAGAGCGTGTCGCCGCGCTCGCCTTCCTGGATGATGAGTGCGCCGCGCCGGTAATGGCGCTCCACGCCGCGCGCCGCCAGCGCATCGACGTAGGACGAGCCGGCGCCCGGCGGCGGCAGGCTGCCGGGGGTTATCGGATGCGGGCCTTCAGGCGCGGCGGGCATGAACCCATCATACAAACTGGAAGGGCGACGACGCTGACCGCCGAGCCAGGCAGCCGTCGCCGCGCAGCGCGGGCACCACGGGCGGCAGGGCGAGCACGCGCTGCACCATTTGGCGGATGCCGTGCGAGCCGGTCTTGTCGCGCAGCGAACGCACCTGCGTGCGCACGGTGGATTCGGCCACGCCGTGCTGCTGGGCGATCTCGTCGACGTCGCGGCCGTCGCACAGCGCGCGCAGCACGGATTCTTCGGTCGGCGTCAGGCCGTGTTCGCGGGCGAACATCTGCACGGCCAGGTTGTCGCCAGCGCGCTGGCGCGCCATGACCAGCAGCACGCTGGCGCAAGGCGCTTCCAGCGCGTGCGCCAGCGGGATGACGGCCACCGGCAGCGTGTGCTCGCCATGCGTGAGGTACAGCAGCCGCCGCCGGCCATGCGAAGCGCCCTGGATGGCGGCCAGCAACTGCTGGCCCAGCCCCGCCGTGCAGGCGACGATGGGGTCGCCCACGGCGCCGCTCAGCAGGTGGCCACAGGCCAGCTCGTGGCGCGCCAGGTGGTTGGCGTGCTGCACGCGCCCGCCCGCGCTGACCAGCACCAGCCCGTAGTCGATCTCGTCCAGCAGGCGAAGCAGGAAGCTGGGGTCCAGCGGGTCGGCACGGTCATGCTGTGCTGCAGAGTGGCGCGCTTCACTGAACAGGGCGGCGGGGGTCATGTCGGGTTCCTTTGATTGGCATGCAGCCAGTCTAGGAACGACGGGGTGGCGCGTCAGTGAACCGATACCGCGCGGTTTGTGATCCATTCACCAAACCCGCCCGGCCGGTGTGCACGGGCCGCGTGTTCAGCCGCGCACGAACGGGTTGTGGCGGCGCTCTTCGCCGAAGGTGCTTTCCGGCCCGTGACCGGGGATAAACACCGTGTCGTCGCCCATCGGCCACAGCCGCTCACGGATGCTGGCCACCAGCTGCGGCTGGCTGCCGCCCGGAAAATCGGTGCGCCCAATGCTGCCCGCGAACAGCACGTCGCCCACGAAAGCGCGCTGCGCCTCGGGCGAGTGAAACACCACATGGCCGGGCGTATGTCCGGGGCAATGCCGCACCTGGACCACGCAATCACCCACCTGCACCGTGTCGCCGTCGTGCAGCCAGCGCGTGGGCGTGAAGCCCTTGACCTGCGGAAACCCGAACATGCGCCCCTGCTCGGCAATGCCGTCGATCCAGAACTGGTCGCCCGGGTGCGGGCCGACGATGGGCAGCCCCAGCCGCGCGCTCAGTTCCGCCGTGCCGCCGGCGTGGTCGATGTGGGCATGGGTGAGCCAGATCTGCTTCAGGTGGACACTCAACTGCTTCACCGCCGCCTCGATGCGCGGCAGATCGCCACCAGGGTCGATGACGGCCGCCTCCATCGTGGACGGGCACCAGACGATGGAGCAGTTCTGCTGGAACGGGGTGACGGGAATGGTGTGGTAGCGGAGGGTGGCGGGGTTGGGGTTGGGATTGGGGTTGCTCATGACAATGATCCAATTTCATCACAACGCTTCAACGCTTGCGGTGTTTCGCAGCGGTTGAAGGTGCCAGCAGGATAACAATCGCCGATCACTCGGGCACCTGACCCATCGATTGATCGCGTGGCGAGGGGTGCGGTCCCGCCATCACGAAGCGGTTGGCCACCCTTGTCGACTTCATTCCGTGCCAGCCTTGCGCTTCTTCGACGCGGCAAATGGCTTTGGGCGGACCCTGCTCGCGCGCCGCTTGCAGGACGTCAGGAGGCCGTGCTGGAGCGACTGCGGCCCCACATCGGCAACCGCACGGGTGATGCTGGATCGTGAAGCGGTTGGCCGTGGAAGCGCACACGCTTCGAAGCCAGTGGCCGCTGGATAGCACGCGGACGCCCGTCCGCGATCGCCAACCTCGATCCCGTCAACCTTCTGCGGCCGGCAGGGTCACGCCCCAGTCGGAAAGCAGCGCCTCCAGACTGCTGTGCGTGGCCGCGCAAGGTGCATCTGCGGCGGTGCGCGAGAACCTTGGCGCCGCCGCCGGGTGCTGCACGCCATCCACCTCCACATAGGTGCCGCGCGCAACGTTGTGCGCGTGCTTCGGCGCCTCGTCCCAGTCCAGCACCGGCGCAAAACAGGCATCCGTGCCTTCGAGCAGTTCGCACCACGCGTCGCGCGTGCGTGTTATGAAAATATCCGCCAGTTGCCGCTTCAGCTGCGGCCAGCGCGCCGGGTCCAGCTGGCCGTCGAACAGCGGGTCGTCGATGCCGCACCGCTGGCGCAGCTCGGCATAGAACTGGGGCTCGATCGCGCCGATCGCGATGAACTTGCCGTCTGCGCAGGCATAGGTGTCATAGAAATGTGCGCCGCCATCCAGCAGGTTGCTGCCGCGCGCGTTGCTCCAGCGGCCCATGGCCTTCATGCCATGCATGAAGGCCGACAGCAACGCCGTGCCGTCGCTCATCGCCGCATCGACCACTTGCCCCTTGCCGGAGCGCGCCGCTTCATGCAGTGCCGCCAGCAAGCCGACAGCCAGCAGCATGCCGCCACCGCCGAAGTCGCCCACATAATTCAACGGCGGCGGTGGCGGTTCGCCGGGCCGCCCGATGGCGTGCAGCGCCCCGGTGATCGCGATGTAATTGATGTCGTGGCCCGCGGCATGCGCCAGCGGGCCATGCTGACCCCAGCCCGTCATGCGACCGTAGACGAGGCGAGGGTTCACGGCAAGGCACTCGTCGGGGCCCAAGCCCAGCCGTTCCATGACGCCCGGCCGGAAGCCCTCGATCAGGCAGTCGGCCGCGCTCACCAGCGCGAGCGCGTGTTGCGTGCCGCTGTCACTGCGCAGGTCGAGCTCGACCTGGCGCCGGTTGCGCGTGGTCACGTCGCGCGGGTTCACGCGCGCGCCCGGCCGCGCAATTCGGACGACATCGGCGCCCAGGTCGCCCAGCACCATCGCGCAGAATGGACCGGGCCCGATGCCGGCAAATTCAACGACCTTCAATCCGGTGAGTGGTCCCGCCATGGTTCGCTTCTAAAAGAGGGGTGGCGCTTCATCGCGACGGGCAGCGTCCCCGATTCAGTCGTTGCAAGCTCACCCGCATCGGCGCCACGTCACTGCGTCAGCCGAATGTTGTTTTCCTTGATGATGCGGGCGTAGGTCGCCGCATCGGTGCGCAGGATTTTCTGGAATTCGTCCGGCTTGCCGCCGCCCACCTGCAGGCCCAGCGCCTCGATGCGCGCCGTGACGTCGGGCAGCCGGAGGATGCGGTTGACCTCGTCCGACAGCTTCAACACGATCGGCGCGGGTGTGGCGGCCGGCAGCAGCAGGCCAAACCAGCCGTAGGGGTCGAACGAGTGGTAGCCAAGCTCCTGGAAGCTGGGTACGTCGGGCAGCCCCGGCATGCGCTGCGTGCCCGTGACGGCCAGCGGACGAATCGACTTGAGTTGGGGCCGCGCCGACGCGCTGTCGATAAACGCCGAGGGCACCTGATTGCCAACCAGCGCAGTGACCAATGGGGCCGAGCCGTTGTAGGGGATCAACACCAGATCGAGGCCCGCCTGTTGATTGAGCAACGCGGCCTGAATGTGTGCGGAGGTGCCCGCGCCGTAGGTGCCCACGCTGTACTTGCCCGGATTGGCCTTGGCCAGGTTGATGAATTCCTTCAGCGACCGCACCGGTGACTCCATCGGCACCGCGAACATGCTCGGACTGCGCGCGATCTGTGTGACCGGCGCGAAGTCCTTCAACGGGTCGTAGGGCAACTTGTCCATCAACGACTGCTGCTGGATCAATGCGGTGATGCCCACCAGCACCGTGTAGCCGTCTGCTGGCGCCCTGGCGACCAACGCATTGCCAATGGTGCCCGATGCGCCGACCTTGTTCTCAACCAGGACCGGCTGGCCCCAGGCCTCGGTCAGTTTCTGACCAATCGTGCGTGCAAGCGCATCCGTCGCCCCGCCGGCGGTATAGGGCACGATGAACTTGATGGGCTGCGCAGGATAGTTGCCTTGCGCCACGGCGGGCCCCGCCAGCGCAGCGGCCATACCTGCGAGCAGGCAGAGTCTGCGGTTGATCAACGTCTTCATGGGCTTGTCTCCTTAGTCGTTCAAGAAATCAAAGGACGGCCTGGCGCACCCGTTGGTGCGCGATGACCCTCTCCGGGTGCTGACTTTTTCTCTCGTGCTGGCGGCACGGGCCGGCATGCGCTTATTCCTTGGTCGCGGGCCACTGGTAGGTCAGCGGCTGCTTGTCAAAGAAACGCTGCACGGCCTCGCGGTGCGGCGTGGTCTGGAAGCACAGCGCCTGCGCGTTGGCCTCGTCTTCCAGCGCCGATTCCAGCGCGCCGGCATCCAGCGTGATGCGCTTGACCAGGCCGACCGCCAGCGACGAGGCGCCGGCAAAGGCAAACGCCAGCGCCAACGCCCTGGGCATCAGTTGTGCGGATTCGTGCTTTTCCATCGCGATGCCGAGCGACACGGCCTCGTCCGCGCCCACCTCGCGCGCCGACAGCAGCAACTCGCGCGCACGCTGCGCACCCACCACCCGTGGCAGGGTGTACGTCGCACCACAGTCGGGCACCAGCCCCATGCGCATGAAGACCATGCAGAAGCGTGCGCGCGGCGTAACGAGCACGAAGTCGGCCGCGAGCGCGAGGCTGAAGCCGGCGCCATAGGCCGCGCCGTCAACGGCGGCGATCACGGGACGATCCAACGTCAGCAGGTCGCGAAAGATCGCATGCGTGGCATGCATGCGCGCGCGCATGCCGTCGCTCTCCAACTCGCTCGCTGCGGCGATGCCGCGCAGGTCGCCACCAGCGCAGAAGGCGCCGTTGGCGCCGGCGAGCACCACGGCCCGAATCTCCGGCTCTACGCGCACCTGCGCCAGCGCGGCAGCCAGGCCGTCCTTGACGTCTGGGGTGAGCGAATTGCGGGTGGCGGCGTTGTCGAGGGTCACCACGGCCGTGGAGCCTTGGCGTTCAAAGCGCACGCAGGAATGGTTCATGGCTTGCCTTCCGAGTGAGTGGCAGCGCGGTGCTGTTCCTGCAACTCGCGCCAGAGAATCTTGCCGGTGCCCGATTTCGGCAGCGCATCCAGAAACTCGACCACGCGCGGTGCCTTGTAATTGGCCATGCGCTCGCGCGCCCAGTCGATGATGTCCTGCTCGCGCACATGACCACGAAAGCCCGGCTTGAGCGATACCAGTGCCTTCACCGCCTCGCCCTGCTTCGCATCCGGCACGCCGATGATGCAGGCCTCGTGAATGGCCGGGTGCTCGTACATCATGTTCTCCACCTCGGCCGGCCAGACCTTGTAGCCCGAGGTGTTGAGCATGCGCTTCAGGCGATCGCGCATGAAGAAATACCCTTCCTCGTCCACGTGCGCGAGGTCGCCGGTGCGAAAGAAGCGCTTGCCGTCCAATTCGAAAAACGCGTCGCGGTCGGCCTGTGGGTTTTGCCAATAGCCGATGGTGTTCTGCGGCGCGCTGGTCACCAGTTCACCGACTTCGCCCTGCGGCAATTCCTGCAGTGTGGCGGGATCGACGATGCGCGTGTCCACGCTCTGCGCCGGTATGCCCAGGCACTGGCGCTTGCCTCTCGCCAGCGGATTGGCTTGCAGGAAGGACGCCGTCTCGGTCAGGCCATAGCCTTCGTTGTAGGTGATGCCGTGGCGCTGCTGCATCAGCGTTGCCACCGCTTCGGGCATGGCCGCCGCGCCCCCCGAAAGCAGCGTCAGGCTGGAAATGTCGCGCGGCTCCGATTCGAGATGGGCAAAAAAATCCAGGATCATGGCCGGTGGCGCGGTCCACGCCGTGACGCGGTACCGCTCGATCAGGCGCGCGGCCAGCGCCGGGTTCCAGCGCGGCAGCATCACGGCCGTGCCGCCCAGAAAGATCGGCATGTTCATGCCGTTCTGCAGGCCGAGCATGTGAAACAACGGTGCCACGGCCAGCACCACCGTTTCGCAGTGCAACCCTTTCCAGATGTGCGACGCGGCCAGCGACGCGATCACCGTCTGATGGGTGTGCATGCAGCCCTTGGGGTGCCCGGTGGTGCCGGACGTGTAGGGCAGCACCGCCAGGTCGGCCGGCTGCATGTCGGGGCATAGGCCATCGCCTGTGGTCGGGAGGCTGGTCCACGCCGTGCAGTCCGGTCGATCGATGGGGCGCGCGGGCGCCAGCACCCAATCCGGCACGTCGTCGTCGGCGCGGCCCACGGCGTCGCTGTAGGCGTGCACGACGATGCGGTCGAACAGGCCGGCTTCGACGTTCTCCAGCAGCTCCTGCGCCACGAAGGCGATGCGGGCCCCGCTGTTCTCGGCGTAGTAGCGCACTTCCTGCGCCTTGCTCATGGGGTTGACCGGCACCACCACGCCGCCCGCGCGGAGGATCGCGTAGCTGGCCACCACGAACTGCGGGCAGTTCTGGCTGACCACCAGCACACGGTCGCCGCGCTGCAAACCCAGCGTGTGCCGCAGATACCCGGCCATTGCGTCCACCCGCTGCTTCAACTCCGCGTAGCGAATGAGGGCGCCGCAGTAGACCATGGCCGGCTTGTCGGGGTAGCGGCGCGCCGCGATGTCCAGGTATTCCGGCAGCGTGGCCTGCGGCACCACCAACTCCCGCGCCACACCCTTGGGCCAGAACTGGAAGTGGGGGCGCTCCGCTGGTGCCGTCATGGCTTTTCCATGGCGCGGGCGATGATCTCCTTCATCACCTCATTGGCGCCACCGTAGATGCGGCTGACCCGCACATCGGCATACAGCCGGGCGATGGGGTATTCGTTCATGAAGCCATAGCCGCCGTGCAACTGCAGGCACTCGTCCACGATGCGGCAGCACACATCAGTCGTCCACCACTTGGCCATGGCGGCGGTGGGAACGTCCAACTCGCCGCGCATCAGGCGGGCGATGCAGTCGTCGACAAAGGCGCGCGCCACCTGCATCTGGGTTTCGCACTCGGCCAGCTTGAAGCGCGTGTTCTGCAGCTTCAACAGCGGCGCGCCAAACACCTGGCGGTCGCGCACGTACTGGAGCGTTTCGGCAATGGCGCGCTGCATGGTGGCGATGGCGCCCACGGCGATCAGCATGCGCTCGCGCGGCAATTGCGCCATCAGCTGGGCGAAGCCGTGGCCCTCCTCGCCGCCCAGCAAATTGACGGCCGGCACGCGCACATCGTCAAAGAAAAGTTCCGTGGTGTCCTGCGCCTTCTGGCCCATCTTGTCGAGCAGCGGGCCGCGTCGAAAGCCTGTCGCACCCTCGGTCTCCACCATCAGCAGCGAGATGCCGCGGGCGCCGCTGTCGGCGCCGGTCTTGGCCGCCACGCACACCAGTCCGGCGTGCATGCCGTTGGTGATGAAGGTCTTGCTGCCGCTGATGCGCCAGCCATCGCCGTCGCGCACCGCCTGGGTCTTTATGCGTTGCAGGTCGGTGCCGGCACCGGGTTCGGTCATGGCGATGGCCGCCACCAGTTCGCCGCTGGCCATGCGCGGCAGCCAGCGCATCTTCTGCTCCTCGGTGCCATAAGCCAGGATGTAATGCGCAACGATGCCGCTGTGCACGTTGTTGCTGAACGCCTGCGCCATGGCGCGCATCTGCTCCTCGCAGATCACCGCTTCGTGCAGAAAGCTGCCGCCACCGCCACCGTACTCCTCCGGAATGCTGGCGCACAGCAACCCGGCCTGCCCCGCCTTGTCCCAGATCGCCCGGTCGGCGTGCATTTGCGCACGCCACCGCGCCTCATTCGGCACGCACTCGCGCTCGAAAAAGCGGCGTGCGCTGCCCTGCAGCAGCTCCAGCTCGGCGTCCATCCACGGCCGGCTTGGGTTCACGGCCGACCGCCTCCACACACGAGCACCTGACCGCTGACGTAGTTCGATTCCGGAATGCAGAACATGTACACCGCACCCGCCGCCTCCTGCGGCGTGCCGCCACGGCCGAGCGGAATCAGCGCCTCGGCGTTCTTCAGAATCTGCGGATTCACGCCGACCTTGATCTCGCGGCCTTCGACCTGAATGCTGGCGCCCGCCGTGGCATCGGCTTCGGTCAGGCGGGTCTTGATCAAGCCGAACGCTACGCTGTTCACGTTGACCTTGTAGCGCCCCCATTCTTTGGCCATCGCCTTGGTCAGGCCGTTGATGCCGGCCTTCGCCGCCGCGTAGTTGGATTGGCCGGCGTTGCCGTAGACGCCCGACGTCGACGAGATGTTCACGACCTTGCGGAACACCTCGATGCCCTGATCCGCTTCCTTTCTTGCCGCGCCGCGGATAAACGCCGACGCTGCACGAAGAATGCGGAACGGGGCGGTCAGGTGCACGGCGAGCATGGCTTCCCACTGCTCGTCGGTCATCTTCTGCACCACGTTGTCCCAGGTGTAGCCGGCGTTGTTGACGATGATGTCCAGGCCGCCCCAGGTATCGACCGCGGTGCCGACGAAGCGCTCGGCGAAGCCGGGCTCGGTGACGCTGCCCACGCAACCCGTCGCGACGCCGCCCGCTGCGAGAATGTCCGCCACCGTCTGCTGCGCGGGCCCGGCATCCAGATCGTTGATGACCACGCGCGCGCCTTCGGCCGCGAGCTTGAGCGCGATCTCGCGCCCGATGCCTCGGCCAGAACCGGACACCAGCGCCACTTTGCCTTCGAGTTTTCGAGTCATGTTCGGATTTCTTTCGTTCAAGGCCAGTTGATTTGCGCTTCGCCCGTGAGCTTGGCGACATCGCCGTCACCGACCGTCTTGAGTTGCACCTTCACAATGCGCCGGCCGTTCTCTACAAGTTTCTCCGTTACCACACCGGAGCAACTAATTCGCTCACCCACGTGCGTGATGGCGGCAAAACGGATGTCGAGCGAGCGGATGGCCGACTGCGGCACCCAGGCGGTCAGCACGCGCGCCAGCCACGCGGCGGACAACATGCCGTGTGCGAACACATCGGGCATGCCGGCCGATTGGGCGAAGTCGATGTCGACATGGATCGGGTTGTGGTCGCCCGACGCGCCGCAATACAGCGCCAGCGTGTGGCGTGTGATCGGCGGCAGTTCGATGGTGGGCAACTCGGTGCCCGGTTGCAGGCTGCTCCAGTCGGGAAGGGTCTGTGTCATCACGGGCCTTTCAAGCGTTGCGCACCACGGTCACGCAGCGCACGTCGGCCACCGGTTCGCCGTGCTGGTTGTGCACCGTCGTCAGGCGCACCACGAATTCGAGCGCGCCGCCCTTTTTGTCGTAGATGTCGGCAATGCGCTGCCGAAAAGTGAGCGTGTCGCCCGCATGGGCCATGCGGTGGTAGGTGAATCCCTGCTCGCCATGCAGGATGCGGCGGTAGTCGATGCCCAGCAGCTCCCGCATGGCGGCGGGATTGGGCGCTTCCATCTCCAGGCAGAAGAAGAACGTGGGCGGCACCGGAAGCGATGGGTGGCCTGCGGCGCGCGCCGCAGCCTCGTCGAAGTACACCGGGTCGTCCTGCCCCGTGGCCTTGGCGAAAAAGCGCAGCCGCCCCTTTTCGACGTCCACCTGAAACGGCGGCAGCTCGTGGCCGATGTGGCGCTTGTCAATCATGTCAAGCCGCCTGATACAGCGTGACCACGCAGGCGCCGCCCAGGCCCAGGTTGTGCTGCAAGGCCAGCCGCGCCCCTTCGACCTGCCGCTGCTCGGCATGGCCGCGCAGTTGCTTGACCAGCTCGTAGCACTGCGCCAGGCCCGTCGCGCCCAGCGGATGCCCTTTTGAGAGCAGGCCACCGGAGGGGTTGGTGACGATGCGCCCGCCGTAGGTGTTGTCGCCTTCGACGATGAATTTTTCTGCCGTGCCTTCCGGCGTCAGGCCCAACGCCTCGTAGGTGATCAACTCGTTGGCGGTGAAGCAGTCGTGCAGCTCCACCACGTCCAGATCCTCGGGGCCGATGCCGGCCGCTTCATAGACCTGCTTGGCGGCAGCGGCCGTCATGTCGTAACCCACCAGCTTGCGCATGTCGTGGCTGTCGAAGGTGGACGGGGTATCGGTGGTCATGGCCTGCGCGGCGATGACTACGCTGGTGTCCAGGCCGTGCCTCTTGGCGAATTCGGCCGAGCACACGACAGCAGCGGCGGCGCCACAAGTCGGCGGACAGCATTGAAAGCGCGTGAGTGGGTCGAACACGGGTGCCGAGGCCATCACCTCGTCCAACGTCAGCGTCTGCCTGAACACGGCCAGCGGGTTGCGCGCGGCGTGCTGGCGTGCCTTCACCGAGATGCGCCCGAAGGTGTCGCGCTTGGCGCCGTACTGCGCCATGTAGTCGCGCCCGGCGCCGCCGAAGAACTGTGCCGCGCGCGGCGCGTCGGCGCTGGTGCCCTGCTTGTCGTTCATGGCGGCGGCGAACTTCGTCATGGGCGAGGGGCGGTCGTCCCAGGCACCCTTGAGCGCGCCGGGCTGCATCTGCTCGAAGCCCAGCGCGATAGCACATTCCACCATGCCGCTTTCCACCGCCTGGCGCGCCAGGTACAGCGCGCTGGAGCCGGTGGAGCAGTTGTTGTTGACGTTGAAGACCGGAATGCCCGTCAAGCCCACGCCGTAGATGGCCGCCTGGCCGGCGGTCGAATCACCGTACACATAGCCCACATAGGCCTGCTGCACGTCGGCATAGGCGACGCGCGCATCGTCCAGCGCCAACTGGGCGGCGCGCTGGCCCATGACTGTGTAGGGCTCGCTCGCGCCGGGCTTGGTAAAGGGGATCATGCCCACGCCCACCACATGGACGGATCGTTTCATGGATGCCATGAGACCTCCTGCTGCAAAAAGGAAACGTTGCCGTGAAGTCTGAGCGTGCGCGCCACTCGCAACAATCGCGAATTGGGCCAAAACGATTGGCCGAAACGATCACCCGCCATCAATCCTGGGCGGCGTCGCGGTAGCGGAACGTGCCCATCGCCCGCGCCGTCACTTCACCGCTGGCATCCGTCACGGTCGCCTCGCAAAAGCAGACCGAGCGGCCACCGCCACTGGCGCGCCCCTCGGCCATCAGATGCCCCTGCGTCGGCCGCATGAAGGCGATGTGCATGTCCACCGTCACCACCTCGCGTGCATAGTCCACACGCGACAGTGCGGCGTGGGCCATGGCGCTGTCCAGCAAGGTCATCACCACGCCGCCATGGCCGCGCGCGTGGTTGTTCAGGTGCTCCGAGCGCAACGCCATCGTCACGCGCGATTCGCCCTGATCGGCGCGCTCGACCCGAAAGCCCAAATGCTCGGGGAAGGGCACGTAGCGGTCCGGGCCACTGCGCGGGCGGGTTGGCTGTTCCGGCGCGTGGCTCATCCCGCACTCCGCTTTGAAGCCGCTGCAGCCGCGGTGAAGTCGCGCGGCCCGGTCAGGGCCAAACCGCCATCCACCGGGATGATCGCGCCCGTGATGTAGGAACCCCAGTCGCTCGCGAGCACCATCGCCATGCGGGCGATGTCCTCCACACGGCCCAGGCGCTTGAGCGGAACGCGTTGCGCCATCGCTTCCAGCGCCGCATCGGTCGGCGCCAGCCGCTTCAGGCCCTCGGTGTCCGCAATCGGGCCGGGCACGATCGAGTTGATGCGGATGCCCTCTGGGCCCCATTCCAGCGCCAGCACCTGCGTCAGCATGTCCACCCCGGCCTTGGCGGCGCACACGTGGGCCTGGAACGGCGTCGGTGTGAAGGCTTGACCGGCCGATATCTGGATGATGCAGGCGCCCGGCTTGCGCAAATGCGCGTGGGCCATGCGCGCGACGTTGAAGCTGCCCAGCAGGTCAATATCCACCACCGTCTTGAAGGCGTTGGGCGACATGTCGAGCGCGCTGGCCAAAAAATTGCCGGCCGCGCCCGAGACGAGCACGTCGATGGGGCCAAAGCGTTCGCAGGCTTGTTCGAACGCGCGCTGCACGGCTTCAGGGTTCCGCACATCCGCCGCCACGCCCAGCGTCTGCGTGCCCAGGGCCTCCAACTGCTGTGCCGCAGCAGCCACCTTGTCGGCGCTGCGGCTGATCACGGTCACGCGCGCACCTGCGCGGGCAAAGGCCTGCGCAATGCCGAAGTTGATGCCGCTGGAGCCGCCTGCGACAAATAAGTGGCGGTCTTGAAAATCGAAGCTTGGAGCATTCATGCGCGTCACTCCGGCTTGAAGCCGATCTCCTGCAACATCTTCTGTTCGCGCTGAAACTGACTCTTGGCGTAGGCCAGGTACTCCTCACCGCCAATCACGTTGGGCTGCATGTCGAACAGCTCCAGCTGATTCAGATAGGCGGGATCCCGCGCAGCTTTGCGAAAGGCAGCGGTCAGGCGCGCGGCGATCTTGGGGTCGAGGTTCTTCGGCGCGACCAGGCCGACCGGCGAATCGATCACCAGGTCATAACCCAGCTCCTTGACGGTGGGCGCGTTGTAGCGCTTGAGGCGCTCGCCCGTGAACGTGGCCAGCAGCCGCACCTTGCCGCCTTGCACCTGCGCGCCAAAGCCGGGGTCGCCATACACGTCGAGGTGCCGGCCGATCACCGCCTGAAACGCCTCGCTGCCGCCCTTGAACGGCACCATGTTGAACGAGGTGCCCGCCGCTTTTGCAAGCCGGTCGCCGTAGATGCGGTTGATGCTGATGGCGCCGACGTTGCCCCAGCTGATGGCACCCGGGCGCTTCTTTGCATCGGCCAGCAAGTCGGGCAGCGTCTTCCACGGCGCATCGGTGGCCACCACGATGCCGGTGGTGAGCCCGGCCAGGCCGATCAGGTAGGTGAAGTCCTGGAGCGGGTCCCACGTCACCTTCTGAACCAGCGGCGCCCGGATCACCGAGTTGTGCATGACCGAGATCGTGTAGCCATCCGCCTCGGG
>WBZS01001310.1_pt1 | contig 20387 bp, 20 predicted proteins | sample 5204201 | NCBI WGS metagenome assembly WBZS01 (sample SAMN12344357, study PRJNA552823) | activated sludge metagenome | biome: Activated sludge suspended growth; feature: Nitrification reactor; material: Wastewater; isolation source: activated sludge from nitrification reactor of wastewater...
CCGATCCTGTCGGTTATGCCCGGGGCAAGCTTTGGGCCTATGACAATCGACTGCGAACATCGCAGCCGCACATAAATAAACAACCGGCGCCAGGTCTTTAAGCTTGGCCCGGTTGCGCGGTATTGGAGCGTGTTGCAAGGTTTCGATTTACTTGATCGTCGATTTGCCTGGCTCTTTTGCGATCGATTCCGGGTCTGCAATTTGTTCTGGACGCACGCGTTCGAAGACCAGCAATGGATTGCAATCGGCCAGCTCTTCGGGGGCAGGAACTAAAATGGCCATGTGATTGCCGTCTTCATAGAACTGGACCAATTTCTTTTCGCGCGCCGCCGTTGCTTCTTTCGTTTTTTCGACGAATTCGACGATCATCTTAAGCCCATCCGTTTCGACGATTTTGTATCGACCGATCGTGGCAGCCCGGGCGATTTCTCCGTCATCAGTGTTGATTTCACAATCGGTTTCGTAGTCGTTGTTGTCTTTGAACTCGTAGGCTGCGACAGCAGACAAAAACAATTCGGCCTTGGTCAACAAAGCCTTCCTTTCGGCGATAGTTGGCAAAGCATCGATTTTTTGTTTGAGCTTTTCTTCGTCAAGGTAGGCCACGCCCGCCCATACCCCTTTCAATTGGTATTTCGTCTCGGCGTTCTCTTGGGCCCAAGCACAATTGGCAAGCAGGTTGATAGCGAATCCAAAGGCAAACAACCATGAAAACGACGGAACTGCTGACTTCATCGGTAAATCCTTTTACCCCGGGCAAACAAACAAAATTTTCGCTTTCAGATGCATCGGCGAGCACGCCAAATGGCCTTCAATGAAAGTTGACGCGTGACGATTGGGCTTGCGTTATCTCCAATCCTACACGAATGCAGCTAGCATTTTTCAATCGCTTCCCGGTTGCCCAAACGGTCTAAAGCGTCAATCCCAGCTACTTCCTTTTGAATGTCAGCTTCAAGTTGAGGCCGGACATGTTTGGCGGGTTGAGTTTGATTTTGTCTTCGCTCACGAATTCGACTTCACAGCTGGACTTCTGGCCCTCCAAATCGCACTCGATGTCCATTACTTTGGCTGTGTCGTTGTACGCGATGAACTGCCACGTTCCAGTTTTTCGACTGTCGATGGCGTTAATGTTTGTTCGCGTTTCTAAGCGTCCGCTGGCGGTGAACTCCAACTGCATACGTGGTTCAGATTGACCTTCTGTCGGGGAATCATCGGAAGTCGTACGACGAGCTACGTCTCCGCTGTCCTCCAGCACCCAAATTCCTATGAGCGGGCGGGCCTTTGCATCATTTTCATTACCACAGCCAGCGAACAATACGACCGCTAGCAAACTACTGCCGATCGTCGCGCGAAAGCAGAAGGTCGGTAGGAACCTGAACACGCCAGCCCTCGAAAAAAGTAAAAGTTTACCGATCGTAATGATTTTGCTGATTGTAAGAATTTTGATCGCCGATAAGTAGGTGCAGTGATCTGAATTTACGAGGGGGATTTTTCATGCGAACGCTGACCTTGTTGACACTTCTTTTAGCAGCTTGCTTGCAAGCGACTGGATGTTGTGGCCCGATGATGGGTCCCGGTTGCGGTATGGCCGGCGGTAACTGTCATGACTGCGAAGGCGGATTCGGTCCTCGACAGATGGCGACTGGGCCAATTGACGCCTTGCGAAACGCGCGACGTTCGCTCGTTTGCGGCGGTGGATGTAGTGAAGTCTACTATGGCGAATGGACGAGCACCCCTCCAGACTGTGCCGACCCCTGTTGCGGCAGTGAATTTGTCGGTGGCGCTACGAAGTGCACACCCTTCTGTTGGCAACCAGGCGCATTGCTGAGCGGCCTATATGGACGACGATTCGACGATTGCTGTGACACGGGTTGCGACTCGTGCGCGACCTTTGACGATTGCGGAAGCGGCGATATGATCGACGGCAGTGGAATGGGCTCGTCTTGTCCGTCCTGTTCGGCCGGCATGATGCAATCCGGTAACAGCCAGGTCGTGCGTTCTCAAGCAATGCCTCGCGCCGATCGAATGACAATGCAACAAACTCAGGCCCGACCAGCCCCACAAAAACAACAAATGCGACCCACTCAAACGCGGCCGCAACAACAGGTTCGAATGAATTCTCCAGCACGCCCCATGTCGCAACAACCGATGACTCGATCGGCACAATTGCAAATGGCAACGGAAGAGCAGAACCTGCGCCGATAACCATCGGCATTATTCTTACAGCCACGAGAGACGCCGGTTGATCAAGACGCTTTCAACCGGCGTTTCTTTATTTGTATCCCGACGGTGACACGAAGCTCGCCACGGTCCCCTTCCTGATCCTCTGGGTCAACCCGGCGGCCACGTCAACTGCCTGCCTCCCAGCAGATGGAAATGCAAGTGGTTAACGCTTTGGCCCCCCTCGGAACCGATGTTGGTGACGACGCGATAGCCACTGGTGAGCCCCAAGTCAGCAGCGATCTTCTTAATCACCAGCAGTAGGTGCCCGAGCAGTTCTTGATCGGTCTCGTCCAACGTGGCAATGCTGCGAATCTCTCTTTTCGGGATCACCAATACATGCACCGGAGCTTGAGGGGCCACGTCATGAAAAGCCAAACAAGTGTCGTCCTGGTAAACGATCTTCGCCGGGATGTCCCCATCAATGATCTTTTTGAAAATCGTTCTTGAATCAGTCATGTTTCGTCTCTTCTGTGGGAGGCCTCAATCGGGCGTTTACCTAATCCAAATGCAGTAGTGGCACCAACTCATCAGCCACCATCGTGATGACCGAACCACGAACCGGCAACAGCCATTCATTAGCCTCGTCAACCAATGCCCCTTCCATTGGTTCGGTGATGGATTGTCCTAAACGATTTTCCAGCCGTTTCGCGCGGATTGCCGTATTCGCCCGTTCAACCAATTCGGGCCCCGCCACGGACAGCCGCCGCCCCGAAATCGGGCAGCGAACCAACTGAAGAATTTGCGGATCAATCATTGACAAAATCCGTTTTATTAAAAAGGTGTTAGGAAGCGTACGGCAAAGTAACTCAATCCCCAGAACCATGATACCGCGAGCGGCGGCACCACAACAATCAACGCCACCCTAGCCCACCAAAACCGACTCCAATTAAATTCTAAGGTTTGCAATTGAATACCGCCTGTGTCTAAACCTCTGGCTTTCCGCGAAAAGCCGTTCACAAATTCCGTCAGCACAATTGGAAACACGCCAATTCTGGCACCTGAAACCAGCCCGTCGAAATCGATTGTAAGAAAACGCCACGTTTCGCCCCAACGTGACAGGAATGCCAATACGACTCCTAGAACAATTCCAATCAAAATGGAAAAAGAAACCCAGCGATTGTGAAGGCCAATAAAAAAGTTGGAAAGAGTTTTTAGATTTATTCTTGGAACAACGAGTACTGAGTGGGCCAAGAGTATTGGGGCGTTCAACCGATCTGCTTGCGTCAACGCCACGCAACCCCCAGCTACTCCGCCAGCCAATGCGAACAATTGCAGGATGGAGAAATTGCCTTTCAGGGCACGCATTCTGGGAAGCTCGGCTTGGGATTTTGGCTGCAATTTTCCAGATTTTGGTTCAATGATAGCAGAAACGGACGCTGCCCGAGCATGTTCGCCTTGTTTGCTTTTGCTCCAATGGGTTATCACATTGGGGAGAGCCCCACCAAGATTTTGTTGTGATCGCGAGGTGGGAACCATTGCAAAGGAGTGCACACCATGATTCGCTTCGCCATGATTCGCTTCGCCGTTCTAATTCTTCTGGCCACCGCAAATGCCAATGAGGTTTTTGCCCAAGTGCTTTTGCCCCAACCCGTTCTCCCGCCTGCAACCACTCAGCAACAACCATCGATCGACCAGGAATGGTTCTCGTTAATTGGACGTTGTATTGCTCGGGCAGAAATGTCCGAAAAGGACAAGGCAGCAGTGATTAGCGAGGCCCTCACCATCGCCAGTCGCCGCGCATCGACCCCGGTTGAAACGCGACAACCTTCGACTGCAATTCACATTCGCAACCCTAATCTTCAAAATGCGCCCGATGAATCGCGAGCGCAATTGATTCAAAGGGTCAGCGAACTGGCAACTCGAATCGAACGGCTCGAAAGCCAATCGTTCGCGACAAATGCCCGTCCGCCCTTTCTGTTGCCCAGCCACCGGCTTGAAAATCCCCACTCAGCGGTCGCTGATTTAAGGCACAAAGTCGATGAACTCCAAACCATGCTGGACCGCAATCCGCAAAATGCCCAAGGCCGAGTTGCCGATTTGCGAGCGATGGAGACACCGTCGAAAGTTCAACCGCGTCCGTTGCCTTTGTTGCCCCGCGCCAACGACAAAGAGTGATCGGAAACGCTCTTAATTTGAGCTTCGGGAGGTCATGTCCGGAACGATCACTCTGGCGGTGTCAACACCGTACGCCAATCAATCGCTCGATCGAATTGATCGCTTCCATGTTGCACGCGGGCCAAGACCGGGATGGGCGAACGCCGCGCGATTTCTTTTTCATTGCTGTCGCAGCTGGGGTCCGTTGGATCGACGGCCACGTCATTTAGAATAATGCCGGCGACAGGCAAACCGTCCCGAAAACAAGAGGCCGTGATGAGCGTTTGCAGGGCTTGATTGATCGCGCCGATGCGATTCGGCACAATTACGATTAGGGGGATTGCAAATGCCTCCGCGAGGTCCGCAACAAATTCATTTTCGGTTATCGGCGACATCAATCCGCCAACTCCCTCCACGACAACGACGTTAGAGATCGCTTGCCAAGGTTTCAAACCGTTCTTGAATTCCTCGAACTGTAGTGACTGCCCCTCGGCGGCGGCGGCCAAATGAGGGGCCAACGGTGCGGCGAATCGCCATGGACAAACGAGGTCAAGCGATGCCGGCTTTCCGGCAGCGTTCCAGAGTGCCAGGGCATCGTCGCTGACGAGTTCGCGCTGCTCATTGCGGCGACAGCCGCTGGCAACAGGCTTGTAGACGCCCACCCGGTAGCCAGTCTCACACAAACTTTTTACGATCAACGCACCGACATAGGTTTTGCCGACTCCCGTGTCGGTGCCGGTAATGAACAACCCGCACGGTGCTTTCGGTTTCATCTTTTCGATCCTAAAATTTGGTACAGTTTTTGTTCATCTGAATGGAAAACCATTCCGTTGAAAAGACGCCAGCAACCGGGCGTAGTAAGACATCCGCAGTAATCGCCTTTCAAGTCAAGTCGAAATCTAAATCACCTTCACTGAAACCAGGAAAACATGTCACAGTCTGCATCCCTGCCCATGAACTTTGGCGGCCTCGAATTAGACGACAAGATCTCCAGCTTCGAATTTGCCCAGGCCTTGATCTGGCCTGTCCCTTTCGAAAAAACCGTAAGCTACGGACACGGCACCCAACATGGACCGGCGGCCATCATCGATGCTTCGCGAAACATGGAACTGTATGACGAAGAATTCGACGCAGAAATTGCCCGAATTGGCATTCACACATTGGACGCGATCGACACCAAGGTTCCCGCCGACAAGATGATGCAGCGCCTGTATGAAGAAGCGAAACGACTCCTGCAGACGAACAAGTTTCTTTGCATGTTGGGGGGCGAACATTCGATCACTGGTCCCGTCGTCCGGGCCCATTTTGAAAAGTATCCCGACCTCACCGTTTTGCAGATCGATGCGCATGCTGACCTGCGAGAATCGTACGATGGAACACCAAACAGCCACGCCTCGGTGATGCGCCGCGTCGTGGAACTCTGTCCAGCAGTCCAAGTAGGTATTCGCGCATTGTCATTAGAGGAAGCGCGAGCGATCCCCTCGTTGCGAACCACCGTTTATTACGCGAAAGACATCGTGGGACACACCCATTGGATTCAAGAAGTGATTTCGAAGCTGAGCGACAACGTTTATTTGACGTTTGATGTGGATGGTCTCGACCCCAGTTTGATGCCCAGCACCGGAACACCAGAACCGGGGGGTTTGCAATGGTACGAATCGTTAAATTTGATTCGTGCCGTAGCCGAGAAAAAAAGAATTGTGGGAATGGATGTTGTCGAACTGGCTCCTTCGGCAGGCAATCATGCGCCGAATTTCCTCACTGCCAAACTTATTTACAAGATTTTGGGATACGTCTTTCGCGATCGCATTCCAAGTCGTTAGGATGCCGTTCGCGACTGCCGTTTTCGAAAAATTCCCAAGAAGCCTAAAATCGCTAGAGGCATGATCGCCACAGGTTCGGGTACAGTCGTCATAGAGGACATCGAAATCGACCAGTTGGCAAAAGTCCCCGTATCAGTTGCCGCCACATCTGAGATTCTTAGTCGCCAATTCCCCAAGGTCGATTTGCCGAGAAACGACGTGCTGATGAAGGCTGCAGTTGATGCGTTGGCATTTGTCGCTCTATATTGCCCACTACGCAGGTTATAGGCGGAGGTGCCAAGTGTGGCCTCAGTCCAAATGTTGACGCCGTTGGCGTTCACTGGCGTATCAAGAAACGTATAAGTGCCGTTGAAATTTGAGGAGTCTCCAAAACCGGTCGTGACGCGACCGATGCGGTTGAACAGCGTCACAGTGGTTCCGTCTGGCCCGCTCAAGGTGGCAATAACATCACCAACATAAGTATGCACCAACCCCCTAATCGTGACGCGCAAGTTTCCAGTGATTAACTGGTTTTGAGCGATGTTTATCGTCGACGTAATCCCGGCGATATTGTTCTCTGGGATCGTTCCCCCCAAGCCGGTTCCTGTAACGTCCGCTGAGGCGTTGCTGGTAATTGAGCAAGCAAACAGCACGAATACAACAGCGAGTTTTTTCTTCGACATTTTTTTCACCCGCAAGTATTTTAAGGTTTGGCAATCGTAAGAGTCGTATTGCTCCCTGCGAGAAATTTAGGCCGATCCCAGTAAACCTTGCCTAGTTAGTGGGAATTTTCAGCCAAAAAAACAGGCCATAAAATCCGGTTGTAACGATTAGCACGACTGTGATTATCAGTTTCAAAGCGCTTCTCCAAGGGAAACGGAATTTGCCAACAAACGTCCGCTCAACGACCCAATGCGCGGCCGGATGCGCGAGGATCCGCGACGCCCGTAAAAACTCTGGCTGCCGAATCATAGCTAATTGCCTGGCTGACCCCCACATCCGTACTGATTTCCACCTGATGACCGAGTCCACGAAGTTGTTCCATGACGGATGCATCAAAGGACTTCTCGCAGGTAATTTTGTCGGGCGACCATTGGTGGTGAAACCGCGGCTCGGAAATCGCTTGCTCAAGCGGCAACTGAAGATCGACGCTACGGAGAATTGCCAACAGCGTGCTGCTGATAATACGTGGACCTCCCGCAGCGCCGACAGTCAAAAACGGTTGTCCATTTTTTTCGAGGAGCGTTGGACTCATGCTTGAAAGCGGTCGCTTTCCCCCCGCCACTGCATTGGCCTCGCTGCCAATCAAACCAAATGCGTTGGGCGTTCCTGGGGCAATCGAAAAATCGTCCATCTGATTATTCATGATGACGCCAAGCCCGGGCACGATCACTTTAGAACCAAACGTTGTATTCACAGTCGTGGTGATCGCCACCCAATATCCTTCACGATCCACCGCCGTGATATGGGTGGTGTGTTTGGGGAAAAAGTTTTCGTCAGCTGCCGGTGGATTACCATGCGAGGTAACTCGTTGAGCCTTGTTCAAGTCAATTTGTTGGGCCAATTGCCGCGCGTAGTCTTTTTCCAGAAGCCCCTGAGGAACGGCAGCAAAAGAGGGATCTCCCAGCCAGAACGCGCGGTCGGCAAAAGCCATCTTCATCGCCTCGCTGACGATATGGCTGTACTGAGTCAAACTCTCGTCGTGAATCTTCTTTAGATCAAACTGTTCCAGAATATTCAAAATCTGAGCCACGTGAACGCCGCCCGAACTTGGCGGCGGAAAGCCATAGATTGTGTTGCCGCGATAAGTTGTCTTCAGCGGCGCGCGCCATAGACAACGGTAATTCGCCAGGTCTTCGGCGGTCAGAATTCCACCGTTCTCGTCCATCCACTGCGCAACCTTTGTCGCAAAGGCGCCGCGATAGTACCAGTCGGTCCCGCTGGCAGCGATCGCACGGTAAGTTTTCGCCAAATCGGTTTGAATCAATTTTGTTCCCGCTGCAAGAGGTTCGTTTTTGTCGTTCAAAAAGATCGCGGCCGAACCAGGGAACTTGCGAAAGTCCGCAGCCTCACGGGCGACATCTTTTGCGTAATCGTTGTCAATTTCGAAACCCTCATCGGCAACCTGCGCCGCCGGCAAGATCAAATCGCCCAAAGTCAGGCGGCCAAACCGCTCCGCCGCTTCGCTGTAGCCCGCCAGCGCGCCGGGAACGCCGATAGCCAGCGCTCCAATTTGCGAAAGTCGGGTGTCGGGACGACCATCGCGGAGGAACATGTCACGTGTCGCCTTGGCAGGTGCCGTTTCCCGAGCATCCAGACAAAATACTTTTCCATTCGGTGTGCGAATGAGCATGAAACAACCGCCGCCAATTCCGGAATTCGAACCGTCGACGACTCCCAACATGAATGCTGCCGCAATTGCTGCATCTACTGCGTTGCCGCCTTGTTCCAGAGCCGCGATCCCAGCTTGCGAAGCCAACGGATGGACCGTGGCAACCATTGCCTTTTCACCTTGGCCAACATTCGTTTGTTCTTGGGTGGATATCGGCGCCCCCTGAACGACGACAGCCGACACGAAAAAACTTTGGCATAAAAGCCCGACAAATGCCAACAATGAAATGGTTATGGTCGTGATGCGATCTAGATAGCTATTCATTTTTTGAAATCCGAACAAAAGGGAAATGCTGGCATTTGCTAGCGACGAAATTACAGGCAAATCTTCCGCTTAATAAGTCCTTTAATCTAGTTGCCGATAATAGAAGTAGAAAGTTGGCCTACCCGAGGCCTTGCTCGTTTGGTAATTACTTGCCGCCCCGGCCATTTGGCCAATATCGCATTATTCCCAATTTGGAGACCTTGCAAATGTTTCGTTCATGGTTGGTTGCCGTCAGCCTAATTCTCGCAGCCATCAGTCCATCGTTCGCTCAGCAGAATACGCGCGACGGAGCGGCGGTCGGAGGGGCAGCCGGAGCGATCATCGGCGGCATCATCGGTCATCAAAACAATGAGACGCCCGAAGGGGCCATTATCGGCGGTGTCGTCGGCGCAGTTGCCGGGGGACTAGCCGGGCGTGCGAAGGACCAACAAATGGCTCGGGATCGGTACTACCAAAATCAGATGTACCAACAGCAGCAACAAATCAACCAGATGGCGCGCCGCAATGTGACCATCGACGATGTCATTGCGATGACGCGCAATGGTTTAAGCGAACAAGTAATCATGAATTACGTTCAAACCAATGGCGTTAACCGCCAATTGAATGTGTCCGAAATCATCGCACTACACCAACAAGGTGTCAGCGAAAACGTAATTTCGGCCATGCAACGAGCACCGATTGGTAGCCAAACGGTTCAGGAATCATCCGTTCAATACCGACAGGCTTACCAAAGTCCGCCGACGACAGTGATCGTGCGTGAACATTGCCACGTGCCACCGCCAGTCATTTATCAGGCCGCACCTCCAGTCTTTTATTATCACCGTCATTGGTAACATTGACACGATTTGTGCTTTCGGTCAACAAAGCAAAACTGGTTGAGCGGGCCATGAGACTTGAATCTCCTGGCCCTTTTTTTTCAACAATCAGAAAATCAATTGGCGTTGTAAATCCACAGCACTGGAAGAAACTTTTCGACGGGCTTTGATTCGAACATAAGGTGCGGTGAAGGCACTGCGATGTTCAAAAGTCCCAGGACGAGCTACCGGATCGGCATGAAACGGCTCAACCAAGTCCTCAATCAAAAATCCCGCTCGGCACATACCGCCCAGAATTGTTTCCCATCGATGCGCAAACTCGAATGTCCCAGGTTCGTGCACGAGATTGCCATTGGATTCGGGCTCTAGCGGGGCCTCGCTGTAATACGGTCGAGTCAAAAAGTAATGGCCATGCTGCGGATGAAGCGAAAGCTGCATACTGGTTGGTTGCTTATGCTGGGAAACGTACAGGCCGTTTGATCTGGTCACCCGGGCTGCTTCCGCAAAGACCCGCAGGGGGTTGGCGATGTAACACGTACTTACTGGATGAATCACCAAATCGAATTGAGCGTCTTTGAGTATCGATAGGTCATCCATCGAGGCCTCGATGATTTCAAAGGGAATACCGGTTTGATCCCGCATTTCGCGATCAAGTTCCAACATTGCCGAACTGAAGTCTACAACGGTTACGTTCGCGCCAGCGGCGGCATAGAGTGGACCATGTTTGCCGCCTCCTGCTGCCAAACACAAAACGTGCCAGCCCTGAATATTGCCCCCCAGCCAACCCAGCGCATCGACCTGTTGCAGCGGGTCGCGCAACTCCTGCGGCTGAGCTGGGCGGGCTAATCGGTGACCATTGCGAGCCATCTGCTGCCATGCCTCACGGTTTCTTTTTACAATGATACTTGGGTCCATGAGCTAAACTCGGTTTCGAATTGCCCGGCCATCCACCATTCATTCGCAACGGCGACGGGCTGGATGATTCGACGGCTGGTCGAGAATACTCCATTGCTCGATAACTGCAAGCCGGTTCACCGGCCCGCTGCGATTGCAGTGTCGTTAGTCCATGAATCCAACCTTCATTTTGTCGCTATTCAATTCCTTGAAATCAAACGAACATCAACGACGTATTACGGTTCGCGAAGGGGATCTCAACGGTTTCGGGGCCTTGCGTCTGGATCATTTGATTCGCTGGGTGGAAGAAACTGAATACGAGTTTCTGCGGAGCCGGGGTCTGAGCGTGTCGCTCACCGATGAACGAGGCCAATTTGGCTTTCCAAGGCTCGATACACAAGTCGAAGTTTTTTGCTGGCCGTCTATCAACTCGCAACTCTCGGTGCAATTATCGCTCGAACAAATGTCCTTTAAGAAGTTGCTGTATAAGTTCGAGGTTCATGAACCGCTCAGGATCGGTGAATCCACGGCCATAGCTCGAGGCTCGTACTCGGCGGCGTGCTGCCGTTTTCCGGCGGGCAGCCTCCCCTATCCGATCTTGATTCCAGATTGGGTTCTGGGGCGATTGAGCTAATGCGAAAGGCGGGATCCTTGCTTGCCGTGGACTTCCAAGTGGAATGGTTCGACAGGAAGAGATGTCGATCGGGCACTCATTTATCTTACGTTCGCTAAATTCCGATCGCGCAAAAGGAAACCGCACGTGCGGGCAACAAATGTCGTATCGGCCGTGGCATACAGATTTCCGATGTACTTTCTAGATCGTACAGCTTCGATGACAACCCTGTGGGTACCCTTGCGGTGGACCCCAAAGCGAAATGACTATTTTTGGTTTTCGTTTGGGAGACTCAACGGAAAAATCTCGTTTGGCGCTGTCTGCTTCGCCAGTATTTTGATAGCGGAGGCTATCAAATCCGCCTTTTCCTCCGCCAGGTCATTGGACTCTTTTCGGTCTGCCTCGATGTTGTAAACCTCCCAAGCGGATTTACGATGCGACTGCGTTAGATTGCGGCGCAAAATCTTGAATTCGCCAATTCGCACGGCGACCTGTCCGCCGTATTCCGGAAACACCCACACCATTGGATTCGCTCGCGGTTCGGCGCGATGACCCAGGAGGGCAGGCCAAAGATTTTCCCCGTCTGTATCTTGCGGCACGACGATTCCAGTTGCTGATGCTAAGGTGACGAACCAATCGGCGAAGTAACCAGGGGTGTCATTCACGGAACCCGCTGGAACATGATTCGGATAGCGAACAATGGTTGGTACGCGAAGGCCTCCTTCATAAACGCTGCCTTTGTAACCACGCAAGTCAGCCGTGCTGTTGAAAAACTCCGCGTCGCAACCGCCCACGTGAAAAGCGGTGTTTCCACTCCCCTCGTGGGTTGTGCCATTATCGCTGGTGAAGACGACTATCGTGTTTTGTTCCAGGCGCAGATCCTTTAATTTTTGTGTAATCCGTCCAACATAGCCGTCAAAGTCGCTGATCATCGCGGCATAGGCGGCGCGGGGACGGGGATGCGGAAGATACCCGCTTTCGCCGCGGTAAGCCTCCGTATCCCACTCTTTCGGAAATCTATCTACAGATGCTTTTGGCGGATGCATGGCTACATGCGGTTCCGTGAATGGCAAATACAAAAAGAAAGGACGGTCGCGATTCACTTCCAGAAATTTTTCGGCTTCCGCCAACATGACCGTCGGCGCGTAGGTCTGGCCAACGAAGGATTCCAAAAGCACCTCGCCCTCAGGCTGTTTTTTGTTTGGCGGAATTGGCTGCGAATTGATTTCAAACTGTTTGTCATTCCGCCAAAGGTAACGCGGGTAAAACGAATGTGCCACAGCTTGGCAGTTGTAACCGACGAACAAATCAAAGCCCTGCCGATTTGGATCACCTGAACTTCCTACGGGTCCAAGTCCCCATTTTCCCATCGCGCCAGTGGCATAACCTTCTGCCTTGAACGCCTCAGCGAGTGTCTTCGTTTCGTCGGCAATCGGATACTGCCCTTCTTCGAATTGCGGAAATTTTACTTTTGCCTGTTGGTTCCCGCGGATCAAACAGTGCCCGGTATGCAGGCCAGTCATCAAGACACAACGTGACGGCGCGCAGACGGGCGCTCCGGAATAGTGAGCGGTGAGTCTTGTGCCCTGCCGAGCGAGAGAATCAAGGTTTGGGGTTGGGATTTTTTGTTGACCGAAGCAACCGACTTCGCCCCATCCCAAATCATCTGCCAAGATAAATACCACGTTTGGCCGCTGCGAATTCTGTGCCAAACCAAGGTTCATCAACGGTAGCAGAGCGCTGCTCATGATGATCAAAAACTGGACAATTCTCGACATTTCGCCCTCTCACATGGCTTCCGCTCGCACCCGTAACAACTATCGAAGGTTATCAAAAAAATCGTTATTTCGATATCATGGCATGGAGGAAAACCGGTTGCGGATCAAGTATTATGATGAGCGATTTCGTTTGTCTCGCTTTTCAAGTTTGGTGCCTGTTGTGTCCGCATCGATTGCCGTTCACCTGCCAACAACATTGCGTCACTATTGCAAAATTCAATCGCCGGTGTCGGTCGTTGCGGATGACGTTCAAGCCGCCTTGGGGGATTTGCAGCGAAATTATCCGGCTTTGTACCAAAGCATTTGCGATGAGACGGGCAAGGTTCGACGGCATATCAATTTGTTTGTGAACGCAACGTGGGTTCCAGTGCGTGACTCCGGCGGATTGGCAATGCGACTGAAGATGGGCGATGTTTTAACTATTTGGCCAGCAGTTTCGGGAGGTTGACAATGAGCGAACGCGTCATCATTTGCATTGGAACTAAAAAGGGGCTGTTTGTTGCTGAGTCAAGCAAAACCCGCAAAAAGTTTGAACTACGGGGTCCTTTCGGCGCTGGGGTTTCCGTTTACTCGGCGATGATCGACAACCGCAAGTCGCCGCGTCTCCTTGCGTCGAGCTGCAATTCGTTTTTCGGCATGAAGATTTTGACATCTAAAGACCTGGGGAAAAAATTCACGGAAACAAAATCCGCACCCGCTTTTCCCCAAGATGACGGACGCGCTCTCGCCAACATCTGGGCAATCGAGCCGGGTCAAGGCAAAAAGGACCTGTTGTGCGGCGTCGAACCCGCGGCTCTATTCCGCAGCGAGGACGAGGGCGACTCGTGGGAAATGGTGGGCAGCATCAGTAATCACGCCCACGCGCGCCAATGGCACCCTGGCAATGGCGGATTATGCATGCACACAATCGTCAACGACGGGAAACGAATTCATTTGGGGATCTCAACCGGAGGTCATTACATGAGTGAAGACGGCGGGACAACTTTCAAAGCGGCGAACAACGGCGTCGGTGCCGGCTTTGTACCTGACCCCTATCCCGAGTTTGGGCAATGTGTTCACAAAATCGCGCGGCATCCCGACGCGCCCGAACGTTTGTACATGCAAAATCATGGTGGCTGGGACGACAGGCCTGGCATCGGCGTGCTGCGAAGCGACGATCATGGGCACACTTGGCGGTCGATTGCCGCGGGACTGCCGTCTGATTTCGGATTTCCGATTGTTGTACATCCGCACGATCCCGACATTGTTTATGTCGTCCCGTTGGAAACCAGCACTCGGGCTTGTCCGAATGCGTCTCCTGCCGTCTGGCGCAGTGAAAACGGCGGTAACTCTTGGAAGAAACTGGCGAAGGGATTCCCGAAAAAGGACAGCTACTTCACGGTTCTCCGAGACGCCATGTCGATCGATGACCTGAAGTCGCCCGCGCTTTACCTTGGTACAACGACGGGGCAATTTTGGATCGGTCAGGATGGCGGCGAAGAGTGGAGTTGTCCGTTTGATGCCTTGCCACCGATCAACTGTGTGAAGGTCGCAGTCGTTTAGACGTCAATCTCTTCGGCCTCTTCCGCGCGTTCCATAATGAAGCGAAATCTGGCTGAGGCGTCTTTGCCCATCAAGTCGCTCATCACTCGATCTGTTTCGAGATGGTCATCGATTTCGACTTGGAGCAAACGACGGGTTTCGGGGTTCAACGTTGTATCCCAGAGAACTTTGGGCATCATCTCGCCTAGCCCCTTAAACCGTGTGATTTCGGGTTTTCCGCGACCACTATGGCTGGCGAGGATGCGTTCGCGGTCCGACTCTTCATTTGCCCAATAGGTTTCCTTGCCAATGTCGATTCGGAAAAGCGGCGGCACTGCAATGAAAACCCGCCCGTCCGCGATCAGTGCTGGCATGTGACGATAAAAAAAGGTCAGCAGCAAGGTCGTGATATGATGTCCGTCGGAATCAGCATCGGCCAGCAAGATTATCCGCTCATAGCGCAACCGTGTGATGTCGAGATCCTTGCCAATGCCACAACCGAGGGACGTGACGATATCCTGAATTTCTTTGTTTTCCAAGATTTTTTTTAGCCCAACCGCCTCAGTGTTTAGGACCTTTCCGCGGAGTGGCAGGATCGCCTGCACGTTGCGGTCCCGGCCTTGTTTCGCGGTCCCGCCAGCCGAGTCACCTTCGACGATAAAAAGTTCTGAGTTCGCACGGCCCGCGTTGAGACAATCCGACAATTTACCCGGCAACATAGCGCCCCGCGGGCCACTTGCTTTTCGGGAAATCGCATCGCTTGCCGCGCGTGAGGCAGCACGGGCGCGAGCCGCAGCGATGATCCGAGCAACAATCGAATCCGCTGTTGTTCGGTTGTTGTTCAGCCATTGTTCCAAGGCCGGCCGGACACTGTTGTCGATCGAGGTTTGCAGTTCCGGGTTATTCAGGCGGTCCTTCGTTTGCCCCTGAAACTGCGGCTCGCTGATGAACACGGAAACGATGGCAATCAGGCCCTCACGAATATCTTCGTGTGTGACCTTCACACCTCGCGGAATCAAGTTATGCGTTTCAAAATAATTTCGGACAGCTTTGGTAAGTCCACTGCGGAATCCATTCTCGTGGGTGCCGCCGGCGCCGGTGGGGATCCCATTTACATAGGATCGGACATGCTCGTCCGTCGATTCAGTCCATTGCATGACAATTTCGAGACGCTCTTCGTCATCTCGATGCAGTGTGTAGGGAACATCGTGAATCGGACGCGCTGATCGTTCCTGGAGAACTTTCTTCAAGTAATCCGAGATGCCATTCTCGTGAAAAAATGTATCTTTCGAGTTCTTCGCCTCATCGACATAGGTCACCTTCACCGCGCGGTGCAGGAAACTGGTGACCTCCAGGCGTGAGCGAATCAAGGCCGTATCAAATTCCACTTTGGGAAAAATCGTTGGGTCCGGCGAAAAGGTAATCGTCGTCCCGGTGCCGCGCACCGTGGCGTTGGCTTTTTGCAAATTCGTTTTCGGAACTCCTTTAGAGAACTCCATTTTGAATTGACTGCCGTCTCGTTTGACGACCGCCACCAGATGTTTGGAAAGCGCATTGACGACTGAAGCCCCCACGCCATGCAAGCCACCTGAGGTTTTGTAGTTTTTCCCCTCGAACTTGCCGCCGGCATGAAGCATCGTGAGCACCATTTCGAGTGCAGATTTCTTGGTCTTCGGATGCTTATCGACAGGAATTCCGCGACCGTTGTCGGCAACGGTCACGGTGGAGTTGTCTTTGTGCAGAGTCACCACGATCTCCGAGGCGTGCCCATTCATGGCTTCGTCGACGGAGTTGTCGAGGATTTCCCAAATCAGATGGTGCAGACCCGATGAGCCGACGCCGCCGATGTACATCCCCGGCCGTTTGCGGACAGGATCGAGACCCTCCAGGGCGACGATATCGGAAGCAGTGTATGACTTTGTGGTAGACATGTCCTTCTTTCGAAAACTCATTTTCTCGAACTTGGTCATGAACGTTGCGAAAGAAATCCAACGCATTCACATTCATGACATCACGCTGTTTCAAAATCAGAGAGGGAATTTATTCCTTCCGCTGGTTGACCAAGCGTCTATTCCTCGTCGTCATTCTCGGACTCGAGCGGCGCAGGCGCGTCGGGAGGCGGGATGACGATTTGGGAAATCTTGCCATTCTTTTGTATTTCGGTTCCTTTGCCGCCTCGTGACGTGACACGATACTTGGCGGTGGAAATCGTTTTTTTCGCGCCTCGATTGGTTTCGACGAGTAATAAATCGCGATCGCCGCTGCTTGGTTTGAAGCCAATGAGCCGGTCCGTCTTGGCGAGCTTGATCAACAATACACCCTTGCCAGCGCCAGACAGATAATTCACCTCTTCAGCGGGACAGACCATCGCGCGGCACTCGGCAGTCACCGCCAAAATCGTCTCAGAACCATTCACGCCGAAGACATTAACGATTTCAGCTCCGGGAGCAACTCGAGCAAAACGTCGACCACTTCGCGTCGAGGGCTCCGCGAACGGCGCCAGGCAAAAACGCGAGGCATATCCATTGCTGGCGGCTGCAAATCCATGCACTTCTGGGCATAGATTTGGCTTCTTGGGATTTTCCTCAATGTTGCCGACCACGCGGGGGTCAAGCGACACGCAGGCAACAATTCGTTCGCCATCCTTCATTTTGAAGAGTTTTTGAATCGGTTCGCCATATCCCGTCGAAGCCGGAATATCAACCATTCTCGCCGAATAACAAACTCCTAACGATGAAAAAAAGGCAACAGAGGCCCGCGTCGATCCGGCGACGCACGACAGAATTCGATCGCCCTCACGCAAGCGACTCTTCGACGGATCGGTGACTTGTTTTTGCCGTTTCACCCATCCATCGACCGTAATCACAATCGCACAATCTTCAGCCACGATGAAATCGTCTGCGGTATATTCTGGTTCGTCGACGATCGTCAACATTTCGGTGCGACGTTTACCTTCGGCCGTTTTCGCATAGCGTTCAATTAAGCCTTCGATTTCCTCGCGTACGATCTGCCAACGCCCAGAGGCGGTTGTGTCAGACGTGTCTTCCTTAAGAAGTTTCCTGATTTGCCGCGCTCGTTTTTCCTTGTCGGCAACCTCCTGTTGGATCAAATTGATTTCCAGTCGAGCCAACCGATACAACTTCAATTCTAAGATCGCATCGGTTTGTTCGGCATCCAGCCCGCCTTTGTTCGCTGGAAAACGGGCCATAATTTTCTCGGCCGCGTCGGCTTTTCCATCCGACTTACGAATGATGCGAATAATCTCGTCCAGGGCGTCGAAGACGATCAAAAAACCGTTCAGGATGTGCAGACGTTTCTCGAGTGCCGCCAGTTCGTTTTCCAGACGCCGCGTGATAACGTCCAAGCGGAAATGCAGGAAGTGCCAGAGGATTTCCTTCAGACCCAGTCGTTCGGGGGCACCCACTGCCGGATTTTCAGTCGGCACCAGGCAAGTCATATTGACGTTGAAGTTGGTTTGAAGCGGTGTGTTTTTGAAGAGGTAAGCCAACACCTTGGCTTCGTCGGCGTCCTTCTTCAATAACACATCGATGCGGATATCTTCCGTCGACAGATCGCGAACATCCTGAATCAACGGCATCTTGCCCGAGAAAGCAATCTCAGCGATGCGTTCGACGAGAACGCTTTTGTTTACAGCGAATGGAATCGAGTTGATTTGCAGAACTTTGAAGCCCTTTGACTCGCCCGCCATTCGCGTTGTGCCGCGGACCTTCAGCGAACCGTGACCGGTCCGGTAGATTTCCCGCAGCTCTTCTTTGGTATTGATCACCTGTCCGCCGGTGGGAAAGTCAGGCCCTTGGACCGCATCATTGGCAACAAGTTGATAGTCCTTGATTTCCGGATCGTTGAGCAACTTCAACAACGCCCGACAGATTTCTCCTAGATTGTGCGGCGGTATATTCGTGGCCATTCCCACCGCAATGCCCGTCGCGCCATTGAGCAGTAAGTTCGGCAGTCGACTCGGCAGAACCACAGGTTCGTTGCGTGTGCCGTCGTAATTGGGCTTAAAATGAACGGTGTCGGTTGCCAAATCATTGAGGACCTCGTCGGCTACTGCCGAGAGTTTGCATTCGGTGTAACGCATCGCAGCGGCGTTGTCGCCGTCGATCGAACCGAAATTTCCACTCCCATCAACGAGTGGCATCCGCAATGAGAAGGGCTGCGCGAGACGCACGAGTGCCTCGTAGATCGCTCCGTCGCCGTGGGGATGCAAGTTACCCATTACGTCACCGACGACCTTGGCACACTTCCGGTGTTTGACGCGGAAGTCAAGCCCTTGCTGGTACATCGTGTACAAGATCCGGCGCTGAACAGGTTTTAATCCGTCCCGCACATCGGGTAGAGCCCGACTGGTGATGACCGACAAGGAGTAATTCAGATAGCGCGCTTGAGCGGCGAGCCGAAGCGGAATTCCCTCCATTCGTTCCTGGAGCGCCTCATCAAACAATGTCGCATCATCTCGCGATCCAGCACGGCGTCCGGTTTTTGTTTTTTTTGTGGAATCAGCGCTGGAAGTCGGCGAACTTCCTTTAGGTCGTTTTTTCTTGGCCAAACCAACAATCCTCCTGAGGGTCTGGTGTTTTGAAACCAACCAATTCTGGGGTCAACAGAACGGTGCACGTCAGGAACTCAACTTTGAAAGTTGGCTGTCGGCCAACTTCCACATCGCGTTCGATAACGTACTTTCAATCGGCGTCAAAGCACTAAAAGGGTGTGCGGATTCTCGTTCGTTTCAACATTCCATGCGAAGAGGGTCTATCGCATCGAATCGTACGGAACCCGACGAATGTTGTTCATCGGTCAAGTAGCCAATCGAATTCAATCTTCCAGTTTGGCAATTTTTACCGATCCGTCAGATTGTAGCGACCGTCGCAAATTGGTTATAGCCGGTTGTTCGGTTTGCACTACCGGCAATTCGCAATTGCTGCGTGGGCGGTCGAGAATCTATGAAACCGTTTTTTGAGACCTGCCGAAAAAGTCCATTGATACGAATTCATGTCGCCGCAGGCAGGACGCCTCGCGAATTTCTGTAAAGGAGTCAGTCTGATGAAAACTCGTTTTTTAGTTGTGACCGCTGTTGTTTTTGCCCTGGCAATCACTGCCGGTCAATCTTTTGTTCAGGCCCAGAATTCCAATGGCAACCTGACGAACAATTTGTTCCAGCAGTACTACACGCCGGGAGGTGCCAGCCAAGTCACTGCCGGTATGTATTCTGCACCCCACTGGGTACCTGGCCACGTTGGCGGTACATACTACACGTATCAACCGCTGCAACCACACGAAATGATGTACCAACATTCACGAAACTACTACAACTTCCAGAATGGCCCTGAGGCCTTTTATGGCGACGACTGCCGCAACTGTGGCAGTGGTGGCGGATCGATCAACGTGACCAAAGTGCGTTGGCAATCGGGAGTCAATCACATGGGGCCACTGCCCTTCACGACTCAACCGTTCGCCAAACTGCATTATGCCTTTGCGAGTAATTATTACTGCGCGGGTGGAAACTGTGGCGGCGTGGGTGGGCTGATCGGCGGCCACGGTCATCATGGCCGCGCCCATGTTGGTGGTAATTGTCAAACTGGCGATTGCTACGGCCAATAGACTTCTGTGTATAGTACAAGAAAAGCCTGGATCGAAAATTAAACAAGACGCGGGACTTGCCGCCCGCACAATGTTCAAACCGACTGATTAAACAAGCTCAATGACAGAAAAGGTTACGATATGAAATTAGGGACATTATGTTTGGCGGCAGCCGCGTTGGTTCTGGCGACTACAAACGCTTGGAGCCAATGTTCGACTTGCGGAACAACCAACGGCGCTGTTTCCGGCGGAAACTGCGGTGGTGCAGGGTGTAATACGGGCGTGGGTGGACAGGTGTTGCGCAAGGTCATCGGCAGCGGTGGCGTGCCGGGCGGCGGTGGTACAGGAGCAGGTGTCAACACCGACTTCACGATGCCTAATTGCTCGCCAACG
>WBZS01001314.1_pt1 | contig 20297 bp, 12 predicted proteins | sample 5204201 | NCBI WGS metagenome assembly WBZS01 (sample SAMN12344357, study PRJNA552823) | activated sludge metagenome | biome: Activated sludge suspended growth; feature: Nitrification reactor; material: Wastewater; isolation source: activated sludge from nitrification reactor of wastewater...
ATGCTCAACCGTCCGCGCCCGGCCGTTTGAAGCCGGCGGCGCGCCGGGTACGGCCGCCCAAAGCTCGCCGGCGCGGCGCTGGCCGCGGCCTGCTGCGTGGTCCTCGGCGTCGGCATCGCCGCCGTGCTCGTCGGCGGCTGCCTGCGCCGCCCGCGCCGCGGCCAGCGCCGCCAACCGTGCTTCCAGGCTGGCCTGGCTGGCGGCATCCATCTCGCCAGCAGCGCCCGCCGCGCGCCCGCCCAGCGGCGCCGCGCGCAGCGCCGCCCACGGGTCGGCCACCAGGCCCGGCGCCAGCGCGTCGGTGGCGGCGGTCAGCCGCTGCAGGCTGTCGTCGGCGGCGCGCCAGCACGCCAGCGCCTGCGCCGGGGTGGCCGCCTGCTGCAGCCAGGGCGTCAGCGCAGCCGGCCAGCGCTGCGTCAGCGCCGGTGGCAGGTCGGGCCAGGCGCGCGCGCTCACCGCGCCGCTCCACCCGGCGCCGTGCCGCTGGCCGGCCGGCCGTCGCGGGCCAGCATTTCCAGGTACAGCAGGATTTGGCCGACGGTCAGCGCCGCGCATTCGTCAGGCGTCCAGCCGAACTCGCGCGCCAGCACAAAGCAGGCGCGCGCCAGCGGCGCCTTGACCGCGGCATCGATGTCTTCGTCGTCTGCGTTCAGCCCCGACAGGCGGTTGACCTCGCCGAGCAAGAACTGCAACAGCCCGGCCGACAGCGCCTGCACCTGGTCGATGCCCAGCTTGGGCTCGACCAGCGCCTCGCGCACCATCAGCACGCTGGCCAGCACGCGCTCGTCGCGCGCGGCCTGCGCCACGCGCTGCACCTGGCCGGCGGTCAGCGGGCGCAGCACGACGTGGCCGCCGGGGTCGGCCGCCGACGCCGCGGCGCCCAGCAGCGCGGCCGGCAGCTCGACCCGGTGGCGCGCCTGCGCGCCGGCCAGCAGGTCGTCGGCGGTCAGCGTGCGGCTCATGCGGCGGCCTGCATCGCGGTGGCTGGCTGCGGCGCTGCGCGGTCAAGCGTCATGCGCTGGCGTCCTCGACCTTGACCCACAGCGCGCGAAAGTTCACGCGCTCCATCGCAAAGTCGTCCTCGGGCAGCGTGTACAGCCACTCTTCGAGCTTGACGCCCATCACCGTGACGGTCGACGTGGTACCCGGCAGCGACGGGTTTTCCAGCCGCACGCTCAGGTTGAACGAGGGGCTGACGAAGCTGGTCGCCGGCCGGCTGTCGGCGGCGTCGCCGAGCATCAGCTTGAGCAGCGCGCCGTTGATGTAGGCGCGGTCGATCGAGCCGTAGACGTTCAGGTTGCCCGGCCGCAGCTCGGTGGCAAAGCGCTGGCCGAGTTCGTGGAACGGCTTGACGTCGTTGGTGACGCGGACGGTAACGCCGGTGACGCGGCCGATCGGCGTCAGCGCGTAGGCGTCGTTGACCGCCTTGGCCTTGTCGCCTTCGAGCCCGGCCTCGACGGCGACCGAAATCGTGCCGTCCGAGCCGCGGTATACGGTGCTGGCCATGGGGTTCTCCTAATCTTGATGTGAAGGGTTCATGGTGCGGCGTCGGGCCTCATGACAGGTTCATGATCACCTTGATGAAGTCGATCGAGAAGGTGGGCTGCAGCGTCATCGTGACGATGGCCTGGCCATTGATTTCCTGCGCCCGCGTGGCGCTGACTTCAAGCTCGTAGCCGACCAGCATTTCGTCCAGCACCATGCCGGCCAGGAAACCGTCCAGCGTGGCCTTCATTGCCGCGCGCACGCGGCTGTTGTTCAGCCGCCCGATATAGGGGTTGCAGCCCTGGCGCACGCCGGCCTTGGCAAAGTCGACGATGCGGCGCACCGAAATCTGCCTGAACGCGCCGGTGTCGGTCGACACCCCTTTGAGCACCCGGGTGCCGAAGCTGGGCACCAGCAGCAACACGCGGTTGTTGAGCAGGTTTTTCTGCTCGGCGCGGGTGTATTCGCGCGCCAGCGCGTCGACCGCCAGGTCCTTGTTGGTCAGGCTGATGTGCGGCGCCAGCGTGGCCAGCCGGCCGGCGACCAGCGCCGCGGCATAGGCCGCCGGCAGCGTGACCTGCTTGTTGGCCTCGCCGACCCGCGCCGCGTCGTCGGCGCGAATGCCGGGCGCCACCAGCACCAGCCGCGGGTTGCTGCCTTTGGAGACGTCGTTGGCGACCAGGGTCGCCGGGTCGTTGTTCGACACGCCGATCACGCCGATGCGTTCGCGGCCGTCGTTTTCGGTCTCTTCCAGGTGCGCCAGCAGCGTGGCCGCGGCGTCCTGCGCTGCAAAGCCGCCGGCGCAGACGATGTTCACCGGCTGCGCCGCCAGCAGCGCCAGCCCGGCGGCCAGCTCGCTGGTGGTGGCCGCCGCGCCGTCGGGGCCGCCGGCGTCGGCGGCGGCCGCGGCCAGCACGCTGGCCACCGTCTTGCCGGCGTCGGCGGCTGCCGGCGCCGCGGCGTGCAGCAGCCGGCTGCCGTCGCGCACCGCGGCAAACAGGTCTTGCGCGGTCAGCCCGGTAAAGCTTTCCTTCAGCCGGCCCAGCACCACGCTCAGCGTGCCGGCGGCGCCGGCCGCGCCGGGCGTGAAGCTGACCACGATCGCGTTGCCCCAGGTGCCCGGCGACGAGGCGGTAAGCGTCAGCAGCGTGGCGTCGCCAGCGTCGCGCAAGGCCCAGCTCATCGCCTTCATCGACACCCCGGCGGCCAGGTTGGCCACGCGCACCGCGTACACCGTGCTGCCGCCGCCCTTGAACACCTGCTCCAGCGTGCGCGTCAGCGTCAGCGGCGTGGCGCCGGCTTCGGCGCTCCAGCGGTCGTAGGCGCCAAAGGTGTCGACCGCCTCGGCGTAGCTGCCGAGGATGACCGCCTGGTTCAGCGGCCCGCGGTTGGCGGTGCCGACAACGCCGATGTTGCCGGTGGCGATGCCGCCAACGCCGATCAGGCCTTCGGAACGCACCTCGATGTAGGTGCCCGGCAGGATCATTTCGCTGATCACTTCGCTCATCGGGTGTCTCCTGTGGTGGAACGGTCTCGGGTGGGGGCGGTGCAAGCAAAGCCGGGGGCCGGCGGCGCACGCGTCGCGCCGGCGTTGGGGTGGCGCCGGGCGATCATGGGTCGGCCTCGCTGACCAGCGTGGTGATGAATGCACCGCTGGCCGCATCGACGGTGGTCGCCAGCAGCCGGGTGGTGATGGGCACGCGGCGGATCACGCCGCCCGACGACTCGGGCGCGTCGACGATGTGTTCGTAGCCGAATGACAGGCGCAGCACGCGGCCGCGTGATCCGGCCTGCGCCGGGTCGGCGGCGCCGACCGTGCCCAGCGCCAGCGGCGCCAGCCGGCGCAGCCCCGGCGGCCGGCCGGCGGCGCTATCAAGCACGTCAAGCACCGCGCCGCTGAGCGTGCTGGCGTCGGCGGCGTTGGCCGCGCGCACCTCGATGCGCAGCACGCCGGCAATCGGCTGCACGCGGCGCTCCCACTGGCCGATGCGGTAGCTGGCCTGCACCACGCCGGCCGCCGGCAGCGCAGCGCCAAAGCGCAGCGTGCCGACCGCCGCGTCGGGCTGCACCTGGTCGGCCGCCGCCGGCGCGGTGTTGACCACGCTGCGCGGCGCGCCGGCGACGCTGACCTGCAGGTCGGCCGCCGACAACGCGCCGCTGCTGCCGTCGTCCTTGACCCAGCCGCCGTGCGGCAGCACCAGAGTCAGCCGGTCGGCGCTGAGCAGTTGAAAACCCGGCTCGTCGGGCAACACCGGGTTGGCCAGGTCGATGCGCGCGGTGACCACCAGCGCGCCGCTGACCAGGCTGGCGCGTTCGCCCAAGCCGGCGCCCTGGCGCTGCACCTCGTCGAGCGACAACACCAGCGCCGGCAACTCGGCGGCGGCCGTGGGCAGCGCCGGGCCGACCAGCGCCGGCGCCGGCGCCAGGCCGGCGCCGAGCAGGCGCTGCGCCAGCGCGTCGAGGAAGGCGGTTTCGGCGCTCATCGAATCAACCCCGCACCGGCAACACGCGCAGCGCCGCGTTGTCGGCGGCCAGCGGCTTGTCGAAAAAGTCCCAGAACTGCGCCAGCGTGGTGATCACGCCGGCGGCGCTGGGGTCAGGCAGCGGGTCGGTGTTGTCGGTGCTGCGGATCAACGCCACCAGCGCAATCGCCTTGGCCGCCATGCCCGGCGCCGGGTCGCTCGGGTTGGACCAGCGCTGGTGCGCCAGCGCGTTGCCGCCGGCCGGCACCGCGACGGTGACAAACGGCGCCACGGCCGGCGTCAGCCGCGTCCACACCGCCGGGGCGAAGCGCGGCGTCAGCCGCTCGTCGAGCGCCACCGCCCACAGGTGGACCTCGGCGCTGGCATCGGCCAGGCCGTGGTTGTGGACGCGCACATAGACCTCGTTGTCGGCGTTCAGCCGCAGCGCGTCGGCCGGGCGCGTGGACAGCAGGTCGGCAAACGCCGCCGCCGGGTCGGCCGGCACCGTGGGCACCACCATCAGGTCGGGGCTGCGGCCGACAAAGGCCACGCCGCCGGCGCGAGCGTCGTCGTCAACGCCGTCGCGGATGAAAAGCTGCGCCGGCGGCAGCGGCGCAATCGGCACCAGCCGCAGCGCGGCGCGGCGCTCGGCGGCGATGAAGTCGGCCAGCGACTGCCCGGCCGGCGGTGCGGCCAGTTCGTCGTCGGCGGCGCTGGCCAGCGCCAGCAGCGCAACAAAGTTGTTTGGCGCGGCCACCGCCAGTGCCGCCGGCACCTGCCAGTCAAAGCGCAGCACCGCCGGCTCCCAGGGCTTGAGCGAGGGCACGCGCTGCGCCGGGCCGACGCGCCGCCACGGCCCGGCCGCCGGGTTGAACCCGGGGTGGCCGATTTGCGCCGCCGGGTCCAATGTGGCCATCGCCGGCATCGAGCGCGCCGGCGCCGCCGCGCCGCCCATCGCCACGCTGCCGTCGGCGCCGGCCGGCGCGTACAGCAGGTGGACAGACACATCGGCCACGCTGTCCCAGCCGCGGTTGTGCACCTGCACATAGACCGCCTGGCGCGCCAGCGGCTGCAAGGTGTCAACGCCCAGTTCTTCGTCGAACTCGACGCCGTCGACCACCTCGTCGAAGAACTTGTACGGCGCTGAATCAACGCGGATGTCAAACGCATGCGCGTGGTCCAGCCACACCGTGTGCTCGGGCAGGCGCGGGTCGTCGGGCAGCGGCAGCGGGTGGCGCCGCGGGTAGGTCAGGCCGTCCTCGATCAGCGTCTGGCGGATCACCAATTGCCGGCGCGGCAGCGCGTTGGCCAGCTCACAGTCCCACAGCCCGCGGCCAAAGGTCGCGGCGCGCAGCCGGCGCGTGCCGGGGATCAGTTCGAGGTCGGTCACCAGCGTGGTCGGCAGCAGCGCCGCGGCGCTGCCGTTGAACGGCCGCCAGTGCAGGTCCAGCACAGCCGGCGCCGCCGGTGCGGCCAGCGGCACCGCGCTGACCGCGTAGACCCCGGCCAGCGTGCCGGCGTACAAATCGGTGGCGGCGGCCTGGGCGTCAAAGCGCAGGCTGGTCACCGGCCCGGGCGGCAGGCTGGCCGAATCGGCGTCAAAGCCGGCCGGCGGCCGGGTGCGCGGGAAGCTGACGTCGGTCCAGTTCGCGCCGCGGTCGTGGCTGAGGAATACCCGGCCGCGCAGCCGGCCCAGCACCTCCAGGTTGCCGGCCACCGCGCCGACCGGCACGACGCGGTTGTCGGCGTCGACCCGCCAATGGTGGCCGGCGACGAACGGCCCGCCGGAAAAGTGCAGCACCACGCCGCAGCCCGGCAACTCGACCGCCGCGCCAGTGGCCAGCGGCGGCGCCTGCACCGGCAGCCCGGCCGGCTGGAAGCTGAAGGTGGCGGTGCCGACCGCGCCGGCGGCGACGATGACGATGTCGATCGCGCGGTTGAACGCCGGCAGCACGTTCAGCGCCGCCGCCGGCCGCACCCGGCCATTGACAGCCACGATCCAGCTCTCGCCCAGCGGGTAAAAGCCGTCCGTAAAGCGCAGGAACAGCGTGGTGTTCAGCACGCGGGCAAAGTTGCGCTCGGCCGGGCCGGCAGCCACCGGCGCCGCGAAGCCAACACCGGCGCGCAGCTCGACCTGGTAGGTCGCGGTCGCCGCGACCACCGGCGTGTTGGGCAGGTGCGGGCCGCCACCGGTGGTGATGGTGATGCGCGCTTCCACCGGCAGCCGGCCAAAGGCCACCAGGCCAAAGGCCGGCGTGACCTCGCCATTGGGGTTGACGCGCCAGGCCTGGGTCCGCGTGTAGTTCGCGTCGGGGAAGGACAGGAACAGCCCGCTGGCGGCCAGCGCGGTGAACGCGGCGTTGGCCGGCGCCGGCGCGGTCAGGCCGCCGAACGAGCCGTTCGGGTTGATCGCCTGCACCTGAAAACGCGCCGGGCCGCCGCCCACGTCGGCCGGCGCGCCGGCGGTGCTGATGATGACGAAAAAGCTGCGGTCGGCCGGCAGCGTGGCGGCGGCGACGATCGCCGGGTTGGCCGGGTGGACCGCAAAGCGCAGCACCGACTGCACGATGCCCGCCGGCGCGGTCGGCGCGCCGACCGCGGTCCAGCCGTTGGGCGGCGCGCCCAGCGGCGCGTCGGCGGTGTGGAAAAGCCGGCCGCGCGCGGTGCCCAGCCAGCCTTCGACGTTGGGCGGCGCGGCGCCGGGGGTGGGCCCGAAGGCGATCGCGCTGGCCTGGTCGCCGGGGTCAAGCGCCGGCAGCACCGCGCGGTCGAGCAGGCCGATCGGCAGCTCGCTGGGCGAATTGGGCGGCGCCGGCAGCGTGGCCGGGGTCGCCGGCAGCGCCGCGGGGGCCGGTGGCGGGTGCAGCACCAGTGCCGCGGTCTGGTGCAACAGCAGCGCGCCGGCCGGCTCCGAGGCCACGTTGCCAAAGGTAAAACCGTACAGCGCCTGGCCGGCGTTGGCCGCGCGCGGGTCTTGTTCCAGCAGGCCGACGAAGGGGCCAGCCAAATCGGCCTCGGCCATGCGCCGTGCCGGCAGGTAGCGGTCGCGGCGCACCCGCATCAGCGGGTCGGCCAGCGGCAAGTCGTTGAGCACCGGCGCGCTGACGGTGAACAACTGCAGCGCCGGAATGCGCGGCAGCGGGTCGACCTCGGGCGGCTGCGCGTCGGGCTCGGCCGGCAGCGCGCCGCACACCGTGCCCAGCGTCACGATCTCCTGCTGCGACATGATGAACTGGCGCGGGTTGCCGGCGTGGATGGCGGTGCCGCCGCCATCGGCCGGGCCGATGTGGTACCAGCTCGGGCCGCCGTAGCCGACCCAGGTGCCGTTGTCCTGCAGCCCGCCCGCGCTCATGAAGTTCAGCGCCGCGGTGGGGTGCGGCGTGACGTCCTGAAACTGCCCGGCGCAGATGCCGTGGCTGCGCTTGCGCCAGTAGCCCGGCGCGGCGCCGTCGCTGCGGCCAATGTCGCGCGCCGCGGACACGCCACCGTCGTTGCCGATCCACAGCCGGCGCCGGTCGCCGATGTCAAACACCGCGGCGTGCTGGTCGGCGTGCTGGGCGTGGTCGCCGAGGTTGTAGCGCTCCCATTCGAGGATCGGCTTGAAGCTGGCGCCGCCGTCGACGCTGAGCGCCAGGTTGACCGTGCCGCAGACGACGACGCGCGGGTCGTCGGGGTGGACCTCCAGCACCATCGAGAAAAAGGCCTGGTCGTTGTTGCGCGCCGCAATGCGGCCGCGCAGCGTCCAGGTGTCACCGCTGTTGTCGCTGGCCACCACCTGGCTGGCCATGCGGGCGTTGCCTTCGAAGACCTCGTAGACCGCGTACACCGCGCTCGGCCGCTGCCGGCACAGCGCCAGCAGCACGCGGCCGAAGGGCGCATTGCCCGGCGCGTTGGGCACCAGCGTGCGCTGCGCGTCCCAGGTGACAGTTTTGAGATGGCGATCGTAGCGGCCGCGGAACACACCGGCACCCTGCACCGCGGCGTAAATCACCAGGTAGCGCGGCAGCGTAGGGCCATCGGTGTCCGTGGTTTCGGTGCTGCGCGGGTCGCGCGCCACGCGCAAGTCGGTGACGTAGGCCGGAAACGCGGTTTCTATACCCAGCCCGGCCTGGCCAATCAGGTCGGGCACGTCGGCCGGCAGGTTGGGGCCTTGCGGCAGGTCGCGCACCCAACGCACGACCAGCGGTGCGCCGCTGGCCTGGCCGCGCCACAGCCCGGTGTTGGACGCGGCCCAGAAGCGCTCGGGCTGGTCGGGGTCGCACTCGATGCGGGTGTAGCGCGCGGCCGCGCCGTTGGCCGATGCCGCCGGCGGCTCGCCGATGGCCGGCGCGGCGGCCAGGCGCTCGGCGTCGAAGGCATCGCCGGCGCCAAAGGTCAGCCGCCACAGCCCGTCGCCCGAGGCGAAGTCGGGCCGCACCGCGCCGGTGCCGACGTAGGCCACGCGCGGCTTGGCGCTGGGGTGGAAGGCCAGCGCGCCGACCGGCCCGTTGTACAGCCCGGGGCCGAGGTGGCGCCAGGTGTCGCCGCCGTCGGTGGTCCGCCACAGCCCGCCGTGGGCGCTGCCGGCCAGCCAGGTCAGCGGGTTCAGCGGATCCTGCGCCAGGCTGATGATGCGCCCGCCGATGTTGCGCGGCCCGATGCCGACCCACGGCGGCGGCGCCGCCCCGGGCCGCAGCTTGGCCGCGTGCGCCACCGCGGCGGCGACCGAACGCGCGTAGTCGGACTCGCCGATCACCGAATGCACCTGAGCGTCGTCGCGCTCGGTGACCGGGTCGGTGGCGAATTCGGCGTCAGGGTCGGCCATGGTCTGCGAGAGGGAGACGGTGCGGCGATCAGGCCGCCGGCAGCGGCGGGGCTGCCTGGTCAAGCAGGTGCGCCAGCGCGCGGCTCAGTTGCGCGTTCGACGGCGCGCCGACGCGGAACGACGCCGCGCCGCCGGCGTCGTTGGTCGGCCGCGTGCTCATGTCCAGCCACTGGCGCAGCAGCGGCACCCAGCCCAGGCGGCGGGCGAGGGCGTCGCCGTCGGCGGCGGTCACCGCCCAGCCGGCCGGCGGCGTGCCCATCGCGGCGTCAACCGCCTCGGGGTGGCCGGCTTTCTCGTCGACCGCGCCGCCTTGCACCAGCATGCGCCACTCGTTGACGCGGCGGCGGTCCAGGTTCCAGTTGCGAAACACCTGCACGCCGCGCTGAATGGCCGGGCCGCGCGGGTCGGGCCGGCGCTGCGCGTCGTCCAGCAACTGGCTGCTCAGGCCCAGGCACAGCAGGGTGCCGAAGTCGGCGGCGTCGTTCATCAGCGAGCGGCCGTGGTCCAGGGTGTCGTCGCCGCTGGCCAGCAGTTCGTACAGCCGCGCATCGCCCTCGGCGACGCGGACAAAGTCGACCCGCATCGGCTGGATCAACCCGGCCAGCGGCGGCTCGACCGCGCGCTGCAGCCGCAGCAGCGTGTCGCCCAGCACCTCGGCCACGCGCAGGTCTTGGTCGGGGTTGCCGCCACCGGGCTTGAGCCGGATGACGTCGCCGGGGCCGAACAGCGCACCAAATTGCACGCCGCCACCCACGCCGCGCACCAGGTCGCCGCCCAGCACCTGCGCCTGCGCGCCGGCCGGCGGCGTTTCCAGCCCGCTGGTTTGCCGCACCAGGCGGCGCCAGGTACCGGCGCCCACCGGCGCCGAGGGCAGCGGCGTGACCACCGTGAGCTGGGTGTCGCTGTCGACCGAGCGCACCACGCGCCGCACCGCCGCCAGCGGTGGCCCGGTGACGTCGACCTCGATCAGGTCGCCGGCGCGCAGCAGCCGGGTAAACGGCGTGGCGCCGCCGGCCGGGATGCTGAGCACCTGGCGCGCCGCGTCGGCGCTGAGCACGCCGTCACCGGCGACGGTGGCCGCCGGGTCGGCCGCCGCCGGGTGCGGGCCAAAGCGGTCAAAACGCACCGCCTGCGCCCAGCGCGGCGCGGCAAACAGCGTGTAGGCGCTGGCCTCGTCGGTGCCCAGCGGCTTGGGCAGCAGCGCCTGGGCGTCGTGTTCGCTTTGCAGGCCGCGGTCGTCGCCATGGTCGGCATACAAAAGCCCGGGCGGCAGTTGTACCGCCTCGAATGCCGCCTGGTCGGCAAAGGCCAGCCTGGCTTCGAGCTTGCGCTGGTTGCCGGCATCGGTGACCGTGGCCTTCAGGTAATCGATCAGCTCGGCCAGCGTCATCGGCAGCGCCGGCGCGGCCACTTCGCGCACCGTGCCGGCGAGCGTGAAGACCAGCCGGTCCTGCCGCGCCAGCACGGTGGCCGGGCCTGCGCCGGTCCACCACAGCTTGAGCAGCGGCCGGCGGTCGGTGGGGAAGTAGCGCGCGGCCAGCGTCGGCGGGTCGGGCAGCGGCGTGGTGAACGACAGCATGGCCTCGTCGATCAACTGCACGGTTGAACGGCCGACCAGCGCGCTGGCGGCGCCCGGCGGCAGCGCGGCCAGGCCGGTGTCCAGCGTGCCGGCGGGCTGTTGCGGCAGCGGCGCGGCCACGTAACGCATCAACAGCGCGGTGCCCATCCAGAAGATGCCCAGGATCAGCAGCCAGAGCAGGAACCAGCCGACGAAGGCGCCGGCCTGGCCGTCGTTCAGCGCCTCGGGCGCGCGGTGCAAAAAGGCCCACAGCAGCAGGATGAACACGCCGCCCAGCGCCAGGTGGCTTAAGCCAGAAAGCGCCAGCAGCCAGCGCCGCGGGTTGTCGGCGTTGACCTGGGTCAGCGTGTAGATGACGACGCCGACTTCCACCGCCAGCGGCAGCAGCAGCAAGGCCTTGGCCGGCTCGGTCGAGCCCAGCGTGGCGAAGTAGACGATGGCCGCCACCACCTGCAGCGCGGCCGACACCCAGTTGGCGATCACCGGCCCCTCGGCGCCGAGCGGGCTCAGGTTCAGCCCCAGCGTGTAGGCCAGCGGCACCACCGAGCCGAGCGCGAACGGCAGCAGCGCGGCTTCCAGCCTGGCCGCGCCGCCGTCCAGCCCGGGCGGCGGCGGGTCGCGGAAGGCGTCGCGGGCCAGTGGCAGTGCGCCGGCGATCGGCAGCGCCAGCAGCGCCGGCAGGTACATCGCGCTGGAAAAGCCCATCCATTCGAGCAGCGACCAGCTCTGCCCCATGCCCAGCGCCATGCGGAAGCTGCGGTAGCCGTCTTGCAGCAGTTCGCTGCTCAGCGCCGGCGGCGCGTGCGCGGCGCGCATGGCCTCGTACGGCGCGCCGCCTTCGCGCCGTGCGCCGGCGCCGTAGGTGGCTTCCAGCGCCTCGCGCAGCGCGGTATAGAACGGTGCCGGCACCAGCGCCGGGTCGGGCCACCAGGCGTCGACCTCGTGGCCGTTGGGCGGCGCGCTGGCGCCGAAAAAGCCGCGCAAGACCTCGGCCTCGACCGCGGCGATGACCTGCGCGCGGGTCAGCTTGGGCCGCGTGGCGTCGCCCAGCCGGGCTTCCAGCGCGTCGATATAGGGGCCGGTGACCACGTCGACCGCGATGTGGCAGGCGTGGCCCAGCGCATAGGCGCGCAGTTGCGCCAGCGCGGCGCTGCGTTGCGCCGGGGTGGCCAGTTCGCGCGTCACCGCCGCCGGCATCTGCTTGCAAAAGGCGAGCAGGAAGTCGGTGCTGTAGGCCAGCGCCTGCTCGTGCTGGGCGTCGGGCGTGCCCTTGTGCAAGGTGTCGCGCAACCAGCGCTGCAGCGGCGCGAACGGCGCGGCAAAGGCCGGAATCTCGGGGCCGACCGCGCCCATGAACAGAAACTGCGACACCGCGTCGCCCTGCGGCGGGCCATACAGCCGCGCCGGCGGCGCCACCGTCGGCTGGCCGGCGTTCATCGCCGCGTAGGCCGCGTCGGCCAGCGCCGCCACCCCGCGCTCCAGCGCAATCGCGTCGGGCCGCAGCGCGGTCTTGGCCGCCAGCGCTTCGCCAATATGGCGCAGCCGGTCGCGCACCATCAGCGCAACGGCGGCATAGGTCAGCGGTCCGGCCATGGTCGTCGCGCCTTTCAGCCCAGCCCGACGCTGACGCTGGTCGAGCTGCCGCCGCCACCCGCCGGCAGCGCGGCCTGCAGCCGCTTGAAGCCGTCGACCGTGCCGGTCAGCCCGGTGTCGATTTGCTGCGCCATGGCGTCCAACTGGTCGTACAGCGGCGCCAGCGTGCCGCTGGGGTCGAGCGCGCGCAACTGGCCCAGGATGTCGTCGTAAATCGCCAGCGGCGTGGCCAGCAGGCGTTCCAGGCTGAGCTTGTCGAGCACGCGCGCGATCAGCGCCTGCAGGTCGGCAACGATTTGGCTGACCACCGCCAGCGGGTCGGTGTCGACGATGGCCGCGCGCAGCCCGGCAAACGCCGCCAGCGGCTCGGCCAGGATCAGCGCCGGGTTGAGCGCGGCAACCTCGGCGCGCGCCGCGCCGACGATGGCATTAGCACCGTCGACCAGCGGCCGCAGGTCGACCGCGTCGAGCAGCGCGCCGAGCTCGGCACCGGCGGCACGCAGCGGGTCGATGACGCCGTCGATCAGCCGCTCGGCACGCCGGTGCAGCGCGGCAAAGATGGGCAGCACCAGGCCGACCAGTCGCTCGGGCGGCGCGGCGGCGAGCAGACTGCGCGCGACGCCGGCCACGCTGATCTCGTCACCGGCAATGCCGATGGCGCGAAACAGCGCGCGCACCTGCGCCGCCGCCGGGTCCAGCGGCTGGGCGATGCGGCGCAGCGCGGCCACCGCGCCGTCGGCCTCGGAACAGCCCTCGCGCTGGAACGCGCCGGCCAGCGCGCGCGTGCGCTCCAGGTCGGCCAGGTAATGTGCATGCAGCGTGGCCAGCTCGGCAAAGGCACCGGCGCTGTCCAGGTCGGGCAGCAGCGCCTGCAGCCGGCCGCGCAGCGGGTGCGCCGCGTCCAGCCGGCCGAGCAGCGCCTGCAGCGCCGCGGCCAACGCAGCGCACGCTGGGTTGACCTGCGCCGCAGCCGCCGCCGGATCAGCCTGCGCCACCAGCGCGTGGGCGCCGTCCAGCGCACGCGCCAGGGCGGCGCTGCGCGCCGACAGCGCGACGCTGGCGGCGTTGGCCGCCGCGGCGCGGTCCAGCCAGCCCAGCACCACCGCAAAGCTGGCCGGCTGCAGCCGCCGCGTGCCGTCCGCCGACAGCATGCCGGCGACCAGCGTGCCCAGGCTGCCGGCGGCGCTGCGCGACGGAAAGCGCGCCAGCGTGTCGACCAGCTCGGCCAGCGCGGCCTCGATCGGCGCGCGCAACTGCGCCGGGTCGGCGCGCGCCAGCAGCGCCACCGCCTGGCCGCGCAGGTCGGCCAGCGCGCGGTCCCAGTCGGCCAGGTGCAGCCGCGCCTTGACGTCGTTGCGCACCTGGTCCAGCCGTTGCTGCAGCGGCGCGACCAGCGCGGCGACCGACAACTGGTCGAGCGCGGCGTTGATCTGGCCGAAGGCCTGGTCGACCGGCCGCAGCAGCGCCGCCGGGTCGACGCCGGCCACCGCCTGCTTGACGCTGTCGACCGCGTCGCGCAGCGGCTGCAACGTCAGGTCGGGGGTGAGCGCGCGCACCTGGTCGGCCAGGGTGTCGATGCGCGCATCGAGTTCGGCCAGCAGCGTGCGCGGGTGGTGCGCGTCGACCGCGTCGAGCAAGGCCTTGAAGCGCTGCACCACGCTGGCCACCGCGGCTTCCAGGTCGGCACGCAGCGCAAAACCTTTGCCCGGCGCAATGCCCAGCGTGCTGCGCACCTGGGCACCGACCGCGTCGGCATCGACCGCCTTGATCGGCGCCACCGCGGCGTCGACCTCGGACTTCATGTCCTCGGGCAGCAGGCCAAACGGCACCGCCTGCACCACGCCGGTGGCGCCGTCTATCGCCGCCACCGCGGTGTCAAACACCGGCTGCAGCGAGGCCTGCGCCAGCAGGTCGGCAAACTGCTGCACGCCTTGCGCGACCTGGGCCATCACCGCGTCCAGGTCGACCTGGTCGACCGCCTGTTTGGCTTGGCCGAACAGCGCGTCCATCTGTTGCGTGAAGGCGTCGAGCGCGCCGTCGACCTGGCCGAGCGCGGCGCTGCTGGCGTCGGCCGCGGTCTGCAGCGCCGCCTGCACGTCACCCAACAGCGCGGTGACCGCGGCCAGCGCATCGGCCACCGGCGCGACAAAGCCGCGCAGCGCGTCGGCCAGCGCGTCCAGCGGCAGCGCGGTGACCGCGGCGCGCACCGCATCCAGCGCCCCGCGCAGCGCCTGCAGCGCGTCGTCGATCAGGCCTTCCAGCGTGCGCAGCGGCGCGGTCAACGCCGCCACGCCGCTGGCCATCGGCGCGGTCAGCGCGTCGACGTCGAGCGTGTCCAGGCTGCCGGCCAGCGTCGCCACCTGCGCCTGCACGCCGTCGAGCAGCGCCGCCAGATCGCCCGCCGGGCCGTCGCCCAGGTTGAAGCCGAGCAGCGGCGTAATCAGCGCGGCCAGCGCGACCGCGACGCGCTGCGCCGGGTCGGCGTCGACGCCGCGCAGCTCGGCGCGGGTGGCCTCGACCGCGGCGCGCAGCGCGTCGATATCGAGGTAGGTCAGCGTCGCCTGGCCTTGCGCCAGGCCGTTGGCACTGTGCTCGCGCAAGGCCGCCAATGCCGCGCCGGCGGCCAGCATTTCGCCGGCCAGCGCGCTGACCGCGCCGCTGTCGGCCGCGTCCACCGCCTGAACGCGCGCCGCCAGCCCGGGGTCGGCACCGGCGCCGCTGATCGACGCGCGCAAGGCGCCGGCCTCGGCCAGCAGCGCGGCCGGGTCCAGCCGCGCGCCGAGCAGGCCGGACAGGCGCTCGGCCTCGGCCAGCACGGTGTCGAGCGACATCAACCCGCCGAGCAGCCGGCAGGCGGCGTCAACCCCGCGCAGGATGTCAAGAAACGGGAAGTTGAGCCCGGCGGCCAGCGGCCGGCCCGGCAGCAGTGCGTCGAACAACGCCACCAGCGCCTGGCCCTCGGGCGCGTCGCGCAGGGTTTCGGCCACCCGCAGCAGCAGCGCGGCGTGTGACCCGGCGCCGCCGGCTGGCGCCAGCGCGCCCTGCACGCGCGCCAGCGTGCTGTCAAACATCGCCGGCAAGTCGTTGGCGGCGATCGCCGAGCCGACATCGAGCAGCGCGCTCAGCGGGCGCAGCACGCCGTCGGCCAGCGGCAGCGCGGCCAGCGCGTCGGGAACGCGGCCGGCCAACTGCGCCGCGGCGGCGGCCAGCGCCGAGCCATCGACCCGGCCCGACGCCGCGCTGACGCTGCCCAACTGGTCGGCCGACAGCGGCAACACCAGCGCCGACAGGTTGGACGACGGGCCGGCCAATTGGTCAACCAGCCCGCTGCCGAGCGCGCGGCAGTCGAGCGTGGTGGTCAGCGTGGCGGTCAGTCCCATGCCGTGGCCTGCCGGTCTAGCCGAGCGCGCTGTCCAGCGGCCCGAGCAGGGCGCCGGCGCCGGCGAGCTGGTCTTTGAGCTTTTGCGCCGCCTCGGTCACCGGCGACAACAGGTCACCGATTTGCGGCACGTCGGCCAGCAGCCCGGGCAGGTCGAGCAGGTCCAGCCCGAGGTCGACGTCCAGGCCCAGGTCGCCGTCGACGTCCAGGCCGAAGTCATCGCCCAGGCCGGGCGGCTCGGGCGGCTCGGTGTACTCGCGCAACACCAGCCGGTAGCGGAACTCGTCGGCCACCGCGGCCGATTCTTCGAGCGTGAAGGCGGCGATCAGCACCCGCTCCAGCTCGGACTCGTGGACGATGTCGGCGACAAAGTCGACCGGCGCGCCGGCCAGAAACTGCGTGCGCAGCTCCTTCAAGAACTCGTCGCGCGCCTCGTCGCCCCACAGGCTGCCGACGATCTCGACCTCCATCGCGTCGCGGCCAAGGTCTTGCTGCAGGCTGCCCGACAGCCCGGGCACCGCCAGCACCGCCAGGCGCCGCGCCTCGCGGCTGGCGATGGCTTCGATGCGCGGTACTTCCCAGCGGCCGACCATGGGGCGCAGTTGCATCGGTCTACCTCCGCGGCCGGCGATGGCGGTTGGTCCACGCCACGACGACGCGCAGACCGCGCAGCGTGTGTGCAAGAGTGGCGGACGCCGGCATCGCTTTTCCCAATCGAATGGCTGTTCATGATGCGCGCCGGGTTGCGTGGAACAGTTCTCGTTTACACCAAGCTTTCCCCAACCTGAAGGACATCCCAAACTGTGTGTACCGCGCAACATTTGGCCTGGGCGGGTGCGCCAGATCGGTCGACCGGCCGCTGAACCCCTGTCTTACACTCGACGCCCCATGAAACGCCTCTGTACGCGCGCGCAAGCCGGTGGTTGGCCGGCGGCGCGAACTCCCTGGCCGGCCTGTGGTGCGTCGTGCAGTCGGCGCGCCGGTCCGCGCCACGCTTGGCGCTTCAGCCCCGGCTGACGCGCCAGGCGCCAAGAACAAAGCGCGGTCGATGCCGCGCTTTTTTGTTGCCCCTTCTTGAAGAGTTCGAAGAGTTCGAGATGATCACGATCACGCTGCCCGATGGTTCGCAACGCCAGTTTCCGCAGCCGCCCACCGTCGGCGAAGTCGCCGCGTCCATCGGCAGCGGGCTGGCCAAGGCCGCGCTCGGCGGCCGCCTGGGCAGCGGCGACGCTGCCCGGCTGGTCGATTTGAGCCACCGCATCGATGCCGACAGCACGCTGGCCATCGTCACCGACCGCGACGCCGACGGGCTGGCGATGATTCGCCACTCGACCGCGCACTTGCTGGCCTATGCGGTCAAGGAGTTGTTTCCCGAGGCGCAGGTGACCATCGGCCCGGTGATCGACTACGGCTTTTATTACGACTTTTCGTACCAGCGCCCGTTCACGCCCGACGACCTGGCGGCGATCGAGTCGCGCATGGCCGAGCTGGCGAAAAAGGACGAGCCGGTGCTGCGCCGCGTGCTGCCGCGCGACGAGGCGGTGGCCTATTTCAAAGGCCTGGGCGAGCACTACAAGGCCGAGATCATTGGCGCGATTCCGGCCGACCAGGAGGTTTCGCTGTACCGCGAAGGCGGCTTCGAAGACCTGTGCCGCGGCCCACACGTGCCCTCCACCGGGCGGCTGAAGCACTTCAAACTGATGAAGGTGGCCGGCGCCTACTGGCGCGGCGACCACCGCAACGAGATGCTGCAGCGCATCTACGGCACCGCCTGGGCGACCAAGGACGAGCTGCAGAAATACCTGACGATGCTGGAGGAGGCCGAAAAGCGCGACCACCGCCGGCTGGGCCGTGAGCTGGACCTGTTCCACATCGACGAGCACGCGCCGGGCATGGTCTTCTGGCACCCCAAGGGCTGGACCATCTGGCAGCAGGTGGAACAGTACATGCGCGCGGTCTACCGCGACAACGGTTACCAGGAGGTGCGCGGCCCGCAACTGCTTGATTCCAGCCTGTGGCAGAAGACCGGCCACTGGGACAAGTACCGCGACAACATGTTCACCACCGAGAGCGAAAAGCGCGACTACGCGCTCAAGCCGATGAACTGCCCGGGCCACATCCTGATCTTCAGGCAAGGCATCAAGAGCTGGCGCGACCTGCCGTTGCGCTACGGTGAATTCGGCGCCTGCCACCGCAACGAGGCCACCGGCGGCCTGCACGGCATCATGCGCGTGCGCGGCTTCACGCAGGACGACGGCCACATCTTCTGCACCGAGGACATGATCCTGCCCGAGTGCGTGGCCTACACCGCGTTGCTGCAGCAGGTCTACCGCGACTTCGGCTTCACCGACATCCTGTACAAGGTGGCGACGCGGCCGGCGGCACGCATCGGCAGCGACGCGGCCTGGGACAAGGCCGAGCACGCGCTGATGGAAAGCCTGCGCGCGGCCGACTGCCCGTTCGTCGTCTCGCCCGGCGAGGGCGCGTTCTACGGCCCGAAGATCGAATACACGCTGAAGGACGCCATCGGCCGCGAATGGCAGTGCGGCACGATGCAGGTTGACTTCTTCATGGCCGAGCGGCTGGGCGCCGAATACGTCGCCGACGATTCCAGCCGGCGCCACCCGGTGATGCTGCACCGGGCCATCGTCGGCAGCCTGGAGCGTTTCATTGGCATCCTGGTCGAGCAGCACGCCGGCGCGCTGCCGGCCTGGCTGGCGCCGCTGCAGGTAGTCGTCACCACGATTACCGATGGACAAGCCGATTACGCATCAGAAGTCGTGAAAACGCTGCAAAAACAAGGGCTTAGGGCCCAAGTCGATTTGCGGAACGAGAAAATCACGTATAAAATCCGCGAGCATTCGTTGCAGAAGGTTCCGTACATCCTGGTCGCTGGCGACAAGGAAAAGGCAAGCGGGACCGTTGCCGTGCGCGCCCGGGGCAATCAGGACCTGGGGGTCATGTCGGTTGACGCCTTCATTCAGAAGCTCGCCGCCGACATCGCCGCCAGGCACTGACCACGCCCTTCAGGCGCGCATGTCGCATCTGGCGCCGCCAGGCGCGTCCGACGTTTATTTCGCCCGTTGCTTGCCTTGGGGCCACTGACCTTGAACAACAGGTCGAAAAGGGGTTTGCACCATCGCTACGTTTCTCGATCGCCGGATGCCCAATGTCGAGCGCAAGCACAGGCTCAACCGCGAAATCATGGCGCCCACCGTGCGCTTGAACGGTGTCAACAACGAGCCGCTGGGCATCGTCAGCATCATGGATGCGTTGCGCCTGTCGGGCGAAGCCGATGTGGATCTGGTCGAGATCGCGCCGACCGCCGACCCGCCGGTCTGCCGGCTGATGGACTACGGCAAGTTCAAGTACCAGGAGCAGAAAAAGGCCGCCGAAGCCAAGGCCAAGCAAAAGGTCATCGAGGTCAAGGAAGTCAAGTTCCGCCCCGGCACCGACGATGGCGACTACGCCATCAAAATGCGCAACCTGCGCCGCTTCATTGCCGAAGACGGCGACAAAGGCAAGGTCACGCTGCGCTTTCGCGGCCGCGAAATCACGCACCAGGACCTGGGCATGAAAATGCTTGAACGCATCCGCGAAGAGCTGGCCGATGTCGCGGTGGTCGAGCACATGCCCAAGCTCGAAGGCCGGCAAATGATCATGGTGCTGGCGCCGCGCAAGAAGCAATAAGGCCGGCCGCGGCGCGCTGCTTGGCGCCGGCGGCAACGCCTTGATACAGAATGCGTTTTTGTTGATGTCATCCCGGTGGCGGTTTGGTCGCCGCCACCATTCGGGAACAGCCGCCTCGGGCCGTCAAAGCGCTGCAGCAACCGTGCGCAGCCGCCTGCGGGGGGCAACTTAGAAGGAGCAGTCATGCCCAAGATGAAGACCAAGAGCGGCGCGAAGAAGCGCTTTCGCGTCCGTCCCGGCGGTACCGTCAAACGCGGTCAGGCGTTCAAGCGCCACATCCTGACCAAGAAGTCGACCACGCGCAAACGCCACCTGCGCGCCAAGGCCAACGTCCACGACACCAACCTCGGCCACATGGCGCAGATGCTGCCGTTCGCCGGCCTGTGAGCCGGCGCGTGACCACCCTCTGACGGACCCAGGAGCACCCCACCATGTCCCGAGTCAAACGCGGCGTCACCGCGCGCGCGCGCCACAAAAAGGTTCTGGCCCTCGCCAAGGGCTTCCGCGGCCGCCGCAAGAACGTCTTCCGCATCGCCAAGCAGGCGGTGATGAAGGCCGGCCAGTACGCCTACCGCGACCGCCGCACCCGCAAGCGCGTGTTCCGCCGCCTGTGGATTGCCCGCATCAACGCCGCCGCGCGCGGCCTCGGCCTGACCTACAGCAAGTTCATGGCCGGCATGAAGAAGGCGTCGATCGACATCGACCGCAAGATGCTGGCCGAACTCGCGGTCAACGATCCGGCTGCTTTTGGCAGCATCGTTGCCAAGGTCAAGGCCCAACTGGGCTGACGTCCCCACCCGCCGCTGCCGTGCCGGCCGCGCCCGGCGCGACGGCGGTCCAGGTTTCCAACAGGCCGTCACCCGTGGACGGCCTTTTTGTTGCGGCCCGGCGCTGCCGGGTCCACTTTGTTGCATGACCGATCTTGACGCGTTGGTGGCGCAAGCCGTCGCCGATTTCACCGCCGCCGCGGCGCCCGCCGCGCTGGAAGACGCCAAGGCGCGCTACCTCGGCAAGTCTGGCCGGCTGACCGAGCTGCTCAAAGGCCTGGCCGCGCTGTCGCATGACGAGAAAAAGTCGCGCGGCGCGGCGATCAACCAGGCCAAGCAGCGCATCGAGCAGGCGCTGGCCGAACGCCGCCAGGCGCTGGCCGACGCCGAGCTGCACGCGCAACTGAAGGCCGAGGCGCTGGACGTCACCCTGCCCGGCCGGCAGCGCGGCCTGGGCGCGCTGCACCCGGTGTCGCGCACCATCGAGCGTATCGAGCAAATCTTCGGCTCGATGGGTTTTGACGTCGCCGAAGGCCCC
>WBZS01001315.1_pt1 | contig 20294 bp, 11 predicted proteins | sample 5204201 | NCBI WGS metagenome assembly WBZS01 (sample SAMN12344357, study PRJNA552823) | activated sludge metagenome | biome: Activated sludge suspended growth; feature: Nitrification reactor; material: Wastewater; isolation source: activated sludge from nitrification reactor of wastewater...
CGGACGGCGCGGAGGTAGCCGTTGTGCGTGCGGGGCGCTTTGCCAGTGAGGTGCAGATCGTCGCTCATCCGCTGGTAAAGTTCTTGACGAAAGAATTTGGATGTGGATCGGGGCGTTGGTTTTCGTTTACAATCAGACATGCGTAGAGAACCTTTGCAAGTAAGCAAGTGAATCAACTCAGCGTTCACCACGAACGCTGTACCTGCAAAGATTCCAACAACTTTCACCCGCCGCGATAGCGGCTTACTTGAACCATGCGTTACGACCGGCCGGGTGGCACTGGCTATGCCAGTGTTTTGGTCGTGTGGGGCACAATGTTCCGCTCAAGACGTGTTTCGCGGGAAGGCACAAAAGGTGGCAAGGTATTTTTGTCGTTTAAGAGGCCTGACCGCCTGACCCATTTGACTCTGACCAAAAAATGACACACCCCAAGTTACCCTTATGCCGTGATTTGAGAATAACAACGCCTGCACCTTCCTGACCCCGTAAGGGCTTGGCCGCCAGATCGAAATCAAACACTGGCGAAGCCAGTGGCACACAAAAGAGTTTTTAATTCTTTGGTGCGGACCCTGGACATGGACGATGAAGCCTGCGTGCAAATGTGGGTCGACCACGAATGCAAAGGTGCACAGAAAGTCGCCTACCGCGAACGATTGAAGAGCCGAAGGTTCAAAATTCGTCATTCGGGGGAACCGGCATTAGAACTCACCTAAAGGCTGAGAATCAATGCCCCCAAGCGTGATCGTTTCTGGGGGCGAATTTGGGTTCAAACAATGCAAGTTACGTTGGCAAACGCGACCGTTCGATTTCAGGTACAATTACCGCGAGGGGGAAGGGGTAACGACGAACGCAGGGAGTTCGATGAAGGACCGAGTTGCTGTAAATTTCGTGTTTGCCTTGGCCATCCTGTTCAGCAGCAGCGTTCTGCGACTTCCAGCGGTGCAAGCTCAAAGCATGGTGGATGCTAACGCGTCGTTTGAACGAGGCGATTATGATCGAGCACTCTCGCTGGCGATCACAGCGATTGACAGTCCATCCATCGTGACCGAGAAGTGGTTTCGTCTGGCACTCGAATGTCAACTTGTGCGCGGCGAATATTCCAATGCGGCGGCGCTTGCCCGCAAGGCTCTCGAGACGTACGAAACCAGTATTCTGCTGCGCCGACTAGCCGCTACCGCCGAACGGTATTCGGGAAATGAATCGGGCGCGGTTGGTTTATTGGAAGAAATCGATTTACGGTACGAGCTTAACGAGTGGCAATACCGCAGCGACGAAGACCGTTCAATGCTCGCCGACTACTATCTTCAGCGCGGTCGCGACCCGAAAGAAGTTCTTTCTACATTTCTCAAACCGTTGCCGGCAACGAGCCGTGCGGCGCGGTTGACTACCGGAAATTTGGCACTCGCCAAAGGTGACTTCGCTCTCGCCGCCGACCAGTTCCGTGCTGCAGTTGAACTGGAACCTCAATTGGCAGTCGGGCTCTACGGCCTCGCGCGGGCTTTCGAGTCGAGTGACGCGGAAAAGGCCTTGAGTTACTTAAAACAATGCCTCGAGGCCAACCCGAACTACATCCCGGCGCTCTTGCGTTTCGCGGAAAACGAAATCGATGCTGAGCAATATGAGCGGGCCAATGAGCTGTTGCAAAAAGTACTCTCGATCAACGCACACGAAGTTCATGCTCTGGCGTTCCAAGCCGTTATTGCCCATCTGGCAAATGACGCAACGCAAGAACTCGACTGCCGGGACAAAGCCCTTTCGACGTGGGCCAGCAACCCAGAGTTCGACTATCTCGTTGGCAAAAAGCTATCGCAAAAATATCGTTTTGATGAGGGAGCCGAATACCAAAGGCGATCCCTCGTGTACGACCCGAATTATCGCCCTGCGAAACTTCAATTGGCCCAAGACCAATTGCGGCGCGGGGTGGAATTAGAAGGCTGGCAGTTGGCCGACGAAGTTTACGCGACGGACCCTTACAACATTCTGGCTCACAACCTTGTGACCCTGCGCGACAACCTCGCGAAATACGCGACGCTCCACAACGACGACTTTATTGTGCGAATGGATGAGCGCGAGGCTCGAATCTACGGCCAACAAGTCCTGGAATTGCTGGCGCAGGCAAAGCAAACGCTTTGCCGCGAATACGATTTTGAAATCGCGAGTCCGACCTACGTTGAAATTTTCGCCAAACAACAGGACTTCGCCGTTCGCACCTTTGGGATGCCCGGCGGTCGTGGTTTTCTGGGTGTTTGCTTTGGCAGCGTGGTCACCATGAATAGCCCTGCCTCCCAAGGGGCTCAGGCGGCGAACTGGCAAGCGGTATTGTGGCATGAATTTTGTCATGTGGTGACGCTCCAAAAAACCAACAATAAGATGCCCCGTTGGCTGAGCGAGGGGATTTCGGTTTATGAAGAACGCCAACGCGATCCGGCTTGGGGCCAATCGATGACTCCGCGCTATCGCGAAATGATTTTGGGGGACGACTTTACGCCGATCAGTAAGTTAAGCGAAGCGTTTCTAAAACCAAAAACGAACGAGCACCTTTTGTTCGCATATTTCGAGTCTTCTTTGGCAGTTGAATTCTTGGTGGAAAGATTTGGCAAGGAAATGCTTAACCGACTACTGATTGATTTGGGATTGGGGACGGCGGCAAACAAAGCGTTGGAGCGGTACGTTGGCTCATTTCCGAAACTGGATGAAGACTTTGCGAACTACGTGCGGAAACGAGCCAATGCGTTTGGCTCCGATGAAGTTTTCGCGAAGCCCGAGTTGCCGCAACGCCCCGACGCCAAATCGCTGTTGGACCTCGCCGCAAAATCACCGAACAACTATTACATCCAGCGTCAACTAGCAGATTTCCATCTGGCGAATAAAGATTGGAAGTCTGCTGAACAGGCAGTTCATCGATTGTTGGCGCTATTGCCTGACGCTGTCGGAAGGGAAACACCCCATGCTTTGCTGGCTGCGATTCGACGAGGCACCGGCGACGAATCGGGTGAGGCCACAGCGTTGGGCGAATGGGTCCGACGCGATGCGGATGCATTTGATGGCGCCTTGAGATTGTCCGAATTGTTGGCGAGACAATCGCGATGGGAGGAATCGAAAAGTGCGGCGAGACGGGCGTTGGCCATTAACCCATTGTTGCCTGGCGGCCAACGGTTGCTTGCGACGGCATGCGAAAACTTGGGAGATCGGAAGGGATCTATTGCGGCCCTGACTGCGCTGATTGAATTGGACTTCGACGACCCCTCTGACACGCACTTCCGTTTGGCTCAAGCCCATTTTCAGGAGAGCCAATTCGATTTGGCGAAACGCCAGGTCTTGATGACTCTCGAGAGCGCGCCACGGTACCGCGCCGCACAAAAGTTGCTATTGCAAATTGACGGACTACAAAAGAAGGACGACAGATGAAGACAATCATCTCGGTGATACTGTTCGGAGGAGTTGTCACACTTGTGTTCGCCGCTGTGGCAGTCAAACAAACCGCGGTGACAGTCAGACCAAACGGCTATGCGCCCTCCGCTTCGCCGCAAATGAACGGTGAGACGAGGTCGCGCACCGATATTTCGGCTAAAGTCCAAGAACAGGAAAACGTTCGGCGCGGCAAACAAAAAACACTTGAACAACAGGACGACCAATTGGGCTTCAATTCTCAAGGATACCCAATTTGGAAAACTGATCGGGACTTCAAGTCTGACGTGTTCACGTTTGCTCGCGTTCGTTATACCTCTGGCCTTCGAAGCGAAGAGCTGGAGTTCCGTGGCGGCCGCTTTGGAAGGCGATTTTACAAATGGGATACTGACTTTCCTGACAGTGACAATAATTTTTCCTTTCGCTTGCACGAACTGACATCGTTGCAGGTAAACCCCGAACCCGTGATCGTAACGCTCGACGGCGAAGAGATTTTCAATTATCCCTTTGTCTATTTAATCGAGCCCGGCCACATGGCTTTGACAGAAGATGAAGTGGCGGGATTGCGCAAATATCTGTTGCGGGGCGGCTTTATGATGATTGACGATTTCTGGGGTGAATGGGAATACGAAACCTTGGCCCTCAATCTAAAACGGGCGTTCCCCGATCGTACGCCTCAAGAACTTCCGATCGAACATGAAATTTTCAACATCGTCTACACCTTGAAAGAAAAACCGATGGTGCCCAGCATTCACCATTATTATCGCGGAATGCGAACGGAACGTCGCGATGCAACGGAAGCTCATTACCGAGGGCTCTTCGATGATAGCGGCAGGTTGATGATGGTCATCTGCCACAATACCGATCTGGGCGATGGTTGGGAACGCGAAGGCGTCGATGAAGGCTATTTCAATCAGTTTTCCGAAAAATACGCTTATCCGTTGGGAATCAACATAATCGTGTACGCGATGACGCATTGATTTTATTACCAATTTGAAAACAACTTTTCTAAAAAGGGCACCGACCTTGGCAACCATCAGACAGGATGAGGAACAGCAAGCCGTGCTGCAGATTCGCGAAGGGCGCGAGAAGATCTTTGAGCAACTCTCGAAGGTCATTGTGGGACAGCAGGAGGTAATTGAACAACTGTTGATCAGTTTGTTCGCCGGGGGTCATTGCTTAATTACCGGGGCGCCAGGTTTGGCGAAGACGCTCCTTGTGCGAAGTATTGCCCAGATCTTTCATCTGAAGTTTCAGCGAATCCAGTTCACTCCGGACTTAATGCCGGCTGACATTACGGGAACCGAAATACTCGACGACACGCAAGACGGCAGAAAAATGCACTTCGTAAAGGGACCTGTTTTCGCCAACGTGATTCTCGCCGATGAAATCAATCGAACCCCTCCCAAGACCCAAGCCGCGTTGCTCGAGGCAATGCAAGAACATCAGGTCACTGCGGGAGGCGTACGGTACGTGCTGGAGGAGCCCTTTTTCGTGTTGGCGACCCAGAACCCGATCGAAATGGAAGGAACGTACCCGTTGCCGGAGGCTCAACTGGACCGCTTCATGTTCAATGTCCACATCGACTACCTTCCGGAAGATGACGAAGTAAAAGTCGTGCAACAGACAACCTCACGACGTCCGAAAAGCATCGAACCATTGTTTACCGGAGCCGACGTGATCAGGTTTCATGAAACGGTTCGACAGGTTCCCGTGGCTGAATCGCTGGTCCGCTATTGCGTTCGCCTCGCCGACGCGACGCGACCTGGCCGCAGCGGCACGCCGGATTTTGTAAATCAGTTTGTTAGCTGGGGAGCGGGATTGCGAGCAGCACAGAATCTGGTGCTGGGAGCCAAAGCCCGAGCGTTGTTATCCGGCCAAAGCCATGTGGCATTAGAGGATATCCGCGCACTCATCGAACCGACTTTTCGGCATCGAGTGATCGCGAGTTATCGAGCCGATGCCGATGGCATCTCGGTTCCCGAGTTGATCCGTCGCGTTATCGATCACGTCCCCGTTCCTGGATAGCCGTCGCGAGAACCTCAAAGTCGACAAATCACAATTTAGAAAACTTTGCAACTCCCGAACAAATCGTCTGGATATTAATCGAGTAAAAATGAACCAGTTGGAATTCAAAACGCCGGACAGTAAGAAAAGAGTTCACTCTCGGGCACCGGCGTTTTCCTTTGACACCTCAACACTAATGAAAATTACTTCGTTGGAGTTGCGGGCCAAGGCCGTGGTCGAGGGCTTTATGTCGGGCCTTCATCGAAGCCCCTACCACGGATTTTCGGTTGAGTTTTCCGATTATCGGCCTTACTCGCCAGGCGACGATTTGCGATATCTTGATTGGCGATTGCTGGCCAGGTCCGATCGTCGTTACATCAAGCGTTTTGAAGACGAAACCAACCTTCGTTGTTATTTGGTTCTTGATAATAGCCGGTCAATGCAATTCGGAGACGGTCGAGTCGCCAAGGCCGATTATGCAAAGACTCTAGCGGCAACGTTGGCTTACTTTTTTACACAACAACGTGACGCTGTCGGCCTGTTGACCTTTGACGACAAAATCCAGGATTTGATTCAACCACGATTTCGTCCGGGACACCTGCGGCGCATGATGGTAGCTCTGGACCGTGTACCGGAAGGACAAGCGACGGATGTTCGCGGATCTTTGGAGCAATTGGCAACCACTTTTCGCAAACGCGGTTTAGTCGTCCTCGTTTCCGATCTCTTAACTCCGGCAAATGATTTGCGTAAGCCGCTGGCGATTTTGCGTTCGCGAGGGCACGAGGTCGTGGTGCTTCGGATTCTCGATCCCGTGGAAGTAACCTTTGATTTTCGCGAGCCTAAAATCTTTGTCGATGTGGAATCGGGGCGTGACCTATACGTTGACCCGGCGGCGATTCGCGATCGTTACCAAAGCAAATTTTGCGAACACGAGAATCAAATACGCAGCCTGACTTCCGAACTTGGAATTGAGTATTACCGTGTCACCACGGACCAACCAATGGACCGCGTGTTGTTCGATGTCATTACCTCGCGGATGGAAACGCGTTCCGCCCGAAGGCACCGTGCGAAAACACCTGGCGCCTCGACAAATCCGAAGGAGGCCAGTCAATGAGTTTTTTGACGTTGGCCTTTGGTCTGGGTGGCTTGGCGATTGCTTTCCCTCTAATCTTTCATTTGATTCGCCGATCACCACGCGGACGCCAAACATTTAGTTCATTAATGTTTTTAGAGGACTCGCCCCCCAGACTGACTCAACGCAGCCGACTGGATGATTGGATTTTGCTCTTGATGAGAATCGGGATCATTTCGTTAATCGCGCTGGCATTCATGCGGCCCTTTTTCCGAACCTCAGCACTGCTCAATCAAGGGAGTTTGGTCGGTCGCCAAGTGGCGATTCTGCTCGACCGCAGCAGCAGCATGCAACGCGAGGGCACTTGGGATAAGGCTATCGACATCGCGAAAAAAACACTTCGCGATTTGCGTCCAGAAGACGACTTCTCACTCAGTGTTTTTGACGCGAGACCCCATGTTCTTGTTAGCTTGAAACGAGATCGTCGAACCTCGACTCTGGAAGAAAAGCGCGAGATCGCATTGGCGCTCCTGGACAAGGAAAGTCCCGGTTGGAATTCCACTGATTTGGCGGCGGTATTGTCTGAGGCTGTCGAATCCCTCGGCACTGTCGGCGGTAGCATATCGGCAAGTCCGGCAGGCCACATTGTGCTGATTTCGGACATGCAAAATGGCGCGATCATCGATCCCTTGCAGTCGCTCGAATGGCCTGAAAACGTCAATGTCGATGTACAGTACGTTGCCGCTAAACAGAGTGGGAATGCCAACCTCCGATTGTTAAATGAACCTGCCTCGGCGGAGAATCGACGAGTCCGTGTCACCAATTTCGCAGGCAATGAAAATACACGCTTCCAATTGCGTTGGAGTACATCCCAGCCTGTACCTGGAACGTCCGACAATCAGGATGTTCGGGTTGACGTAGTCGCCGGCACGTCCCGAACGGAAGAATTGAAAATTCCTATGCCACGAACTTTTGACCGCATTGAACTCGTTGGCGATAACACCCAGTTCGACAACACCTATTACTTTGTACCGCCTGTCACGCGTATGAATCGCGTTTCGTTTTTAGGCGCAGACAATCCAGACGATCCTGAGGGACTGCTCTATTATTTGACGCGTGCCTTACCAAAACAGACGACGAACGTCGTGAGCGTGTTGCCACAAAATGATTGGATTCCCGATTCGCTGGCTCCGGTCGACTTAGTGGTGGTTGCCGCACCGGTTTCGACCACCACTTCGGAGCAGCTCAAGGCTTATGCCACCGCGGGCGGTACCATCCTAGCCATCTGCGACACACGTGAAATCGCCTCAAGCCTGCATTTTCTCGGTGACAACGTTAACGTTTCCGTGTCGGCAGCCAGTCCGAAAAATGCGACGTCCCAATTTAGGTTGCTGATCGACCTGGACTTTCGTCATCCATTGTTGGAAACATTCTCATCGCCGCAGTTCAATGACTTCACTAAAATCCACTTTTGGAAAACAAGCGACGTTGAATTGATCGCTCAGTCGGCGCGTGTACTGGCTCGCTTCGACAACAATCGGCCGGCGATTTGGGAATTGCCGATCGGCACGGGGCGTTTGATTGGCTTCGCCTCGAGCTGGCGACCTGTCGACAGTCAATTGGCCTTGAGTTCCAAGTTCGTACCGCTGCTGGGAAAATTAGTCGACTTGAATTTTACAAAAAATCCAAGCGAATCTTCGTTGCTCATTGGCCAAAACTGGCAAGTGCCAATGGTCAAGGGTACTCGATCGGGCACACTTTTGCGTCCTGATGGTCGGGAGGAAATCCTTACCGATGCCACCATTGTCTATTCGCAATGCGATGTGCCGGGAATTTATTCAGCAAAGATAGCCGATACCATTTTTCAATTCGCCGTAAACCTAACCGCCAGCGAAAGTGATCTCGAACCGATGCCAGTCGAGAGACTACAAGCGCTTGGCGTAAAAGTGGGGAAGTCGCTCTCGCCAGAACAAGAACTTTCGCAAGCGCAGCGCCTGCAAGACACTGCACTAGAGTCGCGACAAAAGTTTTGGAAATGGCTGATCGCAACGGCCCTTGGCCTACTGATCTTGGAAACTTCGTATGCCGCGTGGAAACAACGCCGAACAGCGTTACAACTCCTGGGAGCAAACGCACAATGAACCCTCTTGTACTCGAGTACCTACGACCGATTGTTCAACGACTGCGGTGGCGGCGATTTTGGCTTTCATTGGCCATGTGTTGGGGCACCGTTGCTGGACTGGGATTGTTGGCGTGGGTCGGCAACCAATTCGCCGACTTTGATTTTGATCCGGTGGGCCAGTTCGGACTGTTGGCGACGGTGGGCGTACTGTTGACGATTAGCTTTTTCTTTTCCGTGGGGTGGTCTTCACGCGGCGCGGCCGACTTTGTAAAAGCGGTTTGGCGTATTGAACGCGAATTTCCAGAACTAAATCTGCGTCTGGCAACGGCATTTGAGCAGCAACCCGAGGAAGGAAAATCTCAACTTAATTTCTTGCAACAGGAGGTCGTTCGTGAAGCCGTTTACCATGACTTTCGCCAACCATGGGTTCAATTGGTGCCGAGGTGGCAACTCGTCGGCTCGATACTTGCCAGTCTCACCAGTTTTGTTTCGGTAGTCGCGGTGATGCTGGCGATCGGACTTGCCTGGAAAGCGATCGCTCCGTCATACGTCTTGGACTTTGAGCAAGTGGCCGTGGCAACCGCCGATTACTCGTGCACTATCGAACCGGGGAATGCCGAAGTTGAGAAAGGCACGAGCCTGCTCGTCTTGGCCCGCTTCGAGGGATCTATTCCGCCCAACGTCGTTCTCAACATTCAATTGGCAAACGGCTCGTCGCAATCAATGTCGATGGCCCAAAGCCTGAATGATCCAATCTGTGCCGCACGAATCGCAAACGTCGATCAAGCGCTGACCTATTCGGTCGAATACGAATCCTTTCGATCGCCCACCTACCAAGTCTCGATCTTTGAATATCCAGAGGTCAAAAGAATTGACGCTGAATTAAGGTTTCCGGATTTTACCCGATTGTCACCTTCGATCCTGAAGGACGTACGGCGGATTTCGGCGGTTGAAGGAACCGAGGCGACGCTAAGAATTCAACTGAACAAGTCCATTTCCAAAGCCGAATTAATTTCTGAAAGTGGAACCGTTATTCCATTCATTCCCGAAAGTGTTTCGCAAAACCTCTACACAGCCAAACTCCAATTGGTGGAGTCTGCTCATTACGAAATAAGAACTGTCGACGAAGGCGAACGGGGAAATCGTTTTCCACCAAAACTGGTTGTCACGGTAACCTCCAATCAAATTCCGCGAATCGTCGTAAAGAGCCCCGCGCGCGACGTTCAAGCCTCGTGCCTCGAAGAACTCCAGTTGCGTGCCGAAACTTGGGATGATTTCGGACTTCAGAAAGTTGGCCTGACGCTGATAACGCCCGGGCAAGCGCCACGCGAGATCGCCCTGGCCGAGAATACAAGGGCGAAAACAAAAACCCCCCACGAACACCTATTGGCCTTGGAGGAAATGAAGGTTGTCGAAGATGACCTTTTGACTTACTACTTCTGGGCCGAAGACATGGATCAACAGGGCACGACGCGGCGTACGGCAGGCGACATGTTCTTTGTTGAGATTCGCCCCTTCGACGAAATCTTCCGCCAAGGCGAACAACCTTCTTCGCAAGAAATGAACGAGGCTCAACAGAATGGGGCCGAAAGCCAAGCAGCAGCGCAAGCTGACAGCCTCGCTCAAACGCAAAAACAAATTGTCGCTGCGACCTGGAATGTGATCCGTCGTGAACATCGCCAGAAACCATCGCACTCCTTTGCAGAAGACGTTCGCGCTATTGCCGATTCTCAATCGGAAGCCAGAAAACTGGCCGAGGGTTTGAGCGCACAGGTGCAAGACGCCCGATCTGTCGTTTTCGCTGACGACGTGAAGAAATTCATGGACGCCGCCGCAGAATCGCTCAATCGAACCGCTGAAACAAACGATCCTTCCCTTCTCGACTCGGCTTTGCAGGCCGAGCAAAGTGCCTATCAATTTTTGTTGCGGCTACGTGCCCGCGAACATCAGGTCGTTCTAATGAATCGCCAACAACAATCACGGGCGAATTCCAATCAAAACAACTCGCAGCAGCAACAAATGCAGCAACTGGAAATGCAGGACGAAAAAAATCCCTATGAAGAAGAAACCATGGCGACCGATCCTGAATCACCCGAAGCGCGGGAAAATCGCCAAGTCTTGAATCGCTTGCGGGAGTTGGCACAACGCCAACAGGATTTGAACGAACAGGTGCGGCAACTGCAGGCCGAGTTGGAACTGGCGAAGGAAGATGAACGTGCAGAACTGGAACGCCGACTGAAACGACTTCAAGACGAACAGAAACAGATCCTTCGTGACAGCGATGAGGTGCGGGAACGAATGCAGAATGAACAAAACCTGCAACAGATGAGCGAACAGTCTAAAGAACTTGAGGAGGCTCGAGAAAATCTCCAACAGAGCGCCGAGGCATTGGAAAATAACAAACTGTCACAGGCTGCGGCCAAAGGTCAACGAGCGCACGAGAAACTGGATGAACTAAAGAACGAATATCAGCGCCGCAGTGCGAACCAGTTCGAGGAAGAAATGACGGAGCTGCAAAATGCGGCGAAGCAGCTTTCGAAACGTCAAGACGATTTGACCAAGGAACTGAAAAGTGAAAACACACGCCCAAGCACGACACCTTCCCTGAGGACTGACGAACCCAAGGGAGATTTGGGAGCCGAATTACGCGAGCAGCAGCAACGATTAGACAAACTTCGGGAATCGATGCGGGACACGATCGAGCGCGCCGAAGCCTTGGAACCGCTTCTCGCTGAGGAACTGTACGACACCTACCGCGACGCGGAGCAAAAGGAACCCGAGAAGGCGCTTGAGGCCGCCGCCCAGTCCCTGCAACGAGGCCTCCGCGAGGATGCCCATCAGGAATCTGCTCGCGCCGGCGAAACGTTGGAGGAAATTCAACAAGGTGTCGAACGAGCTGCAAGTCGAGTTACTGGCGATGATGCCGAAAAACTGCGACGAGCGGAACGCGAATTGGAACGCCTCAATCGTGAACTTGCTGAAGAAATAAAACGCAAGGCTCCCCAAGCCGCAAACGGCGAAACAAAATCAGATTCAGCAGAAGACGAATCGACGTCGAGAGACGATTCTTCTGGGAAAAAAAATGGCAAGCTAAAAAGCGAGTCAGATAGCAAAGCCGGCGGCGACGCAAGCAAATCGGCTAATGATGACGAATCCGAAAAAGGATCAACCAACGCAAATAAATCCAAAGGGGCTTCCTCGGGCACGATGAGCGATGGGAAACGAAACTCCGTCGAAGCAACAAAGGACCGCTCGGCAAGTCGCGAAAACTCTGATGGCGAATCGGGGCGACAGCAAACCGACCGGCCCGTGATTGACGAAATGCCCACCGATGACCTGCATGATGGCGACGGCGGTTTGCGCGATCAACCGCAACTCAATCGCAATCCAAACGTAAAAATGCGGCGTTCCACTCGTACCGTTAGCCCATTGTCCGGCGACGAATTCCGCGACTGGTCGGACCGGCTACGCGATGTCGAAGAAATCATGAACGACGCGGAATTGCGGGAGGAGGCTGCTCGAATTCGTAATCAGGCCAGAGAACTGCGAAAGGAAATGCGTGAACGACACTCGGCCGAGCCCAATTGGGAATTGGTGAAGCTCAAAGTCATGAACCCGCTTCAAGTCCTGAAGACACGAATTCGCGAAGAACTGCTCAAAAAATCCGGCCAGAAAATTCTGGTTCCGCTTGATCGCGATCCGGTTCCGACTGAGTTCAAGGACGCCGTAGAACAATATTACAAAGAATTGGGGAGCGGCAAATGATTTGGCCAAATGCCTGGTCTCCCGAATTCTGGCTCTGGCCGGCGCTGACACTGGCGGCTGTTGCCTTAGGTGCCGTGATCTGGTCCGTTTTGACTTCGAAAACCAGTTTCGCGTTTCGACTCGCATTGCTAATGCTGAAAGTTCTCAGCGTGATCCTGCTCGCAACTTGTTTACTGGAACCGTTGCAACGGACCGAGACTCCCCGCAAAGACGCCAATCTATTCGCGGCACTTATTGATCAAAGTGAGAGTCTCAGTATTCGAGACAAGGTTACTGGGGAAGAAACGCGAGCCGAAGTGCTGAAGCGTGCGGTCTTAAACAACAAGGACTGGCAAACGACCTTAGATGAGGCCTTTGATTTCCGCCGTTATTTTTTTGATTCGCGGCTGAAAGCCGTTAACGAATTCGCTTCGTTCGACCCGACCTCCAATCAGTCAAATCTGTATGCGGCAATTGAATCGTTGCAACAGCGATTGCCCGGCAAACCTTGTGGCGGAATCCTATTGTTTACCGACGGCAACGCTACAGATTTGAGTCGTGGCGATCTGGAACGACTTGTGGCAAAATCAAGAATTCCGATCTACCCAGTGCGCTTCGGGGGGACTGTTCAGCGAGACCTTGCCGTCCGCAATGTCACGATCAGTCAGACAAATTTCGAAACATCTCCGGTCGCGATTACTGCAGAATTTGAGGGGATTGGATTTGGCAACGAATCAATTACTGTCGAACTCTTGGACGAATCGGGGAAAATAGTTAAAGCCGAGTCGATTGCGAAAATATTGGATAACCAAAAATTCGCAATCAAGTTTGAAGAACGGCCCGTGGGTGGGGGAACTCATTTTTATACCGTACGCGCGCGGCACGGCTTGAGCGGAGAAGCCATCGCGCGAGTAGGGCGCGGCAACGAGGCGACCGATGCGAACAATCTTCGCACGGTGGCAGTTGATAGAGGGCAGGGGCCGTTTCGAATTTTGTATGTTGGTGGACGCCCGAATTGGGAATTGAAGTTTTTCGGGCGAGCGTTGGCAGATGACGATGAGGTTGAGTTGATTTCAATGGTTCGAGTGGCCAAACGAGAGCCCAAATTCTCATTTCGAGGGCGCCGCGGAGAAGGTGCGAATCCCCTTTTTCGTGGATTTGACGATTTGGATGAGGAAGATGCCGAAAAGTACGACGAACCTGTCTTGATCACGATGCCACTCGACAATCCACTCGCGGACAAATTGCGCGGAGGGTTTCCGCGAAAGAGGGAAGATCTTTTTGAATTCGACGCAATCGTTCTCGATGATGTGGAAGCGGATTTCTTTTCTCCAGACCAACGGACCTTGATCGATGAGTTTGTCGCGAATCGAGGCGGAACATTGTTGATGTTAGGCGGATTTGGGACCTTTCAAAAGGGCGGTTATTTGCGAACCCCGATTGGTGAGATGCTGCCAATTTATTTGGATCGCGGTAGTGCTTTGGCGACGACGAAAGAAATGCGGCTGGATTTGACTCGCGAAGGCTGGTTGCAGCCGTGGGTACGATTGCGAGCCACGGAAATACAAGAAAACAGCCGGCTGGAGTCCATGCCTGCCTTTCAAGTTGTAACTCCCTCAAATTCGATCAAACCTGGTGCGAGCGTTCTCGCGAATGTCAAAACTGCCGAAGACGAGGTGTTGCCAGCCTTGGTAGTGCAACGTTTCGGGAGGGGACACTCGGCGGCATTATTAATTGGCGACCTGTGGCGATGGCAAATGCAAAAGCCCGAAGATGGCGATCTGATGAAGGCCTGGCGTCAACTTGCCCGTTGGATGGTGTCCGACGTTCCACACCGTTTCGACGTCAAAATCAATCATGATGATTTGAACATGCTGCGAGCCCGCATTGAATTGCGGGACGAAGAATTTTTGCCCTTAGACAATTGTCGAGTCATTGCAAAAATTGTAACCGGTATTTCCAGCACCACGGAAACACCCCCTGAGATCGTCCTAACGGCAACCCCACACAACAGTGAATCCGGGGTCTACGAACTCGATTACTCGCCAAAAACTGCTGGACCAATTCGCGTTGAGTGGACTGCCAAGGGAGCGAATGGCGAAGATCTTGGATCCGTAAAATCTGGATGGGTTTGTCAGCCTGCTGTCAAAGAATATCAACAACTGAATGTCAATCAAGAATGCTGGGAACGAATCGCCACTGCCTCGGGAGGCAAAATAATTGAGCTGAACCAGTTGAACGATTTTTGCAAATCGATTCCGGTCCATTCATCAATGGCGACCGAAGTACGCGTCACTCCTTGGTGGCACAATTGGATGTTGTTCGTATTGGCCATCGGTTGTTTGGTAATCGAATGGGGATTACGACGGTGGAAGGGGCTGCCATGACGAAATTCTTTTCCACAGTTCAATTCGCTGTAGTCTTGCTCGCTGTTTTGGTCGCGATCGGCGAGACGTTCGCTCAAACGGATGGCCCTTCGCCAAATCCGCGCCGACGATTTTTACTGATCGTGGTCGGTGCCGAAGGCACGCCAGAATTTGGCAAAACATTTGATGAAAATGCCGCAGACTGGGAGACTGCAGCTGCTTCCAACCAGTTTGAAGTGCGAAAGGTCATGGTTGACAACGAAATTTCCGCGACGCAACGTGATCAACTGAAAGCCGCGATCGAAAATATCGCGACACAAAAGCCTGCCGAATTTTGGCTGGTGTTGATCGGACACGGATCGTTCGATGGCAAAACCGCAAAATTCAATTTGCTGGGTCCAGATATTACGGCAGCAGAAACCGCTGATTGGTTGAACGAGATTCCTGAAGACGCTGCGACAGTGGTTATCAATTCTGCGTCGTGCAGCGGTGCCTTTTTGCGACCGTTGGCAAAACGCGGACGCATCGTCGTGACAGCTACCAAGAGTGGTTCGGAAGTGAATCTTACAAGGTTCGGAACGTTTTTGGCCCAAGCCGTATCGGACGGAAATGCCGATCTCGACAAGGACGGGCGAACTTCGTTGCTCGAGGCGTTTCTCAGCGCGTCCAAGCAAACGGACGATTTCTACAAGGGCGAATCGCGGTTGGCTACCGAACATGCCCTGATCGACGACAACGGGGATGGCAAGGGAACAGCGGCGACTTGGTTTACCGGATGGCGGATAACGGGTCGTGCGCAGGACGGTTCAGAACCCGACGGGGCGAGGGCCAATCAGTTGTTCATACAGCCGGACCAAGTTGCGGAGAATCTTGACCCTGTTCAAATTGCCGAACGAGATCGGCTGGAACTGGAAATCGAGGGATTGGTGCGCAAAAAGCCGAAATTGGCAGCGGACGATTATTATCGAGAGCTGGAGTCGTTGTTTCTGAAGCTGGCGCGATTGAACGCGGCAGCAGACTTGGAGACGACAGAGAAAGGTTCACTCAGCGAAAAAAAGTCGGCTGACGACAAGCGATAATCGAACTATCGTTTCTTTTTTTCGTCAGGATCGGGCAAGGGCTCTGTAGAAAAATTGCTGGTGCGGGCAAGTTCAATTTTTTGATTTTGAAACTCGTAGACGATTCGCGTCGGAATTGGCACGTTGACTAGTCCGCGGACCAACTCGGCTTGCTCGAGGGCTTTGCCCCGAAATACTTGAGCGTCTTTCACTTTTTTCTCGGCCGCTTTGGCGTTGTCTCTCTTCTGGCCGATCCCACGTTCACCGGCAGGAGTCTTTCCGAGAATTTCTTGAGCCAAATTATTCTCCAGCACCAACTGCGCATTGAGCGCCTGTAGTCCATCCATAACTTCGCTCAACGACTTTGGAGACAAAACGATCGTTCCACGATCGTTTTTCGTTTGCACCTCGATTCGCACGTCGGCCTTGTTTTTGAAGTCCGCCGAAATCGCAATCCAAAAGACGCGTTCGGTAACCAACTCAGTAAACGAAATGGTCGCGGGGGCCTTATTGGCCATCTGGGGATTGTCAATTCGTCCTTCACCAAAGTGTGCCGGATCTAAGGTGCCGAATTCGACTTTTAGCCCACCGGTTGGCAGCCAGGGAATCTCGAGGTTGTCTTTAAATGTGAATGTTTTCTCATTTAAAGCCAAGGAGTCAATCGTCACCGGCTTTCTCAAAGCAATGATTTTGTTTTCTTTCTCAGTTGTCAAATTCAATGAGGAATTGATCATAAAATTCGCATTCGACCTGGGCTCCACGTCTTTTTCCCAAGCAAACTTCAGTTGTTGTTCATCCAACAGAAATTTGGCGATCAATTTCGCTTCCGGATCGGCGGCTTTCGATGAGTGGAGCACGTTCCATTCGGGTTTATTCTTTGCAGGACTGATCGTGAAGTAGTTCTTTCCTTTCCCGCACTTCTCTGGATCGTAGATCAAATCAACGATCATTTCGGCACCTTCTGGCAGATTCAACGGAGCGAGTGCAACCGGAGTCGCCGCTCCATCGATGGGGGGCAGTTCGAATTGTGTGGGCATGTCGTTGATTCCAGTAGCTGCCATCGGTACGCCTGAGGGATTGCTGGAATTCGAAGAATTTGCCGTTGCGGAATCGGATGTCGACGCCTCGCCCTTTTGTGCATTGCTGTCACTCGATTTTTTCGCAACACCGGGAACATCAAAAGGATCGCTTTTGCTCGACGTAGACTTTTCAGAGGACTTTGTCTTTCCCTTTTGGGGTGGGGCAGCGTCGCGAGGAGGTGGCGATTTTTGACCATCGTCGCTTCCGGCAGGCGCCGCCGCAGTTGAAAGGAGCTTGCTAGCGAATGAGTCGTCGTTGAGGGTGGCGGATTTATCATTGCTGGATTGTTTAGTCGATTCGTCCGCGGGGATCGTCGCGGCGGAATCCGTCGACGTTTCAGGTTTAACGGCATTCGCATTCGTGTTCGACAAACTAATGGCGGTTTTAGCCGCGTCAACTTCATCGCCTGGAATCACTGGCGTTGCCGCCAATTCACTCCCGGCTGGTTGCTTCGTCGATTTCTTTTTGCTGAACTTGCTATTAGCTTTCGGTTGATCGGTCGCAGAATTACTTGTGTCGGTTTTGGCAACGAAGTCGGCGCGAGCAGCACCATTTTCTTTTGACTTGGATTTATCTGCAACAGATCGATTAGTGCCGAAAAAAGTACCGCTCGTGAATCCCCAGACGATCACGCCAGTCAGTCCGATCAAAGCCACGATAATCGGAACCAGTACTTTCCAGATCTGTGGGTTCGCTCGACTGACCGTCTTCGCAGTCGTCTGCTGAGTGGGGCGGGGCAGGTTTGCTTTTTGCGTTGTGGGAGTTGCTTTGAGCGCTTCGGATCGACGCGATTCTCTTTGGTCTGCGATTTCTTCTTGGTGTTTGTCGAGCCAATGACACGCCAAACTTTCAATTTTTGCGAGCGACTCAGGCTTACTACCTAGTTGCACGATGTTCGACAAGAGTTCGGGGTCAGCATTGCGTCCGAGCGCCTTCTCTAGCAGTTCTCCCGCCAAGCCTTGCATAGCGATGCGATCAATCAAACCGAATTGTAATTCCTCTCGTTTGGCGGCAATTTCGTCGACACGCCCGAGCACTCGTTCCTGTAGGATTTTGGTTATCAACCCATTCAACTGACATTGGCCGCCGCGGTTGATAAATACAGTGTCCTTGTTGATCGAGCCGTGCAAGATTTTTCTTTCGTGCAGAAACCGCACGACCGAAGCCATTTCCTTGATCAAACGAATCACATCCGTCGGGAGCATCGACGCGAAATCGAATGCCGCCAAAGGATCGCCGTTGACGAATTCTTGAACAACGTAGTAGCGACCGCCTTCCTCGCCGATGTCGTAAACATGGGCAAGATTTGGGTGATCGATCTCGGTCATCATGCGGGCCGAGTTGATGAACGGTTCGAACTGTGGCGAATGCCGATTAAATTCCTTTGGCAGGAATTGCAATTCAACAAGGCGATCCAATGATTGGTGTTTCGCTTGATACCGGTCGCCAAGTTCATTGCGTTCGACGCGATCGAGGAGCAAATAGCCGCCGACCTTCATCTGGTTACGTCCGGAAAGGACCAGTTTGGCTTGCCACTCGGTGAGCAGTTGTTGGTCAACCAAACGTTTGGCCGTGTACCGAGGATCTGAGAATTCGGCGAAGTCAATTTTTGCAAGTTGGCTTTCAGAGATTGCGCCGCTCATCCGCAAATTCTTCTCGAATTCAACAACTGAAGATTCAGACATTTCAAACCATCTAACGGAATACAACGTCTCGGAGCGGAGCAGGGGCATTTCGGTGCCCGTACGACATTGTAGCGGAGGCAACCGCAATTGGCCAGAAATATTGAGATGAAACTAACAGCAAGGAGGTCTTCAACCGTTTCGGGCGGCAAAGTCACGCATCAATTGAGCGAGAGCCTCGCAGCCCGCAACTGGAAACGCGTTGTAAATCGAGGCGCGAATCCCGCCGGTGCTACGGTGACCTTTCAGGCCGTCCATACGATTCTTCGCGGCTTCCTTCAGGAATAATGCATCCAGTTCGGGAGTTCGAGCGCGGAATGTAACGTTCATGTGAGAACGACATTCCGACCGACTGTGGCCGATGAAGAAGCCTTCACTTTCGTCGATCGCGTCGTAAATTAAGTTGGCCTTGGTGGCATTCCGTTTTTCAATATTGCCCAAGCCGCCTTGTTCAAGAATCCACTTGAATACGAGGCCCATGAAGTAAATGCCAAACGTGGGGGGCGTGTTGTACCGGGAGCCATTTTCGATGTGATTCGCATAGCTCATCATGGCCATCAAGTTTTTGTTCGCCGTCGCCGCAAAGTCCTTGCGGATAATCACCAGCGTTACACCGGAAGGCCCAAGGTTCTTTTGGGCACCCGCGTAAATTAGTGCATGTTTTTCGATATCAATTGGGCGACTGAACATTTCGCTACTAGCATCGCAGATCAATGGTGCGGTCGTCTTTGGCGGCATGAGGTAACGCGTTCCAAAGATCGTGTTGTTGCTGCAATAGTGCAGGTAAGTTGCTTCAGGCGAAAGTTTTCCCGCCAGATCGGCATCGCTCGGAACCCGAACAAAATTCTCTGTAGCCCCGTCGAACGGTACATTTACTTTGCCAAAAATTTTGGCGTCCTTGATTGCTTTCGTCGTCCATTCTCCGGTGTTCGGATAATCGGCGACTTTGTCGGGACTTAAGAAATTCATCGGGATTTGTCCGAACTGAGTTGTTGCTCCACCCTGGAGAAAGAGCACGGCATAGTCGTTAGAGATGTTCGCGATCGTTCGGCAATCGGCTTCAGCTTCTTCGATGACACGATCGAACACCTTGCCGCGATGGCTGTGTTCCATAATGCCGATACCTGAATCGAAAATATTCCACAAGTCTTTTTGAGCTTGTTCGATTACAGATTCAGGCAAGACCGCCGGCCCTGCAGAAAAATTAAAAATGCGATCCGTTGCGACTGCCGCTGATGTGGCTGCCATAGGGTTTATCTCCGCGCCTGTAATTTTGTGGAAAGATCAAAGATGCTGTTATGCCGATATTCTGCATTTTGTCTCGCAGAATACAAGAACACACCGCATTGGTCGCAACAAGCCCAGCCGCTAGACCGGTCTCAGGTTTGAAACGTAAATGGTGTCAAATTCGGGTCAGATCAACGGCCAAGACGTTGGGATTTGCTTGAATCTTTGCTAAGTGATCCGCCGAAAGTCCCTTGTCGAGTTGTATGCGGGCGCAGGCCGCCTCGGCGCCTTCGTAAATAATGTTCTCCATTTCCTCGACATTGATTTGCGAATCGCCGATCACGTCGAAAATATGGGCTAGTACACCGGGTTGGTTTTTGTGGCGAACGGTCAACAGCGATGTAGCCGGAGTCTTTTCTGCCACGTTGACGCAGTTACACACCTCGCCCGTTTTCAAAAAATGACGAACGATACGAACTGCCTCGTCGGCAATCGCGTCTTGAGCTTGGTCAGTGGAGGCGCCCACAT
>WBZS01001317.1_pt1 | contig 20274 bp, 29 predicted proteins | sample 5204201 | NCBI WGS metagenome assembly WBZS01 (sample SAMN12344357, study PRJNA552823) | activated sludge metagenome | biome: Activated sludge suspended growth; feature: Nitrification reactor; material: Wastewater; isolation source: activated sludge from nitrification reactor of wastewater...
GGCGTGGGCCTGCCTGCCGTTGCTCACAGTCGAAGAGTTCGAAGCGGAATATCCAGACCAGGCGATCACACTTCGCCCTACCCATCAACTCACGCCTCAAACCATTTACTTCGGCGTCCGCGTGAGCGCTGACAACACGGAGTACGTCATCGGTCCCCTTGATCGGGGCATTTATCTTGTGGAAGGAAAGTAACCATGCCAATTCCAGACGACTACATCGATCAATTTGGTAACGCCGAGGATTGCCCGGAGCTGTGCTGCTCAACCTGCAAAGGATCCGGCATCGTTGTCGGCCGCTACGAAGAGGACGTTGATTGCCATGCCTGTAACGGCACGGGCTGGGCGGCGGGCGAATTCCCGTTCGCTCTCTTGGAGGGCGAATAACCATGGCTCGAAAGAAATCGATCGAGGCGGAAGTTTGCGAAGCTGCAATCGACGCTCTTCGCGACGTGATTCGAGACATTGAGGTGATCGCCAAGGGCCGAGGATCGCAGGCCCGGTTTTGGGCTGTGCAAGACACCTTGTGGAAAGCAGGCGACATGGTTCGCAGTATCGACCCTGATACCATTCGTCGCCGGAAAGCGGCGGCGGCGGAGGACCCCAAGCCCGTTGCACTGATCGGCCAACAAACGCTTTTTGCTTTGGAGGACAAATCGTGAGTTCTCGAAAAATCTATCTCGCTAGCTCCTGGCGCAACATTGCTCAGGCGGCGGCGGTTCAAATCCTTCGATCGATTGGCCATGAAGTTTACGACTTTCGAAACCCTGGACCCGGCAAGTCGGGCTTTCGCTGGACTGATGTCGATCCCGCTTGGTTGGAGTGGGATGGAAATCAATACCGCGAAGCTCTCAAGCATCCAGTCGCTGCCGAGGGCTTCGCGAGCGATTTCGCAGCAATGGAGTGGGCCGAAATGTGCGTGTTGCTTCGGCCGTGCGGCGCGTCGGCCCACCTGGAGGCCGGCTGGTTTCTGGGCAAGGGGAAGCCCGTAGTAATCTTGCACCTAAACGACGAAGAGCCGGAGCTGATGTATTTGCTCGCTGGCCACGAAAGGATCCTGACTTCTTGGGACGAATTCGTCCGGTACTTTGACTTCGAACGCAGCGTTCCGTTTTGAGGAAAACAAATGGCAAGCGACCCGAAGACCAGTCATGAATCCGAAATGTCGGCTCGGCGGCGGTTCGCCGCTCGGCTGACACACGCACGTAGAACGGCGGGACTGAATCACGCCCAGGCAGCAAAGGCTAACAACATTCCGGTCGATCGACTTCGCGAGATTGAAGGCTCGCTGATTTGGCCGACATCAGACGAGCTCGACATGATGGCCGACAAGTACGGCGTTCCAGCCAACTGGCTGACATGCACTCCGCCCTTCGACCTGTGAGCCAACCTATGAACGAAGACTTCGACCAGGTCCTTGAGACGCTCGAACTGATCGAGGAAGCGGCATGGATCGCCTTGAACAACGCAGCTCACACCAAGGCCGGCGGATACAAACCGAACTTGGATTGGTACGCCGCCAGGTTCGCTGAAATCCAAGGCCTCGTGCGAGGCCTATCGTCCGAAATCTTTTCCCTGGCTCTAACTTACGATCGTCCACAACCAAGAGAGGAAGCCGATGTCCACCACGAAAACCGCGAAGAAGCGTTACACACACGCTGAATGGATCGCCGAGGCCGAACGGCGATTCGGCAAGGATGCGATGAACTGGGCATTTATCTGTCCCATTTGCAAGCACATCACAAAGGTCCGCGACTGGAAGCAAGCCAAGGCGCCAGAGGGCGGAGTGGCGTTTAACTGCGTCGGTCGGTACCTGCACGAATGCAGGGTAGCGTTTGGCGGCGAAGGCCCGGGCCCGTGCAATTACACCGGCGGCGGCCTCTTCCCGATGAATCCCATCGAGGTCGAGATCGAAGGCAAGATTCGGCCGACCTTCGACTTCGCGCCTGAGACCTACATCACCAACAACCCAAGCGAAATGAGTGCGGCGGCATTAGAGGCTGGGGCGACCGAAGAGGAGGTGACGCTTGGCTAGGACGATTCACGTTCACGTTTCCATCGAATGGCTGTTGAGGGCGGAACGCTTTGGAGGCTTCGCGAACTCGTTCAGAGATTCGGCTGGCCGGCCCATTCCTCTCAATCGTGTGAGGAAGCTCTTGACCGATCTTCTCGACTCGGGCGTAAAGGTCTTGCCGATCGGCGAACCGTGCGACGGATTCGACGACGTGACGGGATGCCCAGGGCATGAACGGCCGGAGGACATGCCACCCAGAAAACAGATCGAGTTGATGGCGGCATTGCTGAAAAGGAAAAACGAAGGAGAGCTTCTATGAACGACGAAACGAAACCGAACAACGATGGCTGGGAGTGGGCGATCGTGGAGATCTTCGGCCATCGCACGCACGCCGGCCGAACGCGGGAGGAGGAGCGATTCGGCACCAAGATGCTCCGCGTGGATGTTCCTGTCCGCGGTGACGCGTCGGCTCACGGGTGGACCACGCACTACTACGGAGGAGCCGCGATCTTCTCCTTTACGCTCACTGACGAAGACTCCGTGATTCGCGCGAACAAGCCCTACGAGCCGGCAAGCCGAATCTCCTACCAACCGGAGGCGACGGAACGGGACCGCGAAGGCTCCGACCTAGAAGACTGGAGCGTGTGATGAGCCGAGCTGGTGACCGCCATCGAGCCAAGAAGAAGCGATGCCTCGCCCTTAAACGGTGGCGACGGTGGAAGCGACGACGGCCGAACTATGGGCCAAGTCCGCTTGCATGGGCATATGCACAGTTGCGAGCCTTACGCTTGATATCCGAGCAAATAACTTTTTTCCGGGAGACCATCACCCTCTTTGGCTCAACGATGGATCGGACAGATTTTGCATGGTACGTCACGATGGCGGAACAACTTGAGGGTGAATTGGAACGGCTTTGCCGGATCGCCTGCCCGAAGTAGCCCCAAGTTTTTTGCGCTTTTTTGTAGAAAAGCGCAATTTTTGAGACCGATTTTTAAGGACTTACGTCAAATCACAGCGAGAAGATTCCATGACGATCAAGATTGAAAAACGGAACTGCCAACTCACCGTCGAATACACGTCGAGCAGTTCGAAGGCCCCTTTGAAGCTCACGCTCGATCCGTCCCAGGCGGCACTTTTAATTTCGCTCCTGCAAACCGCCGTGAAGTCTGAGGCCTTTACGTTCGAGTTCAAGGACGGTTGAGCGGTTTGACCCTTTGAGTCATTCGCTCAATGTTTCGAAACTGAAGGGATAAGGCAATGAGCGTGCCCGCATGGAAGACTTGCGGTGAGGTGACCTCGGCGGCGATCGCCGACGGCACCGGGCCGGAACGGAACATGGAAGAAGAACCACGGATCCTTCGATTCCCTGGGGTAACGGCGGAGGCAGCTCCGCCGCCACCACCACCGCCAGGTCCACCAAAGCAACCGAAGAAGCCGTCGAAACGTTTGCCCGACGTTCTCAGCGATCAGGAACAAGAGACGATTGTCGCGATTGCTGAGACGGAATGGGCAAAAGCCAAGACGAAGGCGAAGAAACTGCAAAAGAGGCGATACCTGGAGATCGTCCGCGTGGCGATCTATTGCGGGCTGCGCGTGTCAGAGCTCTGCCGGCTGACGGTGGACGCGATCGACTTCGACCGACGCATGCTTCGGGTGAACCTCGGCAAAGGATCAAAAGACCGCGTTCTTCCGTTGCCCAAGAAGTTGGTACCGACACTCCTGGAATGGCTCGGCGAACGCCGGGACGGGTATGTCTTCCCTGGTCGAGGCAATGGGCCCCTTTGCGTACGTTCGGTGCAACTGGAAGTCATCCGGCTGAAGGAGTTGGCGGAGATCAACAAACGCATCACGCCCCACGCGTTGAGGCACACCTTCGCCACAACGCGGCTCCACCATGGGGCGGACATTCGCGAAGTCCAGGAGATGCTTGGCCATGGATCAGTGGCCACGACCCAACGATACACCCGCGTTCTCCCGGAACGCCTTCGAGAGGCGATCGACAAATGAAATTCAAAGCGGCCGAGCTGGTGAAGTCGCACGTTGGCGTCGAGCTCCCGGAACGCGTGGCTCGATGCCTGGTTTGTGCCAAGTGCCAGGAACTGCTGACGGCTCGACCTGGCGGGCGCTGGTGCTGTGCTGGGCGTCATACGGGAACCATCGGCACCAGGCTCCTCCGCCTTCGATTGTTCGATCGCGGGGAAGGCTTGCCGTTTGACGACGAACGCCAGGCCAAAGCTGAGCTGATGCGTCTGGCTCGGAAGTTCAGCCGAAAGCATGGGATCACGAGTTCTGAGATTCTGCGAGCGATGAAGAGACGGAAGGTTGTGGCATGAAACTGGGATATGGAGGGCGACAAATGCCAGAAGTTTTGGTCCGAGAAGATTTGGAATCGTGGGGTTTCAAGGCGAAGGAGCTGCATTATTACAAGCGAGATCCGCAAACCGAGATCAGTGTCACGGTGTACGGAGACAAGGTGATCATCGCGTCCGGACATCAGGATGAGCTGGAGTCGATCTAGATCCCGTTGACAACAAACCGTACACAATTTCAATGCCTTCTCGTGGGTCTTGGTTTGCTCCGTCCGGATTTGTCGCAGGCGATTCAAACCACATGAAAAACTCTTATCCCTATTCCTGGTAGTGGCGAGCTAGGCTCCCGAATCGAAAGGGCCAACGCTGCAGAGTATTGGCCCAAGGAAAGATGAACTCGATCCTCGTGGAATTCGAAGACGGCTTCCGCGTGGTCACATCGAGATATGCGGTAAGGAAGGCCAAATGAACAAAGAATTCTTACGTCTTATCATCCATGATCCGCTGGCGAAGGCAGCCCCTCGGCCGCTTGCTTCAGTCGATCGACACCGATGCGGAAATAGTCCTCGGAAAGTTCAAAACCAACGAATGGCCGGTTCTTTTCCAGACATGCAACGCCCGTGGTGCACGAGCCGGCGAATGGGTCGACGACGGTGCCACCTGGTGGCGAAATCGCCACGAGCCGGCGGAGGAGCTCGGTCGGTTTTCCGGTCATGTGCCATTTGTCCGATTGTTTCACCGAGATCGAGAAGCAACCTGGGAAGGGGCCATCATCCGTTCGCCGAAGGCATGGGCCCTTCGTCGCCCAAACGATGAACTCACATTGATGTTTCAGGTATCCCTTGTGGGGAGCTCGCGCCTGCAATCCCTTGTCCCACGAGGCGATGCCACGCCAGGTCAGGCCCGCCGCCTGAATCGCGTCGGTCAGGGTAGGCACCTGACGCCAATCCGAGAAGCAAAGGAAATATCCGCCAGGCTGAAGAATCCGCTTGGCCTCGCTGATCCAGAGATGGAGCCAGTAGGCCCACGACCGCTGGTCGCGATTATCACCTTCAAAATCTGGCCAGACCTTGGTTTGGCCGCTTTGGACATACTTCTTCGACGGCTCCGCGGTGCGAGCGCCGAAGCTTTGCCCGCCCGATGAATAAGGCGGATCCGTGATCACCGCACCGGCGAAGCCAGCCGGAAGCTCCCGGATCAATGCAACGGAATCACCGAGTAACAGCTTGGCCTTTCCATTCCCAGAAACCCATTCGTTCTTCATAAATCACCCGCTTTAGATGCAGTTTCCCTAGGTCCGACCTTCGAGCTTACGATGGAAATTTCGGCAAGAAGGAGAAAATAGGTCGACGCAAAAAAGTCTCGGACTGCAGAAAGAAGCGGTTTTTCCGTCGCGAATTGGAAAAATGTATTAGCCTTCCTTATGATGATGCCTTCATTCACCCAGGAGGAAGGACGATGGACCGGGAGGCCCAGATCCCCAAGGCCCAGCGACGGACCGCGCCCAGAAGAGTCGCCGGCAAAAACCTTTCCCACGTCGGCTTGAACGATGCTCCTTATGATCACGACGAAATCGAATTCATGCTCGCGGTCGACCAGTACAAGCGAGACAACAAACGCCCCTTTCCTACCTCATCAGAAGTGTTATTTGTTTTGAAATCATTAGGCTATCGCAAGGTGGCGGAGAAAGCGCCGCTGCCCAAGAAGCCGATTTTGGGTCCTTCCTCGGGGGGGTGACGGTCGACCCCCCTGCGGGAACAGTCGCCTTATTAGAGACAGTTTGTTTTCACGGGCCCTCAAATCGTGCAGGGCCTTTACCTATCCGTCCGATCGCTCATCATGGCCAAGAAAAAAAACACACCCGATTCGGAAAACCGATCGGCCGACTACGCCAAAATCAAAGAGCGGGCGCGCGAGCGAAACGCCGAGGCCTCGGCGGCGGGCCGGGACATCGGAGAACTTCCCGCCGTCGTGAACCCTCGCCGGCGAAAGAAATGCGAACGCAATTATCAACTTTTCGCCGAAACCTACTTCCCCAATTCGTTCACGTTGGCCTGGTCGGAAGATCATCTTCGCGGCATGAAGAAGATCGAAGGGGCCGTTCTTGAAGGAAGTCTGTTTGCGTACGCCATGCCTCGCGGATCCGGAAAGACAACGCTCGCTGAGACCGCAGCCATTTTCGCGCAATGCTATGGCCATCGGCGGTTCGTTGCGCTCCTCGGCTCCGACGCAAAGTCGGCCGAGGCGATGTTGGACTCGATCAAGACGGAATACGAGGTCAACGACCTGCTGTTCGAAGACTTTCCGGAGATTTGCTATCCAATCCGGTGCTTGGAGGGCATCGTCAACCGATGCGCGGGGCAAACCTACAAAAACGAGCGAACGCACATCACCTGGACCGCGCGCGAGGTCGTTTTGCCCACAATTGAGGGATCCAAGGCTTCTGGAGCCGTTTTGCGGGTCGCGGGCCTGCTCGGGCGCATTCGCGGTATGAAATACAAGACTGCGGACGGGCACACCCTTCGACCAGACTTGGTTATCCCCGACGATCCGCAAACGGACCAATCCGCCAATTCCGTGAGTCAATGTGAGAGGCGCGAGCGAATCTTGGCCGGTGCCGTCCTCGGCCTGGCTGGTCCCAAGAAGAAGATCGCGGGAATCATGCCCTGCACCGTGATTCGAGAGGGCGACATGGTGGACCGAATCTTGGACCCCAAGCTTCACCCCGAGTGGAACGGCGAACGCTGCAAGCTGCTCTGCTCCTTCCCGAAGCGGATGGATCTTTGGGACCAATATCGCGACGTGTTGGAAGACGGGATGCGCGCGGGCGAAGGCATGGAGAAGGCGACGGCTTTCTACACGTCGCGCCAAGCCGAGATGGACGACGGGGCCAAGGCGGGATGGCCTGCCCGATTCAACCCCGATGAGGCCTCGGCGATCCAGCACGCCATGAACCTATATTTCCGCGATGAGTTTTCGTTCTTCGCGGAATACCAGAACGAGCCGAAGAAGCTGCTCGTCGACGAGCTCCCGGAGCTGACCGCCGCCCAGATCGCGGAGAAGGTCAGCAAGGTCCCAAAGGGCATCGTGCCGATTTGGGCCACTCGCCTGGTCGCTGGTTACGATGTCCAGACGTCTGCACTCTACTTCGCCGTGGTTGCTTTGGCCGATGACTTCACGGGCACCGTGATCGACTACGACACCTGGCCAAAGCAACCACGTCGTTACTTCTCGCTGCGAGACCTCAAAGAAACGTTCGCCTCGAGGTGCAAGGCAACAACGGTGGTTGGCCAAATCCGTGAAGCCTTGGACGCGTCCACCGAGGACCTCCTGGCGCGTGAATGGAAGCGTGAGGACAACGCCACGTTCCGAATCGAGAAATGCGCCATCGACTCCAACTTCGAGACCGACGCCGTTTATGAATTTTGCCGGCGATCGAAACACCCGCAGATCGTGATTCCTTCGAATGGCAGTTATTACGGGCCCAACGTCCAGGCGATCGGCGACCGCAAGAAAAAAGCGGGCGAACGACTCGGCCTTAACTGGTACATCCCGGTCGCTTCCGGTAACCGAGTGGTTCGAAAAGTGGTGTTCGATTCCAACTTCTGGAAAAGCTTCGTTCACGCAAGGCTACGTGTTCCCTCGACCGATCGCGGATCGCTAACGTTTTTCGGGAATAGCCCACAACTTCACCGCATGGTTTCGGAACATCTGACGGCCGAGTATCGTGCCAAGGCCACTGGGAAACGCGAAATTGACGAGTGGAAGCCTCGTCCGGGTAAGCCCGATAACCACTTCTTCGACGCCATCAATAACGCCATGGTGGCTGGTTCGATCCAAGGCGCCAAGCTCGCCGAGCTCGCAGGTGAGATCAAAACACGGCGTCCCCAAGTCAGCTTCGCCGCCCAACAGGCTGCCGCGCGCGGCGGCAGACCAGCTCCCGAGCCGTCCGCGGTACCGGGGCCCACAAGCCCTGATGAACCGAAAAAGCCTGTTTCCTTTGCTGAGATGCAACGTAAGGCCCGAGAGGCACGCCGGAACGGATGAAGAAACCTCGCTGCGAGCTTGGCCTCGTGTGTCCCAAGTGCGGTGGCCGTCGGCTCCGGGTAACCCATCACGAGCCGCTCGCCGATGGCCGAATCCGCCGCCGTCGGCGATGCGTCCTGTGCGATCAAAAAGTAGTAACCTTTGAAGGGAATTTCTGTATTTCCGGAAAAGGAGCTCAAAAATGAAGACCCTGCAAGGAGTCGAAGCCGTTCAAAAAGTGCGGCGGCTGGTCAAGGTAAACGAGCAACGCAAGCTTCTCGAGAAGGAAGAAGCGGAACTCAAGGAATTCTTCAAGGCCAAGCTTGAAGGAGAAGATGGCGCGCTGAAGGTCGATCGGTTTTTGATCACCGTGGAAACCAAGACGTCGAAGTCGATCGACAAAAAAGCTCTCGCCGCCGAGCTGGGCGACCGGATCCACGACTTCGAAAAGGAGACGCCCTACCAGCAACTCCAAGTCAAAGCAGCCTGAAATTGCTATTAGCAGCAGTTTCTTTCGAAAAATCACCTCTCGCTTTGCTTTCGCATTTTTCGCGTCGGAAGGTTCCTGCGTTGAACCATTCGACGCGATTCCCATTTGCGGAGGCAGCATGGCCACCGACGCCGAAACTCTCAACGAGACAATCAAGGAAGTAGCCGCTGGTCCCGCCGCCACGTCCGTGGATGGTGTCAGTTTTTCCGAGCATTCCATTTCCGATCTGATCCAAGCCCAAAAACACGTCGCCGGCCAAGCCGCCGTCGACAAAGCGCCACGCGGGTTGCGAATCACCAAGCTGAACTTTGGCGGGTCGGCCTAATGTGGAAGCAAGTCTGGAACTGGATGTCCGGCAGATCGGCACGCTTGGCGAAACGACGCCAAGCCCAGGCCGAGGCCTTCGCGCGTTTTGAAAACGCGCTTCGAGCCCGCTACGACGCCGCCCAGACCACGCGCGAAAACGAGAAACACTGGGCCGCCGCCGACATGCTTTCGCCGACCATGGCGAACAGTCCAGACGTCCGGACCACGCTCGTCAAACGGGCTCGCTACGAGCGGGACAACAACTGCTACGCGTCCGGAATCGTCGACACCATCGTCTACGACCTGGTCGGCTCCGGGACACGATTGCAGCTCCAAGAGCCCGACGATCAAGTCAACCGAGTCGTCGAAGAGCGGTGGAAGAATTGGACCGCTGCCGTTCAGTACCCGGAGAAACTCCAGACCTACGTGGGTGCCTACCTCGTCAGTGGCGAGGGCATCAGCGTGTTCTTCGACAATCCTCGCGTGGACGACCCGGTCAGCTTGGATTTTCGGCTCGTCGAAACCGAGCAGATGACGACGCCTGGCTTGATGCCATGGCAGTCCAATGAAGTCGACGGAATTCAATTCGACCAGTATGGCAATCCCGACTATTACACGATCCTGCGCGATCATCCAGGCGATGCAAGTTTTCAATGGGGCGTGGCGGATCGGTTTCCGGCCAGGTACGTCACCCATTGGTATCGCAAGCTGCGCCCCGGGCAGTCGCGAGGCATTCCGCAGCTCACTCAAGCTCTACCTCTGTTCGCCCAGCTCCGTCGCTACACCCTCGCCGTGCTTTCGGCGGCGGAGATCGCCGCGAGCTTCGCGGCCATCCTCGAATCGGACGCCAGTCCGGACGAGGGCGCGGCCGCAGCGACCGCGTTCGAGGAATTGGAAATCGCTCGCGGGATGATGACGGTCGCTCCGAACGGCTGGAAGATGAACCAGTTCGATCCGAAGCAACCGGCTCAGTCCTACGAGATGTTCAAACGCGAACTCCTCAACGAGATCGCGAGAGTGCTATGCGTGCCGTACAACATCGCGGCCGGAAACAGCATGAATTACAACTACAGCTCAGGTCGCCTCGATCACCTGATCTATTTCAATATGCTCCGAGTCCGCCGCGACTCCCTTCAAGCCGTCCAGGTCGATCCGACGTTTCGAATGTGGTACCGCTGGGGTCGAGGCGTCCCAGGCTACTTCCCGGCCTCCGCTCCGGCGAACCCGAAGCGAAATTGGTTTTGGGATTCGCGAAGGTCGATCGACCCTGAGAAGGACGCCAAGGCGGACACCGAAAGGCTCAACAACGGCACGACCACGCTCGCCGAAATCTACGCGGACGATGGTCGCGATTGGGAAGAAGCGTTGGCGCAACGGGCTCGTGAAATTCGTCGCACCCGGGAACTCGGTCTTGATCAGGTCGGAGGGTTGGCCAATGCAGCTTGATCTTCTGAAAGCGTCTGGACCTGAGTTGTTGACATTGCAGGCGACACAGCTCGCCATCGCTCCGCCGGCGTCCACGCTCACCGCCAATCAAGTGCCGGTGCAAATACTCGCCTACACGGGCGGCTTGATGTTCGTTCCACCGCACGGATGGTGCGTCGTCGACCTCCAAGGCTGTGAGTTGTCGCCGAATCACCCTCTTTTGGCGGATCACCAAAACTCTGTCGGCCAGGTCGTTGGACAAGGCCGTAGCAAAATCGAGAACTGCCAAATCCTCACGACTGGCACTCTCACCGATGTAACCGCCGCCGGGAAGCAAATCCTCAACCTTCACCGGACGGGCCTGACATTCCAGGCGTCGGTAGGCATTGCGATTCTTAATCGCAAACAAGCCTTCCCCGGCGAGCGGTTGCACATCAACGGTCAGGAAATCATCGCGCCATCACCCGCCGGGTGCCTGGTCATTACCCAAAGCAAGCTGCGCGAAGTCAGCCTCACCCCCTTGGGCTGTGACCCGGGAACGGTGGTGACGATCGCAGCACGTCACACCCTTTTAGGAGCTGCAGCCATGTCGTTCGAAGATTTCGTTAAATCATTAGGCCTCGACCCCGCAACGATCACGCCGGAACTGCGAACCGTGCTGGAACGGCAATTCGCCGCCCAGCAAACGCCAGCGCCCGGGACGACTCCGGCGACGCCGCCGGCATCGCCGCCGCCGGCAGCCGCTGCGAGTCACCCGAATCGCTCGATCGTGGTGGGCCAATTTCACAACCTTCCTCGCCACGTTCCTACCTTGAGCGCCACCGATGGAAATGCCGTGACGTTCGAAATGTGGCTGCAGAGCCAAGGCCTGGATCCCGCGAAGCTCAACGAGCAACAAACGGCGGCTCAGCAGATGACGTATCGGCAGCTTTTCCCAAATGCGCCGCCCGCCTCCCCTCCCGCTGCGGAAACTCCGCCGCCGGCAGCCGCCGCCGCCATCACCAACCTGCGAACCGGTATGGCTCAAGAGCTCGACCGGATCAATCAGATCCGGCAGCTTTGTGCTTCGCACCCTAGCGTGACGGTCGATGTTTCCGTCAACGGTCAATCTCAGGCCGTCGACCTGGCTGCCCACGCCATTTCCCAAGGCTGGACGCCCATGCAAGTTGACAACCACATCCTGCGCGCGTCGATGCCACGAGCTCCGTTCGGCATCGTACGAAACGACGCCTTGAACGCCTCCGTGCTGGAGGCCTCGGTTTGTCGGGCGGGTGGGCTACGAGACCTGGAAGCTCACTTTCAGGCCCCGGTGATCGAGCAATCCGAACGCATGTTCCGTACCGGCGTCGGGCTTAAGCACATGCTTGTGCTGGCCGCCCAACAGAACGGCTATCACGGCCAAGGCCTGCTCGGATTCAACACGGATTTGGAAGGCGTGCTGCGTGCCGCTTTCTCGACGAACTCCATTCGCAACGTTCTTTCGAACGTGGCGAACAAGTTCCTCATGCAGGGCTACAACGCGGTGGAGAGTACCTGGCAAATGATCTGCAAGAAGACGCCCGTGAGCGATTTCAAACAGATCAGCAAGCCCCGTATCACTGGCGATTTCATCTTCCAAAAGGTCGGCAAGAGCGGCGAGCTGAAGAACGTCAGCCTCGGCGACGAGGTCTTCACGAATCAAGCCGATACCTACGGCCGGTTCTTGGGGGTTCCCCGCAAGGACATCATCAACGATGACCTCGGCGCGTTGTCGGACAATCCCACCAAAATGGGGCGTGGCGGAGCCCTGGCGATCAATCGCGATGCCTGGACTGAGTTCCTGGACAATTCCACGTTCTTCACCGCTGAAAACAAGAACTATGCCGAGGGGTCTGGAACGGCTCTCAGCTCGGAGGCGATCGGACAGGCGGTTCAACTGTTCGACGATCAGACTGACCCCGATGGAAATCCCATGGGCCTGGAAGCCTCGATCTTGCTCTATCCAACGCCGCTCGAACAAACCGCGTTGGAGCTCGTCCGCTCTGGGACCCACACCACGGGAGGCGGGTCCAGCAAGAATCGCCAGCCCGTCAACAACGTCTGGGCGGGTTTGTTCGAGCCTGCCAAGTCGCGATACCTGAGCAACGCGGGATATACCGGGTACAGCGCCACGGCGTGGTACCTGCTCGCCGATCCAGAAGTCGAACCCGTCATCGAAGTCGTTCTCCTGAACGGTGCGGAAGCTCCCGTCATCGAGAACGCCGAGGCCGACTTCCAGACTCTGGGCATCTTGCTTCGCGGTTACTTCGATTACGGCGTCAACAAACAGTCGCACCGCGGTGGCGTGAAGATGAAGGGCGCGGCCTAGGCCACGTCGACGGAGAGAGGGCATGCCAGGGCCGGGGCAAATGCCGGCCCATTCAAAACACGAACCAATTTTTTTCGAGGCAACCATGAAGGCGACACTTTTGTACGGCGAGCCGTTGATGATCGACTACACGCCGGGTAGTGCGGTCAACGCCGGCGATCCCAAGGTCGTGAACGGCCACGTCCGCATTCTGCACGACGATCTCGACGCGAGCGAGGCGGGCGCAATCTCGGCCGGGCGAGCGATCTACCGTGGCGTGAAGGACAACAGCAACATCGCCGACGGCGATGCGGTCTACTGGGACGCGGATGGCGATCCCGTTGGCGGTACCGCGGGCACCGGTGCGTTCACCACGTCCGCGTCGGGCAATACATTCTGCGGTCAGGCCGTCGCCGCCGCCGGCGTCTCGGCCAAGACGGTGGATTTCCTGCACACCGACGTGCCCAGCTCTCTCACCGTTCGATCAGAGATTTCTCGATCGATCGCGGATCCGGGCAACGCCGCCGCCATTCCCGTCACCGAATCGGGCTCTGTGCAGATCGTGACGACGGGTGCTCAGACCCGGACGATCGCCGCTCCTACGTTCGTGGGCCAGGAGCTACTGGTCTGCATGAAAACGGACGGCGGAGATTGCGTGATCACCGTCGCAACCGGCGTCAATCAGACGGGCAACAACACGATCACGCTCAACGACGCAGGCGATTCAATTCGCCTCAACGCGATTCAGAATGGTTCCAACATTCGCTGGCGTGTCGTTTACAACGACGGTTGCACGTTGTCGACCGTTTAGGCCTTCAACCCAAAAGCCTAAAGATGGCCAACCGAATCGAAAAGGCCGTCGCCCGCGCGGCGACGGTCGCGAAAAAACAAGCCGGCGTGGACATTGTCTATCGCATCGGCAACGCCTCCGCCACGTTCAAAGCGGCGAAGGCGGGCGTCCGTTTCTTGGTCGAAGGCGTGATCTCCGCGGTGGATCAAGACTGGCTCATCGAGCCTGCTGACCTGGAAATCGGTGGCAGAGTCCAGACGCCTGCACCCGGCCATCGACTGGACGTCACGGAAGCCGGGGTAAAGTCGACCTACGAGGTCCTCGAAGTCGGCAATGGCGAACCCTGCTTTCGCGTGGATCAAACCGGGCAGCTCATGCGAGTGCACACCAAGAAGGTGCAGTGATGGCCGAACTGGCACGGATTATCAAGATCGCCGACGCGATCGTCGCCGAGCTCAAGGCCGGAAGCTGGGGCATGGAGCTCGATTCCTGGCGAGAGTACGTGACCAGCTTGACCCGCAACGAAAAACACGATTGCCGGCAAAAGAATCTGTCGATCCTCCGCGTGCCGGTGATTCCCGCGAAACGGTCTTCGGCGAGCGCAACGCGTGCTCTCAGCCAATACGACCACGTGATCGAGGTTTCTTTCTATAAGCTCGTCGCCAAACGCGATGAGCGTTTCGACAAAGACCAGCTCGATGCCTTGGTGGCTACGGTCGAGCGAATCGAGGCCTTCTTTTCGGACCAGCACCGCTTGCCAGGATTTCCCTCGGCGCGGGCCATGGAAGGTGAAACGGACCCGATCTTCGACAACGAATTGCTGAAAGCTCGCAACGTATTCGCGTCGAACATGCTGATCGGGATTCAGGACCACGGGTGAGCCATGCGTTCAGGCTTCAAGCTCAAGAACATCACCGCGATGTTCTTCGACCGGCAGAAGATCCTGAACAAATATCAGGCAAAACGCCTTCGTATTCTCAGCCGGGCCGGCGCGTACGTCCTTCGCGTGTACAAGAGCTTGATCAAGAATCGCGATTCGGTTTCCGAGCCTGGCAATCCCCCGAGCGGGCATCCGGAAAACGGTCAAAAGGACGGGGCTCTTGAGCAGTACAGCTACTTCGTTTACGACCCGCAAAGCGAGTCCGTGCTCGTCGGGCCGGCGAAGCTGAACAAAGTCTACTTCGACGGTAACGGACAACCCCTAACGGGCACGGTGACAGAGATACTCGACCGGGGCGGCGACTTCCAGATCCTGGAAGTTTTCAAGCGAGGCCGATGGCAACGGGCGGACTTACGTTCGCGAAGACGGATCGCTGGCTTGCCGACTCGCTTGCGACGGGTCCACATCGCCGCTCGGCCGGCGATCGGACCCGCCTTGGAAAAATCGACTCCCAAACTTTCGGAATTCTGGCGCGACGCCATTTCATAGGAGAGACACGATGGACGGCACCGACGTAGTCATGGGAGCTGACTGTAAGCTCTATCGCAACTCCGCTTCCTACAGCACGCCGACGTGGCGCGAACAGGACTTGATCAGTGGCGTCAACGTGCCGAGCTCCTATGGCGAGGCCAACGTCACCGTGCGCGCCAGCAAACGAAAACGCTATCACCCCACCCTGGAAGAAACGGCGATCGAAATCGAGACGCTGTTGATCGAGGACGACACCGACTTCCTGGCGCTCCGGGACGCCTACATCAACAAAACCGCCTTGGATCTGCTCATCACTTCCGGGGTTCGAACGGAAACGGGACACCTCTACGTCCGTGACACGTACAAGGTGTTTCAGATGAACGAGGGCGAGCCGCTCGAAGACAAGACGGTAATCAACTGGGTCCTCAAGCCTGCCTTCAGTGCCAATGCCGCACTCAAGGGCACCACGCCGTATCCGCCAAGCTAACGGCCGGAGGCAGTAACGACCAGCGGCGGACATCGTTGACCCAATTTTGCAGGGAGTGTTCATGAAGAGTTTCTGGGATAAGTTCGGACGGGAATGGCTGATAGATCTGTCGATCGGAGACGTCGACCCAGTCCGCGATATCTGCGGGATCGACCTCTACCGCATCCTCGACGACAAGGCCAAGCCCCTTCAGTCCCTGTTTTCCGACCTGCCTTTGTTCGGCAAGGTCCTGTTCGTTCTGCTTGCGGAACAGGCGGAACAAAAAGGCGTGGATGCAGCCGCGTTCGCCAAGAGCCTCACAGGCCCTGTGCTTGTCGGTGCCCGTGTGGCGTTTCGCGAGGCACTGATCGATTTTTTCCAGAGCCAGCCGGCGACGGCGACCGCGATCCGGGAGATTCTCGCGGCTCTCGAAGACTTCCAAGCCGCCACGATGGAGCAAGCCAAAGCCCGGATCGCCACGCTAAAGAACGATGCGATCGAGAGGGCGAAAGCCCTGATCGACGAGCTCCCGTTGAGCGAACTGTCTGGGAAGCCGCTGGAAGGCTCGGCCTAGACCCTCGGCCCTTTTCGGTGCGTCGGCTCTTGATTATGGACACGGGCCGTCGCCAGGAGGCAGGCGATTTCGTCGCATGGGTCTGTCACGTGATCGCCAACGCCAATCGGGGCAAGGACAGCCGGCCCGTTACTCCGGCGGAATGCCATCCGCTGAAGAAGGCAAAGAAGGGTGGAGCAAGGAGAATTCGGGTTCGACCGGTCGACCTGGTCAACCTCTTGGCAAAGCAAGCGAACGCGGTGGAGGATCCCAATGGCAGCAAGTAGCAACGCGATCCGGGCCGGGGCAGCGTTCGTCGAACTTTTCATTCGCGACAACCTCACGGCTCCACTGGACAAAATCGGCAAGCGCCTCGCGGCCTGGGGTTCTAGCCTTGTCACGATTGGCAGCCGAATATTCGCTGCCGGATCTGCCGCCTCAGGGGCCTTAGTGGCAATGTCCACGTCCTTCGCTGTCACCGGGAGCGAGCTTGAACGAATCGCCGCAACCATCGGTATCTCGGTAGAGTCCCTTTCCGAGCTTCGGTATGCCGCAGAGCAGAGCGGCATGAGTTTCGAGGAACTCCAAAACGCCTTCAAGGGCATCGATAACTTCCTGGGACAGCTCCGTTCCGGGAGCGCCGAGGCAGTCCAGACGCTTGGACAGCTTGGGCTTTCCGTCGCAGATCTGCAGGGGAAAAACCCGGAGCAAGTCTTTGAAATCCTTGGCGACGCGATCAGCGAAATTCAAGATCCTACGCTTCGCGCCGCTCTCGCCATGAAGACGCTGGGGGAAGCTGGATTGAAGGCGTTGCCGATGTTTCGGGAAGGAGCGGCTAGCCTGAACCGGCTCCGAGAAGAGGCCAGAGCTCTCGGTATTCAGGTGAGCAGTCAGGACGCTAGGGCGGCGACACTACTCGGGCAAGCATGGGGACGGGTCTTGGCAATTCTCAGCGCCGGCATTTTCGCCATCGGTGCCGGCTTGGCTCCCGTCTTAACACGGGCTGCCAACATTATTACTGGCTTAATCGCCGGCGTCGTTCGTTGGATCCAAAACAATCGCGCCTTGGTCCAAACGATTTTCGCCATCACCGTGGGAGTGATGGCCGCTGGAGCTGCCATTGTTGCTCTCGGCGGAATCTTGGTGATTGTTGGCCTCGCGGCGTCAGGCTTGGCAGCGGCGATCGGCGCCGTTTTATCGGTGATGACCTTTCTACTTTCGCCTGTGGGCCTCGTCATCGCCGCTGTTGGAACGTTGGCTTACGCCCTCCGCAATCAACTCGCCGGCGTGTTCTCACCGCTTACGAATGCCTTGTCCGTTTGGATCGGCGAGATGCGTCGATCCCTATCGGCAGCATTAGCGTTTTTAGCCGCTGGCGATTTTGAATCTGCCTTCCGAGTCGTCGCAACGGAATCGCAAAACATTTGGGACCAGGTCGCCGAATTCCTCCAAACGACCTGGGATCAGGGTCTGGATTACCTACGCGAGACTTGGAATTCTTGGACGGATTTTTTCCAGGACACCTGGGACACCGCGGTGAACGCCGTCCTCGCAGTTTGGAGCACTTTCAAAACACGGTACCACAGTCAAATCGAGGTGGCGACGATCGCTTGGGATGGATTTTGCGCAGGTATGTTTGGGTCGTTTCAAGAGGCGATTGCAGGCATGCTTGTCGCGTTGGATGTATTACAAGCCGCTCTACAGACGGCTACTGCTGGGATGTCTACATTGTTCGGTTCGGGAAACCAATCATCAATTGTGAATCTTGCCTCCAATGTCGTCGGCGGTGCGGTGGGAACTCTCGGCATGGCGACGAACGAAGCCACAGGTTTCGGAACCGATGTTATTGCTAGCTTCGAAACGAATCAAAACAACACGGCGAATGAACGAGAGAGTGAGCGTCAAGTTCGACTGGGTCAACTCACGCGAGACCGGAATGCTCGAGACATCGGACGAGAGTTCGATCGCATGGTGCGTGACGAGCTACTCCGCATGGAGCGCCAACGCCAGCGAGTTGAATCCGAGTGGACAGAGGCCTTGACGCCAGGACAACAACCGGCGACGACTCTCGCAGGCGCTGGAGCCAACCTTAATACCGCGGTGCGTGCAGCTCAGCCGCTTGGGACGTTCAACGCCTTTGCCGTCGGCGGCATGTTCGCCAGCGATCGCTACGCCCGAGAAACCGCAGCCAACACGGCCCAGGTCGCTGAACAGACACGACAGATCAACGCCCGACTCCAAGCCGTCCTGGAGTACTCCTAATGGCAGGCTCCATCATCGGGCCCTTGTATGGCGAGACGGCCGAGGATAGCCGGGATTCTTCCAGCCGTGAATTGGCTTACACGGTGATTGACACCGACGATCCGGACGAAGCTTATGCCCTATTGGTTGCGGAAGCACCTTCCGTCTACCGATCCTTGCCTCTTTCAAGCATTCGGCTCACAGGACAAGGGGGAGGCGCTTGGGCTTTCACCGTACATTACGGCCGTCGCCCCAAGGGCGACACGATCCGGATGCGAGGCACGACCAAGGGAGGAACGGCCCATCGGTCCCACTCGTTCACTACCGTCAACAAGTACTGGCGGACCGGAACCTCCGACTCACAAAAGCCGGACTTCAAAAACGCCATCAACGTCGAGAACGGCGAGGCGAAAGGCGTCGACTACCCAGTACCGCTCTTCCCCTTTTCGATCGACGCCGAGATTGATCCGGCGGATTTGCCGTCCAACTATCTCGTGATTCTGTTCTTGCTGACGGGCACCAAGAACGACGTGATCTTCACAACAACTCTGCGGGGGCAAACGCTGACGTTCGCCGTCGGCGAGGTGTTGTTCAAAGGCGCGGATTGGGACTTATCAAATGAAGACCAGGCCAAGTTTGTGTACGACTTCGAGGCCTCTCCCAATGCGACAGGATTGGTAGTCGGCGACATCACCGGGATCGTCAAAGAGGGCTGGGATTACCTTTGGGCCATGACGGACCCTACGCCAACGAACGGAGCTCTAGTGCCATTGGTGCGAGGGGTCTTCGTGGAGTCGATCATCCCAACGGCGATTTCCCGTGGGGTTTCCTTCAACGACTTTATCTTCGAATGACCCATGCCGATCCCTCACGTTACACCTGGTCAGCCTTGGCGTCCGAATGCGGCCAAGGAAAACGCGTGGACCGACGCGGCGAATGATTTCGCCGATCGACGCTTCGCGAATCGACCCGGAACGAAGGATCGTTTGGTTGAAACGCCAGTGGTCCTTTGGGCGAAGAACGTCTCGGCCTCGAACTATGACCGTTTCACGGTCGTGGGCCTTAGTAACCCTATCTTCCCGGATCCCACCACGCCTGGGTTTGGCAATGAGGTCGGCTTTGAAGTGTCTTCGCCGGCGACGGCATACGGACCTTTCGGTGTCCTGCAGGAACCCATCTTGGCTCCGCAGACTGGAACTCCGACCGTTTATTTTTCTCGGCGAGCGCTGTTGGTTACCGGCGTGACGCCGTGCAAGGTTGAAATTAGCGATACCGCTCATCTCAGGGCGACGCCGATCGCGGGCGATCCGGAGAAGCTCAAGAGCAGCGACGATGGACCAGCCAGGATCCTGTGGAAGGAGGCTGGCGAGGGCGTGAAATGGGCGATCGTGGCGATCGAAATGACGGGTTCCGAATCGGAATATTCCGCCGGCGGCTATTACGACGTCGAATGGGTGAAGTTCTTGGAAGATTCCCCGTCGAATGGGTCGCTGTACAGGGCGGTTTATTGGTCGATCGACAATTCGGGGAATTTGATCCAGGAATCCGCGATCGGAGAATGTTGGGCCTACCCGGTGCGTAAACGGCCGATCCTGTTGGACACACCGTACCTGGCGAGACGGACGCGCAGCCGAAAAAAGGTCAACGGCAAATTCGTCTTCGCGGCCGATGACGAATGTTGCACCGACGGCAGCGGAAGCGGAAGCGACGATGATGGCAGCACGAGCGGAAGCGAGGACGGAAGTTCGAGCGGGAGTGATGACGGCAGCGGAAGCGGAAGCACCACGATCGTTCCCATCACGGGATACTGCACCAATTCGATTCCATCAGTCCTGACAGCAACCGTGTATTCTCCATGCCCAGGTTTGAACGGTATCACGTTTTCTGTCGAGTACAACGCGACTACGCTGCAATGGGAAG
>WBZS01001319.1_pt1 | contig 20236 bp, 19 predicted proteins | sample 5204201 | NCBI WGS metagenome assembly WBZS01 (sample SAMN12344357, study PRJNA552823) | activated sludge metagenome | biome: Activated sludge suspended growth; feature: Nitrification reactor; material: Wastewater; isolation source: activated sludge from nitrification reactor of wastewater...
GGACACCTCCGCGCCGCACGTGGCGCAGCGGTAGCCGGTGACGGTGCCGCGGGTGTAGCCCTCGGGCATGGGTCCTCCTTGCGTCGGCGTTGAAGCAACTATCACCAAAGTTAGCCCAACAACGACCAAGGCGTGGGCGCGCGCTACCCGCTGGGTTGCGCCGTCGGGGTGTCGGACGCCGCGGGTGCGGTCGGCGTCGGGGTCGGCGTGGCCGAGGGACTCGGGGCGGCGCTGCTCGTCGGCGCCGTCGTGGGCGTCGTGGCGGTCGGCTGCGTCGGCACCACGATCGGGAGCGTCACGGTCGGCGCGGCCGTCCGGGACGCCGTGGTGCGCGTCGGGGCGGCCGTCGGCGTGGACGGCGCCCACGGCGTCGGTTGGCCGAGGCCCACCCACGCGACGGCCGCCAGCGCCAGGGCCAGCAGGATGGTCACCAGCCAGCGCAGCGCCGATCCCGGACGCCGCCGCGCGGCCCGCGTCTCGCGACGCGGGGGGCGGCCGGGCTGGACCGGGCGGTTCGGCTGCTCGGCACGCTGCCCGGACGCCGCCGCCGCGGCCACCTCGAGGGCGGGCATGACGGCGGTCGGGTGGGCGTCCTCGGGGCCGACCAGGGGCACCGTGGCCGGGGGGAGCGGGGCCTGCACGGGCGGCAGCGGGGCGGTGATGGCCGCCATCGGCGCGGTCAGTTCGTCGTCCTGGACGGCCCCGCCCGGCTTGCGAAGTTCGGCGCGCAGTCGGCCCAGGGCGCGGGCGGTGGTGCGGGCGTCCGGGCGCTGCTCGGGCTGCTTGGCCAGCAGGTGGGCGACGAGGGTGTCCAGGGGGGCGGGGGCGTCCGGGCGGACGTCGCGCAGGCGGGGGGCGGGCGCGTGCACGTGGGCGCCGGCCGTGGCGAGGGCGGTGTCGGCGGTGAACGGCGGTTGCCCGGTGAACAGGGCGAACAGCAGGCAGCCGAACGAGTAGAGGTCGGTCGCGGGGCTGACCTGCTGGCCGGAGGCCTGCTCCGGGGACATGTAGGCGGCGGTGCCGGTGATGGTGGCCGGCGAGGTCAGCGTGCGGTCGCCGGACTTGGTGGCGCGGGCGATGCCGAAGTCGACGATCTTGGCGACGCCGTCGTGCAGCACGACGTTGCCGGGCTTGAGGTCGCGGTGGATGACGCCCTCGGCGTGGGCGTCCGCGAGCCCCGCGGCGATGTCGGTGGCGAGGCCGAGGCCGCGGTCCCAGTCGAGGGGGCCCTCGGCGCTGATCAGGGCGGCGAGGCTGGGGCCACTGAGCAGTTCCATGACCATGAAGGCGATCTGCTCGTCCTGGCCGCTGTCGTAGATCGCGGCGACGTGGGGGCTGTGCAGGGCGGCGGAGGTGCGCACCTCGCGCTGGAAGCGGGCGACGATGCCGGGGTCGCCGTGATGACGGGCGAGGTCGACGGTCTTGACCGCGACCTCACGGCGCAGGCGTTCGTCGAGGGCGCGCCACACCTGTCCGGAGGCGCCAGCACCGACCAATTGCTTCAGTCGGTACCGGTCGGCGAGCAGGGACTCGGGAGCGGGCACGGCCCCATCGTGCCATCCCGCCGGGCGTCGGGCCCGCCGAGGGGCTAGTTCGGATGCTCCTCTAGGCCGGCGTGGATCATCGAGATCATCCGGGTGCGCTGGGCGGTGTAGGTGGCGGTGTACTCGCCGACCTCGGCGGATTGGCGGTCGCCGAGCGTGATCGTGGTGCGGCGTCCGCCCGTGGAGGTGTGCAGCACGACTTGGGCGGCGCCCTCCTTGGTGCGCCGCGCGGTGACGTGGCCGGTGAGCCCGGGGGTGGTCGCGTCGGCGAGCGGCGCCGAGCGGCCGGCCAGCAGGAACTCGCGCACAAGGCGTCCGTCCTTGCTGAGGGCCAGCGAGCCGACCAGCCGGGGGCCGCGGGAGCGCGCGAACAACAGCACGCCCACCAGGGCGGCGATGCCGGCGATGCCGCCGACGAGGGGCCACGGCACGGCGGACGCCGCGGGCGCGCTCGGCGGGGTGACCGTCTGCGCGGTGGCGGTGGCGGTGACCTGTGGGGCGAAGGTGAGGCCGAGGTCCTTCGTGAGGACGTCCTGCCAGGGGCTGGTGACGGTGCCGCTGAGGGTGACGGTGGGCGCGGCGGCGGATGCCGATGCTGCGGAGGCAGCCGAGCTGGGCGTGCCGGGGGAGGCGACGGCGGTGGCGCCGACGCGCAGGGTGACGGGGAGGTCCGCGCTGGCGCCCGGGGCGAGGGGCACCTCGGCCGGCAGGGGGTCGAACGTCAGCGGAAGGCCGGCGGCGGCGAGGGTGAGTCCGGTCACGGTGGCGGGGATCTGCTGGTAGGTCGACGTCAGTTTGACGGTGCCGGACACCGTGCCGGTGTTGGGCAGGTTGGCCCAGTCGACGCCGGTGAAGGACGCCGTGACGCCTCGCGCGAGGTCGGGCTTGAGGGCCTCGCCGGCCTGGAACTTGAGCAATTCCCCTTGCAGGGCCGACAGGCGGGCGCTGAACTGGTCGGCCGCGATGTCGACGGCGCCGGGGAACGGCTGGTGCAGCAGGGCGGCGTCCGTGGCGCTGATGAGGCTGAGCGCGTAGGCGGCGACCTGGTGCTTGGCGGATAGGGCGTCCGCCCGGGTCTTGAGGGCGGCCCAGGCCGGGGAGGCGGGGTCGGCGTAGGCCGAGCCGGGGGCGTCCACTTTGCCGTCGGTGATCAGCGCGATGGCGCCGAGGTCCTTGGCGTTGCCGGCCTCGAGGATCTTGAGTCCCGCGTCGATGCCGGCGCCGATGTCGGTGAGTTGGCCGGTGGGGGTGGCCGGCAACTTGGCGACGATGGCCTCGGCGCCGGTGCTGGCCGGGCCGTCGAACGCGACCTTGGCGGTGCCGTCGAAGGTCACCAGGGCGACGCGGTCGGTGGGCTGGAGGGCCTTGAGCATGGCGAGCAGGGCCGTCTTGACCTTGTCGTAGCGGGCGTCCTGCGTCATGGAGCCGGACGTGTCGACCAGGATGACGTAGTCGGAGGGCTTGGGCGCCACCTTCAAGGTGGTCAGCACGTCGGCCAGGGGCACCTGGGCAGGCGCAGCGGACGCCGGCGCTGCGAGCGTGACGCTCAGCAGGCAGGCGAGAACAAGTGACGTGATACGTCGGATCACCGATGCCCCCCGAGAGTGGTCCTGAGGCGTCCCATGATAGTAGGTGGCGGATGAGGTGGTCGCAGAGTCGGCGGTGGCGAGAAGTGAAGTGAATGCGTGTTTTCGCATTTGTTGCGTCGGTGAATGTCTCACCGGTCGGCGCCCATTGACAGGGGGGGCAGGGGTGCAGATAGAATAATAGGCGCTGTTTCCCGGGGGGCTCTCATGCCGGTGGGACTCGGCACTCCGGTAAGAGCGTTCCAGGAAAGGACCAAATCATGAACGCGCTCGTTCCCTTCATCCTCAACCTCAAGAAGTCCGAAAAGGGCGCCACGGCGGTCGAGTACGGCATCATGGTCGCTGGCATCGCCATCGCGATCATCGCCACGGTCTTCTTGATCGGACCGGCGCTCAACAGCCTCTTCCAGGTGGTTCTCTCTTCACTCAAAAAGTAGGCGCCCTAGGTGGGATGTCGGTTTTGCTGGGTGCGGGCGTGTAGGCCCGCACCCATTGAGCATCTGGAATGAAATGCGACCGGGGGCAGGCATGGCGACTTTTCCGTCTGGAGAAGAAAAGGGTGCGGCCGCTGTTGAGTTCGCTCTAGTCTCGGTGGCGCTCGTGGCGCTGCTTTTCGGCATTATCGAGGCTGGCTGGGCGCTGTACACACAGGGCACTTTGGCTGGCGCCGCTCGAGAGGGTGCTCGTTACTACGCTCTCAACCCCGCTGCTGTCGATGTGGTTGACAAGGCGACTAAGCGTGTCACAGACAGCGCCATTGGCCTGGAGGGTGGCGGGATTACGGTCACTTTCACTGCGTCGGACTGTCCTATGACACCGCCCGCCACGAAGGACTCACTTGTAACAGTGACCGTCAAGTATCAGCACAAGGGTCTGACTGGAGTCATCCCCTCTTGGGCCAGCTTCCAAATGAGCGCAGTAGGGAGCATGCGATGCACAGGCTGATCAGTTCACCGTCCCTCGGCCGACGGGAGGTCCGGGCGGAACGGGGAGTTACCGCGGTTGTCGTCGCCATCGTCATGGTCATCTTGGTCGGGTTCGCCGCCATCGCGGTCGACGTCGGTGCATTGTGGTGGGACCGAAAGCAGCTTCAAAACGGGGCCGATGCCGGAGCTCTCGCTCTTGCCCAGAGCTATGCGCAGGGTGCGACGGTCGCTGATCCCGATGGGTACGCAACCGATTACGCCAGGAAGAACAAGCTGGACCTCAACGCCACCGGTCAGGTGGTCGACGGTGGGAAGGATGCCGGTTTCGTAACCGTGCAGACGGACACCGATCGAGACGCGTGGTTCTCGCGCATCTGGGATATCGAGTCGTCGCACGTGAGCGCCCACTCCACAGCGCGCTGGGGCGGACTAAAGAGCGTAGCGACTCTGCCAATCACGACATCCGAATGTGAATTCAACTGGTTGGAGGAGAAGGGTGATCCCTATGGGAAACTCGTCACAATCATCTTCAAAAACTCGGCCAGCATGGACAAGATTCCGCTCAAGGATGACGGAACCGTAGACTGCTCCAAGGGGCCCGATGTCGGTCCGGACTACCCGGGTGGGTTCGGCTGGTTGCAGAAGGTGGGCTGCGAGGCTCTGATCGATGCCGGAGGCAATGTGGACGGCAAGCCGGGTCTGGGCAATAAGGACTGCATGAAGGTCCTCGCACAGCGCCTCGAAGTCGGCGAGGCGGTTGAGGTTAAAATGCCCGTCTACAACGCAGTGCCTGGAAATAAGCAGTATCACATCAGTGGATTCGTCACGTTGAAGTTGACAGCCGTGTGCTTCACGCCCGCCAACTATCCTTCTGGCACATGCAAGGCCATTAGGAAGACTTTGGCAAAGACCGGTAACGGAAACGAAATCGACTTGATCCAAGGAACTTTCGTTGAGAGAAGCGCGCTGAGCGCGGGCGGCGGCAGCTCGGAAGAGAACTACGGCACCCAGGGCGTTTGGCTCTCGTGGGACTGACCGGTCCCGCCCCATCCCAGAAGTAAGGAATCGGACAGCGACATGCAGCGACGCGCCCTCATCGGAATCCTTGCAGCAGTATTGGCCGTAGTCGGCGCAGTGCTGCTCGTTCAGTACGTCCGCGGTGCGGACGCCCGGGCGCTGGCCGGCCAACAACCGAAGACCGTCCTGGTCGTCACCAAGGACGTCACGATCGGCACCGCGGTCAAGAACCTCGGCGCTTCGGTCGAGGCCAGGGAACTGCCGCAGGCCGCGGTCGTCGCCGGAGCCGTTACCGACCTCGCTCAACTCCCGCAGGAGTACGTGGCGAGCACCACGCTCAAGGCGGGCGAGCAGGTCCTCGCTGCACGATTCGTTGCCCCAGGATCTGACGAGATCACCGCTCAAGTCGCCGTACCGGAGGGGATGCAGACGCTCTCGGTTCAGCTAGCTCCCGAGCGCGTGGTCGGATCGAAGCTCAAGGCGGGCGACATCGTCGGGATCTACTTGTCCATGAAGGTAAAGGACGCGACGAACCCCAACGCCGAGGAGGTGGCGGTCACCAACGTGCTCGCCCAGAAGGTGCTGGTTGTCCGGGCCCAAGGCGCCGTCGCTCCTAGTACGAGCACCCCCTCGCCGGGCACCGCAGAGAAGGCGCCGTCGAACGAGGTCGTGATCACCGTGGCCGTTGACGGGGCAACCGCTCAGCGGATCATCTTCGGGCAGGAGTTCGGTAACCTCTGGCTCGCCCAGCAGAACGACAAGACGACCACCACGGGCACCAAGCCCATCACCGCAGGGAACGTATACAACCCGTGATCCAGGTTCTTCTCTCGACCACCGACGACGTCTTCGCTGAGCACCTCACCGAGGCCATCGGCCCCAATTTCCGGCGGATCTCCTTGTCGGAAATCCCCACCGATCTTCCGGGTCTGCTGAGGGCGGACGGTGTGCGGCCCCACATCGTCCTGCTCGACTGCCAGGGGCAGGAGGACGCCGCGCTGGATTTGGCGGGCAAACTCCAAGAGCAGGGCGTCGCCACCATCCTGATCTCCCCGCTCGCCGCCGAGTTGGCCTTGCCCGCCCTCCGGGCCGGCGTCCGGGACCTGCTGGCTCCGGAGGCCTCCGCCGACGACATCCGCGGCGCGCTGGACCGCACCGCCGTCCGACTGGCCCCGACGGCCGTCCCTGTGGGCACCGCGCCCGTTCCAGTCGAGGCGGTCGAGGGGCGCGTGATCGCCGTGATCTCGCCGAAGGGCGGGGTGGGCAAGACCACCGTCGCGTCGAACCTGGCCGTCGGCCTCTCGGCGCGGCACCCGCAATCCACGGTGCTGGTGGACCTCGATGTCCACTTCGGCGACGTGGCCAGTGCCCTCAACCTCGAGCCTCAGCACACCCTTCCCGACATCGCGCGCGGCCCGGCGAGCCACGACTCGATCGCGGTCAAGAGCTACCTCACCCCGCATCAGACCGGCCTGTTCGTGATCCCCGGCTCGGACTCGCCGGCGGCCGCCGACGCCGTCACCCCCGCCGACGTCTCCCGCCTGCTCCGCCTGCTGCGATCGCAGTTCCAGTTCGTCGTCGTGGACACCGCCCCCGGGCTCTCGGAGCACACCCTGGCCGTCCTCGACGAGGCCAACACGCTGGTGATGGTGACGAGCCTGGACGTGCCGGGCATTCGCGGCCTCCGCAAGGAGATCGACACCCTGTCCGAACTCCGCCTGCTGTCGGGAGCCCGCTACGTGGTGCTGAATTTCGCCGATCCAAGCAGGGGGCTCTCGATCGCCGACGTCGAGGCCACGATTCGTGCCAAGGTCGACGTGGTCATCCCGCAGTCGAATGCGGTTCCGCTATCGGTGAACCAGGGCATCCCGCTGCTGCAGAGCGCCGGCCGCGACGTGGCGACGCAGCGATTCGGGACGTTGGTGGACCTGATCTCCCCTGTCGACTCAGCCGCGCCACGCCGCGGCCTGTTCGGTCGGCGGTCCCGGCCGTGAGCCTGAACGACCGCCTCGAGGCGGCCCGCCGGGGCGCGCCCGCCGCGACCCCCGAGCCCCGCTACGCGGCGCCCGCAGTGCCCCAGGTGACCGAACCGGGCCCGGACAGGGTGCCGGTCGAGGCCGCCAGCCTGGCCGAGCGGCTCCCTCAACGAGCCATGCAGTCCCCGGTCCGCGTGGATGCGCTGGGGCAACTGAAGGCGACGGCGGTCGCGGAACTGTTCGAACGTTTGGGCGCCCGCCTGAACGACCCCGACCTGGACGAGGCGTCCCTGCGGACGCTCGTGATCGCCGAACTCAACCAGGTGGTCGAAGAAGCCCGGGTCCCGCTCACAGCTGCCGAGCGTCAGCGGTTGATGCGCGAGGTGCAGGACGACGTGCTCGGGCTCGGCCCGATCCAGCCGCTGATCGACGACCCGACCATCACCGAGGTGATGGTTAACGGCCCGGGCAGCGTGTACATCGAGCGCGCCGGCAAGCTGCTCAAGAGCCGGGTCTTCTTCGAGGACGACACCCACCTGCGCCGCATCATCGAGCGTATCGTCAGCAAGGTCGGCCGCCGGATTGACGAGGCGTCCCCGCTGGTTGACGCCCGACTCGAAGACGGCTCGCGCGTCAACGCGATCATCCCGCCGCTGGCGGTCAGCGGGCCCACCCTCACCATCCGCAAGTTCTCCCACGAGGCGCTCTCGGTGGCCGACCTCATCCACCTCGGCACGATGACGCCCGAAATGGCGGAGTTGATGGACGCGTGCGTCCGGGCCCGGCTGAACATCATCATCTCCGGCGGCACCGGCACCGGTAAAACCACGCTGCTCAACGTGCTCTCCTCGTTCCTGCCGGGTGACGAGCGGATCGTCACCATCGAGGACGCCGTGGAGTTGCAGCTTCAGCAGGAGCATGTGGTGCGCCTCGAGGCGCGCCCGGCCAACATCGAGGGCAAGGGCGAGATCACGATTCGCGACCTTGTCCGCAACTCGCTACGCATGCGACCCGACCGCATCGTCGTCGGCGAGGTGCGCGGGGCCGAGGCCCTCGACATGCTGCAGGCCATGAACACGGGGCACGACGGCTCCCTGTCCACGGTGCACGCGAACAGCCCCCGGGACGCCCTGGCGCGTCTGGAAACCCTGGTGCTGATGGCGGGCTTGGACCTGCCGCTGCGGGCGATCCGTGAGCAGGTCTCCTCAGCCATCGACCTCATCGTGCACCTCACCCGGTTGCGCGACGGTACGCGCCGCATCACGCACGTGACCGAGGTGCACGGCATGGAGGGCCAGACCATCACCATGCAGGACGTGTTCCTCTTCGACTATGCGGCGGGTGTTGACGCGAACGGCCGGTTCCTGGGCAAGACCATTCCGACCGGGGTCCGGCCGGCCTTCACCGACCGGTTCGCCGAACTGGCGATCAAGGTGTCGCCCAGCATCTTCGGCGGCCCGGACCTGTGGGGCCACGCCCGATGAGCGACGTCTGGCTGGTGTGGGTGGGCGGGGCTGCGCTGGCGTTCGCCGCCGCGGTTGCCCTGTACTTTCTGGTGTCCCCGAGTCACGCCGTGCCCAAGGCCCGCCGGCGGTATCGGCCCGACCAGACCTCCGGGGTCCTTACGCGGGCGGCCGATCAGGCCACCGCGACCGCCGGAAGGCTCCTGGGGGAGCGGGAGGGCCGACTGGCCGAGGCCTTGGTGCGCGCCGGAGTGAAGCAGCGTCCGCGAGACGTCCTCGTGCTGACGGCGTCCGCGGTCCTCGCCCTCTTCGCAGTGGGCCTACTGACGCGCGGACCGTTGCTGGCTCTTGTGCTGGCGCTGACTGCACCCCTGGGCGTGTGGCTCGTCCTGGTGGTGCGAACTCAGCGCCGCCAACGCGCCTTTGCCGAGCAACTAGAAGAAACGCTGGGCATGCTGGCTGGGAGTCTCCGCGCCGGCTATAGCCTGCCTCAGGCCGCCGCCACCGTGGCGACGGAGGCCGAGGCGCCCACCTCCGAGGAGTTCGCCCGCGTCATCAACGAGGCGCGGGTGGGCCGCTCGCTCATTGACGCCTTCCACGATGCGGCCGTGCGCGTCCGCAGTGACGATTTCTTCTGGATCGTCCAAGCCATCGCGATCAACCGCGAGGTGGGTGGCAACCTCGCCGACGTCCTGGACGGTGTGGGCCGGACCATCCGGGAGCGCGTTCACCTTCGGCGCCAGGTTGACTCGCTGGCCTCCGAGGGCAAACTTTCGGCGATCATTCTGATCGCCCTGCCGCCCGTGGTCATCCTGATGCTGTCCGTCGTCAATCCTGGCTACATCGCCAAGTTCGGCGAGAGCCCCGTGGGCATCTTGCTGCTCGTTGGGGCGGCGGTGTTGCTCGTCGTCGGCGCATTGTGGCTGCGGGTCCTCGTCCGCATCAAGTTCTAGGGGGTCGGGGTGAACTGGATGGTTCCGATCGCCGCGCTGGCCGCGACTGGTGGCTTGAGCCTGTTGCTCTGGCTCGTTGTGGCCGGTTCTTCGCGATCGAAAGCGGCTTTGGCCAACCTGAACCGCGGACTGCCGGCGACCGGTGCCTCACTTCAGGCTCGCGGCGGGCGCCGGATCGGCCGGATCATCGCCCGGCCCTCGACGGTCGGTCGGCTCGATCGCATGCTCGGTGGCGCCGGGCGACCGGCCTCTTGGCCGCTCGACCGCGTGCTGGATGCCAAACTGCTTGGTCTGCTGGTGGGGATCGCTCTGGGCGCGCTCGTCGCGCTCAGATCGCCTTCCCCTGCCACGCTGCTGTTTGCCGTCGCCCTGGCGGCGATCGGATTCTTCCTGCCGGAGGTGCTGCTGTACAACGCCGCCCTCAAACGTCGCGAGGCCATCGCTCTCGAACTGCCGGACACGCTCGACCAGATGTCGATCGCGGTGGACGCTGGCCTGGGCTTCGATTCGGCGATGCTGCGGGTCGCCCGTGCAGGCAAGGGCGTGCTGGCCCAGGAACTCATTCGGACCTTGCAGGACATCCAGGTGGGTCAGTCACGCCGGGAGGCGTACGAGTCGCTCGCTGCGCGCTGCGGGGTGCCGACACTGAGCCGCTTCATCCGCTCGGTGATCCAAGCAGAGGAATACGGCATCGCCCTCGCCGATGTACTCAGGACCCAGGCCGACGAGATGCGGATCGAGCGGCGGCAGCGCGCCGAGCGCAAGGCCATGCAGATTCCGGTCAAGGTGGTCTTCCCGCTTGTGCTCTTCTTACTCCCTGCGTTGATGATCGTGATCATGGGTCCAGCCATCATCAGCATTTTGACAGCGCTCGGAGTCCTCTGATTCGAGTTGACGGAGGCTCATACTCATGGGCGGCGGAGGAGCACGTAGTCCGCATCCTCCCCCAAGAGTCCCCATCCTTTCTGCGTGGTCAGGGCGTAGGCCAGTGGCGAATCCGACTGCAGTAGGGCGAGTCGGGCTCCGCTTGCCGTGAGCGCTTCCTCCCAACCCGGTCCCAGTCGCACGGTCTCGAAGTACTTGTCGATCGCTGCGGGCCCGTACACCTCCGCGCGAGTGTCGAACACAGGAGTCAGATGGGGATGCGCCCAGTGAATCCATCCGCCGACACCCTGCTCATTGAGAACGACAGAAGCGGGCTGATTAGCAAGGATGCCGGACAGCCCGGTGGGCGCATCGCCTGGCAACCTGGCGGTCACGGAAAGAGCAAGTGCGCCGTAGCAGAGGGCCGCGCTGATCGCCAAAGCAAGCGCCAGGGTCTCACGTCGTGCGTTGCTGTCGCGTCGAGGAACGACGGCTTGCAGTGCCTCGGCAAGAAGAAGAGCCGCGATGACAGATCCAACGGCGATCGTCCGCGCATACATCAACATGCAGCTCAATGCGAAGATGAGCAACGCGACTCGGGCCCAGTTGGGTTTCGGTATCCAACGGCGAGCCCAGGCGATCACCACAAGGCAGAGGGAGAAGACCGGGATCGCGAGAATCGGAGATGTCAGCGAGAGGGGCTGCCATTCGCGGATGTCGGCGTTGACGTTGCTGATTGCAGTGAATGTCGTGTAAAGCCGTAGCCCGACAGGCGTTAGCGCAGCAACTATGGCGGCCCCAATCGGCACACACAAGCGAGCGGCGTGGCGTCGCCAGCCATCGTCGGGTCGATCCAGGACCGCGGCGAGGGCTATTACGAGCCACATCAGGATGGCCAGGGGCCAGGTGCCGTGCACCATCGCCCACAGCCAGGTCAGGGGGATGAGCCACCAGCGGGCTTGTCCGTCTTCAGCCGTTCTGAGCGCCGCGTTCGCTGCTACGACGAACAAGGCGATCCCGAACAACTGCGGGCGAGCGTCCCAGGCCCCGAAGGTCCCAAGAAGACCAAGGAAGGTGGCGGCGAGCGCGGGCAAGGCGGAAGCCCGTGACCGGCAAGCCAGCCATAGCAAGATCAGAATCAAGAAGCGCCCAGCGACCGCGAACCATGCGACCGCGGGGAGCCCGCCGATGTCCTCGAACCAGGATGCGACGACTTCGGGCAACCACTGGTTGTAGACCCAGGGCATGGTGGTGAGGGGGGAGAGGGGGTCGTGCGGTCCGAAATCCCAGGTCCGACGCAGTTCGTGCCCGAGCGCCAAGTGCCAGAACGTATCGGGGCCGTTCACAGGCCTCAGAAAGTTGACGGCCACCCACAGCGGCAACATGATGAGTGAGAGCCAAGTCATGATAACGATCGGCTCGATTCGAAGTCTGCGGCGATTCGCATTCATGGTCATACCGGAGACCTCCGTGAAATATCAGGAACATCGAGAATCCTACTCGCTGCCGCGGGCTGAGCACGGACACTGCGCCGCTTCGAAGGCCACGGAATAGGGCACGCTGTCGCAGTTGCTGGCCGCGATATGGTCGCGTAGGCATCACCGATCTGCTGCTCGCCATGGAGGAGGAACTGGCGGAGTTGCTGACCGCACCGGTCGACGTCGTCTCCGCGGACTCGTCCGGGCGGGTCACCGACGGGGCGCTCAAGTAGGCGGCGCCCCTCTGACCCCGGCTGGCCCAGAGACCCGTGCCCACGACTCACGGGAGGATCGGCGTCCGCTGTTCGAAGCGCAACCGCCAGGTGTCGCCGTTCTTGATCCAGGTGGTGGAGCACAGCAGCACCTCGGTGGCGGTCCGTTCCCGGTAGCGCAGCAGGACCACCCAGGGCGCCAACTCCTCGACGGCGACCACCTCGAGTTCCGGGGCCTCGGTCAGCGGCCGGGCCATCCCGGCGATCGTGCGGCCCTTTCCAGCCACGCGTCCTCGAGCATCGTGCAGCGCGTACGTCGGATGCAGCAGCGCGTCCAGTCGTTCCTGGGAGGCGAGCACGGCGGCGTCCCACAGCGATCTCTGCAGCGCGACGACCGGGTGTTCCTCGGGGACCGGTTCGGTGAACAGGTCCTGCGGCGGCGTCGGCGGCGCGTAGGTGCGCGTCGGCGGCTTCTGCGGGGCCCGTCCCGGCCGGTACCCGGGGCCCCGATCCACCGGCGTGCCGTCGCGGTACGCGGACGCCGCGGCGCGCGCGCGGGCGTCCGCGGCCTCGTTCAGGGCGTGTCCAGCGTGACCCTTCACCCGAACGTGCCGGGCGGCCGTGCCGGGCGGCCGGGCTCTTCTGGTCTGATCACAAACGCGTTAATGTTGGTGCATGGAGTATGGACGACGCCTCAAGGCACGCAGGGCGGCACTGCACCTGACACAGCGCGCCGTGGCGGAGCGCTCCGGTGTGAAGCAGTCGCTGATCTCGGCGATCGAGTCGGGCAAGCGTGAGCCCACGGACACGACCCGGGCGGCGCTTGATCGGGTGGTCGCCGTTCGTCCCTCCGAGGTGCTCCGGGTTTTCAGGCGAGAAGCGTTGGCGATCATCGAACGGCATCGGGGAGCCACGCCGCTGATCTTCGGTTCGGTGGCTCGGGGCACCGATAGCACTGAGTCAGATCTCGACCTGCTGGTGACTTTCGCTGACGACGCCGGGATCACGGACCTGTTGGCCATGGAAGAGGAACTGGCCGAGCTGTTGACCGTGCCGGTCGACGTGGTCTCGGCGGGATCGTCCGGGCGGGTTATCGACCGGGCGCTCAGTGAGGCGGTGCCCCTGTGATCTCTGGCCGACCGGCGCCCGACGACCGCATCCACGACTGGCTGGACGATCTGGCTGGCTTCGGCGCCGACGCGGCCTACCTGGTCAGCTTGGGTCGGCCGGCGTACCTGGCCGACACCGCCCCGGGGCGTCTGTTGCGCAATGCGGGGGAGCGACTGCTCATCAAGGTCGCCACGGTCGTCGAACGGCTGCCCGACGAGTTCAAAGCGAACTATCCCGACATCGAGTGGTCGAACATCAACCGGATGCGGAACCTGGTCGCCCGCCAATACGACAAGATCAACGACGACCTGATGTACGCCACTCTCCGCCGCGATATCCCCACGCTCATCCAACGCCTGGGCCTGTCCGATTGACTCCAGCTCAGTGCCTGCCCAGCAGCGGAAGCTGGACCTCAATCGCCCGCTGCTCAAGTGGGACAGCCTCCGGGCCTTCCGGCATGGGAGCCTGCCACGTCACGGGAGGATCGGCGTCCGTTGTTCGAAGCGCAACCGCCAGGTGTCGCCGTTCTTGATCCACGTGGCCGCGCAGAGCAGGACGTGGTCCGGGGTGCGTTCGCGGTAGCGCAGCAGCACCACCCAGGGGGCGAGCTCTTCGACCGCCACCACCTCGAGTTCTGGTTCCTCGGTCAGCGGCCGGGCCATGCCGGCGATCGCGCGGCCCTTGCCCCACACCCGTCCCCGCGCGTCGTGCAGCGCGTACTTCGGGTGCAGGAGGGCGTCCAACTGTTCCTGGGAGGCTCGCACGTCGGCGTCCCACAGTGAGCGCTGCAGGGCGACCACGGGGTGTTCCTCGGGACGTGGCTCGGTGAACAGGTCCGGCGGCGGCACCGCGGGGGCGTAGGTGCGCGACGGCGGTTTCTGGGGGGTGCGTCCGGGCCGGTAGCCGGGGCCGCGGTCGACGGGGGTGCCGTCGCGGTAGGCGGTGGCGGCGGCCCGGGCGCGGCCTCATTGAGCGGATGCCCGGCGTGGCCCTTGACCCACTCGAACGTGACGTTGCGCCCGTGGAGGGCCTTGAGCAGGTTGACGTAACCGCTGGCTCGCCGGCTCGCGATCCGATCCAGGCCGCCGACGAGCCCATCCTCCCTGCCGCCTGTACAGTCTGTACACTTACTTGTGGAAGGAGGCACCACATGCACACCCAGTTCGCGACCCTGAGCGAAGCACGCTCTCACATGACCGACCTCACGGACGCCGCCATGTCGGGGCGGCCCGTCAGCTACGCCCGGGACGGCCGGCGGGTAGCCGCAGTCGACGCCGAACGACTCCGGGACGCACTGTCCAAGCTCCACCCCGCACGCGCCGAGGTGTTCCAGGAAGACGGGTGCGTGGGCATCGCCATCGCAGACTTGGGCCTCGCCGTCGAAGGCGGCACCTTCACCGACGCCGTGACCGACATGGTGATCGCGCTGCGCGAGTACGCCGCCGACTGGGACGACCACCTGCTGAACGCGCCCAACCACGCCAACAACTGGGGACTGGTCCAGATCATCGCGTTGTCCACCGACGAGCAACTAGCCTCCTGGGTGCGAGGTGCCTGACCGCCGTGCCCGGCCATCCCGCCCCCAGACGCAAGGACCACCTCACGTTCTGCCTCACCGAAGGCTGGACGGAGGTCCGCAACGCGACCGGTCAGGCCGTGCGACACCACCAGACCTTCGAACTGAGCCTGCCTGATGGCCGCATCCTGCGAACCCACATCTCCCGGCCGCCAGACTCCAAGGACACCTACGGCCCCGGGCTGTGGTCCCGGATCCTGCGAGACCAACTCCGGGTAACCCCTGGCGAGTTCTGGGCGTGCGTTCAAGACCACGTCGTTCCCGACCGCGGCACTGTGAAGCCGCCCGAGGACAGCATCCCGGCCGATGTCCTCACGATCCTCGTCAACAGAGGCGTCGACGAGAAGGCGGTGCTGACGATGACCAGGCACCAGGCACTCGCCCTCATGTACGAGTTGCTGTCGAAACCCGCCACCTGACCACTGGCAGCCGAGAACGAGAAGTCAGGTGAGGATCGGCGTCCGCTGCTCGAATCGAAGTCGCCAGGTGTCGCCGGACTTGATCCAGGTCGCCGCGCAGAGCAGGACGTGGTCCGGGGTGCGTTCGCGGTAGCGCAGCAGCACGACCCAGGGGGCGAGTTCTTCGACGGCCACCACCTCCAGTTCGGGCTCGTCGCGCAGCGGTCCGGCCATTCCGGCGATCGTGCGGCCTTTGCCGGCCACCTTGCCGCGGGCGTCGTGCAGCGCGAACTTCGGGTGCACGAGGGCGTCCAGTCTCTCCTGGGAGGCGCGCACGTCGGCGTCCCAGAGTGAGCGCTGCAGCGCGACGACGGGGTGCTCCTCGGGGGCTGGCTCGGTGAACAGGTCCACGGGCGGCGCCGGCGGGGCGTACGTGCGCGACGGCGGCTTCTGGGGGGCGCGTCCGGGCCGGTAGCCGGGGCCGCGGTCCACGGGGGTTCCGTCGCGGTAGGACGCCGCGGCGGCTCGCGCGCGGGCGTCCGCCGCCTCGTTGAGGGCGTGCCCGGCGTGACCCTTGACCCACTCGAAGGTGACGTGGCGGCCGTGGAGGGCGCGGTCGAGATCCTTGAGCAGCTCGACGTTGAGCACCGGCTGGCCGTCGGCCTTGCGCCACCCCTTCTTCTTCCAGCCCGGCAGCCACTTCGTCAGCGAGTTGATCACGTACTGGCTGTCGCACAACACGGTCAGCGACTGCGGATCGTCCGCCGTCTGCTCCAGCAGGTCGAGCACCGCCATCAACTCGCCCATGTTGTTCGTGCCGCGCGCCCAGCCGCCCGCCGCCCACCGGTCGTCGTCGAGGTACCAGCACCAGCCCGCGGGCCCCGGATTGCCCAGCGACGACCCGTCGGCGGCAGCGATGATCACCCGCCCATTCTGCCCGGACGCCCCCGCGGTCGCCGGGGCGTCTTGCCGCCGGCCTCGCCGGCGCGGCGCGGATCAGGCCGCGCTGAGGGCGTCCGCCTCGGCGGTGGCGTCGTCGGGATCGGGATTGTTCCGGGTCAGGCCCGCGCGGGCGGCCAGCAGGGCCAGCGTCCACAGCAGGGCCACACTGGTCAGGGAGAACGCGATGCCGCGCAGCCCGCCGTCGGCGTCCGTGAAGCGGTAGACCGCCCCCAGGACGAGGACGGCGACGGTGAGCCCCGCGACCACCAGGCCGTGCAGCCGCAGGACCGTCCCGCGCGTCGCGCGGACCGTCACCATGATGGCGCCGAGCGCTGCGATCGCGACGACGCTCCGGGCGATCTGCAGGCCCAGGTCGTCGTCGGACGCCAGCCACAGGATCGGCCACGACAGGCACCGCGTGAACGACCGGTAGCCGGCCGCGATCAGGCCCGCGAGGTACATGACGACCACCAGGCCGAACGCCCACGTGGCGGGCTTGGCCACCGGCGTCCTTCGCCAACGGACGCCGCCGCCGCGCCCCAGCGCCACCGCGGCCACGAGGGTGGCGGTCATGGCGGTGAGGGCGCAGAGGATGTCCGCCGCCGACCCCCACCGGGTGATGTCGATGCCCAGCACGGCCGCGCGTCCGAACAGTGCCGACCCGCCGGCCGCGAACGCCGCGACCCAGGGCAGGATTCGGACGAGGCGGCCCGCGCCGACCAGCGTCAGGGACGCCAGCGCCGCCAGGATCAGGACGCCGCCGGTGCTCATCGCGATGACCCGGTGCACCATCTCGAGGGCGGGGTTGGCCTGGAGGATCGCCGGGATGTCGTTGGGGCCGGGCGCGAACCGGTCGTCGTAGCATCCCGGCCAGGAGCGGCAGTCGAAGCCCGAGCGCGTCGCGCACACCACGGAGCCGAGCGACACGGTGGTGGCCGTGAAGAACGCCGCCAGGCGGTAGAGCCACAGGGGGAGCCGGGGCACGGTCGTCATGGACGCGGATTCCTTCGTTCGGGGCCCCGCTGCGGTGCCGGGCGGTGAAACGGTCTCGGGACAGCGTACCCAGCGCCCGGCCGCCGGGCGGGCGTCCCATCTCCGGGCGGGACGCCCGCCCGCCGACCGCCGCACCTGAACGGGCGAGGGTGGGGTGCCCCCGGTCTCACCGGCGCGCGCGGATCTACAGTGTGAGCATGAGCGAGACCCCCCAGTGGCCCCAGTCCGCGCGGCTGCGGGCCGGTGACGCCGACCGGCAGCGCACGATCGAGCAGCTCACGCACTCCTGGCGGGACGGCCGCCTGACCCGCGACGAGTTCCAGATTCGCGCCCAACAGGCGTTCGACGCGACCTTCCGCGACGAGCTGGACGCCCTCACGGCCGACCTGGCCGGGCTGGCCCCGATCTCCCCCGAGCTGCCGCATGTGGCCCCGGCCGCGGTATCCGGCGCCGAGTCGACGTTCGCGGCCCGGGAGCCGGAGCATCGCGAGGTGGCGTCCCGGTACGCCCCCGCGGGCACCAGCGGTTCGGCCGTGTCGGTCGGTTTCATGAGCGGCATGGACAAGGTCGGCGACTGGACGATCGCGCCGGTCCACGCGTCGCTGGCCTTCTGGGGCGGCACGACCATCGACCTGCGCGACGCGATCTTCACCAGCGCCGACACGACCATCACGTGCATTGCCGTGATGGGCGGCATCGAGGTGATCGTGCCGCCCGAGATGGAGGTGCGGGTGTCCGGCCTCGGGCTGATGGGCGGGTTCGGCTGGGACAAGAAGCGGCAGGCCCGGCAGACCGCGCCCGCTCCCGCCGGCAACCCGCGGGTCACGATCAACGGCCTGGCCTTCTGGGGTGGCGTGGGTGTCGTCCGCAAGGAGCGCGAGGAGCCCCTCGGCTGAAAGCACCGGAGCTGCGGGAAAAGCTGCATCGCCTGGAGACGCGAGCACTGATCGCGGAAGCCATCGCTGAAGAGCGTCGGCTGGCGCTGGAGCTGAACTTCTGTGACAGCCAACCTGTGTGGGCAGGCGAGTACGCGTCGATCACACCCTCTTGTGCATGCGAATCGACATACCGTACGCTAGGGCAAATGACCCACCCCCGTTGTTCCAAGGCAGCCATCGCCTTTACATGCGCCGTGGCACTGAGCGTTTTAGCTGCTGGAAATGCATCAGCATCACCGTCCGAAAGCGCCAGTCCTGCCGCCAAAGCTCATGATTCTTCTCCCTATCGCGAGCAGACTCTAGACGCCACAAAACTGCCTGCGCATGTTCGCGAACAACTCCGCGAGAAGAAGCTCAATGAAGTCACGCTAAAGGTGGAGCATCGTGGTGGCTATACCTTAGTCTCAGATACCGACGCTTGGACTGTGTACCGAACGGAAAAATCCGCTGCTGGAGAGTTGCAGGCAGCATGGTCGGCGGGCGTTTGCTCCGGATATTTCGGGCCCATTCGCAAGGTGAATAACCGTGTGGAATGGTCTGCAACTAACACGTGCTACTCCTCATCCCCGAACGAAGTCTACGAGCATACCCTGCGCTCCACGCTTCGCGAGTCTGGCGGGGTGTTCGACTGGTTCCAGCTGGATGTCGAAACTGCCTACGCTCCGTATCGACCTTACAGTCAATCATTGACCGCCGTAGATTCCAACTATTGCGAGTGGGGTTACAGCAACCAATTCGATCAGGTCGTTAATATTCGTGTTCATAGCGTAGACTTTGGGCCAAAGGTGTCGGAGGCGACCACGTTGGCCTGCGAGGCGTCTGTCGACGCTTCAAACTAGCCATACCTGTCGAAATGTCGGATAGCTTCTCAAATTCGTCGCCGATGGACCCCGCTCTTGTGCCCCGGGCTGAGGGCATATCCTCTCGTTCCCGAACGAAGGATTCTCGCGCAGAGTACTTGCAGGCTGTCGCAAATGCGCTGGTTGTTGTCCAGTTTGCCCAGCTCCCAGATGACGTGGATCGCGTGTTGAGGGCGTTAGTGAAGGTCGTTTGTGAACAATTTACAACTGCTGGAGGCACGGTAGACGCGCTTGCGGTCGAACTGAAGCTGACCAAAGCAAATGCATCTAGGCTGCTTGAGGGGAATTGGCCAAGCCGCTAACCGCCATACCTATGCCACGTCCGAGGTTGAACAGCACCCCACGTCGGAGTGGAGTGGGTCAGGGGTGGCCGTAGGCCATCGCGGAGCGACGCCGTTGGCGCCCTTGACGCGCGGAACGGAGGCGTGTTCGTGGGGGTAGCGGGGGACGGGGTAACTGGACCCCAGTAGCTGTGGGGCAGTTAGTTAGCGGCGCAGTCCGTTGTTCTGGTGTTGCTGGTGTAGGGCGGCTTCGGCCTGGGTGTTGTGCTCTCTGCAGAACGTTCTCCGGCGATGGGCGTGCGGTCTCGTGTGCAATGGCCGGCGAGGCACTCTGTTGGTCCTCATCCAACCGCTCTGGGTTTCATAGAGGCTCGTCGGTGTCCATGTCAGTCTGACCATCGCGTCGACGACCACGCCGAACGCTGCCAGCGCCGTTGAACAAAACGCGAAGTGGTGTCCCCAAACCCGGGGACACCACTTCGCCACGACCACTTGACAAGAAGGGGTCACATATCAGTCGATGCCGAGGATCTGGGCGCAGGCCCAGTCGCGGGACGCGCCACCGGCGTTGTCGTACACCTTGTTGGCGATGGTGATCTGCTCGCCGCGGGAGGCGAGGTCGGCGCGGGAGGCGAACTCGCCCCCGCCGTAGGACAGCCAGGTGGAGATGGTGAACTGGAGGCCGCCGTAGAAGCCGTTGCCGGTGTTGATCGACCAGTTGCCGGTGGACTCGCAGCCGGCGATCTGGTCCCACATCGAGGCGCGGCGCAGGTCGAGCCCGGACGTCGACGACGAGGAGGTGGACGAGGACGACGTCGAGGTGCTGGTCGTCTTGGTGGTGGTGGCCGTCTTCGCGGCGGCGGCTTCGGCAGCCTTCTTCTCGGCAGCCTTCTTCTCGGCGGCGGCCTTGGCGGCGGCTTCAGCGGCTGCCTTGTCGGCGGCGGCCTTGGCGGCGACCTGATCGGCGACTGCCTTGGCGGCGACCTGATCGGCGACTGCCTTGGCGGCGGCGTCCTCGGCCGTGGCCTGCTTCGCGACGGAGACGGCGGTGCCGTTCAGGGCGGCGGTGAGGGTGAGTTGGGTGTCGAGGGCGGCGACCGGGGTGCGGGCGGTCGACAG
>WBZS01001320.1_pt1 | contig 20225 bp, 17 predicted proteins | sample 5204201 | NCBI WGS metagenome assembly WBZS01 (sample SAMN12344357, study PRJNA552823) | activated sludge metagenome | biome: Activated sludge suspended growth; feature: Nitrification reactor; material: Wastewater; isolation source: activated sludge from nitrification reactor of wastewater...
GCGAAGCAACAGCACGCCCTCGAACTCCTCCGGCAAATCAAGGTGTAGTCAGAAAGCGGAAGCCACCTTTCAAGCCAAGTGCTTGAAAGGCTGATAAAACTCGATCTCCGCTTATTGGAACTTCAGGTTAGAAGCGCCTGCGAGACTGGCATCGTGCCGTACAGCCGTTGCTTTCGACAGGGGAATGCGATGAACCGGATCACCAGCACCGAGAAGACTTTCGCCGATCAACGCATCTCGCCTGCTTTGCGTTGCGTCAAAGCCATCGACGAGATCGAGCCGGGCGACTACACCTGGGACGACGGCGAAGTCGCGCTCATGGTGCAGTTCAGCGACCTGATCGCTGTCAGCAACCCGATGTACATAAGAGATGCCTGACATGGTGCGCACAAAGAGAGTGTTGCCATTGCCGCGCCGCGCAGGCATTGGTTTGCGTGCGCCGCACTATCGCGAAATCCTTGCCACGCTTCCATGTGTCGGATGGATGGAAGTGCACAGCGAGAACTATTTCGGCGCAGGCGGGCAACCGCTGCATTTCCTCGAAGCCATACGCGCCCACTACCCGATTAGCCTCCATGGGGTAGGCATGTCGCTCGGCTCGGCCGATGGTATCGACTATCAACACCTGCGACGGCTCGACAAACTGATTAGGCGCATCGAACCGACAGTGGTGTCGGACCATCTGTGCTGGGGCGCGATCGGCGGAGCGCACCTGAACGACCTGCTGCCCTTGCCCTACACGGAAGAGGCGCTGGCCGTGGTCTGCTCGCATATCGTTCAGGTGCAGGACATTCTAGGCCGGCAGATCCTGGTCGAGAACGTCTCCAGCTACCTCGAGTTCTCGCACTCCTGCATCGCCGAGTGGGATTTCGTCACTGCCGTCGCCCAGCGCACCGGCTGCGGGCTCGTTCTCGACGTCAACAACATCTACGTCAGCGCGGTTAACCACGGCTTCGATCCTCGGCACTATCTGCGTGCCATCCCGACCTCCGCCGTTCAGGTGATACACCTGGCCGGCTTCGACGAGGGGGAGTTCTGCCTGGTCGACACCCATGGCAAGCCAATATCGGACGAAGTCTGGGCGCTTTATCGCGATTCGCTGGCGCGCTTCGGCGCCGCGCCGACCCTGATCGAATGGGACACCGATCTTCCGGCGCTTGAGGTACTGCTGGCCGAAGCTGCAATTGCGGATCGCTACTTGGAGCAAAGCCATGCTCGGGCTGCGTGAGCTGCAGTCCGCTTTTCGCGCTGCGCTGTTGCACGGTGAGGCCGACGCGATTCGACCTTTGGTGCGTGCCGGCAGCGTAGCGCCGGCACGGCGCATCGCCGTCTACCGCAACAACGTCATGCACAACTATTGCGAGGCGCTGCGGGCAGTCTATCCGGTCGTCGAGCGCCTGGTGGGCGAAGCGTTCTTCGCTGCTGCGGGGCGCAAGTACATCGTCGCCCATCCGTCGCGCAGTGGCGACCTGCACGACTATGGGCAAGAATTGGGAAACTTCCTCGACGGCTTCGAACCCGCCGCGTCGCTGCCCTACCTCGGCGATGTCGCGCGCCTCGAGTGGCTGTGGCATGAGTGCTTTCATGCCGCCGAGCATCCGCCGTTGGCGTTGGAGCGGCTGGCCGGCGTCGCGAGCGAATCGCTTGACGCGCTGCGTATGCACTTGCACCCCGCTTGCCGTTTGCTCGCTTCGCGATATCCGGTCGGCAGGATCTGGTCGGTCAATCAGCCGGACTGGTCTGCGCCCACGAACGTCGATCTCGTTGCCGACGGCGATGCGCGCCTGCTTTTGCGGCGCGACGGCTTTACGGTGGTGATCGAGTCGCTTTGTGCAGGTGAGTTCGAGATGCTGCGCGCGCTGGCGCGCGGTGAGTCACTCCTGGGCGCATGCGAGCAGGCGCTCGCAGTCGAACCGAAGTTCGAACTCGGCTCGATTCTGCCAGGTTTGGTCGAGCGCTGTGTGCTGGTCGATTTCGATCTCGTCGAACTGCGACCCGCCAGTCAGGTGCGACGCGCAACGTAGCAAGCACGGTTCATCTCCTCCTGCCGGTGCTACCGGTATTCAGCGGGTGGAAGGCGGAAGTTTCGGCCTTCTCCCGCTTTTTTTATTGCGCCGAGGCGACCAGGCTGCTCGGGATCGTCGGAGATTCATTCGCACTGCGCGTTTCGGACACCCCGCTTAAGCCGTCATTCTGGGTACCGCATCCATTGCGCCGCGATGTGATGAAAACGTGATGCTTCAGCGAAGCGCGCGTGAGGTGAGCTTCCCATACTGGAACCCAGATAGGAACTGCGCCTATCTGCAGCAGACCAACCAATCTTTTCAAGGAGAGCGTAAATGAGCAACAGCAACCAGATCGTCCGCGGCGCCATCGCCAGCCTGCTTGCCCTCGGGGTCGCCGCCGGTGCCTCGCAGGCCATCGCCGCCCCGGGTGACAACGAGAAGTGCGCGGGCATCGCCAAGGCCGGCAAGAACGACTGTGGTACGAGCAAGAGCTCCTGCGCCGGCAGCATCAAGACCGATCGCGATGCCGAGGCCTGGGTGTTCGTACCGAAAGGCACCTGCGAAAAGATCGCCGGCGGCACCGTCAGCACCAGTCCGCACGCCAAGCCCGGCGGCGCCGGCAAGTAATGGCCGGGGCGGGGACGGGCGACCTGCTCGTTCCCACTCCCCCCGTTCCAATGCAACCGAACAGGAGATTCAAATGGACTTCGCTGCAACACAAGTGAACGATCTGAGCGCAAGTGAGCCGGGAGCAGGGTCGCTGAGGCGACTTGCGCAGGGCGCACTGCGAGTTGCGCAGGAGTGGCTTGCGCCAGTGCTCGATCTGGGCATGCGTCTGTTCGTCGCCGAGGCCTTTCTGACATCGGGACTGACCAAGATTGCCAGTTGGGACTCAACGGTCGCGTTGTTCGAGAACGAATACCAGGTTCCGCTGCTGCCGTCCGAACTGGCCGCCTACCTCGGCACTGGCGCCGAACTGACGCTGCCGGTGTTCATCGCGCTCGGCCTTGGCGGGCGCCTCGCGGCGATCGCATTGTTCGTGTTCAACATCGTGGCGGTGATCGCCTATCCCGATCTGTCGCCAGCGGGGCTCAAGGACCACCAATTGTGGGGCCTGATTCTGCTCGTCGTCGCACTGCACGGGCCGGGCAAGCTGTCGCTCGACCACCTGATTCGCCGTCGTTTCTTCGCTTGAGGTCATGTCATGAATTCCACTGAGAACTGCGGCACCTGCGAGACGCGCATGCACTCGGCGAATATCCGCGAGACAACGCTCGACGGGCTGAGCGCGATCGTCACCGGGGCCAATTCCGGTATCGGCGAAGATGTGGCGCGAGGGCTGGCCGAAGCCGGAGCGGCGGTAGTGATCAACTACGTGTCCGGCGCAGAGCACGCGGAACGGGTTGCGGCGGAGATTCGCGAAGCAGGCGGGAAAGCGTTCGCGTTCAAGGCTGACGTTTCAAACGAGGAGCAGGTGCAAGCGCTGTTTCGCGCGGCTTGCGAGCAGTTCGGCACCGTCGACATCCTGGTCAACAACGCCGGCTTGCAGCAAGATGCGCCCTTGCACGAAATGACGCTCGCACAATGGCAGCGGGTGATCGATGTCAACTTGACAGGTCAGTTCCTCTGCGCGAGGGAGGCGATACGCGAGTTCCTGCGGCGTGGTGTGCGCCCGGAACTGTCCTGTTCGGCCGGCAAGATCATCTGCATGTCCTCGGTGCACGACGTGATTCCATGGGCGACGCACGCCAACTACGCGGCGAGCAAGGGCGGCGTGTCGCTACTGATGAAGACGATGGCGCAGGAATACGCCGGGCGCAAGATTCGCATCAACGCGATTTCACCAGGGGCGATCAAAACACCGATCAACACCTCGGCATGGGAAACCAAGGAAGCCGAGCAAGCGCTGCTCAAGTTGATTCCTTACTACCGTGTCGGCGAAACCCGCGACATTGCGCGTGCCGCCGTGTGGCTGGCCTCGGACCATTCCGACTACGTCACCGGGGCGACCTTGTATGTCGATGGCGGCATGACGCTGTACCCGGAATTCCGCGACGGGGGCTGACCGCCAAGCCGCAGCGAGCAGCGGATGGGTTCAATGATGAGTATACGAATCGGATCGAGGAAGGTCAGATGAGACCAACAGCAGCACAAATGGTGGTACTACGGTGGAGCGGCGCCGCGCTGCTCGGCCTCGCTGTCGCCGCGCCGTGCGTCGCCGGCGAGCAATCCGCATCAGCGCCGTCGGACTCGCGCAATGACACCTCGGGATTGCCCGATGGGGTATCGCCGTGGTGGCCGAGCCGCTACGGCGCCGACGATCAGATCGGCACGCTCAACGAGATCACACCGGCCGTCGTTCGTCGTGCGGCGGAGCTAGTCAAGCGGGGGAGCGTCATTGATCTGGGCCGCGTGCTCGACGAAAACGCACCGAAGTTCCCCGGCCGCTATTGGCACCAGACCGTCGACGTCTCGGCCTACAGCAGCAACGCGCGGCGGACCGATGCAGTCGGCAAGGGGTGGGGCCGCAATCAAATCAACTGGATCACCGAAATCCAGGCCGGCACCTTTCAGGTCGGCACCCAGCTGGATTCGATCGGTCACATCCAGATCGGCGACCGCTTCTACAACGGCTGGAGCGTCAAGGATCTGGTCGAACCTTGGGGGCTCAGCCGGCTCGGCATCGAGACGGTGCCGCCGATCGTCACGCGCGGGGTGCTGATCGACGTCGCCGCGTTGAAGGGCGTCGAGCGCCTGCCCAGGGGCTATGTCATCAGCGTGGCCGATCTGCAGGCGGCGCTGAAGAAGCAGGGCGTGGCACTGGCGTCGGGCGACGCTGTGCTCGTCCATACCGGCTGGGGCGGCCTGTACGGCAAGGATAACGAACAGTTTCTCTCCGGCGAGCCCGGGGTCGGTCTGTCCGCGATCGAGTGGCTGTACGAGAAGCGAATCGCGGTCACCGGCGCGGACACCTGGAGTTATGGCGCCGTGCCGGGCGAGGACGAGCAGCGCCCGTTCCTGGTGCCGCAAACGATGTACGTGAAGATGGGGCTGTTCGGCCTCGAGAACCTGGCGACGGAAGAGCTTGCGCGGCGTGGCATCTACGAGTTCATGTTTTCGCTCAGCCACGCCAGGACGCGCGGGTCGACGGCGGCGGTGATTGCGCCGGCGGCGATCTACTAATGACATGCGGGCCGGCGGAGCAGATCGTTCGATCGCCAACGGGGCGCCGCCGGCCCGATCTGGAGAAGGCCTAATGAACCACGACATCATCATCGTCGGATCAGGTGCGGGTGGATCGGCTGCGGCCTACCATCTGGCGCAAAACGGGCTGCGCGTGCTTTTGCTCGAGCGCGGTCCGGTGCTGCCGAAGGATGGAAGCACACTCGATGTCGAAAAGGTGTTCGGCCGCAAGCTGTTCATCGACGACGAGTCGTGGCTCGACGGCCGCGGCCGGACCGTGGTGCCGCAGGAACGTTCGAACCTCGGCGGCAAGACCAAGTGGTACGGTGCCGCGTTGATTCGCTTCGCACCGGCGGAGTTCGGCGCCGACGCGGCACACCAGTGCGCGGGATGGCCGCTGACCTACGAGGAGCTCGCGCCGTTCTATGACGAGGCCGAACACCTGCTTGGCGTGCGGCACTTCGAGATCGAACCACAGTTGCAGGACATAATCGGGAACCTGCGCCGCCGCGACGCCGGCTGGAGCAAGGTACCGGTTCCGCTCGCCCTGGCGCCCGAGGTGCTCGATCATCCCGATGAAGCACGGCACTTCGATGCCTTCGCCAGTCCACTCGGTCTAAAGGGCGACGGCGAAAAGCTGCTCGATCGGGTGCGCAATCGGCCCAACCTGCAGATTGTCGTCGGCAAGAACGTCAGCGCGCTGTTGCCGGCGCAAAGCGGGCCGCGGCGTATCGCCGGTGTGCAGTGCGCCGACGGCACACGCTACGAGTCGGACCTGGTGATTCTTGCCGGTGGCGCGCTGCACAGTCCGCGGCTGTTGCAGGGCTACTACGAAGAGCAAGGGCTGGCCAGCCTGGCCGAGTACCGGCTGATCGGACGCAATTACAAGTCGCATCTGCTGACCGCCATGCTGGCATTCTCGCTGCGGCCCAAGACCGACGTGTTGCGCAAGACGGCCGCATTGCTGCACAGCGATCTCCCGCACAGCAGCGTGCAACCGCTGGGGTGGTTCGACGGTGAGCTGTTCGCCAGCGAGGCGCCCGCGCTGTTGCCGAACTGGCTGTGCGATTTCATCGGCACGCGCGTCTATGGCTTCTTCCTGCAAACCGAGGATGGCTCCCATTTCGACAATCGCGTGCTCGCCCACGCGCCGGGGAGCAGCCTGCCGCTGATTGATTACGACCCGCACCGTCTGGCCCCCGCATTGGCCGAGCATCAACGTTTGCGCCGCAAGCTCGCGCGCCAGTTGCTGGCGGAGGGCTACCTGCCACTGACCAAGACGATCCCGCTGGCCGGCACCGCCCACGCCTGTGGCACGCTGATGACCGGACGCGATCCGGCGCTCTCGGTCGTCGACCCGCAAGGACGCGTTCATGGATTGGAGAATCTGTTCGTCGCCGACGGCAGCGTGTTGCCGCGTTCCAGTCGCGTCAATCCCGCCCTGACGATCTATGCCTGGGCGCTGCGGCTGGCCAGCCTGATTTCTTCCAGCCGGCCCGCAAAGTCGCACGCCGGTGTCAGGCAAGGCAGCGCAACCAGGCCGCCGCTGCATTCGGCCGATATCAGCTAGGCCCCCAGCGATCGCTCCAAGGAGAAGCGAATGGACCAGCATCTGCCCGAAGTCGTCTCGTTCGGCCGCGAGATTTGCGGCGATCTCGCCCAGGCCGAACGGCGCGAATGGTGGCTCGCCAACGGGCTGGGTGGTTATGCGGCAGGCACTGTCGCCGGCACGTTGACCCGGCGCTATCACGGCTTGCTGATTGCGCCGGTGCATCCGCCGCTCGGCCGGCTGCTGGTGATGGCGAAAGCCGACGCGACGCTGCTCGATGGCGAGCGCGAAATCGACCTGACCACAAACCGCTGGCACGACGGCGCCGTGGTTGCGCAGGGCTATTGCAACATCGAGTCGTTTCGATTGAAAGGGCGGATGCCGGTATGGCGGTTTGCCGCCGGCGACCTCGTCGTCGAGCAGCGGATCTGGATGGAACACGGCGCGAATACCACCTACGTCGCGTTCCGCTGTGTTTCACGCCTAAAGCCGGGACGCCGACCGGGGCTGCGGCTTCGGCTTCTGGTCGATTCGCGCGACCATCACGGCAGCAGCCGGGCCGGCGATTTTGCACCGGTGGTCGAGTCGTCCGCGGCCGAATTGCGGGTCGTGCATCCGAACTCATTCACCCTGCATTTGCGCGCAGCTGGCGGCACGATCTCGCCGCGCCACCAATGGTTCGAGAATTTCGATCTGCCGCTCGAACGCGAACGCGGGCTGCCTGACTCCGACACGCACTTGTTCGTGGGCGAGGCGACGCTCGATCTGGCGGGTGGCAAATGGGTCGGCCTTACTGCCAGCCTCGATCCGCGCGCTTCGACGCGCCTTCATGAGGCGATGCGCCGATTCCTCGCGCGCGATGCCAGCCTGCTGCACCGCGTCGACGTAGATGTGCCGGAGATGTCGGCGGCGCCGCCTTGGATAGACCAACTCGTTCTGGCAGCCGACAGCTTCGTTTTCGCGCGGCCGTTGCCCGATGTGCCCGACGGCGAGTCGGTGATCGCCGGCTATCCTTGGTTCGGCGACTGGGGACGCGACACCATGATCGCGCTGCCGGGACTGACCCTCGCCACCGGGCGCCGCGAAACCTGCTCGCGCGTGTTGCGAACATTTGCCCGCTTCGTCGATCGCGGCATGCTGCCCAACGTCTTTCCCGGCGCCGGGGAGACCCCGGACTACAACACGGTAGACGCTGCGCTCTGGTACATCGAAGCCTGGCGTGCCTACGTCGAGACCACGGGTGATCGCAACGCGCTCGCCGAAGTGTTCCCGGTTCTGGCCGGGATCATCGACTGGCACGTCAATGGCACGCGCTATGGGATCGCGCTCGACCCGCAGGATGGTCTGCTGCGCGCCGGCGAGAGTGGTGTGCAGATAACCTGGATGGACGCCAAGGTCGGCGACTGGGTCGTGACGCCGCGGATCGGCAAGCCGGTCGAGATCAACGCCCTCTGGTTCAACGGCCTGCTCGTCATGGCCGACTTCGCTCGCCTGCTCGAACTGCCCGACGGGCAGTATCGCCAGCTGGCGCAACAGGCACACGAAGGGTTCCAGCGTTTCATCAACACTGGTCAAGGCGGTCTCTACGACGTGCTGGACGGCCCTCCGGGCAACGACGCGACGCTGCGTCCGAACCAGATATTCGCGGTCAGCCTGCCGCACTCGCCACTCGACGCCGCGGTTCAGGCCGATGTCGTGAGCCTCGTCGGACGCGAGTTGCTGACCTCCTACGGTCTGCGTTCCCTCGCGCCCGCCCATTCCGACTACCGGCAACGCTACCAGGGTGGCGTGTGGGAGCGCGACGGCTCGTATCACCAAGGGCCGGTATGGGCGTGGCTGCTCGGACCCTATGCGTTGGCGCACTTGCGCGTTCATGGCGATGTCGATGCTGCGCTGGCGCTGATCGAGCCGCTGCGTCACCACCTGCTCGATGCCGGTCTGGGCACGGTGTCGGAGATCTTCGACGCCATGCCACCGCACACGCCTCGCGGCGCGCCATGCCAGGCGTGGTCGGTAGCCTGCGCGCTGGAAGCCTGGTGGCGCCTTCAACGCGTGCGGATTGCCGCCGCGCGCGAACCACTGGCAGCGGTCGCGTGAAGATCGCTGCTGCCTCCATTCAAACCCTGCCAATGAGCTGGCGCCAAGCGCGCCGAATCCCGGGAGAACTGACGTGACGAAGACCTTGAATGCGGAGCGCGAGCGCCTCGAGTCGCAACGTGAAGGAACGGAGAACTGGCGGCTTTGGGGGCCGTACCTGGCCGAGCGTGCCTGGGGCACGGTGCGCGAGGACTACAGTCCGCACGGCAACGCATGGGAGCACTTCGACCACGATCAGGCGCGCTCCCGAGCCTACCGATGGAACGAGGACGGCATCAGCGGAATCAGCGACGACGAGCAGCGTCTGTGTTTCGCGCTCGCCTTGTGGAACGGCCGCGATCCGATACTCAAGGAGCGCATGTTCGGGCTCACCGGCAACCAGGGCAATCACGGCGAGGATGCCAAGGAGTACTGGTTCTACCTCGATGCCACGCCCTCGCATGCCTGGATGCGTTACCTCTATAAATACCCGCAGGCTGCCTATCCGTATGCGCGTCTGGTCGAGGAGAATGCGCGGCGCTCGCGCCACGAGCCCCCGTACAGTCTGCTCGATACCGCCGTGCTTGATCAGGAGGGCTACTGGGATGTCGAAGTCCGCTATGCCAAGGCGAGCCCGACCGAAATGCACGTGCGCGTGATCGCAACCAACCGTGGCAGCCAGTCGGCGACTCTGCACCTGCTGCCAACGCTGTGGTTTCGCAATACCTGGTCGTGGGGAGATGGCACCCCGAAACCGACGCTGCGCGAGACGGCACCCTGCACCGACGGCAAGTGGGCGGTATGCGCCGATCATCCGACGCTTGGCCGCTACTACCTCTACGGCCGCCATCCGGCGCAACCGCTATATACCGAGAACGAGAGCAACGCCGAGCGTCTTTGGTGTGGCGTGAATGCGAGCCCCTACGTCAAGGATGCGTTTCATCGCTACCTGATAGAGGGCGATCAGGCGGCGGTCAATCCGGCGCGCGAGGGCACCAAGTTCGCCGCCGTGCACGTGCTGACGGTCGAAGCAGGCCAGAGCGCGACCATCGGCATGACACTCTCGTCCGAGCCGCTGGCCCGCGCCTTCGACCGGCGCGAGGTGATCTTTGCCAAGCGTGAGTCCGAAGCCACTGTGTTCTATGACGAACTGGTGCCTGAAGCCAGCGCGCAGGATCACAACATCCTGCGTCAATCGCTGGCCGGCATGATCTGGAGCAAGCAGTTCTTCCACTTCGACGTCAATCGCTGGCTCGAGGGCGACGCCCTGCCGCCGCCCGCCACACGGCACAGCGGACGCAACCGCAGTTGGCGCCATCTAAAGGCGGCGCACGTGATATCGATGCCCGATACCTGGGAGTATCCGTGGTTCGCGGCCTGGGATCTGGCGTTTCATTGTGCGGCGCTGGCATTGGTCGATGTGGATTTCGCCAAGGACCAGATCGAGCTTCTGCTGCGCGAGTACTACCTGCACCCGAACGGCCAGATTCCGGCCTACGAGTGGGCATTCGGCGATGTCAATCCGCCGGTGCTGGCAATGGCCGCACTCAAGGTCTTTCGTGCCGAGCGCGTGCAGCGTGGGCAAGGCGACTTGCGCTTCCTGCAGCGCGTCACCCACAAGCTGCTGATGAACTACACCTGGTGGCTCAACAGCAAGGACAGCGACGGCAACAACGTGTTCGAGGGCGGCTTTCTCGGTCTCGACAACATCTCGGTGTACGACCGCTCGCATCCGCTGCCGCCCGGCTATTCGCTAAAGCAGGCCGACGCGACCGGCTGGATGGCGATGTTCGCGCTGAACATGACGGTAATGTCGCTCGAGCTTGCCGCCGACGACGCCGACTACGAGGATGTCGCGCTGCAGTGCTACAGCCAGTTCCTCGGCATCGCCAACACGATCGCCGGCCATACGGGCAATACGGTTTCGCTTTGGGATCCTGACGAAGGCTTTTTCAAGGATTTGGTGGTCGGCCCGGACGGCAGCCGCCAGCGCATCGACGTGTTCTCCTGGGTCGGCATCATTCCGCTGTTCGCGTGCGAAGTCGTCGATGCGCGGCTGCTGAAGAACGTGCCGCGATTTTCCGCCCTGCTCGAGGCCCATTCGCACGGACGGTTCAACGGGCACATCATCTGCGCCTGCCCGACCACCATCAACGAGCGCGGCGAGCATCTGCTGTCGCTGGTCGATCACAACATGTTGCCGCGCATCCTGCAGCACCTGTTGTCAGAGGAAGAATTCCTCTCCGATTTTGGAATTCGCAGCGTCTCCCGCGCACACGCGACGCGGCGCGATCTCGGGCATGTCCACGGCGTCGGTCAAGCCATCATCGAGTATGTGCCGGGCGAGTCGAATTCGGGCCTGTTCGGCGGCAACTCGAACTGGCGCGGTCCGATCTGGATGCCGACCAACTACACGCTGGTGCAGGCGATCGAAAAGTTCCACCGCTACCTCGGCGACAACTACCGAGTGCCGGTGCCGGCATTGGGCAATGCGACGCTTACGCTGGGCGAAATCGCCCAACTGATATCGGAGCGCCTGGTCGATATGTTCCGCCGCGACCAGACCGGCCGTGTGCCGGCGCTGCCAGAGGACAGCCCGTTCCAGCACGATCCAGCATGGCGCGACCTGCTACTTTTCAACGAGTACTTCCACGGCGAGACCGGGCTCGGGTTGGGCGCGATGCATCAAACCGGATGGACCGGTCTGGTCGCGAATCTCCTCCAGCGCAAGTACCGCAGCGACATCCCTGACTACTGGAAACGGCAGATCAAGGTGGCGGGAACACCGCCGCGGACCGAAGCGGTGGTGGCTTGAGGTCGCGTCTTCCCCTCTCCGAACGCGGAGAGGGGCGCCCGGCCGGCGTGTAGGCCGAATCACCCAAGGGAAACGGGCGATGAAGAATGCGCTGCGGGCCCACTGGCCCGAGTACCTGATGGAAGCTGCCGAACTCGGCCTGTTCATGGTCTCGGCCTGTCTGTTCGTCGTGCTGATCGAGCACCCGGCCTTGCCCTTGCGTGAGGCCATCGGCGATCCATTCGTGCGGCGCATGCTGATCGGCATTGCGATGGGTGTGACCGCAGTTGCCATCGTGCTCTCGCCGCTTGGCAAGCGCTCGGGCGCACACTTCAATCCGGCAGTCACGCTGACCTTCTGGCGCCTTGGCAAGATAGGCGGATGGGATGCGCTGTTCTACGTTCTGGCGCAAAGCGTCGGTGCGGTCGCGGGCGTGGTGCTGTTCGAGGTGCTGGGCGGGGCTGCCTTCGTCGCCGATCCGAGCGTCAACTACGTCGCCACGCTGCCGGGCGAGGCGGGAGTTGCGGGAGCGTTCGTCGCCGAGTTGCTGATCTCGTTCGGGCTCATGCTGACGGTACTTTACGTGTCCAACAACAAGCGACTCAACCGCTACACCGCGTTCTTCGCCGGCACACTGGTCGCGATCTACATCACGTTCGAAGCACCGCTGTCAGGGATGAGCATGAATCCGGCGCGCAGCCTGGGTTCGGCGCTGCCCAGCGGAATCTGGGAGGGGCTTTGGATCTACTTCATTGCGCCACCGATCGGCATGCTCGCCGCGGCGCAAGTGTATGTGTGGCACCGCACCGCGAACCGCGTCTTCTGCTGCAAGCTTCACCACGAGAACAGCGAGCGCTGCATCTTCCGCTGTCGCTATGACGATTGCGGTGCGGCGGAGCCGATTTCCGCCGCCAGTGCTCCAGCATCATCCATCGAGACCGACCACGCGTGAGCCAGGGAACGCTTGTGGCGATGCCCGGCCAAACCTTCAACGGAGACCATCATGAATCGCGAACCCGCCGCAAGCGACCCACACGCCGCAACACTCGTTCGCTACGCGGATGCTTGGGCGCGCTGTGTCGGCGTGCTGGAACGGCCACTGGGCGCACTGATCGACCTGTTGATCCGTCTGGTACTGGCGCAGATCTTCTTCACCTCGGGGGTACTGAAACTCGCCGATTGGGACACCGCACTGTATCTTGCCGCCAACGAGTACCCCGTCTCCTGGATGGACCCGGTGACCGCCGCATGGCTCGGTGTGGCGGTCGAGGTTCTCGGTTCGCTGTTGTTGGCCAGCGGGCTCGCAACGCGCCTCGCGGCTGCGGCGTTGCTCGCGCTGACCGTGGTCATCCAGATCGAGTACCGTGGCCTCGACATACAAATGTTCTGGGCGGTGCTGCTCGGCTGGTATGTCGTGCGCGGCGCCGGTGCGCTGTCGCTTGACCGCCGGTTGGCCAGGGGGCTCGCAGACAGTGCGCTGCCGATCGCGGCGCAGATCGTGCGCCTGCTCGCGAGCTTTACCCGGATCGGCGATCCGCTCTACCGGATGTCGCTGCGCGTCTGGCTCGGCCTCGCAATCACGCTGGGCGCGCTCGGGCTCGCACCGGCGGGCTGGAGCGAGCTGCTGCCGCTCGATTCTGCGGCGAGCTTGCACGGCGCGCTGGCGGCGCTCGTCGGCGGCGCGCTGCTCTTGGTCGGACTCGCGACACGCGTAACCGCGGCCGGCTTCATCGTGGTCGGCTTCGCCGGTTCGATGATGGGCGAGGCGAGCGTGCAGCTGTGGTGGTGGCTCGGGCTGGCACTGCTTGTGCTGCATGGCGGCGGCGCATTGGCCGGTGACGGCGCACTGGTCGGCATGCTGCGCCGGCGCTTTCCGCAGTTGGCCGGGGAACCCGCGTTCGCGCTCGATGACGTGCCGCGTGTAGTGATTGTCGGCGCCGGCTTCGGCGGGCTGGCATGCGCTGCGAAACTGGCGCGCGCGCGGGTTGCGATCACCCTGATTGATCGCCACAACTACCACCTGTTCCAGCCGCTGCTCTATCAGGTCGCCACGGCGAGTCTGTCGCCGGGCGACATCGCGACACCGGTGCGCGGGTTGTTCCGCGAACACTTCAATGTGCGGGTGCTGCTTGGAGAAGTGACCGGTGTCGATGCCGGTGCACGCCAGGTGATGCTGGGCCCGCAGCGCATCGGCTACGACTATCTGGTGCTCGCCACCGGCGCCGCGCACAGCTATTTCGGGCGCGACGATTGGGCGCCATTCGCCCCGGGGCTCAAGCGGGTCGAGGACGCAACCCAGATTCGCCAGCGTCTGCTGATGGCCTTCGAACGCGCCGAGCTGGCCACCGACGAGCAGGAACGGCGAGCCCTGCTGACGTTTCTGGTCGTCGGTGGCGGACCGACCGGCGTCGAACTCGCTGGCGCGATTTCGGAGTTGGCCCGCCTTGGCATGGAAAAAGAGTTTCGCGGATTCGACCCGGCAAGCGCGCGGGTCGTGCTGGTGCAGGCGGGGCCGCGTCTGCTGCCGAGCTTCCCCGAGAAGTTGTCGGCGCAGACGCGATCGGCGCTGGAGAGGCTCGGTGTCGAGGTGTGGGTCGACAGCCGGGTCGAAGCGATCGACGAGATGGGTGTGCTGGTCAGCGGGGCGCGGATCGCCGCGCGCACCGTGTTTTGGGCGGCCGGTGTCACGGCCTCCCCTGCCGCGCGCTGGCTCGGCACCACGGCTGACGCGGCAGGGCGTGTGCGAGTCGAAGCGGACCTCTCGGTGGCAGGACTGCCGGAAGTGTTCGTAATCGGTGACACTGCAGCCACCAACGCGTGGAACGGCCAGCCGGTGCCCGGTCTGGCGCCGGCTGCGAAGCAGGGTGGCGAGTACGTCGCCCGCGTCATCAGGGCCCGGATTGCGGGCCGCGCGGCGGCACCGGCGTTCGTCTATCGGCACCTCGGCAGCATGGCGACAATCGGCCGCAAGGCGGCCGTAGCCGACTTCGGCTGGCTGCGCCTGTCCGGCGCGGCTGCCTGGTGGCTGTGGGGCGTCATCCACGTGGCGTTTCTGGTCGGCCTGCGCAACCGTGTTTCGGTGGCATTCGACTGGTTCTGGGCTTATCTTACCTATAGCAGCTCGACGCGCCTGATCACCGGCGCCCGGGCCGAGCAGCCACCCGTGGAGACCCGAATAGCGACCACGTTGTCCGAGCCGCGAGCGGCTTAGCGGGACGCGCTGGTTGGATCGTCGCCTGAAGGCCGGGATTCGCGCCATAGACCATAGCATTGTGCAGCCGCCGCAGAAGTGCGGCGAGGGGAGCAAAGAATGAACATTCGTTCTGGACTGATTCTGCCACTTGCCTTGTGCGGCGTGATCCTGCTAGTCAGTTTCGCGATCGGACTGGCCAGTTGGCCGGATAGCATGGCGGCCTTGGTCCGCCTGGTTTGCGTGTTCGCCGGTATTGCCGCATTGTCGTTCGGCATGATCTATTCAGAGTTCGGTGTGCGCAGGCCGCTGCGCGATCTGATTGCGGAAATGCGCCGCGACACGCCGGTTGGCGACGTTGACTACTCCAACGAGATTGCCCAACTCCGGCATGTTGCGCGGGAGATCCGGGTTCGCCTGACCGAACTCAATGCAAGCCTGTCGCACGAGCAGGAGCGCTGCGCTGCAGCCGAACGTGCACAACGCGACGCCGAGGAACGATACTCGCTGTCGGTTGACCGTGCCAACGATGGATTCTGGGAGCAGGATTTGCCAAGCCAGTCGATGCGGTTCTCTGTGCGCTGGCTCGGCATGCTCGGCTATCGCGAAGGCAATCTGACCGTGTCGGCGCAATGGGAGAGGCTGCTCCACCCGGACGATCGCGAAGGAATCCTGATTCGGATTGGCAACCACATCGAAGGATTGACCCCACACTTCGAGGCCGAGTACCGGATCCGCGCCGCCGACGGGCACTACCGCTGGATACTTTCGCGCGGTACGGTGTTACGGCACGCGAGCGGCAAGCCGTATCGCATGATCATGATGGACAATGACATCCACGCCCGTCGCCTGATCGAAGAGACGCTGGTGCAGGCAGCCGAGGGACTATCCCGGGTTTCGGGATTAGATTTCTTCCGCGCGCTTATGTCGAGCCTTTCCAACATTCTCGGCACGCGCGACAATCTGGTCTGCTACTGCCTCGACAATCCGCCGACCCGCGTGCGCACGCTTGCCTATTATTCGAACGGCAAGTTCTGGGACAACTTCGAATACGAACTCGAGGGAACCTCATGCGGCGCGGTGATCGCGCGCGGTGAGGTGGTTTATGTGCCTTCGGGCGTTTGCGACATCTGGCCGGTCGAGCGGCAGTACGACCGCGACAGCTACATCGGCGTGCCGCTCTACGATTCCCGCGGACTGTTGATCGGCCATTTCGCCTGCATGGACGGCAAGCCGATGAGCCAGGACATGCCGCATCTGGCGATCTTCCGGATCTTCGCCGTGCGGGCCGCCGCGGAACTCGAGCGAATGCAACTCAAGCAGGAGCTTGATGCAGCGCGGCCGCTGGTTCCGGAGGCGCAACCGGCAAGTCAAAACTGAACGTGGTGCCGACATTGATTGCGCTTTGCACGGTCATTCGCCCGCCGTGCAGTTCAACGATGCGTCGCGAAATCGCCAGACCCAGTCCGGCATTGCCGACATTGCCTTCCTCGCTTCTGTCGGCACGGTAGTAGCGCTCGAACACGTTCGGTAGATCCTGGCTCGCGATTCCCTGGCCGGTATCTTGCACGTCAACCTGCAAGCGCTTATCGCGTTGGCGAACATAAACGCTCACCTCGCCGCCAGCGGGCGTGTAGCGCATTGCATTTTCGATCAGGTTTTCGAGCACGCGTTCGATCATGCCTATGTCGGCAGCGACATGGGGCAGATTCGACGCGATCCGTGATTCGAGACGCAGCCGGCGCTTGTCCGCACTCAGTTCAAACTTCTGCACGACGTCCTGGGCCAGTTCGCCCAAGGCGAATGCCTCGCGGCTGGGCTTCAACTCGTGAGCTTCGAGCTTCGTCAGTTGGAACAGGTCAGCGACGAGCCGCGTCAGGCGCGCGCTGTTCCGAGCTGCCACCTCGAGGTAACTGCGCTCCTCCTCGGGACTCAGGGTGCCATGCTTGAGGAGCAAGGTCTCAATGTAGCCTTGAACCGAGGCCAGCGGCGTACGCAGGTCGTGCGAGACGTTCGCGAGAAGCTCGCTTCGCTGGTGGCGGTTTTCTTCCAGCTGCCTTAACTGGAGCGAGATGCGCTCGGACATGTCGGCAAAGGCCGCGCCGATGCGATCGATCTCGTCGCCATGCGGATCGCCCCGGACGGTGCGGGACGGCCGCGTAAAGTTGCTGGCCAGAAATGTATCGATGGCCTCTGCGAGCACCCGCAGACGGCGCGTCACGAGCAGGAAGAGCAGGAGCGCTGTAAGAATCAGAAAAACGATGCTCGCAGCAAGCGCCTCGGCGCCCAATTCCAGCGCACGATGCAGGTCGAGCATGCGCTCGGCGGCGAACATACCAAGCGCAAACACCGCTCCGAAGGTCAGCGTCAGGGTCGCAGCAAGCTTGCGGGAGAGCGATTTGCGGCGCATTTCCGCGCCTAATTCTGGGTGTCGCAGAACTTGTAGCCGACCCCCCAGACGGTCTGCACGAACTCGGGCTGGTTGGGGTTCTTCTCGATTTTCGCGCGCAGCCGATTGATGTGCGAGTTGACCGTGTGTTCGTAGCCGCTGTGGCTGTAACCCCAGACCTGATCGAGCAGTTGCGCCCGCGAGAAGACACGGCCGGGGTTCTCGGCGAAGTGCAACAGCAAGTCGAATTCCTTCGCTGTCAGCTCGACCGGCTGATCATGCAGCGTTACGGTGCGCTTGTCGGGATCGATTGCCAGCCCGCGGGTGCAAATAATGCGCGGCCCCACTTCACGCGTCGCCGACAGGCTATCGACGCGCCGGAACAGCGCTTTCACCCGCGCCGTCAGTTCCATCACGCTAAAGGGTTTGGTCAGGTAGTCGTCGGCGCCCATCTCGAGTCCTAGCACACGGTCGAGCTCGCTCGACTTGGCGGTCAGCATGAGTATAGGCGTGTAGGTCGATCGAGCGCGAATCCTCCGACAGATCTCCAGGCCGTCGATGCCCGGCAGCATCAGGTCGAGTATCACCAGGTCATAGGACTTCGACTCGGCCTCGGCCGCACCGACGAACCCGTCGAACGCAAGCTTGCTTTCGCACGACAGTTCGTCGAGCTGCAGCCGAACCAAACGCGCGATATCCTCGTCGTCCTCGATCACGAGAACCCTACGTACCATGATCGCCTCTCAACGTTATGTGGTGGTCGATTATAGGCATAGCCAACGGACAGAGGGTGCGGATGGACCTTCGGTCGGGCCGACCTAAGGCTTCCAGGCGTGACTCGTGTGTTTGATCACAAACGCTAGCAGAGTGCATGCGGGTGCGAACGTGAGAATGCGGCAGAGCCCTCAAGAATCTGCCGCAGTGCTCTCCTCGATTCGAACGAGACGCCTAGTTCGGAAACACCTTGTTGTACATGAACTCCTTGACGTCTAGCTTGCCGTCTTTGTTCTTGTCCATCATGTCAAACATCTTATCCATGTGCTTCATGAACTCGTCCTTCGTGACCGTGTGATCACCGTCCTTGTCCATCATCTTCATCATCTTCATAGTTCCGAAGGCCTTGTGGAAGTCCCGGGTCCAGATGGTGGATTCATCGACATCCGCACGAACTGGCCCGCTTGCCACGAAGAGCAGGCCCATCGTCATTGTCGCCATTCCGAGTTTCTTGATCGCGTTCATTTCATACTCCTTGCTAGGTTGGTGAGAAAGGCAATCCACTTGCGCACGACCATCCAAACAGCCGCTTGCGTTCGGACCTCTTGCGGAGGTGATCGAAGAATCGCGTCGCGTATTGGACTGGTTCCTAGTATCTGAGCGCAGATTCACACCCGTCTCGCGAGATCATCACTTTTTCATCACGGCTGACTCATTGCGGCCCGTTTCCCCTGGCGTGACTTTCGGCACCGCATCGTTGGCGAGCGAATATGAAGAGCTTGGGGCAGTATCGACCCGTCATGTGCGGCGTTTGGAAACCGGGAAGTGGCGCGGACTGCGGGAGCCGAGGTGACGTATCGAGTCGGCATTCTCCGAGTTACTTCCCCGTGGGAGAATGTCGACCGCTGGTCACAAACCTTCGACACCGCCCCCTGAGTCCCGCGATCGACACCGATACTTGGGCGAGCAAAAATTGGGGCTGGGTCGCTCGCATCGCTCAATGAAGCTTCAAGCGACTTGCGCAGGAAGCAGCTTCTTCGCGTGTATAGAACGTCTGATCGAGCACGAAGCCGGAAACTACGGAACTCTTTACCGAGACCACGCGACCGAACGAATTCCGGTTCAACACGATCTCATCGGGCAAGCCGTCAAGGAGATGAAACGGTGCGGGCCGCCCATTTGAAAAGCATGAGAGGTAGACAAATCCGGTCTCGGCATCCCTGAATGCCGGGCGAAATCCGAGGGACTGGTTCTCCTCACTCCGCCCGCCTGTCCCGAAAAATTTGCGGTTCTCGCTTTTCAGCTCTTCTCGGCTAAGTTCGGTTGGCATTGCGTCCTCCGTGTCTACGTTCGCTATCGGCCGGCAATCGTTATTTGCCTCCCATGCACACGAAGCCTGCGCTGAATTGATCACGCCCGCATCACACGGAGATCATGAATTGAAGCGTCGTTCCAGCGTGCCGGGCCGAACTGCGCCGGCCATCACCTGTTGTCGATGGTTCTTGCCCCGATCGATCCCTGAATTGCTTGACCGGGGACGGGGTGGTGAAAATCCTCGTGGATGATAGGGTCGCGAGCGTTTTGCTTGTAGGAGGGCGCAGTCTCTCCGGGCTCGCTTTCTTGGCCTCGAGGTAGGAGCTAGGCAGCCGCGACTACACGACCGATGCACTCGTCCGTTGGGTGACGAAGATCAAACGTCGGTAGTGAGAGACGAAATGTGCATGTACCAAAAAAGGGGGCCACGCGAGCTCATTTAACACCCGCAATAGTGATACCCGCCGGGCATGTCGTGGGAGGACTTCTTAGAAGAAGTAGATGTGACGGCGGAACCTTGAGGAGACAAGCATTCGCGCAAAATCGAGGCGTTTACGTGGGGCCAAGGCGCGCAAGGTCAGCGTTGCCTGACCACTGCCGAACCATCAGCATAACTGGAACATTTCATCCAGTGGAGGACCATAGCCACCGCAAATCCTGACCGGTGCCACCGGTTACGGCAAGACGTGGCTTGGATGCGCCTTGGGCAATGCAGCCTGTCGGCTCACGCCGAAGTAATGCCGTTTCGGATCGCGTACTTGGTCAGCTCGGCGACGCCGTGTAGGTCGAGCTTTCGCATGATGTTGCGACGGTGGACCTCGACCGTCGATGGGGCCAAGTGCAGGCGCTCTGCGATTTCGGACGAGGTGTGGCCCTCAGCGATTAAGGAACCGCTGAACAAGTAACCGCAAATGGCGACCGTGAACGCAAATCGAGACGAAATCGATTTGAGAATGGAAATCTCATCGGACAAGCACCCTTTTATGAGTCAGAAAGCGGAGAATTTCCCC
>WBZS01001321.1_pt1:0-10000 | contig 20223 bp, 9 predicted proteins | sample 5204201 | NCBI WGS metagenome assembly WBZS01 (sample SAMN12344357, study PRJNA552823) | activated sludge metagenome | biome: Activated sludge suspended growth; feature: Nitrification reactor; material: Wastewater; isolation source: activated sludge from nitrification reactor of wastewater...
TCAAGGCGCTTGCCGACAAAGGCATCAACATCCGCGCCATCACTACCTCGGAAATCAAGATTTCCATCTTGATCGACGGTCCCTATGCCGAACTGGCCGTGCGGACTTTGCATTCGGTCTACGGTCTGGATAAGCATTAGACAGCCTGATCGACCCGGGAATCGGCGGCGAACCGCGAAGCGCGGTTCGCGGCCCGAGAGACATTGGAGACTGGCCTGCGATGCGGGAAACGGCGAGCGGTCCTCGCGTGCTTCTCAAGCGGCTGCGCGAACTGACCGCCGCGCCGCTGGAGCCGCAGGCACGTCTCGATCGCATCGTCCGCGAAATCGCCGGCAACATGGTCGCGGAGGTGTGCTCGCTCTACGTCCTGCGCGCCGACCACATCCTGGAACTCTACGCCACGCAGGGCCTCAATCCGAGCGCCGTGCACAGGGCGCAGCTCAAGCTCGGCGAAGGCCTTGTCGGCACGATCGCCGCGAGCGCGCGACCATTGAGCCTTTCCGACGCGCAAAGCCACCCAGCCTTCCAATACCTGCCGGAGACGGGCGAGGAGATCTACCACTCGTTCCTCGGCGTGCCTGTGCTGCGCGCCGGCCGGACGCTTGGCGTCCTCGTCGTGCAGAACCGCACGATGCGCAACTATCGCGACGAGGAGCAGGAAGCGCTCGAAACGGTCGCGATGCTGATGGCTGAGATGATCGCCACCGGCGATCTCGCCCGCCTCAACCGCCCCGGCGTCGAACTCGACCTCAGGCGGCCGGCAAGCTTCACCGGAGCCTCGTTCAATGACGGTGTCGGCCTCGGCCATGTGGTCCTGCACGAGCCGCGTGTCGTGGTCACGAATCTCGTGGCGGAAGACACTGATGCCGAGCTCAAACGGCTGTCGGAGGCCGTCGGCACGCTCAGGCTTTCCATCGACGACATGCTGTCGCGCCGCGACGTGGCCTTCGAGGGCGAACATCGCGCAGTGCTCGAGGCCTATCGCATGTTCGCCAATGACGCCGGCTGGGTACGCCGGCTGGATGAAGCGGTCCGCAACGGCCTGAGCGCCGAGGCGGCGGTGGAAAAGGTGCAAAGCGACATGCGCGCGCGCCTGCTCCATGTCGCCGACCCTTATCTTCGCGAACGACTGAACGACTTCGACGATCTCGCCAACCGGCTGTTGCGGCAGCTCATGGGCCGGGGACCTGAGCAGATCGCCGCCGACCAGCCGAAAGACGCGATCATCGTGGCGCGCAGCATGGGCGCGGCTGAACTGCTCGATTATCCGCGCGAGCGCCTGCGCGGCCTGGTCCTCGAAGAAGGCGCCGCGACCAGCCATGTCGTCATCGTCGCCCGGGCGATGGGCATTCCGGTGACCGGACAGGTCAAGGGTGTCGTGTCGATGGCCGAGAATGGTGACGCGGCAATCGTCGACGGCGAGGAAGGCCGCATCCATCTGCGGCCGCAGCCGGACGTGGAGGCAGCGTATGCGGAAAAGGTCCGCTTCAGGGCACGCCGCCAGGCAATGTACCGGGCGCTGCGCGACCAGCCGTCCGTCTCCAAGGACGGGGTGGAAGTCGACCTGATGATGAATGCCGGGCTCGCCGTCGACCTGCCCCAGCTGGAGGAGTCCGGCGCAGCCGGGATCGGCCTGTTCAGGACCGAATTGCAGTTCATGGTGGCGGCGACCTTCCCGCGCGCCGAAGCGCAGGAGAAGCTGTATCGGGACGTCCTGGACGCGGCCAGCGGCAGGCCGGTCACCTTCAGGACGCTCGACATCGGCGGCGACAAGGTGCTCCCCTACTTCAATCCGGAACACATAGAAGAAAACCCGGCGCTCGGCTGGCGGGCGATCCGGCTGACGCTGGACCGCCCGGCTCTGTTGCGCTCGCAGATCCGGGCGCTTCTCAAGGCGGCGAGCGGGCGCGAGCTTCGGGTCATGCTGCCGATGGTGACGGAGATCCGCGAAATCGCCGAAGCGCGCGCACTCATCGATCGCGAAGTCCGCCACCTCTCGCGCTTCGGTTATGAGCTGCCGAGGAGCCTGAAGCTCGGTGCGATGCTGGAAGTGCCGGCGCTGCTCTACCAGCTCGACGAGCTGATGCAGGCGGTGGACTTCGTATCCGTCGGATCGAACGACCTGTTCCAGTTCGTCATGGCCGTCGACCGCGGCAACTCGATGGTTGCCGATCGGTTCGACCCGTTGTCGACCCCGTTCCTGCGCGTGCTCAAACAGATCGCCGCCGCAGGCGCGCGCAACGGGACTCCGGTCACCCTGTGCGGGGAACTCGCGGGCAAGCCGATTTCGGCGATGGCGTTGATCGCCGTCGGCTTCCGTTCGGTGTCGATGTCGCCCGCGGCCATCGGCCCGGTCAAGGCAATGCTCGCCGATCTCGATGTCGCCGAGCTGACGCGCCTTTGCGACGAGCGCATGGCCGACCCCTCGATGGGCAGCGCGCGCGATTCGCTGGCCGCCTTCGCGGCCAAACACGGCATTTCCCTTTGAGACCCTGATGGCGGCGCTTCCTCTCGACCGCATCGACCGGGTGCTGAAACGCTTCGATCTCATCGAGGCGCAGATGGCGGCAGGTCCCTCAGCCGAGGACTATGTGCGCCTTGCCGGCGAATATGCCGAGATCGAGGCAGTGGCCAGGCAAGCGCAGCGTCTGCGCCAGGCCGAGATCGAAGCGGCGGACCTGCGCCAGCTCGTCGCCGACCGGACGACCGACAGCGAGATGCGGGCCCTGGCCGAGGACGAATTGCCGGAGGTGGAAGCGCGTATCGAGGCGCTCGCCCGCGACATGCAGATCCTGCTGCTGCCGAAGGATGCCGCCGACGAGCGCTCCGCCATCCTGGAAATCCGCGCCGGTACGGGCGGCAACGAGGCAGCCCTTTTCGCCGGCGACCTGTTCCGCATGTACGAACGTTACGCGGCGACGCGCGGCTGGCGGGTGGAGGTCGTTTCAGCGAGCGAGGGTGAAGTCGGCGGGTTCAAGGAAATCATCGCGACGGTTTCGGGCAAGGGCGTTTTCTCGCGGCTTAAGTTCGAATCAGGCGTCCATCGTGTCCAGCGCGTCCCCGATACGGAAGCCGGCGGACGGATCCACACCTCGGCAGCGACCGTGGCCGTACTGCCGGAAGCCGAGGATGTCGATGTCGATATCCGTCCGGAAGACATCCGCATCGACACGATGCGCGCTTCGGGCGCGGGCGGCCAGCACGTCAACACCACCGATTCGGCCGTACGCATCACGCATCTGCCGACGGGCATCGTGGTGGTGCAGGCGGAAAAATCGCAACACCAGAACAGGGCCCGCGCCATGCAGATCCTGCGCGCGCGCCTGTTTGACCAAAGGCGGTCAGAAGCCGCGGCGGAGCGCTCGGAATCGCGCCGGCTGCAGGTCGGCTCGGGCGACCGCTCGGAGCGCATCCGGACCTACAATTTCCCGCAGGGGCGGGTGACCGACCACCGCATCAATCTGACGCTCTACAAGCTGGACCGCGTGATGGAAGGCGAGCTCGACGAACTGATCGAAGCGCTGATCGCCGACCACCAGGCTGCGTTACTGGCCGACGAGACCAGCGATGGCTGAAGCCCGGACGCTCGCCGGGCTCATCGCGTCCATCCGGTCGCAATTGATTGACGCCGGGATCGCCGACGCCGCGCTTGACGCGCGTCTTCTCGTCGAAGCTGCGACCGGCACGACGCGCATCGACGCGGTTCGCGAACCGGGGCGCGAGGTTGGCAGTGGCGACATCGGTCGCCTTGAGGCATTCCTCGCCCGCCGCCTCGCCGGGGAACCGGTCCACCGGATCCTCGGGCACCGCGAGTTTCACGGGATCAATCTGCTTCTCGACGAGGCCACGCTGGAGCCGCGGGACGACACCGAAGCTGTCATCGAACTGGCCCTGAGAGTCGCTGGGGCCGACCGGGAGCGGGTACTGTCCATCCTCGATCTGGGCACGGGAACCGGTGCGATCGCGCTGGCCTTGCTGGCGGAATTGCCGCATGCGCGCGCCATTGGTGTTGACCTCGCAGAAGGGGCGGTGCAGGCGGCGCGCGCCAACGCCGAGCGAGCCGGACTTGCCGATCGCTTCGACGCTTTCCAGTCGGACTGGTTCGACAGGGTTTCCGGTCGGTTCGATCTCATCGTGTCCAATCCGCCCTATATTCCAAGCGACGAGATCGCCGGGCTGGCGCGCGAGGTCCGGTTGTTCGATCCGGCATCTGCGCTGAATGGCGGACCGGACGGCTTGGACGCCTTCCGTGCAATCGCGCGCGGCGCGGCGGCGCATCTTGGCGCTGGGGGATGGGTTGTGGTGGAGATCGGCGCTGGCCAGGAGCGCGCCGTGGAAACGGTCTTTGAAAGACACGGATTCCGGCCTGCCGATACGGCTCGCGACCTCGGCGGGCATACGCGCGCCCTGGCGTTCGTGGCGGCGCAAATGGGTACGAAAGCAGCGAAATAATCCGCTTGGCTTTTATGGCGAATGCGTCTAGTTTCCGGCGCGTCGAAGGAAGCGAAGCGAGTACGCTTCAATCCATCCGCCCCCTAAGAAACGAGATGCGAAGGCGCGTGGCGCGCTTGAGTTCCGAACCGGGGACGGACCGGAGCGACAGTTGACAACAAGTTGGGATTCCGGCGCCTGGTGGCGTTGGAAAGAACAGGGTCGGCCTCCGGGCAACGACCCAAACAGACCGCAGGAACCGGTCGACTAGCAAAGAGCACCCGATGAGGCCAAACCAGCAGAACCGCCGCATGCGCGGCCGGGGCAACCGCAAGGGCCCCAACCCGTTGACGCGAACCTATGAAAGCAACGGCCCGGACGTGAAGATCCGCGGATCGGCACAGCAGGTCGCCGACAAATACACGTCGCTGGCGCGCGACGCGCAGTCTTCCGGCGACCGTGTCATGGCCGAAAACTATCTGCAGCATGCGGAGCACTACAACCGGCTGATCGCGGCGGCGCTGGCGCAGAGCGGTCAATTGCCGGTGCGCGACATGCGCGATGAGGACGACGAAGACGACGATCGCGACGAGATGGACGGGCGCGACGATAATGACAACCGGGCCTGGCGCGAGCAGCCGGATGCCGGCAGCGGTCCGCAGCCGGTGATCGAGGGTGTGCCGGTCGAAGTGCAGATGGCCGAGGAAACCCAGGGCAACGGTGAACAGCGCTCCGATCAGAACCGGTCGAACCAGCAGCGTGAAGGCGACGAAGCTTTCCGCCGCAATCGCCGCAATCGCCGGAACCGCGGTCCGTATCGCGGGGCAGACGGTCAGCCGGAATCCGCCTCGGCGGAAGGCGAGGCCGGTGAAGCGGTGTCGATCGAATCGCCGTCGGCTGGAGCCCTGGAAGACCGCAGCAGCGAACCGGTCGATTCGGCCGAGGTTGCCTGATCGACGACAGCAGAACCGGTTGGTGTCCGGTTCTCCGGACAGCGCCGATGTCGTTCGGTGCTGTCGGGTCTGAGAACTGCGCCGGATGCTGAACTCGCTCCCGCAGGTCTTTTCAGCGAAACTGCCGGTCTCTTGATCGCGGCGGGTTGAGCGCCGGGCGAGACGAGGCGTCGGCGCTGTTTCGTTTCCGGGATGTGCCGCGGCGCGACGCTGGCTTTTTTACGTCCCGAACGATCCGGTCTCTTGCCGCAAGAGGACTTTCTTCCCATATGCCGGACGAAAGGGCCGGCCCAGCCGGGCGGTCCGTCGCCAATTCCGGAATTGCGCCGCCAAGCGGGCTAACACCGGCAAGGGAGACAGACATGAACGTCGAAAAATATTCAGAACGCGTTCGCGGATTCATCCAGTCGGCGCAGACGGCCGCGCTGTCGGCCAATCACCAGCAATTCCTGCCCGAACACCTCCTGAAGGTGCTGATCGACGACGAGGAAGGCTTCGCGGCCTCGCTCATCGATCGCGCCGGCGGGCGTTCGCGCGATGTGCGCCGGGCGGTGGCCGAGGCGCTGAAATCGTTGCCGAAGGTGGAGGGCGGCGGCGGCCAGCTCTACATGTCGCAGCCGCTGGCCAAGGTGATCTCGGCGGCCGAAGAGGCGGCCAAGAAGGCGGGCGACAGCTACGTGACTGTGGAGCGCCTGCTCGCCGCGCTAGCCGGCGAGCGTTCCGCCAAGACCTCCGAGATCCTCGCCAAGGCGGGCGTGACCGCCGCCGCGCTCAATCGTGTCATCGACGAATTGCGCAAGGGACGCACCGCTGACACGGCGAGCGCGGAGCAGGGCTACGATGCGCTGAAGAAATATGCGCGCGACCTGACGGAAGAAGCACGCGCCGGCAAACTGGATCCGGTGATCGGACGCGACGACGAGATCCGCCGCTCCATGCAGGTTCTGGCGCGGCGCACCAAGAACAATCCCGTGCTGATCGGCGAGCCCGGCGTCGGCAAGACGGCGATCGCCGAGGGATTGGCGGTGCGTATCGTCAATGGCGACGTGCCCGAATCGCTGAAAGACAAGCAGTTGATGGCGCTCGACATGGGCGCTCTCATCGCCGGCGCGAAATACCGCGGCGAATTCGAGGAGCGGCTGAAGGCGGTCCTGAAGGAAATCCAGGCGGCCGAAGGCAACGTCATCCTGTTCATCGACGAAATGCACACGCTCGTCGGCGCCGGCAAGGCGGACGGCGCGATGGACGCCTCCAACCTGCTGAAGCCGGCGCTCGCACGCGGCGAGCTACACTGCATCGGTGCGACCACGCTTGACGAATATCGCAAGCATGTGGAGAAGGACCCCGCCCTCGCGCGGCGTTTCCAGCCGGTCTTCGTGGACGAGCCGTCGGTCGAGGACACCATCTCGATCCTGCGCGGGCTCAAGGAGAAGTACGAGCAGCACCACAAGGTGCGCGTCTCCGATTCGGCCCTTGTTTCGGCCGCGACGCTGTCGAACCGTTACATCGCCGACCGCTTCCTGCCCGACAAGGCGATCGACCTGGTCGATGAAGCCGCGTCGCGCCTTCGCATGCAGGTCGATTCCAAGCCTGAGGCGCTCGATGAAGCTGACCGGCGCATCCTGCAGCTCAAGATCGAGCGCGAGGCGCTGAAGCTGGAAAAGGACGTTGCGTCGAAGGACCGTCTGGAGAAGCTGGAAAAGGAACTGGCTGGGCTCGAAGAGGAATCAGCCCGCCTGACCGCCGCCTGGGCCGGCGAAAAGGACAAGCTGAAGCTGGCCGCGGATCTCAAGGGTAGGCTCGACGAAGCGCGCAACGAACTCGCGATCGCCCAGCGCAAGGGCGAATTCCAGAAAGCCGGCGAACTCGCCTATGGGCGCATTCCCGAACTGGAGAAGCGCCTTGCCGAGGCAGAAGCCCATGACGGCGGCTCGATGGTCGAGGAAACGGTCACGCCGGATCATATCGCCCAGGTCGTGTCGCGCTGGACCGGCATTCCGGTCGACAAGATGCTGGAAGGCGAACGCGACAAGCTGCTGCGCATGGAGGACGAACTGGCCAGACGCGTGGTCGGACAGGGCGAGGCCGTGCAGGCGGTGTCCAAGGCGGTGCGGCGCGCCCGCGCCGGCCTGCAGGATCCGAACCGACCGATCGGTTCCTTCATGTTCCTCGGGCCGACCGGCGTCGGCAAGACGGAGCTGACCAAGGCGCTCGCCGATTTCCTGTTTGACGACGAGACGGCACTGATCCGCATCGACATGTCGGAGTACATGGAGAAGCACTCGGTCGCCCGGCTGATCGGCGCGCCTCCGGGCTATGTCGGCTATGAGGAAGGCGGCGCGCTGACCGAGGCGGTGCGACGGCGGCCCTATCAGGTCGTACTGTTCGACGAGATCGAGAAAGCGCATCCCGATGTCTTCAACGTGCTGCTGCAGGTTCTCGACGAAGGGCGCCTGACCGATGGCCAGGGCCGTACCGTCGACTTCCGCAACACGCTGATCATCATGACTTCCAACCTCGGGGCGGAATACCTAGTCAATCTTGCCGAGGACCAGGACGTCGACGCGGTTCGCGACGAGGTGATGGGCGTGGTCAAGGCTTCATTCAGGCCTGAATTCCTCAACCGCGTGGATGAGGTGATCCTGTTCCATCGGCTGCGGCGCAAGGACATGAACCGGATTGTCGAAATCCAGATGGGCCGGCTGCAGAAGCTGGTCGCCGACCGGAAGATCACGCTCGACCTGAAGGACGACGCCGTCGACTGGCTGGCGGCCAAGGGCTACGACCCGGCCTATGGCGCGCGGCCGCTGAAGCGGGTGATGCAGAAGGAATTGCAGGATCCGCTGGCCGAGAAGATCCTTGGCGGCGAAATCCGCGATGGCGCGCGCGTGGCGATTTCGGCGGGTTCGGACCGGTTGGTGTTCCGGACTGCAAGCGCGAAAGCCGGCGGTCGGGAAGCCGCCTGAAACGGCAACGAACAGAGAAGGCCGCGGATACCGTCCGCGGCCTTTTTCATGCCCGGTTCATCTTCATGATCGTAGGCAAGGGTGCTTGGGGTGATCGAAGGACACCTGAAGAGGGACCATAGCAGATGATCATTTCGGTACTGGCAGCCACGCTCGCCGCAACGCTCGTGCCGGCAGCGCCGGCGCCGCAATTCGGCGAGGTGCAACTGGCGCAAGCGCGCGACGTGGAGATCATCCTCGACGAACGCGGCCGCCGCTACGTCGTTGACCGCTGGTCGGGCGAGGTCATCGCGGTGCTGCCGCCCAAGCGCGGGCAGCGCGACGATTATGGAAACGGCAGGGAGCCGCCGCGCCTGCTGCGCGAGCGGCTTCGCGAGCGCGACCAGGCTTACGGTTACTACGATGACGAGGAGCCGCCGGCGGATATTCTGGCGCCGAAGCTTAAAAAGCGGACTGTCGAAAAATCCGCGGCGAAGCGGGCCGGCAAGGTCGATCCGGGAATCGTGACCGCCACGGCGCCAAAGACTTCCAAGCCGACGGCGCCGGTGGATACGCCCTTTCCGTCAGGATCCAGCGACGCGATTGCCAAAGTGCAGGTCGTGCTCGACCGCGCCGGAATTTCGCCGGGCGTGATTGACGGGCGCGCCGGAGGCAATCTCACCAAGGCACTCGACGCCTACGAGCGCAAGACCGGGCTTCGCCTCGATCTGACCGACAAGGCCGCGATCGAAAGGGCGTTGGCCGCGAGCGGCGGCGCGGCGTTCACCAGCTATTCCATCAGTCCCCAGGACGTGGCCGGACCCTACGTCGCCTCAGTCCCGGCCGATTACAGCGAGAAGGCACGGCTCGACCGTCTGGCCTACACCTCGACGGTGGAGATGCTGGCGGAGCGATTCCACATGTCGGAGTCCTATCTGCGGGAACTCAACCCCGGCATTTCGTTCACACGCCCCGGCGTTCACGTGAAAGTCGCGTCAGTGGGAAGCAAGACGACAGGGGCGGTCGCACGAATCGTCGCCGACAAGGGTACCAAGCAGGTCCGCGCCTATGATTCGACGGGCCGGCTGATGGCCGCCTATCCGGCGACAATCGGCTCGACCGACACGCCGTCGCCATCGGGAACGGTCGCTGTCGACCGTGTCGCTTTCGATCCCGAATACACCTACAACCCGAAGCTCAATTTCAAGCAGGGCGCCAACGACAAGATCCTGACCATTCCGCCGGGACCGAACGGACCGGTCGGAACGATCTGGATAGCGCTGTCGAAGCCGACCTATGGCATCCACGGCACGCCGGAACCGGCGCAAATCGGCAAGACGGAAAGCCACGGGTGCGTGCGCCTGACCAACTGGGACGCAGACGAACTCGCCCGCATGGTCCGTCCGGGTACGATGGTGCAATTCGTCGACTGACCGTAGGTCGCGGTCAGGGCCGCGCTTCGGCGACCTTCTGGGGCGTGCCGCCCTCGTCGCGCAGCAAGGCGTCGATTCGTTCGCGTTCGCGCTTGAACGCTTCCAGCTCGTTGCCCTTGAGTACCTTGCCGGTCGGCAGGCGGATACGCATCGGATCGACCTTGGTGCCATTGACGATCAGTTCGAAATGCAGATGCGCGCCGGTCGACAGGCCCGTCGTTCCGACATAGCCGATCAC
>WBZS01001321.1_pt1:15000-20223 | contig 20223 bp, 9 predicted proteins | sample 5204201 | NCBI WGS metagenome assembly WBZS01 (sample SAMN12344357, study PRJNA552823) | activated sludge metagenome | biome: Activated sludge suspended growth; feature: Nitrification reactor; material: Wastewater; isolation source: activated sludge from nitrification reactor of...
TATAATGGGTCAGCGAGTTAGTGTGTCGAGCAAGCTTAAGCCGGTAGGTGTAGGCGTAGCGAAAGCGAGTCTGAACAGGGCGTTCAGTTCGACGCATTAGACCCGAAACCGAGTGATCTAGCCATGAGCAGGCTGAAGGTACGGTAACACGTACTGGAGGGCCGAACCCGCATCTGTTGCAATAGATTGGGATGACTTGTGGCTAGGGGTGAAAGGCCAATCAAACTCGGAAATAGCTGGTTCTCCGCGAAATCTATTTAGGTAGAGCGTCGACCGAATACCCCAGGGGGTAGAGCACTGCATGGGCTAGGGGTCCTTACCGGATTACCAAACCTAAGCAAACTCCGAATACCTGGGAGTACTAGTCGGCAGACACACGGCGGGTGCTAACGTCCGTCGTGAAGAGGGAAACAACCCTGACCACCAGCTAAGGTCCCCAAGTCATGGCTAAGTGTGAAAGGATGTGAGGATCCCAAAACAACCAGGATGTTGGCTTAGAAGCAGCCATCATTTAAAGAAAGCGTAACAGCTCACTGGTCTAATTAAGGGTCTTTGCGCCGAAAATGTAACGGGGCTAAAGCCATGCACCGAAGCTGTGGGCTCGAAAGAGCGGTAGCGGAGCGTTCCCTAGGCCAGTGAAGCCGGACCCGTGAGGGCCGGTGGAGGTATGGGAAGTGCGAATGCTGACATGAGTAACGATAAAGGGGGTGAGAGACCCCCTCGCCGAAAGTCCAAGGGTTCCTGCTTAAAGTTAATCTGAGCAGGGTTAGCCGGCCCCTAAGGCGAGGCCGAAAGGCGTAGTCGATGGGAACCACGTTAATATTCGTGGGCCTGGAGGAAAGTGACGGATCGCGTAAGTTGTTCGACCTTATCGGATTGGTCGGGCAGCGAAGAGGTCCCGGGAAATAGCTCCTCCGTACAGTCCGTACCCGAAACCGACACAGGTGGACTGGTAGAGAATACCAAGGCGCTTGAGAGAACTGCGTCGAAGGAACTCGGCAAATTGCACGCGTAACTTCGGAAGAAGCGTGACCCCTCAGCGGGCAACCGTTGGGGGGTGGCACAGACCAGGGGGTAGCGACTGTTTACCAAAAACACAGGGCTCTGCGAAGTCGCAAGACGACGTATAGGGTCTGACGCCTGCCCGGTGCCGGAAGGTTAAGAGGAGAGGTGCAAGCTTTGAATCGAAGCCCCGGTAAACGGCGGCCGTAACTATAACGGTCCTAAGGTAGCGAAATTCCTTGTCGGGTAAGTTCCGACCTGCACGAATGGCGTAACGACTTCCCCGCTGTCTCCGACGCAGACTCAGTGAAATTGAATTCCCCGTGAAGATGCGGGGTTCCTGCGGTTAGACGGATAGACCCCGTGCACCTTTACTATAGCTTTACACTGGCATTCGCATCGGCATGTGTAGGATAGGTGGTAGGCTTTGAAGCGCAGGCGCCAGCTTGCGTGGAGCCATCCTTGAAATACCACCCTTATCGTTGTGGATGTCTAACCGCGGCCCGTCATCCGGGTCCGGGACAGTGTATGGTGGGTAGTTTGACTGGGGCGGTCGCCTCCCAAAGAGTAACGGAGGCGCGCGATGGTGGGCTCAGAACGGTCGGAAATCGTTCGTCGAGTGCAATGGCATAAGCCTGCCTGACTGTGAGACTGACAAGTCGAGCAGAGTCGAAAGACGGTCATAGTGATCCGGTGGTCCCGAGTGGAAGGGCCATCGCTCAACGGATAAAAGGTACGCCGGGGATAACAGGCTGATGATTTCCAAGAGTCCATATCGACGAAATCGTTTGGCACCTCGATGTCGACTCATCGCATCCTGGGGCTGGAGCAGGTCCCAAGGGTATGGCTGTTCGCCATTTAAAGCGGTACGTGAGTTGGGTTCAGAACGTCGTGAGACAGTTCGGTCCCTATCTGCCGTGGGTGTAGGACTATTGACAGGATCTGTCCCTAGTACGAGAGGACCGGGATGGACGCATCTCTGGTGGACCTGTTGTCGCGCCAGCGGCATAGCAGGGTAGCTATATGCGGACGGGATAACCGCTGAAGGCATCTAAGCGGGAAACCCACCTGGAAACGAGTAGTCCCTGAGAGTCGTGGAAGACGACCACGTTGATAGGCCGGGTGTGGAAGCGCAGTAATGCGTGAAGCTTACCGGTACTAATAGCTCGATCGGCTTGATCATTCTCATTCCTCATGCCCATCGCTTCACGCGGTGAGGCCGAAAATCCAGCTTCTCGTTCATGCGTTTCGCCGACCTGGTGGTTTTGGCGGGGCGGCTGCACCCGATCCCATTCCGAACTCGGCCGTGAAATGCCCCAGCGCCGATGGTACTTCGTCTCAAGACGCGGGAGAGTAGGTCGCTGCCAGGTCTGCAAAACGCATGAAAACATCTCTTCACATGGCCCCGAGGGGCACTCGAGGCCGCGCAAGCGGCCTTTTGCATTGCAGAATGAATGTTTCGTAGGCTAACGCTTACGGATTGGTGTCGCGGGGTGGAGCAGCCCGGTAGCTCGTCAGGCTCATAACCTGAAGGTCGCAGGTTCAAATCCTGCCCCCGCAACCAACATTCCCAGAACCTTTTCTCTTCGTTTTCGCTGCGATGCGGCGGCATATTGGCGACCTCGCCCGTCAAAGGGTCAGTCGCGTTTCCTCGGGCAGAAACACCGAGTTGAAGTCCAGCGGGTGTTCGCGGTAATTGAGCGAATTGAAAAATGCCCTGATTTCAACGGGTTCTGACTTCGCCATTTCGCAAAATACAAATGGTCGGCACTTTTCGACCGTTTGTGCGGCGCCTGCGAGCGCGCTCATCTCCATGCCCTCGATATCGAGCTTGATAATGTCGACGTCGAGATCCAATCCATCAACTGTCATTGACGAAACGCTTTCCCAAGCGCCTCTGGCCATATTGCCGTTGTCGCTCGTCCGCGGTGGGATCAGCTCGAGCCCGCCGAAATTGTTCTCTGCATCATAGTCCGGCGCCTGGAAAGAAATGATTGCGTCTTCGACCTCGCCGAGGGCGGCATGGCGGCATTCGACCGTGTCGGCGCGGTTGAGCAGGATATTTGCGCGCAGCAGGCGGAACATCTCGTCCTGCGCCTCGATCGCGACGATCCTCGCACTATCTGAGAACCGGCGGGCAAGGGCAACGGAGTGAAGTCCGATATTGGCGCCGCCGTCGATGATCGTAACTGACTTCTTACCGGCCATCCGGGCTTCAACGAGACGAAACAGGACTTCGATTTCGGCCTTCTCATAGGTTCCGGAAAACAAAAGACTTCGTCCAACGATCGTGTCGTTCCGGTTGATGACCATCGGCCCGTAGTCGGTCTGTACGACGACGTAGCGAGTTGCATGCTCCCGCGTTCGTGAAGTCAGGCGCCCATCGGGGCCTGATGGCTGGAGCAGGCGGACTACGAACTTTTTCAAGCGAGACGTCATGAATGACGCCTATCAGGTCTCGTCGGCCGTCGCTACTTGCGAACGATCCTGCCTCCGCGCCTGAATCCGACCGGGCGAATTCCCGAATGACGGTGATGGGGCAAAGCGCTATCACGTCAAAAACAGCCTATCCGTCGAGCAAAACCGTGTGACCATGAGACATTGGCGGTCCGCGCGAGACGGATGGCGGGACGCAATCGAGGTGCCATGATCAACCCGCTTCACGAGACCCTGTTCGATCCCCAACGAGGGAATCCGGCCCCTTTCCTGTGGCTACCCGACGGCAGAATCCTCTCACATGACGGATTTTTCGCCCTGGCTGGCCGTTATGCCACCGCCATTGCGGACCTCGGGATCAAGCCGGGAGATCGTGTCGCGGTGCAGGTGAAAAAATCGCCGGAGGCGCTGGCGCTCTATGCGGCATGCGTGCGCCTGGGCGCGGTCTTCCTGCCGCTGAACACGGCCTATACGGCGGCCGAACTCGACTACTTTGTCGGCGATGCCGAACCCGGGCTGTTGGTCTGCGATGGTTCCAGCGAACCGGTGCTACGGCAGGTGGCCGGCAGACATGGCGCCGCTCTCGAGACGATAAACGCGGATGGTACGGGATCGCTTACGGATAAAGCCCTCCGCGCCGAGCCGAGCGTGACGGTTGCGCCGCGCGGCGCCGCCGATCTTGCGGCCATTCTCTACACCTCTGGCACGACCGGGCGCTCCAAGGGCGCCATGCTCAGCCAGGACAATCTCCTCTCCAACGCACTGACGTTGAAAGACTATTGGCGTTACGGTGCCGGTGACGTGCTGTTGCACGCCTTGCCGATCTTCCACACCCACGGGCTCTTTGTCGCCACCAACACCATCCTGGCCGCGCGCGCCGCGATGATCTTTCTTCCCGGGTTCGACGCCGATCAGGTCTTCCGTCATCTCGGGCAGGCGACAAGCATGATGGGGGTCCCGACCTTCTACACGCGGCTTCTCGCCGATCCGCGCCTGTCGCGCGAATCGACAGCGCATGTTCGCCTGTTCATTTCGGGATCGGCACCGCTTCTCGCCGATACGCATGTCGCCTTCGAGGAGCGAACCGGCCAGCGCATCCTCGAACGCTACGGGATGACCGAGACCAACATGAACACGTCCAATCCCCATGACGGGGAAAGGCGCGCAGGGACCGTGGGTCTTCCGCTGCCGGGCGTCCAGTTGCGGGTGGTCGATCCGCAATCGGCGACGCCGGTGACGGCGGGCGAAACCGGCATGATCGAGGTGAAAGGCCCGAACGTTTTTTCCGGCTATTGGCGCATGCCGGAAAAGACCAGGGAGGAATTTCGCCCGGACGGGTTCTTCATCACTGGCGATCTTGGGACGATTGACGACGATGGATATATCACCATTGTCGGCCGCGCCAAGGATGTGGTCATCGCCGGCGGTTACAACATTTATCCCAAGGAGATCGAGCTTCTGCTCGACGACCTTCCCGGGGTGGTGGAATCAGCGGTGATCGGCGTGCCACATCCCGATCTCGGGGAGGCGGTCGTTGCGGTGATCGCGGTAGGGCCGCGGCATGATCGCGACGAATCGGCCGTACTGGCGGCGATTTCGGACCGCCTGGCGCGGTTCAAGCAGCCGCGGCGCGTTCTCTTTGTCGACGAATTGCCGCGAAACGCGATGGGCAAGGTGCAGAAGGCGGACCTGCGCAAGTTGCACGGTGGCCTGTTTGCGGAAGGATCGTGATGCTGAAGATTTGCGAGGCAATACCAGTGGCCGACTGTGACATATCAGAAAAAC
>WBZS01000554.1_pt2 | contig 20212 bp, 19 predicted proteins | sample 5204201 | NCBI WGS metagenome assembly WBZS01 (sample SAMN12344357, study PRJNA552823) | activated sludge metagenome | biome: Activated sludge suspended growth; feature: Nitrification reactor; material: Wastewater; isolation source: activated sludge from nitrification reactor of wastewater...
AGCCGGCGACGTCGCAAAAGGCGTGAAGATCTTCGCCAAAAGTTGTGCCGCTTGCCATCAGTTCGCGGGGCAAGGCAACGCCATCGGACCGGACCTTGGCTCGGTGGCCGACAAGTCGACGCAGGGGCTGCTCATTTCGATCCTCGATCCGAATCGAGCGGTCGAGAGCCGATACTTGAATTACCTCGCCATCACCAAGACCGGCCTCACCTTGGCCGGCGTGCTCTTGAGCGAAACGAGCACGACGCTGACCTTGGCCGACGCCAGCGGCAAGAAGCACGAGCTACTCCGCGAGGACATCGAAGAACTCGTCAGTACGGGCAAATCGATGATGCCGGAAGGCCTCGAACGCGACATCCCCCCGACCGAGATGGCCGACCTGTTGGCGTTTCTCCGTGCGAATTTGCCGGCGACGAAAAAATGACCTCGTTTACCGTTTCGCGCTCGCAGCATCCCACGCAGGAACTTGACGCACGCGTTTGGAAAAATTCTTCGCACGGGTTCCTTCGAGCGCGAAACGATAAACGAGGCGTGCGACGCGCGGGCAGCGACTGTGGAGAATGGGTTAAAGGAACATCTGGATCACTTTGACCAGGGCCACATTCGAGACGAGGACAAGGAGGATTGACCAGACCACACCTTGGGTCGCGGAAGTGCCCACGCCTTCGGTGCCGCCGTGTGCGGTCAGGCCGATGAAGCAGCCGACGCTGGCGACGAGATAGCCGAACACGATCGTTTTGAGGGGGGCGGCGACGAGCTTGGCGAACACTCCCGAGTTGATTAGGCCTCGCATCACATCATTTTGGTACTGCGTCCACGTCAGGCTTCCACCAAGCATCTCCGCCATCGCGCTCGCTCCTAGCGCAAAAAAAGCGATATACACCGTCAAAAGCGGTAACGAGACCATGGCGGCTAGCACGCGGGGACCGACGAGTTGAGTCCACGGAGAAAGTCCGAGCATCTCCAAGGCGTCGATCTGTTCCGTCAGCTTCATGGCCGACAACTCGGCGGCGAGGCTCGCTCCGCTCCTTCCCGCGACAATCAAACCCGCACCGAGTGGTGCGAATTCAAGCAAGATGGCCAGGGCGAGGTATTCCGGCACCTTATGCCGATACTCCGGCCCTACCACACCATGCAAATGCATCCAGACGACCGATCCTAACGCCAATCCCGCGACCAAGCCCAAGGGCAAGGAACCGACCAGGATCGCGTGCATTTGGCGAAGGACCTCGGCCGGGTGCGCAAACGCCGTCAATCCCGAGGCAAAGGATCGGAAGGCGAAACCTAGGAGGTGGCCAAGAGATTCGAAAAAATGGAGAAGTCGCATATATCGAATTGTACATCGAGGAAGTTCGATCTCGCCAATGGATCGACTTTTACGCCCACTTGATGTTTGTTCTCGCCCCCTCGTGCTTGGTCACCAAAAGATTTTGGGGTCGTCCGAGCCCGAGCGCCAAGCGAGGCGACGCTTGAGCCTTCGCTTGGCGCTCAGGCTCGGCAACGCATGACCCAAGATCTGGGCCGTGACTGAGCACTCGTCTCCCATTTGAAGCGAAAGGTGATTTCATGGATTGGCTTCCTTTAGCTTGGATTCATGAGGCGAAAAGCCGAATCGAGGGTAGGCTGCATCGAACGCCCCTGGTTGCATCGCGGGTGCTCTCCGAGGAACTGGGATGTTCCGTCTTTCTCAAACTCGAATGCTTGCAGCGCACGGGATCGTTCAAGCCACGTGGCGCCTTCAACAAATTGCTTACGTTGAATGCGGAGGAACGGGCACGGGGCGTGGTGGGAGTAAGTGGCGGTAATCACGCTCAGGGGCTTGCGTTCGCCGCCCGTGAACTTGGCGTTCGCGCCGTCATCTGCATGCCGAGAACCACACCGGCAAACTACCTCGATGCAACTCGGGGGTATGGTGCGGAGATTCGACTCTGCGAAAATATCCAAGAAGCCTTCGCCGAGGGGCGGCGACTCGTCGATTCTGGTTGGACGTCGGTCCACCCGTTCGATGATCCACTCATCGCAGCCGGCCAAGGCACCGTCGGCTTGGAAATCTTGGAGGATCTTCCCACCGTCTCGAAGGTATTCGTCAGCATTGGCGGCGGCGGCCTTATCACCGGCGTGGCGACGGCGCTGAAGCGAACGAACGCGGCGATTCAGGTGGTCGGCGTCGAAACTCATGGTGCCGACGCCATGGCGAAGAGCCTTGCTGAAAACCGCCTGGTGGAACTTCCCGCCATCACGTCCATCGCGAGGACCCTGGGCGCTCCCAGGGTGAGCGATTTCACGCTTCGGCACGTTCAAGAATTGGTGGAAACCGTGGAAGTCGTGGACGATGACGCGAGTTTTGCCGCGCTCGTGTTTCTTTTGGAAAGGACCAAAATTCTGACCGAACCCGCCGCCTCCTGTGTGCTGGCCGCGGCGAGGCGATGGCGGGATCGATTTCGGCCGAGCGATCAAGTCGTTTTGCTTTTGTGCGGTGGTAATGTCGCCCTTGCGGATATTTGCCGTTGGCGGCAGGAATTTTCCGTGGCAACGAGTTGACTCAATAATCCGTCTTCGCGAACTGCCGACCACCAATAATCAGCGAACCAGCCATGAACGCGAACGACGTCATCACGACCGCGATCGGATCGAATTGCCGTTGTTCCAGTACGTGCCGAATTTCGGGCACTCCGCTGATCGTGGCCATGTGATGGTCCGAATTCAACGGTTGCTCAAGCATGATGAGATAATCCAAAGGTTTCGGAAACACCCAGTAGCTCGTTTGCGTGAGCGTCATCGTGAGTGGAGAGAGCGGTGCCACTTCGGAACTCATGTCGGGAAGCACCACCGCCGAGTGCCGGCCATAGTTGGTGGCGACGCACACCACCCAGAAAAAGAGCGTACCAAGCACACTCGCGACGGGATGGCGCGTGAACACCGCGACCATCATCGAGAAGCAATAGAAGGCCGCGAAATGCAGGGTCAACAAAGGAATACCCACGAGGTATCCGACGGGCCAAACGCCCGTTTTGATTCCCAAAGCGATCCACGTTCCGAAAAAGAAAACGATCGCCTGGAATCCCACGAACAAAAGCACGCCCGCGAATTTTCCAGCGAGATAAAGCCAGCGAGGGGAAGGTTTCGCGAGGAGTACGGTGATTTGACTAGGCTGCAAGAATTCAGGCAGCCAACACGACGCCCAAATCAACGTCACCAACACGCCGAACGAGCCGGCGATCCATGTTCCGAAGATCACTTGCACCATCTCCACCGTCGATTCGCGGTCGCGTGCGATGCCGACCGACATGACGCCATAGAGAAGGTGGAGCTTACCGAGGTCTTCGGTGCGTTTGGTGAGGGGAGTTCCCGTTTGGGGATGGTAGCGGAAATGGTCGTAGGGGTCGTCCGGTGCTCGCGTGCTGCCGCCACCTTCGATCGAAAGACCCAGGCAGAAGATCACGCACATTCCCGTCGCGATCATCAGCCCCCAAAATACCTTGGACGAAAACGCTTGAAGAAAGGTGTCGCGAATGAGCCACTGTAGAACGTAAAGAATTTGCGGACTCGTCATGGCAACAAACCTCGGTCAAGGGGAGAAACAGGCGATAAACCGAATCATCGTACGGGCTTTTGACGTGATCATCCTGCTTTAGGTAATTCACGATAAAGCGAATGAAGTTTGGTTTCGAGGGAACCGCCGGCCGCCAACTCCGCCGGCGTGCCCAGAAATGCAAGTTGACCACGGACGAGCACGCCGATGCGATCGCAGAGTTTTTCGACTTCACCCACCAAATGGGAAACGAAAAGCACGGAATTGCCAGCGTCGGTTCGCTCGCGAATGATCTCGCGGACGAGGTCTCGTCCCAACAGGTCGAGGCCTTCGCTCGGTTCGTCGAGCACCAGGAGGACCGGATCGTTGAGGAGAGCTTGAGCCAGACCGAGGCGTTGGATCATCCCTTTGCTGAAGCGATGGATGGGCTCACGTGAGCGGTCCGCCAATCCGACCTTTTCTAGAAGACGGGGAACACGAACCTCAAGAGCGTCGGGCGGCACGAGCGACAACGAGCCATAATAATGGAGCAGGGTTTCCGCCGTCAGATAACGGGGAAACGCCTGGTGCTCGTGAACATACCCCACGCGCGCCAACGTGTTCGTATTGCAAACCGGTTGTCCGAGGCGCGTGATTGAGCCAGCCGAGGGTTGCGTGAGAGAGAGCAAAAGCTTGACCAGGGTTGTTTTCCCTGCTCGATTGGGTCCGACCAAGCCGAAAACCTCGCCGGGTTCGATGCGAAAGCTGACGTGGTCGACGGCCAGCAAATGGGAGTTCGTCCAAAGGGCGGATAGTGGATATTTCTTGACGACGGCCGAAAATTCGGCGAGGGGAGTGGTGGCCATGATCTTGGTTACCTACAGTTGCGCAAAATCCGTCAACCAACCATAGTTCACGATTTGAGAAAGGGCCAATACGCGAAAAAGAAAGGTGAACAAAGCGCATTCTTTGCTGGTCGTGAATAATTCCTCGTTTCAACTTTTTACCCAAGTCAGTGGGTTCACCGAGTCAACCATGTCGTTGCAAAATGCCGAAGGTTTGATCATTCGCATGACCGACTTCAGCGAGACAAGTCGGATCGTCACGTTGTGGACTCGGGAATCTGGAAAAGTGCGTGCCTTGGCCAAAGGAGGGCGTCGGCTCAAGTCGCCCTTTGAATCTGCTCTTGACCTGCTCAACGTGTGCAGTATAGTCCGCCTCCACAAAACGTCTGGGGGTCTGGATCTGCTGACCGAGGCGCGCGTGGTTCGGCGTTTTCCGAACCTCACGAAAAACCTGTCGGCACTGTACGCCGGCTATTATTTGGCCGAGATCCTCAACGATTTGACTCAGGACGAAGACCCGCATCCAAGATTATTCGAGGAAGCGTTGGTCACGCTCGAGAACCTGGGTCAACCAGGCGTGCTGACGGGGCCTTGCATCGCTCGCTTTGAGCTGACGCTGCTCCGTGAACTTGGATTTGGGCCCGTCTGGGAGAAATGTGTCGGGTGCGGAAGTGTCGTGGATGGACCGACTTTGGCGTACTCGACCGCTGGGGGCGGTGTCGTGTGTGCTGCTTGCTCGGAACTTTATTCCGATCGCCGATTTCTCGCAGCCGAGACGTTAAAAGCGATTCAGTTGTTGCGTCAATCGGGGGATTCCCGGCAACAGGTGCAAGATCCGGTGCTTCGCAAAGAAATACGCCAACTTTTGGACCACACCATGAATTTTCTCTTGGGACATCGGCCGCGAGTGCAACCTTACTTGGGGAGTTAAGGTCGTGATCAAGGCAACCTCGGTTCTCCGGCGCCATCATGTCCGCCTATTGCGCGGATTGGTTGGTCGAGCGTGCCCATATCTTTCGTTGGCGGCGTGCCTGTTTCTGACGGGCTGCGCCTCCACGACTGGATCGGCATTATCGAACTACGTGCCGAGTTGGATGCAAGGGAAAAAGCAAGAATCAGGCGACCGCATGCTCTTCCGAGGTGGAAGCGAAACCGCGAACGATGGCGCCAAGGTCGTTTCCAAAGAACAACAGAAATCCCTGCACGAAGAACTTTTACTCGCGCGCCAGCTTTATCAGGATCGACGGTTTGACGAAGCGGAAAAGCATTACGCCAAGGTGGCGGCGACGAACGACAAGATACCCATCGTTGGCCTGGAACGACCAGCATGGCTGGGCGGCAAGGCGGAACGCGCTTCTTCCGACGCACGCGAAGAAGCCATCTTTTACCTAGCCGAATGCCAACGTGAACAAAAGAAATTCCGTACCGCGTCGGAATCGTATTTCAAGCTTTTCGCCCAGTTTAGCAACAGCCAATTCACGGAACGTGCCGATTTGGGTTTGTTCGAAATCGCGAATTATTGGCTCGAAGACACGCGCAAGGCCATGGCGGAGGTGCAGGAACAACGCGAAGGAAAACGTTGGATGGTGATGCCCGCTTCCTTCGTGAATCTGTCCCAGGATAAGCCCTTCACCGATACGGAAGGCCACGCCTTACGCTTGCTCGAACGGATTCGCCTCAACGAGATCAATACGCCGTTGGCGGAGAAATCGTTGTTCTACATCGCGAATGTGAAATTCTTCCGCGAGGATTACCGCGATGCCGACTTTTATTATTCCCAGCTTTACAACAATTACCCGAACAGCCAATACGCTCCCAAAGCCGTCAAGCAAGCCATCATTTGCAAGCAGTTGGTCACGGGGGGAAGCGAATACGACTGCCGATCGGTGGAGGAATCCAATCGCTTGATCCACGTGGCGCAGACGGCTTATCCCGAATTGGCCAAAGACGACAAATGGCTTTCGAATCAACTGGTCAGCATCAACATGCAACAAGCGGATCGGGATTATAAAATCGCGGAGTTTTACGACCGCACAGGCCATCCAGGCTCCGCGTACTTTTACTTCGAACTGGTTCGACGTTGTTATCCCGGGACTGAGTATGGCCGACGTGCGACCGAACGCATGGAAGAACTCCGTATCAGGCTCGAGGAACAAAAACGCAACGGCACGACCGGAAACGCTTGGACGGATTGGATTCCCCAAATGTTTCGTCCAGGCTCGGCTTCGCCGCCCGCACAGCGCACGACGCAGTCTTTGACTCAAGGCGGTTCGCCCGCGGCGTCGTCGGTAACCACCCGAGAAACCGTTCCGCCGGGAACAGTTCCCCTGGGCAACGGTGCCGCGCCACCGCGCAATCTCCCTGCTTTGATGGCTCCAGGGATCAACTAACGGAACCCGGCGGATACGGGCCCCGCGGTTTCCTCGCTGAACTTCAACTCGGAAGGTTGGATTTCACAGGTTAAGTTTCGGCCTGTTCTTTTCGACTTGGCCGCGACGAGGAATCTTCATGAGTCGCCTACGCATGCTGGCTCTGCCTGTTTTGTTGATCAGCATGGGATCGTTCGCGCTGACAGGGTGCACGACAGGCGGACACTTTTCGGTCCTTGGTTATTCGACGCAACCAAATTTCGATACTTCCATCGCCACGGTTTATGTCCCCATCGCGCAAAATGCAACCTATTACCGCGGGATCGAGTTCGACCTCACACGTCTCGTGATTCGTGAAATCGAAAGCCGAACGCCTTACCGCGTCGTCTCTTGCCAAGCCGATGCGGATACGGTGCTGGATCTCAAGATCCTTTTCGCGTCGAAAACGATGATCTTGGCGGCGCCGACGAATTTAGTCCGCGATTCGGAAGTGGCCATGAACGTGGAATTGGTTTGGCGGGATCAAAGACCAGGCCGGCGTGGCGATGTTCTTTCACAAGAACTGCCACCTGATCTGGGATTAGCCCCGCTTCCTGGCCAAGAACCCGTGGCGCATCCGAAGGTGGTGCCACTCAAGGTCACGCCGTCGGCGACCTTCATCCCTGAATTGGGCGGTTCTCTCACCACCGCCCTTTATCAGGCGAACCAACGCGCGGCCGTGCAGATCGTGTCGATGATGGAAACCTATCGGCCCTGCAATCCGAATGGCCGATAAGTTCGGGTTCTCACGCGGTTAATTAGGCGATTGCATTGCCTTCCGACGTTGAGCGCCAGCGCGGGTGCCATCGGAGCGTTCCTTGCCGGCGCTCAGCTTGGGACCAGGTGTACTGCATTGGCTTCGACGCTATGTGTTGATCCGTCAGCTTTTTGATGTTTCTCCTCTGAGATTGCACCATGTCGACCTGGAAATTCCGCGATACCACGCTTTCTCTTCCACCCGAACGATGCCTGATCCTGGGCATCGTGAACGTTACCCCAGACAGCTTTTCCGATGGCGGCCAATTTTTCTCCGCGGATTCCGCGGTGGAACACGCGCTGGCGCTGATCGAACAAGGCGCCGATGTCTTGGACATCGGCGGTGAATCGACACGGCCAGGTAGTTTGCCGGTTTCGCTTGAAGAGGAAATCGATCGCGTGGTGCCTGTGGTGGAAAAGTTGATGGCGCGGGGGGTGACCGTGCCACTCAGCATCGATACGTCGAAAGCCGAGGTCGCACGGCGGAGCCTGGAACTCGGCGCCCAGATCGTCAACGATGTCACGGGCTTGGCGGGCGATCCCCAGATGGTCGGTGTGGTTCGTGAATTTCAAGCCGGCGCCATCGTCATGCATATGCAGGGAACGCCTGCGATCATGCAGGTCAACCCCACCTATGGCGACGTGGTCGTTGATATTTACCAATACTTCGAAAAAAGAGTAGAATCCCTCGCGCGCGATGGGATCGACTCCCAGCAGCTTGTGCTTGATCCGGGGATCGGTTTCGGAAAAACGCTCGAACACAATCTCGAGTTGATGGTTCGGCTTGAGGAGTTTCAAAAGCTTGGTCGGCCGATTTGCCTGGGAGTTTCTCGCAAGGGAACGATTGGACAAATCATCGATCGACCTCGGCATCAACGTGCGGTCGGTGGTGTCACGATTCTGCTGGATGGTTTGATGCACCACGCGGTGCAAATGGCACGTGTTCACGATGTCGCGGAAACCCGCGATGCACTCCGAATGTGGAAGGCCCTACAGGAAATTCGCGTTCGCTTGAAGAATCGGAGCGTAGGTTAGTGCGGCTCCCGATTGCTATGGAATAAGGTCCGAGGCTGAGCGTCAGGAAGGGCGGGCGCAAACGTCGTTGGCGCGCAGGCTCGGAAATCGATCCAATCGTTCTAAACAACGCTTGAGTGGGTAGAAGGGAACCAAAGGTTGTTCACGCGATTTGCCCAGCTTTATGAATTCATTGGCTTTCTGGACGTGCTTCAGATTGCCGTGATGACGCTTGTCTTTTTCGCCATCCTCCGTTTGTTGGCAAAAACGGGTGCGGGGTCGTGGATTGGACGAAGCGTGGGAATCCTCGTGGTGGGGCTCTTTCTCGTCGCCCAGGTCACCATCGCGAGCCTCGATCTGACCGAACTGAGCAATGTGCTCGATTACGTCCTTTCGCTTTTCATCATTGGCTTACTCATCATCTTCCAGCCGGAACTTCGGCGAGGATTGATGATGCTGGGACGGAATCAGATTTGGCACACGTTCGCACCGGCGAAACATGCGGTCGCGGAACCTTTGGCAGATGCCGCGGAATCGTTGTCGCGCAATTGCATTGGAGCCTTGATCGCGATCCAACGGGAAGTCAGCTTATCTCCGTTCATCGAAACCGGCGAAAAGATCGATAGCCGACTTTCCTCCGCGTTGATCCGAACCATCTTTTGGCCCAAATGTCCTTTGCATGACGGAGCCGCCATCATTGTGAAAGGGCGCTTGCAAGCGGCGGCGTGCCAACTACCTATGAAATCCGTCGACAATCTCGCGGAATCCTCGTCGCATTTGAACATGGGGATGCGACACCGAGCGGCCCTGACGCTCAGTGAAGAAACCGATGCCTTGGTCCTCGTCGTCAGCGAGGAAACGGGACGAATCTCCGTCGCCTTTGGCGGACGCCTCGAACCCGTCTCCCGCGAACACCTAACGCGCCGGCTTCTCGATATGCTCAACATGCCGACCGCGAGCGAACGTAGCGTTCGGTAAGGCGGTGATTTGCGAGGAGGCGTCGCAGCGTCCCTCACTGGTGCTCAGCCTCGGGCCCTGCAATGCGTTTGTGAACCGCTGGGTTGATTTCGTTCCCGAAGGATACCGAAATCCATGCTCTGGAAGATAAGCCCCGCCCGGCCACGCCATATCGTGCTCGAACTCGTCATCGCGCTTTGCCTGGCGTTTCTAGTGTGGCTATATACTTACAGTCGAACACGCGAAGTGATTGATCAGGCTCCCCTTCCCGTGCAAGTGCAGCTTACGCCGGCACAACGCGAAAACTACTCGCTCGAAATTCAAGGCACTCCCAAGGTCGACGTCTCGTTTTCAGGCCCTTCGTCCAGGCTGCGCGAACTGCGTCGAAAATTGCAGCGTGGGCAAATTCAAATTCCCGTCGTTTACACGGTTCCGAAAGAGAAATTTTCCGAAGCGACCTATTTGGCCAACCTACGTGTCACGCCTGATCTCATCCCAGTTCCTCCGGGCGTCGCGGTCGAATGGGTGGATGAAAACGCGGCAATCCCGATCACGGTGAACCGCATCAGCGAGAGGCCCGTGCCGGTGAAATTGGAAACCACGAGCGACATGCGCGTGAGCCAGGTCAAGATCGAGCCGACGACGGTCATGGTGCGAGGCCCAAAGATCCTGGTCGATCGATTGACTTATCTCCCGACTCAGCCTTTGTCGCCTCAAGTGAACATGGATCCAGAGTCCACGAGTGAGATGAATTTGAGGGAACAAGTGAGTGTGGTGGCCGAGGTCGAGGGCCGAGCTTTGTTCGTCAATCCGCGCGTGGTGCAAGTGCGTTGCGTGGCCACGCCCAAGATGAAGGTGTACGAACTGTCCGAATTACCCGTGTTATTCCTCGCCCCAGCGAATTTTCCTTACAAACCGCGTTTTGAATCGGAAAAGGGCGCAAAAGTGAAGATTCGCGTACTGGGGCCTGTTTTAGAAGAAGCACCGCCCGTCCAGGTTTATGTGGACCTTTCCTCGCGTGCGTTCTCGCGGGGGAGAAATGTCGAACCGGTTCGTCTACAATTACCGAAGGACTTCACGGCCGTGCAGGCGTCGATTCCAACGGTTTCGTTTCTGTTGGAAGATACCGAAACGTTCAAGCTGACCAGTCAACAACGCGAACCAAAATCGGAAACCGAAGCACCGAGCCGATAACCGTTGGTCGACTCGCCTTTCGGACGCGGCACGCACAAACTGAGAACGGCATCGTTTGAGCTTTACCATGGATTTGCACCTCTACTGTCACGATTTGGCTCGCGGAGCACATGAAGCAGCGCGGATTCTGAACCGAACGCAAGGAGCCGTCAAGAATCAATGGCTGCACCGGGCTGCCGATCAGATGATTGCCCGCACCGCGGAAATCGTATCCACCAACCAGAAAGACTTGGTCGACGCCGAAGATAACCGTTTGACGGCGGCGCAAATCGATCGATTAAGGCTCACGCCCGTGCGCATCCAGGCTGCCGCGCAGGGGCTTCGGGAAATCGCCATGCTTCCCGATCCGGTTGGGCGCGTGCTCGATAGTAGTGTGCGTCCGAACGGGCTAAAGGTGCACAAAGTCAGTGTTCCCCTGGGTGTGATCTTTTTCATTTACGAATCTCGACCGAACGTCACCATCGATGCGGCCGGACTATGCGTGAAGAGTGGCAACGCGATCATCTTGCGTGGTGGAAAAGAAGCGATTCATTCCAACACCATGCTTCACGCCATTCTGCAAGAAGCGTTGCGCGATGTGGGATTGCCGAGTTCAGCCGTCCAATTGGTCACAACGACCGATCGCGCGGCGGTCGGCCATCTGTTGCGAATGAACACGTTGATCGACTTGGTGATTCCCCGAGGCGGCGAAAGTTTGATTCGGCGGGTCGCCGAGGAAGCGACCATGCCGGTCCTCAAACATTACCTGGGCAACTGCCATGTTTATGTCGATCGATCCGCCGACTTGGAGATGGCGGAGCGAATCTTAATCAACTCGAAATGCCAACGCCCCGGCGTTTGTAACGCCGCCGAGAGTTTGTTGGTTCATCGTGAGGTCGCCAAGGATTTTCTACCGAAGGCGGCTTCGTCCCTTAAGGCCAAGGGCGTGGAACTTCGCGGATGTCCCGCCACGCGCGATCTTGTTCGCGATTGCAAAGCTGCCTCGGAGACCGACTACGCGACGGAGTTTCTCGATTTGATCTTGGCGATTAAAATCGTGGACCATTTCGACGAAGCGTTGGACCATATTCGTCGATTCGGATCGGGCCATACGGAAACGATCATCACCAAGGACTACGCAACGGCGCAACGGTTTCTCACCGAGGTCGATTCGTCCGCCGTCATGGTCAACGCTAGCACACGTTTCAACGATGGCTTCGAATTTGGCCTTGGAGCCGAGATCGGGATCAGCACGGACAAATTCCACGCCCGAGGTCCTTGCGGATTGCAGGAACTCTGTTCCTACAAATATCTTGTCTATGGCGACGGTCAGGTGAGAGAATAGAAATGAAGTGGGGGACGGCCTTGGGCAGGCCTCCGCTTCGACCAAGTTCAACGTTCGTTTCCACGCGGAAGTGGATGCAGTATGGAATCGATTCTCGTGATCGCTTTTATCGCCGCGCTCGTTCCCATGATGTTGGCGTTCTGCCTGCTCATGGCTCGTTTGTTTCGGCAGCTTGCCGCCACGGAAGATGGCCTGTCGCCTGTATCTCGTCAACATCTCGAGATTTTCCAGGGCGGAGAGCTGAACGAGGCGAAGGTCAAAATCGTGAAACGACGGTTTCAGGAACTTTTAGAGGCGGGTAACGAAGAAATCATCGAAGCGAGCCTTCGGCCTGGCACCCATTACGTTTATCAGGTGCGAGCGTTGGCGGAGATCGGCACGGAATCGGCGGCTCACATCCTCGAACGCCAGCTGCATCGCAAGCTTTCCGAAGATCAGATGGAACAAGCGTGGTATTGGAACGACTTGGCCAGCAGCCTTCGCGCCATGAACCGCCAGGAAAGCTTGCCTCACCTTCTCCGCTGTGCCGAACATGCGATGCTCCCCCCGCTGGGCCACTATTTCGCCGCGGAAACGGTCTGTTTCCTTGGCTTTCCAGGTTACGTTCGGCATCCGGAAACCAAGCTCGGACGGGCGGCGATGCGTGTCTTGCATCGGACGCTCGAAGGGCTTCGGTTCGGCGTGCAGCCGCAAATCATTGCGGAGGCTCGCTTAGGTGAGGTATTAGAGACGCTGTGGGATCATCGGCCCACCTCGCCTGACCCATTGATGGTGCGGATTTTCCACGAAGTTAGCCGATTGGTTCGCCGGGGCCCCGCCAACCTTGGCTCGTTCGACGAAGACCTGCACGATGCGGAACGGTATGAATGGCAGATGGCGAGGCTGACCGGTCTGGAATCCACGCTCCGTGAGTATGTCCAATGGTCGGCCCAGGTGTTGAAACAAAAACTTGCTGAACTTTCCACGGACCATCTGCAAGAAACGCTATTGGCCTTCAACGAACTTCGGCTCGATGTTGGTGATTCGATTCGGCCTTTGCTTTCACGAGCCGACGCGGAAACCCTGGAATGCATGGTGGATACCCTTCGTTGGTCCAAGAGCAAGTGGGTCGCGGGTTGGCTTCGCGATTATGCGAACTACCATGTTCAAATGGAGCGCCGGGCCCATCTCGCACGACGAAGCTACCTGCCGTGGAAACCTCGCATTCCCGAGCATGTCCCCTATGAAGCCATTCTCCGTACGTTGCGAGCCTTTCCGAGTCCAGCCACGGAAAAATTCTTGCTCTTGGCGACACACGATTTCGATCCTACGGTTCGGTTGGCGGCGATATCGAGCCTTGGCTGGTGGGAGCCCATGGATCGCGATGCGGTTCTTTCCACGCTCGCTCAATTTCGCCGCGACCTTCGCCCTGAAATCCGACAATTAGCGAGAGCGGCCTTGGCACGCCTTGGTGAACGTGCGGCTTTGCATTGGTTCCGCCAGTCGCTGTATACCGATAGCCCTCTTCAAGTGATTGAAGGAATTCAAATCATTTCCCAAGAAGGTCTCACGTTGCTCTGGCCTGAAATCGACCGCCTCGCCGATTCCGAAAGTCCGGAGATCGCCCACTACGCTCGAGAAGCCTTGGCGCGTTTTCACGAAGAATCGTTCGCCGAAAACGCCGAGTGACGATCAAGGCGCGCCTGGCAAAATGAGCCGCGACCGGGACGGAGTGAGTTGAAGGGACGGCCTCATTCATGTGCTCCCTCCCGGTCGCGGTTCGTCAAACTGTTTTCACCGTGACCTATTTACCTGGCACATGGAACTGGCAAACGTGGAACGCACGCCCGATCAGGAAGTGAAACGTCGAGCGAAGATGGCGCGTCGGTGGCGGGCTCGTATCCTCTTGGTGCTTGCCATCGGTATGGGGCTTCCTTTGGGCGTGACGATTCTGCTTGCATTTCCGCCGACACGCTATTCGCTTACGCCACCTTGCTACCTTCATTTTTTGACCGGGCTGCATTGCCCAGGGTGTGGCATGACGCGTTGCGCCTACGCGTTGCTTACGGGCGACCTTCCCCAGGCTTTCGCTTTCAATGCGATGTTCGTCGTGTTTGTTCCGTTGATCATGTGGGTGTTCGCGCAGATTGTTATTTCCGTGTGGACGGGAAAATCGCCGCGTTATGGAGCTTGGCCCGCATGGGTCCTGATTAACGCGGCCGTGCTTTTGTTCGTCTTTGGGATTGTTCGAAATATTCCCTGCGAACCTTTTTCCTACCTCGCGCCGCACGAACTCGAACGATAGTCCCGTCACCCTGGTTTTTAGTCAGACGCGTGTTTCGGGAATCGCGAACGGCTTAGGAGGACTCTCCATGGCTCGATCGAAACAGCAAGAAATGGGATTGAATTCGGGCGAGGCCTTTATGCCGGCTCAACGAGCACGCGAGATCCATCAACTGATGGTACGCACGCGCGTGCTCGAAGAACGCATGATCAAGATGAGCAAATCCGGGGAAGGATACTTTTGGATCGGCGGCCCAGGCGAGGAAGCCTTCTCAACCTGCTTGGGTCTGCAAGTAAAAAAAGGGCAGGGGCCCGAGTTTGATTATCTTCACCTCAAGTATCGCAGCAGTGCCATTGTCATGGCGATGGGGGCGGAGATGAACGTCAGCCTCAGGCAAATGGCGATGACGAAGACCGATCATTCGTCATGGGGCCGCAATTTCACGAGTCATTTTTGCATTCGTGAATGGAACATTGTTCCAGTGAACTCGGTGATCGCCGTGCAATTCGCGGTCGCGCCAGGGACCGCGCACGTGCAAAAGCGAAGCGGCGGCGACGGCGTCACGATCGTTGTGGGGGGGGACGCTGGCACCGCCGAGGGGGATTTCGCCACCTGCATGATCTGGTCCACCAGGCCGAACGAACGCCTTCCCGTTTTGATGATCGTGATGAACAATGGTTGGGGAATTTCCACGGCCCATTGCAACATCCACGCATGCGAAAACATCATCGAACGGGGAAAGGCATTTGGAATTCCCGGCGAAATTGTCGATGGCAATGACCCCGTCGCCAGTTGGGACTGCATCCAACGTGCGATGCATTACTGCCGTACCGAACGCCAACCTTTCATGATCGAAGCCCGCGTTTCGCGCCTGTTTGGCCATTCGTCCTCCAGCGGCGCGCCCCGCGACGCCGAAGCCGTCGATTGCATCGATACGTTCGAGAAGCGATTGCTTCAAGCGAATCTCATGGACCAGGCAAGCATCGAGGCCGTGCATACCCACGCGAAAGCTGAGGTGGAATCCGCGCTTCAGGCCGTCCTTCAGGAAGCACGACCGGTTGCGGAAGATGTGGAAGTTGGGACTTACGCCCCCAGCGAGGTGGATCGAGTGTATCCTCGAGACTACACGGGCTTGCCGGGAGCGTAAACGTGGCGAGAAAAGCGACCTACTTTTTCTTTCCTAAGATATTTTTTAGAGCAGCGGCGATCGTTTGGAAGTCGGCTCCCTTTTTGTCTTTCACCTTGCCTTGCAGTTCGCGGAGCGTCGAAACCGCTTCCCGAGCGTCAGAGCCATATTGTCCAAGCGCGACGGCACCAGCGAGTTTTACGTCCATGGCCTTGTCGTCTTTCACCACTTCCATGAGAAGGGGAACGGTTTCCTTCGGTTCGGGATGAATGTTGCCGATGGCGAGCACGGCTTGGCGCCGGACCGTCATATCGGGATCTTTCCGCATCAGCGTCAGGAGCGGCTGAACGGCGTCGACCACGTCGTTCGCGTTGCGTTCGCCTCGTTTTCCAATCATTTGAGCCGCGGTGGCGCGATCTTTCGCGTTGTTGGATTTCAGCTGTTTCATGTACTTCGGTATATCTTCCTTGCGAATCAAACCGCCAGCCTCGATCAGGGAAAGAGAAGCCAAGAGCGTGACGCAGGTGAGAGTCGCGATGACAGGTCGCATGAAAGGCTCCAAAAAAGAAAGTCAACAACTGGCCCAACCAGGTCGGTGAATCGAAACACAGGTGTCCTTGAATTTAACACGGACGCTGAATCCTGGGTATCGATCCCTGCCACGATTTTCGATGGGAAGGCACGATTTTTTGGCGTAACGTGGACCGTGCGACGGAATTCGATTCTCGTACAATGCATTTCATGGCGAGCAGTTCCCCCAAATCCTGGTTTTGGCGTGGCGGAAAGCTCGTCCTCGGGCTCGTCATCTTGGTTTTCGTCGGGAGGCAATTTCATCGCGATTTGATGGAATTCGATCCTGGCTCCCTTACCCTACGCTTCGAGTGGTTGACCGCGTCGGTGGTCTTTTACCTTTTCGGCATGGCATGTTCGGGCACCTATTGGCATCACCTGCTCGCCCTCTTCGGAAATCGCCTTTCCTTCTATGCGGCGTTGCGTGCCTACTTCATTAGCCAACTGGGGAAATATTTTCCGGGAAAGGCCTGGGCGCTGCTTCTTCGCGCGAATCTTGTACGCCCGTTTGGCGTTCGGTTCGGCATCTCGGTGACGACGTCGTTCTACGAAGTCCTCACCACGATGGCGGCAGGCGCGTTGGTGGCGGCGTTACTCTTCATCGTAAATCCGCCAGAAATCCCGGGCCTGTCTTGGCCCCCCGCTCTCACGGGCTTGATTCTCGTGGGCATCTGTGGTGTACCGCTCCTGCCCTGGGTGTTCAATTTCGTCGTCGAACGCATGGCTAAAAATATTTCTTACGTCTATTCTTTGAGCATTCCACGGTTGGGGTATTGGCCTTTGTTGAAGGGATTGGCGATCACGGCAATCGGCTGGGTGCTGTTGGGACTTTCTACCTCCTGCCTCCTGGTGGCCGTGCTCCCCGACGTGACGTTGACGGTCGAACTATTCCTTCGCTCGACGGCAGGAATGGGTTTTGCGTATGTCGCGGGCTTTTTGGCGATCTTCATGCCCAGCGGATTTGGGGTTCGGGAATATTTTCTACGAAGTTTGCTTGCGTTCGCGGGGCCAGTGCCGCAAGTCGCCGCCGCCATTTTGCTGCTGCGTTTACTATGGACCGGCGCGGAAATTTTGTTGGCGCCGATTCTGTACTTTGTGCCGCCGACGATTACCACGCCCACCCTTGACAGGCCAGAATCGGGAGCTATCCCAATAAGATTGGAATCGCCACCCCCTACCGCTACCCCACCCGCTCCATGATTTCCGTTGTCATTCCTGTCTTCAACGAACGTGAAAGCCTTGCGAAGCTTCACCAGGAGATCGTGCAAGCATCGCAAAACCACGCGTTCGAATTTGAAGTCATTTTCGTGGACGATGGAAGCACGGACGATTCTTGGGCGATCGTCCGGGAATTAGCACACGTGTATCCCAACGTGCATGGCCTGCGATTTCGACGAAACTTTGGTAAAGCCGCGGCGTTGGCAGCCGGATTTTCCGCCTCGCAGGGCTCCATCGTTCTCACTCTCGACGCCGACCTGCAAGACGATCCGGCTGAAATCCCTTATTTCCTCGAATCGCTGAAATCGTTCGACGTGGTCAGCGGATGGAAGAAAACACGCCATGATCCTTGGCACAAAGTATATCCAAGCTGGGTCTTCAACTTCCTCGTGAGTTGGCTCACCGGTGTTTCGCTTCACGATCACAACTGCGGCATGAAAGGTTATCGCAGCGAGGTCGTGCGCGAGCTTCGGCTTTATGGCGAGTTGCACCGGTTCATTCCCGTGCTCGCGGCCTCGCGAGGCTTTCGCATCGGCGAAGTCGTCATCCACCATCGCGCTCGGCCTTTTGGCACGTCGAAATATGGTTGGAAAAGATTCCTTAAGGGTTTTTTCGACCTTATTTCCGTAAGGTTGACCACGCGCTACCGAAACCGTCCGCTGCATTTTTTTGGCAGCATCGCTTGTGTGGCCATGGTCGCTTCTCTGCTTCCGCTCGTGCCGATTCCTCTGGGCTGGCTATTGGGGGTGACAACACCAAGCGCCATTTCGGTGTTTGACGCTCTTTGCCTCGGCTGCTCCGGATTGCTCCTTTTCGTAGGAACGCAGATGTTGGCCGTGGGCTTGGTCGCGGAAGTACTCGTGGCGCACACCGTCAAACCGGATGACGGTTACGCCATCGTCGAAAAGATATGAACGAGTGAATTGGCCGTGGCGTCTTAAGAATAAAAAAAGCCCAGGAAGATGAATCCTGAGCTTTTTCGTAAGGTCGTCAAATCAGTTTCACCTTGCCGCGACGCGATTGCTGCGAGGCCGATCTGAAGCAATCGATTCGCGGGCTCGTTCTGCAACACCTTCAAGCTCGGCTCGCTGAACCGTTGCGTCGCCGTGTTCGGTTGTGGTCGCCACGGCAGGTGCGAGGGGCGTCGTATTGGGGGCTTGGGTGTTCTGATTTTTGTTCAGTTCGCCCCGAATGTATTCGAGCGCTTTGTCGAGGACGCGATCACGGAAAGGCTCTTTTTTCGCTCCGTCTTCCTTCACGCCCTTGTCTTCTTCTTTGTCCTCTTCCTGAATTTGCTTGGGCACTTCTTGTCCCGCGCGTCTAACAATATCGCGGTCGCGCCGCCAGCGGTAATATTGAATCCGCTCTTCATCGGTCAATTTCACTTCGAATCCGGCCGTGGGTTTGACACCCCATTCGTCTTCTTCCTTGCTGTCAGGGAAGCGGTGGATGTTTCGACCGCTGGGCCGCCAATAACTTGCGGTCGTCAGCTTGAGCGCACTCGCACCACTTTCCATGCCGATGACATTTTGCACGCTTCCCTTGCCATAGCTGCGTTCACCGATCACCACCGCTCGCAAGTGGTCCTGTAACGCGGCAGCGACGATCTCGCTGGCGCTGGCACTGTAGCGGTTGATGAGGATCGCGACGGGGTAGCTACCACCGGGTCGAACGTTCGGGTTGCGTTGCCGGGAGGTGTATACGTCTTCAACGACGTTGCCACGCCCCTTGGTGCTCACGATATTTTTGCCTTCGGGAAGGAAGAGGGAAGAAACCTCGACTGCGGCACGGAGCAATCCGCCGGGGTTGGTGCGGAGATCGACGACCAGTCCACGCATTCCCGCTTTCTGCAACCCGTCGACGACTCGGGTCAATTCTTCGGTGGTCGTTTCCGTGAACGCCACCAAACGCACGTAGCCGATGCGGGTCTCGGGATCGACCCAAAAGTCCCATTCTTCCAAGCGATCTTTCATGCGCTGGTCGCCCATGACGCTGTCGATTTTGATTTCAGCGCGTTTCATGGTGACATCGATCGGTTTTTTCGCGCCTTCGTGGAGGATGGAAAGGGTAACGGGGCTGCCGGGATCGCCTTGGATCAAGTCGACGACGCCTTTAAGGTTGACCCCCTCGAGAGATTTTCCATCGACTTTGAGAATGAGATCGCCCGCCATCACGCCCGCGTTGTAAGCCGGTGTGCCGGGTAATGGCGATTCGACGAAGAAATTCATGGCTTTATCGATGCCAATGCGAATGCCGACGCCTCCGAATTTCCCTTTGGTCTGGTGCTGAAATTGTTTGAATTCATCCGCGTTGATGTAGCCTGAATGAGGATCGAGACGCTCCAGGCCGCCGTTGATCATGTTTTCGACCAACTGTCGCATCTGTTTTTCATTAAGGTCTTTGACGTATTTGTGTTGGACTTCCTCGAGAACGTCCACCACCAGCTTCAAATTATCGTGTTTGCTTTGAAGCCGACCGTCGCGGGTGGGGACGGCGTAGGTGAAGGAGATTCCGAGCAAGGTAAGAAAGCTGAGGGCCGAAAGAATGACGAGATTCCAACGTGACATGGAAGCCGTTCCTTTTTAGGAAGAATTCAAGCTTGCTGAAGTTCACGCAGTCGCCCATTTTTTAAGCGGTGGAGAAAATCCAACCGCCACGGGGCTTCCGATCGATGTGGGGAAATTATAACGAGAACGAAAAAACGACGCGAGAGGAGTTACCTGATCGCGCAGCCGGAGGTTGTAGCTAGATTCTCTGGGGTATGAGTTCAAAGAAGCTCACGCGGAAATGCGAAGACGCGGAGAATTGAAGTGAGACCATACCGTTTCACGAACCAAAATCTCGACATTACCAGAAATCATTCTTCCCATTCTCTCTGCGTCTCTGCGTCTCCGCGTCTCCGCGTGAGATCTTCCGTATTTTTCCCAACAAGAGAATTTAGTTGCACCCCAGTCGGACGATCGCCGCGCAAACCCGGGGGCGATTTGCCGCTTCGCGAGCGGTTATCCGGCCAGGGCACGCCACGC
>WBZS01001322.1_pt1 | contig 20208 bp, 21 predicted proteins | sample 5204201 | NCBI WGS metagenome assembly WBZS01 (sample SAMN12344357, study PRJNA552823) | activated sludge metagenome | biome: Activated sludge suspended growth; feature: Nitrification reactor; material: Wastewater; isolation source: activated sludge from nitrification reactor of wastewater...
GGCGGGAATAATCAATTTTTGGCTCATGATCAATTGCTTGCAAAATTCAATGAAAATTGGAGTGATTCTATTACCAATGGTTCCATTGAGGGTTTTATTTGATCAATGGCTATAATCCCATTTCTAAAGGGAAAATTGGACATCCATGGATATCCGGCAGTACATGCAAAATGTCGGCCGTCAGGGCCGCGAAGCTTCACGCGCTATTGCCCGGGCCAATAGCAACGTCAAGAACGCAGCTTTGCGAACGATGGCGGCTGCCATCCGACGCGAATCCGCCGCGCTGATCGCAGCCAATCAGGACGATCTGGCGGCCGCCCGCGCCGCCGGCCTGGAGCCGGCTTTGCTCGACCGCCTGACGCTCACGCCGAAAAACGTCGCCAGCATGGCTGATGGCGTCGAGCAAGTCGCCATGTTGCCCGACCCAGTAGGCGAAATCAGTGATCTGAAATTCCGTCCGAGCGGAATCCAGGTCGGCAGGATGCGTGTCCCGCTCGGAGTCATCGGCATTATTTACGAAGCCCGCCCCAACGTAACGGCCGACGCGGCGGCGCTGTGCCTGAAGTCAGGCAATGCGGCCATCCTGCGCGGTGGTTCGGAAGCTATCCGCAGCAATCGCGCGATCGCCGCACTGGTGCAGGAAGGGCTGGCTGCGGCTGGCTTGCCGGCCAACACGGTGCAGGTCATCGATACGACCGACCGCGCCGCCGTCGGTTATCTGATCACCATGCGCGAATATGTCGATGTGATCGTACCGCGTGGCGGCAAGGGTTTGATATCGCGCCTGCTTGACGAATCGCGGGTGCCGATGATCCAGCACCTTGACGGCAATTGCCATGTTTACATCGACGACGATGCCGATGCCGATATGGCCTTGCGCATCGTCGAGAACTCGAAGACGCAGCGTTACGGCACCTGCAACACCGCCGAATCGCTGCTCGTCGCCCGGTCTGTTGCCGCCCGGATGCTCCCGCCAATTGCCGCCATGCTATTGGGCAAAGGCGTCGAGTTGCGCGGTTGTGCCGAAACGCAAGCCCTGGTGAGTAAAGCCCGCGCTGCAACCGAGGAGGACTACGCCACGGAATTTCTGGCGCCCATTCTCTCGATCAAGGTGGTTTCCGGACTTGATGAAGCAATCGATCACATCAATCGTTACGGTTCGCATCACACGGAAACCATTGTCAGTGAAAATTACACCCGGGCCATGCGATTCCTGCGCGAGGTCGATTCGGCTTCGGTCATGATCAACGCCTCGACGCGTTTTGCCGATGGCTTCGAATATGGCCTCGGCGCGGAGATCGGCATATCCACCGACAAGATTCACGCCCGCGGCCCGGTCGGTCTCGAAGGCTTGACCAGTCAAAAGTGGGTCGTGCTTGGCACCGGGCAGGTGCGCGGCTGAACGCAAGCGAAAGCGCATGCACCCTCGGGAATCTATCAATACCGAAAGAACCGAATTCCGGATGCCCAAGGCAAGACAAAACCCCGAAACGTTTCAGGCCATCGTCGCCGCGCCCGGCTTTTGCCTTGGGATACGCTGTGACGATGCCCAAATTCATCGCATCGACTTCCTTGCCGCGGGTGCGGAGACTTCGCCGTCGAACCCCTTGGCCATGAAAGCCGCGCAGCAATTGCAGGCTTTTTTGAGCGATGCCGAGTTCACCTTCAACCTGCCGCTACGCCCCTCGGGAACCGCTTTTCAACGCCGCGTCTGGTCGCAAATCGCGGCCATACCCAATCATCAGACCCGGACCTACGGCGAACTGGCCCAAGCCCTGAACAACGCGCCACGCGCCGTAGGCCAGGCATGTGGCGCCAACCCGTTTCCGATCGTCGTTCCCTGTCATCGGGTCGTCGCCACGAAAGGCGGACTGGGCGGTTTTGCCCATCAGCGCGGCGGGTTTCTGCTTGAAGTGAAGCGCTGGCTGTTGGCGCATGAAGGCCATTGAGAACAGGCCGGCGGATCGGGCAGAAGTTGATGCTTTCTGCGATTCCCTTTGGCTGGAGGACGGTCTAGCCCAGGCTTCGCTATCCAGTTATCGCAGCGACCTCTTGCATTTTTCAAACTGGTTGAGCGAACACAGACTCACCTCATTGAGCCAGGTCGACGAGTTGGCCCTGATGCAATTTGTCGCCGAACTTTCGAAAACGCTGCGCGCCTCATCGCAGGCCCGCTACCTATCCACCCTGCGGCGCTTTTACCGGCACCTGCTCTCACAGGGCCGAATCAAGGCCGACCCGACGCTAAGGATCGTCATGCCGATCAAGCCCTCGCGCTTGCCCGTGGTGATTTCCGAAGCGCAGGTTGAAGCCCTACTGGGCGCGCCGCAGACCGACACGATCCTCGGCCAGCGCGATCGCGCCATGCTCGAAACACTCTATGCGACGGGCTTGCGTGTTTCGGAACTGGTTGGACTCAAGCTACACGAAGTGAGTTTTGATATGGGCGTGGTTCGGGTTTTCGGCAAGGGCAGCAAGGAACGCCTGGTCCCGCTTGGTGAGGAAGCCATCGACTGGATGCGCAGCTATCTCGCCGAGGCCCGCCCGGCGTTGCTCGACCAGCGACAAAGCAATGATCTCTTTGTGACGGCACGCGGCGCGGCCATGTCGCGTCAGGCGTTCTGGCAATTGATCAAGCGTTATGCCCAACGCGCCGGAATGGACCCTGGCCGCCTTTCCCCGCATGTCATGCGCCACGCTTTTGCCACGCATCTACTCAATCACGGCGCCGACTTGCGGGTCGTGCAACTGCTGCTCGGCCATTCCGACATTTCGACCACCCAGATCTACACGCACATTGCCCGCGAACGGCTGAAATCGCTGCACGCCGCGCATCACCCCCGAGGCTAGCTCAGGGCGCTGAGATCTGCCTGTCTGCGCCGTATAGGCGTCGATAGAAATGGCGTACGGCAACATAGCCGAAAATACAACTTTGACATACACTGGCGCCCATGGAGCCTCGTCGCAACAAGCGCTTGACTATTCCGTTGCTTGTCACCCTGCTGCTACTGTCCTTGTGGGTGACCGGGGGCGTGTGGTTGATGACGGAAAGGCAACGGGTCATATCCGTGCGCGAAACCGACCTCGCCACGCTGAGCATCGCCGTCGAGGAGCAAACGCTTCGCTTGCTCGAGCTCACCGAAATTTCCATTCAGGCGATCGCCAACTGGATCGAAGTACATCCGAAGTCTTTTCCGGTACAAGCACCCTCGTTCATTAGACTCGTTACCGAATTGCGGCGGGTCTCCGATGGCGCACTGGATTTTCATCTTATCGATGCCAGCGGTAAAACCTACACCATTCCTGCGCTATCGCCTCCTCCGAAGACTGCCGCTGTAAATGATGAAACCCGGCGTAGTCGGAACGACGCGCTGACACCCGGGTTGGATATCGGCGATCCGGTGCGCAGCCAGGCGAATGGCCGGTGGATTGTTCCGGTGACATATCCCCTGAAGAATACGGACGGGGAAACGATCGTCATCATTGCAATGATCGACCTGGACTGGGTTTCGCAGCGCTTTGAGTTGCAACGCGTCAAACCGAACGGTTCGATCACCATCATCAAATCCAGCGGAGTCACCTTGTTCCGTTCGCCAATGATCAAGGGATCAATCGGCAAGTCCTTTGCCGGAAGCCCCGAATTCATTGAACATCTGAACGGCCTGGAGCGCGGACAATACCGTATCAAGGGCGCCTTCGACGGGGTAAACCGCCTGATCAGTCACGCCCGCCTGATTCGCTATCCGCTTATCATCGCCGTAACGGCAAGCATCGATGACGCGCTCGCTTCCTGGCGGAACGAACTCATCAAGAGCATTGCCTTCGTTCTCTTTATCACCATAGCCGCCACGCTGGCGACCCAGCGGTACCTGCGCATCGACAATGAATCGCGAATACGCCTGTTCAAGAGTGAACACCGCTTTCGTTCTCTGCTTGAACGGGCGCCGGATCCCACCTGGATCGTCGACGGCAGACGCATCGTCGAGTGTAACGAGGCCGCCATCAAAGTGCTCGGCTACACCAGTCGGGACGAATTGCTGAACCTTCATCCCGCAAAGCTTTCGCCGCCTCGCCAACCCGATGGGGAGGACTCCAGGGCCAAGGCCAGGCGCATGACGGCCATCGCCAAGGAACAGGGTCTGCACCGTTTCGAGTGGATACTCATCAAAGCCGACGCTACCGAATTTGTTGCCGAAATGACGTTTTCAATCGTCGAACTTGACGATCGGGAGAATATCTACTGCGTGTGTCGCGACATCACCGAACGCAAACGCATTGAAAGCCTGGCGGAAAGAGAACGTGTCCGGCTGCGGACAATACTGAAAACGGCCAGCGACGGTATCCATATTCTTGATGGTCACGGCATGCTTGTCGAAGCCAACGAAGCCTTCCTCGACATGCTTGGATATGATGACTCGGCAGTCGGAGAGCTGCACGTGACCGATTGGGATGCGCAGGATTCGTCCGAGGTCATCCGGGACCGTATCGACTCGTTGATCGCGCAACGCAAGAAAGTGGTTTTTGAAACCCGGCATCGACGCCGTGACGGAAGTTTTCTGGATGTTGAAGTCAGCGCATCGGGCATCGAGATAGAAGGCAAGGGCTTTCTTTACGCGGCCTCGCGCGACATTTCGGAACGCAAGAGGACCGAAGCGGATCTGCGGGTCGCGGCCACTACCTTCGATTCGCAGGAAGGGATTATTATCACCGACGCCGACGCCGGGATACTCAGGACAAACCGGGCATTCGAAGTAATTACCGGCTATTCGTCCGAAGAAGCGATCGGCCAGAACCCGCGTCTGCTCAGCTCGGGCCGTCACCCGGCAGCGTTCTATGCGGCCATGTGGGAAAGCATTTCACAGACCGGGACATGGCGCGGAGAAATCTGGAACCGGCGCAAGAACGGCGAGCACTATCCGCAGTATCTTTCCATCACCGCCGTTAAGAATGAAGTCGGAGCCGTCACCCATTACGTGGCTTCATTTACCGACATCACCGAACGCAAGGTTGCGGCCGACAAGATCGAACACCTGGCGTTCTACGATTCGCTGACCGATCTGCCGAATCGGCGTCTGATGCTGGATCGCTTGAAGCACGCCATAAGCAACAGCGCGCGCCACAACAAGCATGGCGCTCTGATGTTGATCGATCTTGATAACTTCAAAACGCTCAATGACACGATGGGGCACGGCATCGGCGACCAACTGCTGCAGGAAATGGGTTTGCGACTCAAAGGCTGCATACGTGAAGGGGATACCGTGGCGCGTCTGGGCGGCGACGAATTTGTCGTAATCATCGAGGATCTCGACGACGCCGATGCGGCACCGAGGCAGGCCGAAATCGTAGCGGAAAAGATCTTGGCCGCATTACGTCAGCCCTACCTGCTCGATCTGGCCTTGAGCGGCGATACGCCAGGCAAGCGCACTTATCATTGTACGTCGAGCATAGGAATCAGCTTGTTCCGCGACAATTCGATCAGGGTCGATGATCTGATGAAACGCGCCGACCTGGCCATGTATCAGGCCAAGGCGGCTGGCCGTAATACGATTCGTTTTTTTGATCCCGCTATGCAGGCAGCAGTCACTCAGCGCGTCATCCTGGAGGCCGACCTGCGCAAGGCGATAGGCGAACGGCAATTCCTTTTGCATTATCAGGCACAGGTCGACTCGGCGGGCCGTGTCATCGGTGCTGAAGCGCTGCTCCGCTGGCAGCATCCCGAACGCGGCATGGTGTCACCCGCCGAATTCATCCCCTTGGCCGAAGAAACGGAGTTGATACTTCCACTCGGCTTGTGGGTGCTGCAAACCGCTTGCGCACAGTTAAGCACTTGGGCAAACATGATCGAAACGGCCCACTTCACGCTCGCCGTCAATGTCAGCGCCCGCCAGTTCCGACAGCCCGATTTCGCCGACCAGATTCTGGCGGTTCTCGACCACAGCCATGCCGATCCGGCCAAACTCAAACTGGAACTCACCGAAAGTCTTCTGCTTGACGATGTTGACCGGATCATCGCCAAGATGGAAGTGCTCAAAGCCAAGGGTGTGGGGTTTTCGCTGGACGACTTTGGAACGGGCTATTCCTCGCTTTCGTATCTGAAGCGCCTGCCCTTGAATCAATTGAAGATAGACCAGTCGTTTGTCCGTGATGTGACCACCAACCCAAACGCCGCGGCGATCGCCAGAACTGTTGTTGCCCTGGCCCAGAACCTCGAGCTGGACGTCATTGCCGAGGGCGTCGAAACCGAAGCACAACGGGACTTTCTGGCTCAGGCCGGCTGCTTCACCTACCAGGGCTATTTCTTCAGCCGTCCCTTGCCCATCGAGGATTTCGATTCGTTCGTGAAACGGGGGTGAATCGAATCGCAACGGAAACACTTCCGCAACGGGTCTGCTATGCTGACTGAAGCAAAGTGATTTGGGTAGAAACAACATGAAGTCAGAAAACGCCCCCGATACGCCGGCAACAAGATTTCTGCAGCACCACGGAATTGCCCACTCCAACCATCTATACGATTACGAAGAGCACGGGGGCACTTTCGTCTCGTCTCGCGAACTCAACGTTGACGAACATGCCGTGATCAAGACGCTGGTCATGGCCGATGAAACGTCGAAACCGTTGATCGTCCTGATGCATGGCGACTGCAAGGTGTCAACCAAGGAACTGGCTCGGCAGATCGGATGCAAGAAGATCGAGCCTTGTAAGCCTGAGGTTGCCAATCGTCATACCGGCTATCTGGTCGGTGGAACCAGCCCCTTCGGCACCCGTAAGAAGTTGCCCATCTATATTCAGAAAAGCATCCTCGATATTCCGTTGATCTACATCAACGGAGGCCGGCGCGGGTATCTGGTCGGCGTGCATCCTCATGATTTGATACGTGTGCTATCGCCGACCGTGGTGGACGTGGCGATCAAGGCATGAATCAAGCGCTTGCCGTGCGCTCAATGATCACCCCGACGCGTCGTACTCCCCGCAGCATGCCAATCTTGGCGATCGAAACGCGAACCCAGCTTGCGCCGAAGTCCTTGAGCAGAAGCTCTGCAACGTATTCAGCGAGCTTCTCAAGCAGGTTGAAATGCCGTTCCGCCAGCTCGCGGCGCAGTCGATCGACGACCGCTGCATAATCGATGGTATCGCCGATGGCATCACTGGCTCCGGCACGGGCCGTGGGTGTGCCGATCTGAAGGGAAAGCTCGATCGTTTGCGGCATGGCCTTCTCACGCGGATATATGCCAACCAGGGTCGAGAGTCGGAGTTCGTCGATAAAGATGATGTCCATCAGAAGGTCGTGTCTGCTCGGTGTAAAATCGGTCGTCGGTGGAATAGCCTGAGTCAACCATCCAGAACCGCAGTGCGCGAATTCTAACCCACCCGCCTATTTACACTTCGTGTTTCAGGGATTCAACCATGTCAATCGATCTGTTCGCCTGCTCGGCCATCGTGATGGCTTATCTGCTCGGCTCGATTCCGTTTGCCGTGGTTTCCAGCCACATATTCGGGCTGGCCGACCCGCGCAGCTACGGTTCGAAGAACCCCGGCGCCACCAACGTGCTGCGCAGCGGCAACAAAGCCGCCGCGGCTGTGACCCTGATCGGCGATCTGGCCAAAGGCTGGCTGGCCGTTTATCTGGCCCGCGCCTACGGCGTAGGCCATGGGCTTACGGAGGGTATCGTCGGGCTGGTCGCGCTGGCTGTGTTCCTCGGGCACCTCTACCCGGTCTTCCTCAAGTTCAAAGGGGGCAAAGGCGTCGCGACTGCGGCCGGCGTGCTGCTGGCCCTTGATCCACGGCTGGGCCTGGCAACCCTTGCGACCTGGCTGATCATTGCCTATACCCTGCGCTATTCGTCGCTGGCGGCGCTGGTCGCCGCAGCCGCTGCTCCTTTGTTCGCTCTATTTCTCTGGGGAAGCGATGTGCTGCTGCTTGCCGTCGGCATCATTGCCATGGCCTTGATCGGCAAACACTGGTCAAACCTGCAGCGTCTGATGGCCGGTACTGAACCCAAGATCGGCGCGAAGAAGACCGCTTCCTGATCAGCCCGTAATTTCGGTCAGCGGCCAGCGCGGCCGGACGACGAAGGCGCCGGCCGGCTTGATCGATTTGCCAGCCTGAAAGCGCAAGGCACCGGCCAGCGCAATCATGGCCCCGTTGTCGGTACAGAACTCAAGCTCGGGGTAAAAGGCGGTAATTCCCGCCTTCCCCGCCTGTTGATCGAGCAGACGGCGCAGTTCGCGGTTGGCGCCGACACCGCCGGCCACCACCAGTCGCTTGAGACCACTCTCCTCAGTCGCGCGCAATGATTTCTGAACCAGAACGTCGACAATCGCATCCTGGAAGCCGCGAGCAATATCAGCACGCTGCTGGTCGTCAGGCAAACCGATGGCGTGAACTTTGGTCAATACGGCCGTTTTCAGGCCGCTGAAGCTGAAATTCAAGTCGCCGGAATGCAACATCGGGCGAGGCAATTTGACCAATCCGGGCCGGCCGAATTCAGCCAGATCGGCCAGCGCCGGGCCACCAGGGTAGGGGATGCCAAGCAGTTTGGCCGTTTTATCGAAAGCCTCACCTGCCGCGTCATCCAGCGTTTCGCCGAGCAGCCGATACTCTCCGACAGCCTTGACATGCATCAACTGGCTGTGTCCACCGGAGACGAGCAGTGCGATGAAAGGGAATTTCGGTGGCCGCTTCGATAACAGCGGTGACAGCAAATGGCCTTCGAGATGGTGCACCGGAACCGTCGGTATGCCCAGCGAGGACGCCAAACCTTCGGCAAACGCGGCGCCGACCAGTAGCGCGCCAGCCAAGCCGGGGCCTTGCGTGTAGGCAATGGCGTCAAGCTCGGTGAGCGAGCGCCCGCTGTCAGACAAGACCTTTCTTAGCAAGGGGACGACGTGTCGGATGTGATCACGCGAGGCCAGCTCCGGAACCACGCCACCGTAGTCCCGATGCATCAGCACCTGGGAATGCAGCGCGTGGGAAAGCAACGCGCCGCCGGCGACGGTATCGTAGAGCGCGATCCCTGTTTCGTCACAGGAGGATTCAATTCCCAGAATCAGCATGGGCGGCATTCTAACCTGCCGCCTTCCCGCTCCGGGCTAAACAAGAACAAAGCGCTTGGTATTTTCAACCGGCTTTGCTTATAATGCTCGGCTCAGTTGCAAACTGTCGAATATTTGAAATTAGGATAGAGTTGATGACCGCCATTCGCCTGAAGGAAAACGAGCCGTTCGAGGTAGCGATTCGTCGTTTCAAGCGCACCGTCGAAAAAACCGGCCTGCTGACCGAGCTGCGCGCACGCGAGTTCTACGAGAAGCCGACGGCTGAGCGCAAACGCAAGCTGGCTGCCGCAGTCAAGCGCCATCACAAGCGCATGCGCAGCCAAACCCTGCCGCCAAAGCTTTTTTAATACCGGATTTCGATCCGCTGATCAGCCGCCCGTTTAGCGATGGGCGGCTTTTGGCGTTTCTGGCCCCGTGACTGCGCGCCGTTTGCCGACGCGCAGCACAAGCGCCGCAATCCAGATTTATTACAAGGAGATTCGTGATGACCCTGAAAGAACGCATCAATGACGACATGAAGGCTGCCATGCGTTCCGGCGAAAAGGAAAAGCGCGACGCCATCCGACTCCTGTTGGCCGCCATCAAACAAAAGGAAGTCGATGAACGTATTGAACTTGACGATACAACGGTTATCGCCGTTATCGACAAGATGCTCAAACAGCGGCGCGATTCCATTACGCAGTATGAAGCGGCCGGACGCCAGGAACTCGCCGATGCCGAACGGTTTGAACTTGAACTCCTCATCGGATACATGCCCGCGAGCCTGTCCTCCGGAGAAATCGACGACGCCATAGCGTCCGCCGTGACTGCGACGGGCGCCGCAGGTCCAGGCGATATGGGCAAGGTCATGGCTTTGCTCAAGCCGAAACTTGCCGGACGTGCCGACATGACCGACGTGTCCAAGCGGGTGAAGACCCGCCTGGCTGCGTCCTGATCCTCAGAGATGGCTCCTGTTGGCTGCCGATGAGAGGAAGAGGATTTCAGATTGATTCCGGAGTCATTCATTCAGGAGTTGCTGAACCGCGTTGATGTCGTCGATCTGATTGACGGCTACGTCCCGCTAAAAAAGGCGGGCGCCAACTTTGCGGCGTGCTGCCCATTCCACAACGAGAAATCACCCTCGTTCACCGTCAGCCCGAGCAAGCAGTTCTACCATTGCTTCGGTTGTGGTGCGCATGGCACGGCCATCGGCTTCCTGATGGAGTATTCCGGCCTCGGTTTTATCGAAGCCATCAAGGAACTGTCGAATCGCGCCGGCCTGCAGGTGCCGGAAGACGAAGGCTGGAAGCCGCACGATGCACCGAAGATCACCGCGCTGACCGAGATCATGGCCCGTGCGGCAAAGTATTATTACGAGCAGTTGAAGCGTTCCGACAAAGCGATAAGCTACCTCAAGCAGCGCGGGATCAGTGGCGAGATGGCGCAGAAATTCGGTATCGGCTACGCGCCGGAGGGTTGGCAGAATCTGGGCGACGCCTTCGACGATTACACGATCAACGCCTTGCAGCTTGCCGGTCTGGTCATCAAGAACGAACAAGGGCGCCTCTACGACCGCTTTCGTGATCGAATCATGTTCCCGATCATGAACCAGAAGGGCGAAGTGATCGCCTTTGGCGGCCGCGTCCTAGGCGAAGGCGAGCCTAAATATCTTAATTCTCCAGAAACGCCGCTATTCGAAAAGGGACGGGAAGTATTCGGATTGCCGCAGGCACGCGCCGCCTTACGCGACAAGGATACGGCCATCGTTGTCGAAGGCTATATGGATGTCGTGGCGCTGGCCCAGCACCGCATCGGCAATGTGGTGGCCACCTTGGGTACCGCCACCACATCCGTGCATGTTCAAAAGCTGCTGCGTCAGGTTGATCATATTGCCTTCTGCTTTGATGGTGACGCGGCCGGTCGTAAAGCCGCCTGGCGGGCGCTGGAAAACAGCCTTGAAGTCTTGCCTGAGAAGAAGAGTATCGGTTTTGTCTTTTTGCCGGAGGCAGACGACCCCGACAGCTTCGTGCGTCAGCACGGTAGCGAAGCGTTCGAGCGCATGATTGCGCAAGCCACTCCACTTTCAGAGTTTTTGCTACGCCACCTCGCCTCCAATTGCGACATGAACAGCGCTGAAGGACGCGCCAGACTGGTGGCTGAGGCCAAACCATTGCTCGGCCGCTTGCAAACGCCATTATTGCGACTACAGTTGGTCAAACGACTCGCTGAAATCAGCGGATTTTCGCAGCCCGAAGTTGAACGGCTGTGCGACTTGCGACCAATTGCAAGATCGGCACCGGCGAAGGCCCCGAAACAGAAGTATTCACTGTTTCCCCGCCTGCTACGGCTGTTGTTGCAGAGACCGGAGCTGGCGAAAGCGCTGCCGCACGACCTGATACCGACAAATTCTGCCGATGCGCGTTTACTCAAACAGTTATGTGAAACGATTTCGACGGCGGGCGATCCAACACCGCCTTACGCGGCTTTGCTCGAACGCATGCGGGGCAGCGAGAGCGAGCCGGCTTTACGCGAGGCAGCGGCCGAACTCATGCAACAGCCCTTTGCCGAAGAGGAAATCAAAGCGGAGTTTGACGGTGCAATTGCACGATTGCTTGAAGGAGTGAACAAAAGGACTTTCGACGTATTGCAGGAGAAAGCCCAAAAACTCGGCGTCGCCGGGTTAAGCGCCGAAGAAAAGCAGCATTATCTGGAGGCCTTGGCGGCGCGCGGGCGACCAGGCTGATGCACTGTAAGTTGTGGTAGAATTGCGGGTTTTTCGAGTATAACGCAAACCGGGAATCGCTCATGGCAAGGGAAAAGGCTACAAGCAGCAAATCGGCTAAGGCGAAAGCCGCCGAGTTGTTAGCACAAATTGGCAATCAACCTTCACCGGTTGACGAAGAGACGCGCAAGACGCGGCTTAAGACCTTGATTAAACTCGGCAAGGAACGTGGCTTCCTAACTTACTCCGAGGTTAACGACCATCTTCCGGATGACGTCGTTGACGCCGAGCAGATCGAAAACATCATCAGCACCTTCAATGACATGGGCATCCAGGTCTATGACGAGGCGCCGGATGCTGAGACCCTGCTCATGTCCGATACCTCACCCGCCGTGGTTTCCGACGAAGCCGACGTTGAAGAGCAGGCCGAACAGGCGCTGTCCACTGTCGACTCCGAATTTGGCCGTACTACGGACCCGGTGCGCATGTACATGCGTGAAATGGGTTCGGTGGAGTTGCTGACGCGGGAAGGCGAAATTGAGATCGCCAAACGCATTGAAGACGGCCTCAAGCACATGATTCAGGCCATCTCGGCCTGCCCAACGACCATCGCCGATATCGTCAGTTGCGCCGAAAGGATCGAGTGCGACGAGATGCGCATCGACGAACTGATTGATGGCGTAATCAACGAAGACGAAAGCATCGAAGAACTGGCCGAGGACGAAGAAGCAGAAATCGAAAGTGACGAATCCGAAGATGCCGAAGCGGCTGAAGGCGCGGCAGCGGCGGCGTCACTGCTCAAGCTCAAGTTAGAAGGCCTGGAACGGCTGGCCGTCATCAAGTCGCTTTATAACAAGGCACACAACGCGCTGGTCAAGAAGGGCTCGCAGGACAAGGCCTATCTCAAGCTTCAGGAAAAGATTTCTGACGAAATGATGGGCATCCGCTTCACGTCCAAGACCATCGAGCGCCTGTGCGAATCGGTACGCAGCATGGTTGAAGAAGCACGCGCCTGCGAACGCAAGATTCAGCGCATCTGTGTTGATACCGTGCGCATGCCGCGCCCGCACTTCATCAAGGTTTTTCCGGGTAACGAACTCAACCTCGACTGGGTCGACGAGGAACTCGCCTCGACCAGCAGCAAGGCCTATGCGCCGACGCTCACGCGCAATGCGCCCAACGTCAAGGAAGAGCAGAAGAAACTGTTGGCCTTGCAGGACCGCATTGGCATACCGCTCAAGGAGCTGAAAGACATCAACAAGCAGATGTCCACCGGTGAAGCCAAGGCACGCCGCGCCAAGCGGGAAATGACCGAAGCCAACCTGCGCCTGGTCATCTCGATCGCCAAGAAATACACCAACCGCGGCCTGCAGTTCCTCGACCTGATTCAGGAAGGCAACATCGGCCTGATGAAGGCGGTCGATAAATTCGAATACCGTCGCGGCTACAAGTTTTCGACCTACGCCACCTGGTGGATTCGTCAGGCCATCACGCGGTCGATCGCCGATCAGGCACGTACCATCCGCATCCCGGTGCACATGATCGAGACGATCAACAAGATGAACCGCATCTCGCGTCAGATTCTGCAGGAAACCGGCCTTGAAGCCGACCCCGCAACGTTGGCCAAGAAGATGGAGATGCCGGAAGAGAAGATCCGCAAAATCCTCAAGATCAGCAAAGAGCCGATCTCGATGGAAACACCGATCGGTGACGACGACGACTCGCATCTGGGCGACTTCATCGAGGACTCGGCAACGCTCGCGCCGACCGATGCCGCGCTCTTCTCCAGCCTGCGTTTCATCACCAAGGACGTGCTCGACACGCTGACGCCACGTGAGGCCAAGGTTCTGCGCATGCGCTTCGGCATTGAAATGAATACCGACCACACGCTGGAAGAAGTCGGCAAACAGTTCGACGTTACTCGCGAGCGTATCCGCCAGATCGAAGCCAAGGCCCTGCGCAAGCTACGCCACCCGTCGCGCTCCGACAAGCTGCGTAGCTTCCTTGATAGCGGCAGCCAGTAACAATCGCTTTCCCGGGCCTGTAGCTCAGTTGGTTAGAGCAGAGGACTCATAATCCTTTGGTCCACGGTTCAAATCCGTGCGGGCCCACCATAAAATCAACGGCTTACGAGAAATCGTAAGCCGTTTTTCGTTGGTAATAATATTGGTAGCCTATTGGTAGCCGCAATTTTTATTTGTTTCTTACACGTAGATGGACAATTCGAGGTGGCCAGTTTCTGAGACATAGAGTTTTTTCCAACCACGACGTGAATATTCGGCAGTGATCCGATGTGATACGAACAACAAAGCATTGACAGTGCCATTGACGGGCAGAAGTCGATAGTTGAATATCCAGGTTGTTTAGGGGGTTGCTGCAATCACAGCGCCCGTATAGTCGTCAAACGCAAAACGACCGTCGAATGATTCGGTCGAGCACAAGTTTTAATAAGAAAACGGGGGAAATAAATGAGTCAAGAGGTACGAGCGCTGAACCTGGGTGACTTGGTACTCTGGACCGAGAACCCTCGCGATCCTATCGACGAAACAGCCACCGATCAGCATGTCGTAGATCGAGCGCTTGAAGACAAGAATTCGAAATGGAATCTTCCAAAGCTAGCAAAAGAAATGGGGAAGCATTACGACTATAGCGAACTGCCGACAGTGGTTTTCCATGGCAGGAAACCGGTCGTGTATGACGGAAACCGAAGAATTATTCTTGGCAAGTTAAAACACAAACTCGTGCGCGTGGATGGTTTTGATACGGCCTCGATTCCGATTTTCCCGAATGAAATTCCGTGTAATGTCTGTTCGAAAGACATTGCCCTAGAAAATGTATATAGAAAACATGCCGATACCGGATCGTGGCTGCCTCTTGAACGGGATGTCTTTCTTCACAAGCACATGAAGCAAGAGAAAACACCGTTCCTGATCATGGAAGAGATCACTGGCATCATCAGCGCCAACCCACACCTGAACCAACGGTTTGTTAAAGAAGAAATTTTCCGGGAAGACATTTTATCCAAGCTTGGAATTTCTCTCGTTGGTGACAAACTTCTTAGCAAGCACAGTTCAGCAGAGACTCAAGCGATCCTTGATGATATTTCCACAAAAATCAAAGAAAAAGAAATATCGACTCGGAAGAATCGAGGGCAAGTCTTGGAGGTACTTGATCCATCTTCTCAAAGAATCATTGAGGAACATAAGGGCCATAAGTTTCGGGAAGTGGGCGTAGAGACAAATAATAAAATCGACGCCGGTACGGAAAAACAAAAGCAGAGTAAGCGGGTGCGTACGAAGGCTACCGAAATATTCGGTGGGAAGCTTTATCTTCGCCATGGAGGTGTAAGTAATCTGTATCGTGACATTTACGATCTTTACACTTATTACACCGACAATAAGGACTCTTTGTCCGAGACTTTTCCATGCCTAATTCGTATGGCTCTTCGCCTACTCTGTGAGGCCGCCGCTAAAGATAGTAATCAGGATTTGGATAAGTTTGTCAAATCCCGATTCCAAAAGGCAAAAGGTATATTGGAGCAAGATGAAAAGACTACTCTGGCAAATCATAACGTGACAGAGACCAGCATTATCCAGTTGCTACATACGGGGGCACACAACTACACGTCGGCGGCAAATCTGGATCAGACCTTGGCAGTTTCCATTATTGTTGGGGCGATACTGACTGATTCACACGGTAAGGTAGCAACGAAGTGAGCCACTATTGTTCGCCTCTACGGTATCCCGGAGGCAAGAATTGTATCTTCCCGTTTGTATCTCAACTGTTCTATGAAAACGGTCTCCTTGGCGCGGCATACGCTGAGCCTTATGCTGGAGGCTCAGGTTTGGCATTGAGACTTTTATTTGAAGAGTATGTAGACCACATCTACATTAACGATTTGGATCGATCAATTTACGCATTTTGGGCCTCTGTTTTGGTATATCCGGATGCGTTTTGTAGCTGGATCAGAGACGTAGACGTTTCGATGGACAGTTGGTATCACTATAAAGAAATTCAAAAAAAAGCTCAGTCATCGGACTTGTTTGAACTAGCAAAGTCCACATTTTTCCTCAACCGTACAAACGTTTCAGGCGTCATCAAGGGGGGGGTCATCGGTGGCTACGAGCAGAAAGGTAATTACAAAATAGATGTTCGCTTCAAGAAAGAAGACCTCATTGACCGGATACAGAAGATAGCTCGTTTTAAGAGTCGAATTTTTGTTTCAAACTTGGATGGACTGGCCTTTGTGAAAAAAATGGACAGTAAGTCAGAAAAGGTGTTCATCTATCTTGACCCCCCCTATTTCCAAAAAGGGGCCGATCTCTATATGAATTTTTATTCGAAAGCAGATCACGAAAAGCTTTCACGTCATGTCCACAAAATGAAGAAGAAGTGGATGGTTTCTTATGACAACCACGATTTCATTTTAAATTTATATGCAGCGGAGAAAAAGATACTTTACAAACTGTCTCAGAGTGCATCCAACAGAGTCGGTGACGAAGTTCTGATTTTTTCCGAAGACCTTATTTTCAGACAATCCTTGGAGTTCTTGACTTCGCCGGTTTGTCTCTGAATGCCACAAGGGCAGAAAAGAGCGGCGTTCCTTTCTGTATATGCCAATTACCTAAAATAATTCAATAGAAATTCGAACGCCTCAGGACGCCGATTTGTCGCCTTGGGTGAAGTATTTAGCACACTGAACGCTGTCGCATCATTTTAGAGAATTGCTCGATTTCGTGTACAGGATAGTCGGAGATAGCTGCACTATTGCCGACTATTGGATTGTCGGAATTTACGAGAAAGTCTTCCCCAACAATTGAGAACTCCGCATCGTATTGAACGAAGAAGGTCTCATAGTCCTCGACAATTTTGAATGGCTGCCTTTTTCCTCCCCAACACAGACACAGTGCTTGATTAGTCTCAATATCTAGCAGCCATGCATCACCGTCGATGGTTGAAAATAGAAGGCACGTTTTCAAACTGACTAGCGTGTCTTCACCAAGCTCCGCCAGTCGAATGATGTACTCAACTTCATCGAGAAAAACCAAATCCTTTGGGTTGATGAGATTTGCTTTCACCCTGAAGCCATTCGCAATACGGCGGTTTGTCTCTTTTTAGCACCACATGACATGGCCCCAATGGTCGTAGCCGTGAGTGATCGCAATTTGGCGAAGTGCATCAGATTGCTTCAATGGCCTGCTGCGCTTCATCTTGTGGGCGGCTGCCATAAAATCTTCGATAAGGTTTTGTGTCGTTGGTATATAGCGCATGAATATCTCCTGAATTAGAAAATGAATCTTTCGCGTGCTGTCCGGGTTACCCACCGCGCCGCTCGCCTCCTGCCGTATAGAGGCGGCGGGCGGCGGCGCCGTGGATAACCCTACGCAGGGGGATTTGCTCTAGTGGTAGTGCCGGTTGGCCGTTGAGTGTCCTGGGAGCCGACAGGAGTAATCGGTCGTGGATCAGGCTTCCGTGAGCGCATTTCAACGATGATTTGCTGAACGTTGTTGCCATTGGTCACGGTGTCCCACTCGATTTCAAATTCAGCGGGCAGAGCAATGTCCTTGAGCCGATCATAAACATCGGAAACTCCGGCGTTGAAATCCATCGTGCAATGGCCGCGCCGGTTGCCATTGCGGTCATCCATGCGTGTTTCTACAAAGACTGTTGTGGAATCAAAGGCCTTGCCTTCGATGTCACCTTTGAACTTCTTCATGCCGGTGACACGCTCAATACTCTTATGCATTTGTGCTTCTCCTTGATGTGGGATGTGAAACCTTGATCCGGCGCCCATCCCTAAGCGCCGAGGCGGGTTGGTTCAGGTTTGGTCTGGTTTCATGACCTGCTGGTAGATCAGATCGAAGCTGCCGCGTCCGCATCCGCCGCATAGATGTCTCCAGGCCGGTGCCGTTTCGATCACGGTTTTGTTAACGTCCACGCGCTCCCACACGATGTTCTTGTGTTTGCAGAAGATGGCGCGGCAGAGATAGACGGATTTTCGGTAGAAGGAGCTCATATGCCGGTTCCCGTGCGATCCCAATACCAATCAGGGGCGACCATCGGCATGACGGTGATTTCTCGAACCTTGACGCGAGTAGCCAATTCGACGACTCGGCAGGGTTGGGATATGTCGATGCCGAATTCGCGTAAGAGTCGGCGCCGATGACGGTAGTACGTGGCTCGCGCCATCATGCGTGGCAGGTCCTTGCCCATCTTCCAAGCCAAGGCGGTTCCGAGCAGTTCGGCGGGCAGTTGCTCGAACATCTGGTCGAGCGATTCAAAGGCCGCTTTCTCGCGACGAATGACTTCGGCTTTTTCGTTGAAAACCTGCTGCAATTTGTTCATGTCGATTGCTCCCCAATAGCGCAGGCCGTTTTGCATAAGAAAACGAGATTTCAGGGTCGCCTCGAAGCGCACCATGCCTACGCGCTCGACGAAATCGAGGATTTCCGGCAGCGGTGGGCGTTCTTTCTGCTGGCGGGAAAGGAGCTGGTGAAACTTGGCGTAGGCTTTGGCGTACCAGTATTTGGAGCCGCGGCCATAATCGACAGTGAAGCCGTCAGGGAAAGCGCCAGTGCGCATACGGCTGACAGATTGGGCCGCTAGGTGCTGCATGAACGGGGCGACGTTTGCGGCGCTGCCAACGGCGTAGTTGGCCGTCAGGTCGAGGCGTGTGAAGAAGGCGCCAGTGAACTTAGAGAAGGGCGATCCGTATTCGAGGAATGATTCGCCCTTGTCGAATGGCGGCAGATTGAACATCGCCAGAATGCGATTTGCCTTGCCCATAACTTCATCGAGAGCAAAGCCAAAGATGTTGTCGCGGCGATGGAATCGCCCAACATTGCCGGATAGTCGGACGGTCCAGCCGTCCGATTGAATCTTGACCCTACTGTCGTGTGAACCCTCACATTCGAAAGCGCGATCAACTTGCCATTCGATCAGGCCGTCTTCATCGATGGCGAGAACACGTCCATCATTGACTACTGGGACTCCGCCGTTTGGGTGAAGCTGCTGGGCTGTCACCCAGTCGATGAAAACCGGGGAAAGTGGCCGGGCAATCATGGCCGAATACGCCAATTTGTCTCATGCGTGAGACTTACTTTACGTGTTACTAGCACGTAAAGCGTGGAGGCTGCGCCGGGGCGCGGGGGCTCGGGCGTCGCTCGGCTTCCGGCCGGCGCCCCGCGCCCCGGCGCAGAAACCCACGCAGAAGAAGCAGGTCGCCGTAGTGGTAGCCAACACCGCCTGTGCGGGAGCTGACAGCAAAAGCGATAAGATCGCATGGCGAACTTACGCTTGAACTGTCGAGACGTATTTGCGCGACTCTATGAAGGCGTTTAGGTCGCTAAGACGGTAGCGGACAGCACGAGCACCAACACGAATATAGGGTACTTGAGCGCCGATCCATCTATCCCGTTCGAGAAAGGCGACGCTAACGTTAATAAGAGGTGCTGCCTCTTTGGTGGTAAGAAGTTTGTCTTGCATGACTGCCTCCGTTTGAAATTGACGGAGGCAGTCTGCGCAAACGAAGATGCAATAAAAATACGGTATCCGCGATACCGGGACTTTCGAAATACCGGGTTAAGTGAGACCGGTATTTCTTCTGCATATGAATCAATGGGCTATGTTGTTGACGAATAGCCTAAGCCGAAATAATTCTTCTAGTAGTGGATGGGTTTAAGGAGAGCTTTAGGTCAATTCCGTACTTTGTTTCTGGTGGTCTGCCCGGTTTTCGACTGCTTTTTATCGGGTCTACTTCAGCGATCCAATTTTTGACGGTGTCTTCATCCACGTATCTGTCACCATTCCCATATTTCCTAACGGCATAACTTCGGGCCATATGAGCAGGATGAATATTTGGGTCAAAGTCCCACAGTGTCATTGCTATCGCCTGGCAACGGTTTTTATCGATGTCCTCGTCATAATGGCGACCGTTGGGTTTCTTGCTCGTATTCTCGGGAGGAGGTACTTCCTTTCGCCACATGGGAGGTGGGTCGAGATATTCTGCATAACACCACTTCAGAATATCCGCGCGCATCACATAGATGCCATCAAATAGAAGCTTGTCGAATTTACTATTCTGGATAGCACGCAAAAGCCTAACGCGAGTTCTATTGATGTTGAAGAAGACAAGAAAAAGATGAAAATCTTCCTCAGGTATTCGCCAACTTCTCCCCCATCTTACTTTTCGAAGCGCAACATGTTTTCTCAGATAGGCCCAAACAATTCTGAGGATGTGTTCCTTCACGTCATCAGGTAGTGAATCCGATGATGATTGGTTCGGGTCAAGGCCGCTCCAGTTGTGAGCAACTTCCCAGATGCTTCGGAATTCGGAACGAGGGAACATACGGTACCTTATGCGTTGCTAAAGCCAATAGCTTTAGTGACTTGATCGAGCAACGAAGGAGGAACCACAAAATTCCGTTTCTCGGCCTCCTTGATGTATTCCTGGG
>WBZS01001323.1_pt1 | contig 20202 bp, 17 predicted proteins | sample 5204201 | NCBI WGS metagenome assembly WBZS01 (sample SAMN12344357, study PRJNA552823) | activated sludge metagenome | biome: Activated sludge suspended growth; feature: Nitrification reactor; material: Wastewater; isolation source: activated sludge from nitrification reactor of wastewater...
CTTTCAGCGTTCCACGTTGTTTCGGCAAAGAACCCAGGGTGCGCTCGAGTACGAGCGACCCTGGGCTAGGCCATGGAACGCTTACAGCGTTCAATCCACCGTCTTTGAGAAACCTCATTCGGGAAGGTTGGGTTGCGGGCAAAGCCCGCGCTGAGAGCGCGAAATGGCAAGCTGGTCTGGACCGCGTCTACGCGGCACGTCGTTTCGGGCTTGGCACATCTTGGCCTAAATTACGCGTACAGCGCACATTGTACGCACGTTTCCCTTGGCTTTCGAAGTAGGTGCGTGTCGTGAGTTCGCCGATCAATCCGAGCGAAATGAATTGCGCGCCGAGCACGACGAACAGGGCACCCAAGTGAAGGAACGGGTTGCCCGTGATGAAGGTGCCGATCCACCATTTGGTGAGGAGTGTACCCAGAAAGCAAAGGAAGCCCGCGCCCATGCATCCCAGGCCCGCGAAACCCATCACGTGCATGGGCCGAGTGAGGTAGGTGTGCATGAACTTGACCGTGATCAAGTCGAGCACGACGCGGAAGGTGCGGGTGATGTTGTACTTGGTCTTGCCGGCCACGCGCGGATGATGGCGCACCGGAACCTGAACGATCTCCGCGCCGGCGTGCATCGCCAGCACGGGAATGAAGCGGTGCATCTCGCCGTAAAGATTGAGATGCTGGACGAGGTCGCGGCGCATGGCCCTGAGGGTGCAGCCCATGTCCTTGATTTGCGAACCGGTCACTTTGCGAATGAGCCAATTCGCGATCAAGCTAGGGACTTTGCGGATTAGAAAATCATCTTGCCGCTTCGCACGTAGACCAAAAACCGCGTCGTGATTTCCCTGATGGAGGGTTTGCACCAGCATGGGAATGTCGCTGGGATCGTTTTGCAGGTCGCCGTCCATGGTGACGATGACCGCGCCCGTGGCGTGATCCAGCCCCGCCTGCATCGCCGCCGATTGACCAAAGTTGCGCCGCAGTCGCACCACGCGGAGCCGGGCGTCATTGCCGGCCAATTCGTCCATGACGCGGTCCGAGCCGTCGATGCTGCCATCGTCCACGAGGAGGATTTCATAATCCCAGGGTTGGCCCGCCATCGACTGCGTGATGCGTTCATGCAGCCGAACGAGGTTGTCCTTCTCGTCCTTGATCGGAACGACGATTGAAAGATCCATCTTTGCTCTCCTGGCTTGCGGTAGCGGCTTGGCCTTCCCAGAGATAGACCGCGCCTCCCATCAAGCTTGCGATTCCGAAAACCGCGAACCATAAGAACGCCAACGTCAGTGCCGTTTCCTGAGGCACTCCCAAGGGCGACAAAAACAACACGGTGCCACCCTCACGCACCCCCATGCCATTCAAACTCAACGGCAGGATGGTCAAAAGTGTCACCATCGGCACGAGGATCCAGTAATAAGCAAATGGCACGTCCATCCCCAGCCCCAGACCGATCCACCATACGAGGACGACGTTCGCGACCTGAACCAGGAAGGATAGACCCGTCGTGGTGATCAGAACCCTGGGCTGATGGATCACGCTCACCACCGTCGCCAATTGTTCTCGGCGAACGGTCGGCAGATACGGCACCCGCGCGAGCACGGGAAGTGCAAGGAATCCCGTGGCTGCCAGTGCCGCCAGTGCGAACACGCTCCAGGAAACCCACGCGGGCAAGGGCGTCTGCGTCATGAACACGCCCAGCACCGCCAACACGATCAGCACGGCCAAGCCGTTGAGCCGATCGAGGAGCACGCTCGCAAACGCCGCCAACCGGCGTTTTGCGCCTGCATCCAGATACCAAGCACGCACCACATCCCCGCCGACCGAAGTCGGTAGCAGCAGGTTAAAAAACATACCGATGAAGTAGTAAGCCGTCAACTTAGGTACCGAGCGTTCGAAGCGAAGCTCACGGGCGAACAACTGCCAACGTTTCGAACTAAGGAACTGGGTGCCGATCAAAATTCCGACCGCTCCCAACCAACATTCCACGCGCAGGTTCGCGAATGCCTCACCGACCTGGGACCAATTCGTGTTCCGGGCGATCCAAGTCAGCAGGGCGGCGCTGAAGAGCACACGTACGCCCGTCGCCCACAACTTCTTTCGCGGGGGATTGGCGGAAGGCTCATGGGGAAGGGTCGTGGTGTCAGTCACGAACGACAATCTCCTGCTCCCAGGCTTTTTTTCCCGTCCGTTGGTGAAACGCGGTTCCATCGGCTTCCAGCATGTCGACCCGCAACCGATACGTGCCCGCTTCGCCCAACTTTGGCAGTACCAGGGTGGTTTCGAGAATTTCTCCCGGCGCGATCGTCTTTTGCAGCATGGCTGCCTTGGCGTCGATCATCGGTTGCAGGCCCGAGCCACTAACCTGGGCGGAAAGGTGAAGCCCCGCCGCCGCCAACGGTTTGAGGTGCCACGCCTCGGTTCCGGTATTGCGCACCACCACGCGGAAAAGCGAGGGTTGGCCTTTGCGAATCTCGGCCTGAAGCGGTTCACAACGTTCCACAACCCCTCGCAGCGGACCGCCCTGATATTCCACGAGGGCCCAGTGCTTGAATCGCTCGGGGGTGTGGGTGTGTCCGTGGGCTTCAAGCCAATGGCCGTACAGCTCCAGGAATTGATCCATGGCCGCGGTGCGTCCGAAATTCAGATGCCCATACCGCAAATTCAATTGCCGAGCCGCCACGGTGAGTTCGGAATTTTCCTTGAGCAACACGGTGAGCGCCGACGCCAAACCCGTGCGGTCGACTCCTTGCCGACAATGAAGCAAGAGTGGCCTTTCACTTCGTTCGAGCACCTCGATCAGCTCACGGAGTTCGGTGGCATTGGGAAGGCGAATCGCGGAGAAGATCAAATCTTCCTGGCTGATCCCTTGCCTTTGGACAACCGCCACCTGGCGATCGTACCAATCCATGGGATGGCAACAGCCACGGAGGTTCACGACGGTCTTGATGCCATAGCGCTGGACGATCGATTCGAGAGTTCGGGCATCGAGCTGAGCGGAACGGTAAACTTGGCCAGACTCGACCACGTAAAAATTGGTACCCAGGGCCATGTAGTAAAACTGATACGCGAGAAAGCAAATCAGGGCAAAGCTCGCAAGGCGCGTAAGGAAACGGCGCCGCGACTGGACGATTGGTGTCGAACCGTACCCAGGAACTTCCTGAACCATGTGGCCTTCCCTGGCCTGCGTATCTTTTCAAAACCCATCAGCGCCCTTGTGCCCGCGACGCACTATGCCAAAACCGCGAAAAAGGTTCTAGTCGTGTTTCGAACGGCAGGTGGGTGTCGCCAAATTGCCTGGGGTTTACGTTCAAAAAAGCTCACGCAGAGACGCGGAGACGCGGAGTATTGAAGAGAGACCATACCATTTCACGAACCAAAACCTCGACGAAACCAGGATTCATTCTTCCCATTCTCGGCGCCTCGGCGTGAGATCTTCCGTATTTTGACCCGCAAGAGAATCCAGTTACCCCTTCCCGGGTTTGCGAATGAAGGTGCCCAATGAATTCGAGGGGCGAAATCCTATAATAGGTTCCGACCGGATTACTCCCTGGAAATGCCGCATTTATCCATGGTTCGATTGGCGCATCTGAGTGACATTCACATCACCTCTCCCAGGCTTGACTGGGGGTTGAAAGACGTTTTTTCGAAACGTTTTACCTCGTGGATCAATTATCAGGTCTTGGGTCGCAAACGCCGATTCGCGTTCGCCCAACAGGTGCTCACGCGCCTCGTCGAGGATTTGCACCATCGCCACATTGATCATGTGATTTTTTCGGGCGACGCGACGGCGCTGGGATTCGAATCGGAATTCCGCTTGGCGGCCCAGCTTTTAAGGTGCCAGGAGCCAAGCCTTCCTGGCCTCGCCGTGCCGGGTAACCACGATTACCTGAACAAATATGCCGAGAAATCGGGGTTGTTCGAAAAGTATTTCGCCAAATGGCAACAGGGAATCCGTGTCGACCATCACACGTATCCGTTCGCGCAACGGGTCGGCCCGGTTTGGTTGATCGGTGTCAACGGTTCAACCGCGAATCGTATTCCGTGGGACGCCAGCGGCGCCGTCGGCCACGCACAACGGGAACGCCTTAAAAAACTCTTCGATCGATTGGGGGACGGACCCCGGATCCTGGTCACGCATTATCCGATGTGCTTACGTTCGAAACGGGCCGAGATCAAATTTCGAAATTTACGCGATCTCAGGCACGTTCAGGAATTGGCGGAAGAAGCGAACGTTTCCCTTTGGCTGCACGGGCACCGCCATCACCCGTATCACTTTCAAACGGTCAAAGGTGTCAGCTTTCCCGTGATTTGTTCCGGCACCGCGACGCAAACGCGAATCTGGAGCTACAACGAATACGTCATCGACGGAGCGAGGCTCAAAGCTTTGCAGCGCATCTACGATCGAAGCCAACAACGGTTTGTCGATGCCGGCCGATTCGAAATCCAACTGCGCGTCTGATTTTTTCCCGCAAGTTTCAAACGTGTTTCCGACCTCGCAGCTTCTACGTCGTTTCGCACCGTCATCTCGGGCTTCGCCCGCAAAACCACCTGAACGCGGAAGCAATGAACAATGACGAATGAACAATGAACAATTCGAATCGATGCTTTTCGATCGACTTCAAAAGGGTTCGTTCGCCATTGCTCATACTTCATGCTTCATTGTTCGTTCTTCATTGCTCATTGCTCCCCTCGCACCGCGAGAATTTTTCAGGGTAACAAAGCCGTACCCCAAGAAATCGCGGATGCTCACCTACGTCAGCAAGCTTTCCAGTGAGCGCGAAACGCCAAGCTGAGTGCTTGGTCGTTTCTCTCTTTCTGCTCGCTGGTCGGCCAATCAATACCGCCAAATCATGTCGACGGTCATGCGGAATTTATCAAGGTGATTTCCCGCGTCATTTCCAAGTAGATTGAACTCCGCACCGACGCCTAGTTGGTATTGCTGCGAGAAGAGGTAGCGTAAGCCAAACGCGAGGTTGAGTTCATCGGAGCCCTTGCGTGCGTTGGAGCCAAAGTTGAAGAGATCGTTCCCTTCGAAGTTGAAGGGACGAGCGCCGCCTTGGCTGGTGTAGTGGGTGTAATGCAAATCGACGAAGGGGTGGAACAGGCTGAAGTTGCCGATGTTGTAATCGAGGTGGAAACTCGAGAAGAAGAAATCGGTGCGATCGTTGTCGGTGGCGAGGTCGTACCCGGTGGTGTTCATGAAGTTGAAACTGCCATAGTTCGACCCGAGGAAGTTCTGAGCGAAACTAAAGTAAGGTCGAATTCCTAAGCTGCCTGTGTCCTGGAAGACTTTGGACGACCCCACGGGGATTTCGAACACGAGGCCGGCGGCCATGAGCGTTTTCGTCTGTTCACTGCGCATGAAGGTGAACTTGGGGCCCACGTGCAATTCGGAAAGGCCAAAGTGGGATTCCGCGAGGGGGCCTGGGTTTTCGACCTCGGTCCAATTCACGCCGAGTTTATGGAACACGATCGTCATGTACTCGGTGACCGCGACTCGGCCCTGGAAGTTGAGGAAGAAATTATCGCCGCCGGCGAAGACGGGGTTATCCGAAGGCGTCCGTTGCCACATGAAGATGGGGCGGAATTCGGTGATGGCTCGCGGGTCTTCCAGAAAGCCCGGATGGGTCACTGGACTACTGAAGTAATTGAAGTTCTGGTCCGAGCCGAAGGGTGCTCGGCCACGTCCTGGCACGAACAATCCCGCGACGCCTTGACGGATGTCATACCAACATCGGCCCAGTGAATCGCCGGTTCGCGCGAAGAAATTGCCCTGGTCGGCATTGTTGTTCACGACGCCACAATTGTAATCGTTGGGCGTGAGCGTGACGCCTGGACTGACGCCGCCCGAGAAGCCTCCAGGAACGGGCGCTTGACCTGGGAAGGGGGGCGGAGGCGGTGGTGGTGGCGGCGGGGGTGGGGCGAACGGAGAATCGGGGGCTTGGCTTCGGAAGAAGGGACTGCCATCGCCCGTCGGCGATGAGCGAAATTCAATTTGTCGTTCTTCGCCATCCAGGGCCGACGGCGCTCGCGAATGTTGCGGTCCACCTAAATTCAAGGGTTCGGGACGTCCTAACTGAATCCGTCCCGCTTGGGATGTCGGCGGTTCGGAAGGCTTGCGAACCTCGGCTTTGGGCGAACTGGCCCCGAAGAGCGGTCGGCGGAAAAGCTTGGACCATAGACCGTCTTGTGCGTGAACTTCCGGACCGTGAAGGATGAAGAACGCACCAAGCGCCAAGAGCCAAGACCGACGCATCACCGCAACCTCCCTGGCAGGTCGAAGTCTCTCCAGCTTTTTGGAGAGGTAGGATCGGAAAGGATCCTATCTTTCGATTTCGACCGAATGCAGCGATTGGTTGCGTTCTTTTGGGTTTTCGGGTCGTAACGTACGAATTGGAACCTTCGCCAACGCGAACAAAACCCCTCGTCTACCCGATTTACCGAAGCAAGGTCAGCAGTAAATCACCCATCGATATCAGACCAAATAGGCCCAATCCGACAAGGAAGAGAATAAGGACCATCTTGTCGAGACCACGAACGGGTTCCTCCCGCGACTCGAACGCATTTTGTTGCGGATCCATCGTCTGAGCGGAAATGGGTGCGGACATAAAGGTAACCCCCAATACTGAAAAACTCGGTTCCGGCGAACCGGGTGAAGCAAATGGCGTTCCATTCCTCCTGAGAAAATCACCTACCCCTGCTGCGCCGGCGGGAACCTCCCATCCTGCCACGTATCTTCCAAGCAAAACGTTCGCCGCGATCGCACCACGGCTCCAATGGCGTAACCTCCCGCAGGCGATTCGATTTCCGCATGGGCGGAATCGGCGGCGCGAGTGTGCGTTCGCGACACAACGGTGAGAACGCGGGCATGCCGTAAAAAGACGCGTCGAGTTCGGATTTTCGTTCAAATTGCTTCGCACTCATGGAGATAGAACCAGCCAAGTTCCAATTTCCCAAGGGATGGCGATGGAGTTCGAACACATTGGCGCTCGATTTGCATCGTCTAAGGCGTCCCCCCATAAAGGAGACCAAAGATGAAAAAATTCGTAATCGCCGTGTTGGTATATTTCGTCGGCGGTATCGCGTGGAATGCGGCCGAAGACGCGTACGCCCAGGCTCGATTCCGCCAACTGATGATGGAAAAGTTGACCCACTCGCAGAAGCTGTTGGAAGCGCTGGCGCTTGCGAAGTTCGACAAGATCGCGACGAGCGCGGAAGCGCTCAATCGCCTCAGCCAGCAAGCGGAATGGATCAGCGCCAGCAAATCTCCCCGCTACGAAGTTTTCACCAACGAGTTTCGCCGTGCCACCGAAACGATGGCGGAAAAGGCGAAAGCGAAAAACATTGACGGCGTCGCGCTTGCCTATGTCGACATGACCCTGGTATGCGTACGCTGCCATCAGTTCGTTCGCGAAACCCGCGATGCTCGGGCAAGACCGCTGGATGTGCCGGCGATCGCGTCGAATCGGCGTTAGAGCAGATGACAGGGCGCCTGCATGAAATCCGAGCCTGAGCGTCAGCGAGGGAGTCGGTGGCAGTGCCTCTTGCTGGCACTCAGGCTCGGACCAACCTGATTTCTACGAGACGTGTATGATCAATCCATCGCCTGAGCCTCGTTTGCACCGTCCGACGCTAATCTTGTTCGCGTTGTTTGGGGTGGTCCTCGGTTTGGGCGGCTTCACGTTTCATTACGCACAGGGCACCTCGTACTTCAGCAATGACCCCAAGGCCTGCATGAATTGCCATATCATGCGGGAGCATTTTGAATCGTGGCAGCGATCCAGCCACCACGCCCATGCGACCTGCAACGATTGTCACACCCCCCACGATTTCGTGGGAAAGTACCTCGCGAAAGCGGAAAACGGTTTTTGGCATTCCAAGGGCTTCACGCTCATGGATTTTCCAGAACCCATTCGCATTCGCCCCAAGAACGAAAAAGTATTGCTGCGAAACTGCATCGAATGCCACCACGATTTGGTGGATGATTTGGTGCATCATGGCGAATTTGCGGATGGTTCGAACAACTGCATCCGTTGCCACGTCTCGGTAGGCCACGGCGTACCGCGGTGATTTTCCCAGGCCGGCGTTGCGATCGGCCGGGCGAGATGACTTTGGCAAAAGGGGCCAGAATCCGTTGTGCGAAACACCTGAATGGGTCGGCACGGGGACTCAACTCTTTTTGCCAGCCCGTATTGAAAAGTTCTTCAAAGCCACCCGATTTCAGGGCCAGGCTCTCCCTCTCCGTGCCGACCGCTGAGATCGGCACCTTGGCTTGAAAGGATCTAGGATGCCCTCGGCAAACCGATTGAACGCGATTTGGTACGTCGCCGCCCTTGTGCTCGTCGCCGGCGCGACGGCTGGCATCACCGCGCTCCTGCTGAACATTCAAGAACGCAAGGAAGAAGGCAAGCATCGCGTTTTCGAAGTCGTCAAACTCGACGAAAACTCCGTTGATCCCAAGGAGTGGGGTAAGAATTTTCCCCGACATTACGATGGATACCTTCGCACCGTCGACACCGTGCGGACGCGTCACGGCGGAAGCGAGGCGATCGACAAACTCACGGAAGACCCGTTCTTGAAACGGCTTTACGCGGGCTATGCATTCAGCCTGGATTTCCGGGAAGATCGTGGCCATGCGTACATGCTCAAGGATCAAGACGAAACCGAGCGCGTGAAACAACGAAAACAGCCCGGTGCCTGCCTTCATTGCCACGCGTCCCCCATGCCGGCGTACGCGAAGGAAGGTGGCGGACATGATTGGGCGCACATCAAAGCGGGTTTCGAAAAAGTCTGTGCCATGGACTGGAAAGACGCGCGAAAGCTCGTCGAGCATCCGGTGACCTGCCTCGATTGCCATGAGCCCAATTCCGCGCAACTTCGCGTCACTCGGCCCGCCTTCATCATCGGGATCCAGGCTTTGGCGCGGTCGAACGACCCGGTCCCGCACCTGCCCAGCATCGAACGATGGCGGAAGGGGAAAAAGGACCGCGATTACGATCCCAACACCGAAGCAACCCGCCAGGAATTGCGTTCCCTCGCCTGCGCTCAATGCCACGTGGAGTATTACTTCCAACCCAAAACCTTCATCGTCACCTATCCGTGGAGCAAGGGGCTGAAGGCGGAACAGATGGAAGCGTATTACGACGAGATCGGCTTCAAAGATTGGGCACATAAAGAAACGGATGCTCCCATGCTAAAGGCGCAGCATCCCGAATTCGAGCTTTGGAGCCAAGGCATTCACGCGCGAAGTGGCGTATCGTGCGCCGATTGCCATATGCCTTACAAACGCGAGGGAGCGATCAAAATCAGCGACCACCACGTGCGAAGCCCCATGTTGAACGTGTCGCGTGCCTGCCAGGTCTGCCATCGCTACGGCGAGGATGAAATTCAATCCCGCGTGGCCACCATCCAGGACCGCACCGCCGCCCTGGCGAAACGGGCCGAAGGGGCGTTGGGCGATCTTTACGACAGCATCACCGCCGCCAAAAAGGGTGGTGTGGGTGAGGAAAAAATCAAATCGGCACAATCCATGCAGAGAAAATCGCAGTGGAGGCTCGATTTTATCTTGTCCGAGAACTCGTTGGGCTTCCACGCTCCTCAGGAATCCGCTCGAATCCTCGGGGAAGCGATCGACTTCGCACGGCAAGGTGAAAAGGCGCTACGGTAGGGCGCCGGGTGTCAGGCGGTCGGCGTTCCCATGGGAACCGTGGTTCAAACACGATGGACGATCGCCTGCTTCAAGACCTAGCGCTGCCGTCGGCTTACCCATTCCGGGTGGAGCGGATTGACGTCGTTCAGACCCATATCTCCGTCGTGTTTCTCGCCGGGGATTACGTCTACAAGATCAAGAAGCCGATCAATCTGGGCTTCCTCGATTTCTCGACGTTGGAAAGGCGGCATTATTTTTGCACTCAGGAAGTTCGCCTCAATCGCCGATTGGCGGAGGACGTGTATCTCGGCGTGGTGGCGATCACCGAGGATCACGGAGCACTCGTCGTCGAAGGAAAAGGGAAGACGATCGAATGGGCCGTCAAAATGCGGCGGCTAAATCCCCAGGCGACCCTCGAAAGCCGACTCCGCCATGCAAACGTGGGTGGGGCTGAATTCCAAGCGTTCGCGTCGCTGTTGGCGCGTTTTCACCGGAATGCGGAGCGCAACCCGGAGGTCTCGGCGTTTGGTCGATTCCAGGTCGTCGCCGGGAATATGCGCGAGAATTTCACGCAAACGAAAAACCACGTAGGCCAAACCGTTAGTGCCGAGGTTTATCAGCGACTGAACGCGTGGACAGAAACGCAGCTTTCGTTCCATGCTCGCACCATCGAAGCTCGAGCCGAACGCCAAGTGCCATGTGACACCCATGGCGACCTGCACCTGGACCATGTGTATTACTTTCCCGAAAACGCTGAGGAAGATCGTTGGCGGATCATCGACTGTATCGAGTTTTCAGACCGCTTTCGCTTCGCCGATCCAATTGCCGACGTGGCGTTCTCGGTCATGGACCTACTTCGGGTTGGTCGCCCTGATTTGGCGGCGACCTTCAGCGATGCTTATTTCCAGGCATCGGGTGATGTGGAGGGAAGATCGCTCCTTCCGCTCTACACAGCTTACCGTGCCATCGTGCGTGGGAAGGTCAAAGGAATCGAGGCTCTGGAGCGTGAAGTTCCACCTGCCGCCCGAGAACGAGCCCTGCGCCGTGCTCAGGGCTTTTGGTTATTGGCCATGCAATCGTTGGATCCACCTAGCCAAAGGCCACATATGGTGTTGATGGCCGGTCTGCCTGGGACGGGAAAATCGACGCTGGCGCAACAGTTGGCAGCAAAGGAAAGCTTCACGGTGGTTCGAAGCGACGTGCTTCGCCGAACGTTGCCCACCGACGGCGATCGCTATTCCGAGGAAGCATCGCACCGAATCTACACCGAGTTGTTGAAGCAAGCGACGGAAATACTTTGGCGGGGTGGCCGAGTCATCGTGGACGCGAATTTCCGCCATCGCAGCCAGCGTGCACCGTTCCTCGCGGCAGCGCGGGCCTGGAATGTGCCGACGCTCATCCTCGAATGTCGTGCGGAGGAACCGGAGATCAAAAGACGGCTCGACCAGCGTCACGGCGATCCCTCGGAAGCGACCTGGGAAACCTACGTTCGCTTAGCTCCCAGTTGGGAAGCAATCGAAGCAAACGAAGGGCCCCACGAGATTCGCGGCTCGACCAATTCAGCACCTGAAGGGTGCAACTAGATTCGCTTACGGATCAAAACACGGTAGATCTCACGCAGAGGCGCCGAGACGCAGAGAGAATGGGAAGAATGAATCCTGGTTTTGTCGAGATCTTGGTTCGGGAAATGGCAGGGTCTCTCCTCTATACTCCGCGCCTCTGCGCTCTGCGTGAGCTTCTTGGAACTTAAACCCGAGAGAATTTGGCCACACCCCACCTAAAAATCCGACAAAAATGTCGTAGACAAATGTTAGAGAATCGTGATAAAATAAATGATTAGTGTTCGATAGGTAAAATTGCGGGTCGTCAACGACCGTGCGTCACCTTTCTTCGCCCGGCCTAATGATCATCAGAGATCATTAGGTTAAAGAAGTACGCATGGTTCTTCACGCGATGTGTGTCTTTTTTTCCATTCTCTGTCTCTTGGTCGAAGGAGATCTCCCATGCGTAAGGTGTTGAGTCAGAAGTTGAGGGCGTTTACGCTCATCGAACTTCTGGTGGTCATCGCGATCATCGCGATCTTAATCGCGTTGCTCGTTCCTGCCGTGCAAAAAGTACGTGAGGCGGCGGCTCGCCTGCAATGCACCAACAACATGAAGCAGCTGGGCCTTGGCTGCCATAACTACCACGACGTTTACAAAATCCTCCCCCCGGCCTATCTCGTTGGACCTGGCATCGGTTGGACGGACGAGAACAACATGGGCCCGAACTGGGCGATCATGATTCTTCCTTATGTCGAACAAGGGTCGTTGTACAATTCGCAAACGGCAAGCATCCAGGCTTATCAAAACTGGGTCAAAGGTGCACCAGGTGGATCGAATAACCAAAACTGGCGTGCGCTCAAATCCAATGTGCTGAGCGTGATGCAATGCCCGTCCGAATCGGAAGGCAAAGTCCTTGGTACTCGCGCCGGCGGCAGCTGGGCGCGTGGCAATTACGCCGGGAACATGGGACCTGGAGATGGCGGCGCCACCACCAACGGCGGCTCGAGCCAAACCTCTTCTCCTCCGGGTTATAGCAATCTTCGTATCGGTGGCGTCCTCTGCATCAACCAAAGCGTGACGCTGTCGAGCCTTACCAACCAAGACGGCTCGGCGAATACCATCATGCTCAACCACCTACGCGTAGGCCCTGACCCTGGCGACATGCGTGGCACCTGGGCCTTCGGATTGCCTGGCTGCAGCACGACCGCCAATCACGCTCTGGGCGATTGCTACACGCCGAACGACCGTGGCTGCTGCTCGGATGACGTGGCAGGCTGCCAAGACCGTCCGGACATCGCCATGGGTTGCTGGAGCGGTGGCCATGGTCAAGGCCAAGCCCGTTCGGCCCACACGGGCCAAGTGCTGGCTTGCTACGCTGACGGCACCGTCCGCTCGGTTCAAGACAGCGTCACCCAAGGCGTTTGGTTCTGCTTGAACAGCCGATGCGACGCCCAAGCGGTCCAAGCCAACTAATTTCCCACGTTCAGGACGTGACTCAGAAGCGGAGGCGGATTCCGCTTCTGAAGCATTTGGACTCGTTGAATCCGCTTCGAACGAAAAATTCCCGATCGTCTCGTGAAAACCGTGAGCCAAGAGCCTTGCTCTTGGCTCGTCCTCTTCAACCAACCTTTACTCTCATTACGGAATCACCATGATTCGTACTCGGTTGCTGGTCTCGGCTTGTTTGGCGGTTGCCTCGCTAAGTTTTTTGGTGGCTGGTTGCGGCAATCCTGGCGTGAAAGTCAACGGCACGATCACCAAGAAAGGCGCTCCCTTCCAACTTTCCGAAAAAGGCGTTTTTCAGCTGACCTTTGACGACGAAAGCAATCCCAAAGAAACGTTTCCGGCCAGCCCCAATAAAGATGGATCATTCACCATTCAGGGCCGGGGAGGCGGAGGAATTCCCTACGGAAAATACGTCGTCGTCCTGCATGCCATGGACCCCTACGACAAGCAGACCGACCTACTCAAAGGGAAATACGCTCGAGGAAAATCGAAGTTGGTCGTCGAAATCAAGAGCGCGGACCCCATCAAAATCGACGTTGAATGATCCGGTAGGGCGAACGGCAAATGTTGAACTGCCCGGCGAGCCGACGCTGTGAAGCGTCGGATTTCGTGATCGCCGGCGGAAAAGTCTGCCGGTCGACCTTGGTTACGCCCACCGCCCCCTGACAGGGGCGGCTCGCCCATGGTGGATTCTTTCCTGCCGGACGCCTAGAACCAGCACGCCTTCACTTCGGAAGGCGAGCGGTACGATAAATCTACCGGGACTCCATCTTGCCGTCGCGCGCTCGCGGGATCCCAGAGAATCGCAGGAAGCCACCGAGCGTGGCAACCATTCGAGCAAGTGCGTGACGGTACACGAAGCTTGATCGTTTTTTTCCAGCCTGTCGCCCAAGCGTCGTCGACGGTTTCATGCTCGGCCCGAGTTTCTTCCGTCCAACACGAGGACATGCCACCGACGAGCGCTTTGGGGAACTCAAAGACGCGGCGTGGTAGGCATCTCGTTCGAAGCAAAAAGACGTGCCGAGCCGTGGCACAATTCCACTTCCCTAGCCCCTCATTTCGGAAGTTCGCCGGAGGTGCGTTTTCATGGGAAAAGCCTTGTTCTTGTGGTGCTTGGCGGGCGTCATCGCTTTCGTCGGCCTTGGCGTCCTCTATTTCCGATGGGATCGAAACCATCGCGAGGATCAGGGATTCCAATGCCTTGAAGCCGATCGACCAGAAGCGGCCCTCGAGATCTTCACGAGATTACTCGCCGAAAGCCCCACGAACGTACGTGCCCTTGAAGGGCAATCGATGGCGCTGCTGAAGCAAGAAAAAATTCGCGAAGCGCTGCCATTCGTGCGCCGATGGATTCAGGCTGATTCGGCATCGGTCAAAGCGTTGCGAACACTCTTCGGAATTTTAGACGCCTTTTCCGAGTTCGAAGAAGCGAAAAAGGTGGGCGAAAAATTGCTGGATCTCGATCCCCACGATCAAACGACGAAACGCAAGCTCGCTGCTGTTTATCTGTCGCTTGGAGAATACGACGCCTCGGAAGAGCTTCTGCGGGAACTGCTTGAATCCCAACCCAAGGACTTGGGCCTTACCAAACTCTTGGCGGAAGTTTCGCGGGGCAAAGGTGATATTGAAGGCGCCGTTCGTTTGTACCAGCAGTTCGTCTTCCGCCAACCTGAGAATTACGCGGCCCAGATGGGATTGGCGGTGATGTTGCATGAAAGTCAGCGGTCGGCCGAAGCGGTGCCCTTGTTTCAGCGCGTCATTGAACGGGATCCTTCGCGTAAAAGGACGGCACGGTACCACTTGGGCCTTGCTCTATCCAGGCTGGGACGTGTCGAGGAAGCGCAGAAGCTCATGGAGGAGGTACGCCAGTATCAATTGGCCGAGGGTGCCATCGACGATTTGCCTTTGCGTCCCAGCGATCCAGATCTTATGTTGAGAGCGAGTCGCGGGTATTTCATTCGCAAAGAGCCTCAAAAAGCTCTCGAACTTTTACGCCGACTTTTGCACAATCATCCTGATTTCGCACCGGCGCATCAGCTCTTGGCGGATCATTACGAGGAAATTGGCGATCTACCAAACGCGACCGCCCACCGCCAAAAGGCGAAGAGGAGTCCATGAGAACCGCCATGCTGGCGTGTTTCACGTTCATTTTCGCCATGGTAGCCGTGGGCGTTTATTACTTCCTGTCACGCGAAGGCGGAACACGCACCCCAGAAAACCGTCCACCCTCCCTCGCGGTCCAGCAAGACGAACAGCCCTGGTTCGAGAATATCGTCGAATCTTCGGGTGTGAAATTTCGGCATTTTGATCCGGCCTCAGAATTTTTTCACATTGTTGAAACGGTCGGGAGCGGGGTGGCGTGGATCGATTACGATGGCGATGGTCTGCTCGACCTTCTGCTCGTTCAGTCCGGCCCGCTTTTCCCGAAGAAATTCTCGCGCCCCCTACCAACGCACGGCTTTTATCGAAACCTTGGCAGCGGTAAGTTTTCAGAGATTACCAAGGAAGTCGGGTTGGACCAGTCCGGCCTCGGCATGGGAGCCGCGGTCGCGGATTACGATAACGATGGCTACGACGATCTTCTCATCACCTATTTCGATCATGTCTCGCTCTTTCGTAACGAAGCGAACCCGAAGGCGCCTGGCGGACGACATTTCGTCCAGGTGACCGAGAAGGCGGGCGTCGCGGCGCCGGGTTGGGCGACCAGTGCCGCCTGGGGCGATATCGATAACGATGGATTTCTGGATCTCTACATTTGCCATTACGTGGATGTTCAGATCGATGGGTACGAGCCCTGCAACCACAGCGAGAAGAAACTTCGCTACCAATGTCCGCCCACGCTCTTTCCGTCGGGAGAGCACAAGCTTTATCGAAACCGCGGTGATGGCACGTTCGAAAACATCACCAAGTCGGCTGGCATCGTGCAGGCGAATCCAGGTCCAGGTTTTGCCGTGATGATGGTGGATCTCGACGGCGATGGTCGCATCGATATCTACGTTGCCAACGATATGAAACCCGCGTTCCTGTTTCGCAATCTTGGCCAAGGAAAATTTGAGGAAATCTCGTTGACGGCCGGTTGCGCTCTCCAGCCCAATGGCCGACTCATCGCGGGCATGGGCGTCGACATTGCCGATCTCACGGAATCGCATCTGCCGTCGCTTTTGGTCACGAATTTCCAGCGTGAACCGAACATGCTGTTCCTGAACCGAGGCAAAATGCAGTTCGACGAATCAAGTTACCCAGCCGGATTGGCGGGGACGAGTCTTTCGAAACTGGCCTTTGGCTGTGCTTTCTTGGATGCGGATTCGGACGGCATTCTCGACTTGGCGATCGCCAATGGCCATATCACACGAAACGCCCAGGAAGTCTTCGGCGATCCCTACGCCCAGGAGCCTCAGTTTTTCCGAGGCGAACCCAAAGCACGCTTCAAGGATTACTCGAAACAAGTAGGGCCCTACTTTTTGCAGCGTAAGGTAAGCCGAGGTTTAGCCTATGCCGACTTCGAAAACAACGGACGCGTCGGCCTGGTCTACAACAACATCGGCGAACCACCGGGCTTGCTTCGCAATGCCACGCGAACGAAGAACCATTGGATACGCCTCGAACTCGAAGGCGACGGCAAAAAGACCAATCGAAATGCGATCGGTGCAAAAGTCGAAATCGAAGCGGGCGGAAAGAAGCAGATCCGTTGGGTCGTGGGAGGCGGAAGCTTTCTCTCGGCGTCAGATCGACGCCTCAATTTCGGCCTGGGATCCGCGGAAAAAGTCGACGCAGTTCGGGTTCATTGGCCAAACGGAAACATTCAAGTCCTAGGCTCCCTCTCCGGAGACGTTGGTTACATTCTCAAGGAAGGCAATTCCACACCAAAAGCAAGGAATTGAATTCACTGAGTTGCCAAACTAAATGCTGTTTACCAATTCTGTCGATTTTTTCAGCTTGCATGGTTTGAAATTCAAACTTTGATGAAAATGTTGGCCTATAATAGGTTGTGGAATTGACCACAAACTGGCCCGCCACGGTCCTCTTTTTCAAAAACTCCCAGGTACGTGAAAACCTTTCATTTTAGGCGGATTAGCGGGTAATGAGAAACCAATGAGACAGGCGAAAACGCCTGGACTCGTTTGTCGATCTTAATATGATCGATATGTTGGTTCATTCATAGATTAACGATTTCTTAATGATCGATTGTTACTTCATGAGATAAAGTGGACCAATGAGCTTCCAAGGTTGTCTTTTTTTCTTTTTTTAAGGACGTATTCCATGCAAAAAGTGTCGAAGAACCGATCGCGAGGTTTTACCCTCATTGAGCTTTTGGTCGTGATTGCGATCATCGCGATTTTGATCGCGCTGCTCGTCCCCGCCGTGCAAAAAGTTCGCGAGGCTGCTGCTCGTCTGCAGTGCACGAACAACTTGAAACAAATTGGACTCGGCATTCATAATTTTCACGATACCTACAAGAAATTCCCAGTCGGAACCCATGACGACGATAATCGCAGCTTCTGCTGGCGCGTGTGGATCCTTCCTTATATCGAACAAGGTGCGCTCTACAACCAAATGGTGCAAGCAGGCATGTGGCTTCCGCCGGGGATGGGGGGCGGAGCTAACGGGGTGAATGTCGACGGGGTTGCTAATTCCGAAATCTCCTCCGCAGCAGCGACGATTCAAGCCCTTTGTAAATCGAAGATCGCGGTTTACACCTGCCCGTCGGATATCCTTCCCGATTTCGACAATGATGGTTACGCCAAAGCCAATTACTGCGCGAACGTAGGTGCAACTACCGACCAAGCCGGCACGGTGTTCAACCTCACGGGCTGTGCCGTTTGGCGTGGGAACCAACAGAGCGGCATCCTGTTGCACGCGAACGAAAACAATAACACCTTCACGGTTAACATGGCCGGGATCACGGACGGAACGAGCAATACCTTCCTGGTCGGCGAAGTGACTCAGACCGCGAACATTACGGCTACGGCGACGAACCATGGTATGTGGCCTATTTGGGCGGCTGGAAACAACGGCGGTGGTTGCAATGGCGTATCGGGTGGTGCAGCGGTCTTCCGTTATGTGGACACCGCCTATCCGATCAATTTGAAAACCACGACCAACTCCGATATGTGTTTCGGCAGCTTCCACACCGGCGGTGCGAACTTCGTTTTGGCGGACGGATCGGTTCGCTTCGTGTCCGAAACGGTTTCCACCTTGGCTTATCGCGCGGCTGGTACCCGGCACTTCGGCGAAGCGATCTCTCTCAACTAAACAGCGTTGATCCATGCAAGCGGTCATGACTACTTGGACGCACGGAGCGTGAGTGGTCATGGCCGCTTGAGTTTTTTCTCCCTTGGTGAGTTCCCTATGCAAACGAAACATTTGGGTGTGGAACGAGCGTTCATTACGTCCCTTTTCTTGATGATCGCCATGGCGATTGCTGGATGTGGGAGCGGCGGTCCACCTGTAGCGCCCGTTTCTGGAAAAGTCACGTACATGAATCAACCCGTCAAGAGTGGAACTTTAATGTTCACTCCTCTTGGGCAAGGTGGCGACAAAGCTCCTGGCAAGCCTGGCGTGGCGGAGATTCGCGAAGATGGTACGTATACCGTGGGTACGAACTCCACGAACGATGGTGCGGTCATCGGCAAGCACCGCGTCATTTACACCGCGAAAAACGAAGAACTCAAACCTCCGCCCGGAAAAGACTTCGCCCCAGGCGCAGAAACCGTCAAGCGATCCCCTTGGGATGGCCTTGTCGTCAAGCAAACGGAAGTGGAAGTCAAATCTGGCGGCGTTACGCTGGATATTGAACTCGGCAAAGCCGGCGCGAAGTAATCGCGCAACCAATTCTGAATTCAGGTTTTCCCGCGAGAATGAGGCTGTTATGGCCTCATTTTTTTTTGGTCCTTTCGCCAAGACTTGCCAAGCCTTTCGATCCGTAAGTGACGAGTTCGCACATATTGCCAAATATTTGGCCAGCCATTCGATTCGCTTCGCCCGGGCCCGCGAATTTCACCCAGTTTCGTCTTGCATGTCGGCTTTCGCTCTTGGATAATTTTTTAATCCTCATTTCTCCCGTGAATTCGTATCGCACGTGCCGTTTAGGACTCATACCCATGTCGTCAGGTGATTTTGATTTTAACGTTCCGCCGCCGGCAAGTTCTGGTGGATCGAAAGGTGGTTCGGGTAGGAAGCCGACCGCGGCCACGAAACCCAAATCCGCACCCAAGCCAGCCGCCAAATCCACGACGGCCGTCAAGCCGAACACCCCATCCACGAAACCGAAAGCGGTTCCCGCGCGCTCGTCGGCCTGGTTGATTGGCGGGATCGTGGCGGCGTTGGCGATCGTCGGTAGTATGGTTGCGGTCCTGGTGTTCGTGCTCAACGCCGACTTCGACGGGACCGCCAAAGATTCGAAATCTCAGGTCAAGGGAGCCAAAAAGAGCGAGGCGGGAAAGAAGCAAGATTCCACCGCCCTTGCCGATGCAAAGAAGGCGGAGGCACCACCGCCGCCCGTCGCCATCCCCCGCACGTTGGCGGAGCTGCGCCGCTTGAAGGAAATGGCCGCGAACGATCCGCCCAAGACGGAAACCGTGGCGAAAGCGCCTGCGGAGCCTGAGAAGATCAAGCCCGCCGTGGGCACCTCCGACGAGAAAGCCCCGGCGAAAACCAATGCGGGCGACGCGAAGAAGAAAACGGAAAAGCCAACGCCCAAGGTGGATAAATCCGGCACCAAGCCAGCACCCAAGGGACCCGAGCCGGCGTGGAAGGTCGAAATTTTCAAGGAAATTCAGAGCGTCCGCGCGACGATCGATGAAAAAAATGGCGCGATGAACGCGAAGCTCGACAAGATGGAAGAAGCGGAACGGAAAGACGCCCTGGATGCGCTGCAATTTCTCACCGAACGGTACGAAAAGGCGAGTCCGGATGAAGAAGAGGCCGTCGCCAAGTTCGCTCCTCACATCGTTCAGCTTTATCAACGCGAGATGTCCATGCGTTCGGGTACCTACGCCAAGCAAGTGAAAGCCAAGGAAGCGCCCGATCGGTTGTCCGCAGCCGACCGGAAAAAGAAGCACGGCGAGTTGATGGAAGTTCTGAAACAGAAAGAGAAATGGACCTTGGCCGTGCCGTTCGATGACCTTTCCGCGACCGAGATGGCGAAGGCGGTAGAGACCGCCAGGAAAGCCGAGAAAGCCGGCGTCCAAGCGCTCACCAAAGAGGAAAGAACGTTGCTGCTGCGTGCCGGCGCTCGGGATTACTTCCAACGAAAGCTTAGCGACGCGAAGTAGTCCTTTCCGACTTTTGATGGAAGCCAAGTCGCCTTCGATTTTTTTGGTGAGGGTGCCAAGGCATCCGGCGGGAAACAATCTATGGGCGAGCCGCCCCTGTCAGGGGGCGGGTGGGCGAAACCAAGGATCCATGAGCATCAAGTTAAGGTTCCGCGGATTAACCAATGCGTCAACGGAGAACTGAGAATGGAGAATGAAGAACGGAGATGGGCAGCCTATATTCCTCACATGCTTCATTT